>Ga0208694_1002008_pt1 | contig 22776 bp, 23 predicted proteins | sample AD_UKC078_MetaG_FD_184442 | JGI IMG/M metagenome (GOLD analysis project Ga0208694, IMG submission 184442) | Active sludge microbial communities of municipal wastewater-treating anaerobic digesters from USA - AD_UKC078_MetaG (SPAdes) (version 2) | ecosystem: Engineered > Bioreactor > Anaerobic >...
AAGTGTATTTAATTTTATTGATTAATTATAATTCATTTAAATATTTAAGTAAACCTGTATATATAGCCCAAGCAGTTTTTTCTTGATAATCTTCTGATATTAGTTTTCTTTCTTCCTTGTTGTTCGATAAAAATCCGCATTCGATTAAAATCACCGGAACTTTAGTATCATCCATTATTTTTATGCCTTTTTTAATTTGAGGTACCCGTGCATTACTCTTGTCAAGAATACTTTTCATGCTTTCCTGTATTATATCAGCTGCCAATTTTGTAGTTGCCTCATTGCTTTTTTGATAAAAAACATGAGCCCCGTAGTATTGTTTCTGCGGAAAAGAATTTAAATGTATTGATATTACTAAATCTGCATTGGAGTTATTTATTAGTTCAACTCTGTTTTTTAAATCTTCATTTTTTTTATCTCTGATTGTGCCGGACAGTTCTGTGTATAGCCCGCTGTCATCATATCTTGTCATTTCAACTTCAAATCCGCTTCCTTCCAAAAAACTCATAAGTTTTTTTGATATGGCTAAATTAATGGGGGCTTCTCCGATTTTCATATCTCCGCTGGCACCTTGGTCTACTCCGCCATGCCCCGGGTCTATAAGTATTTTTATTCTTTCAACTTTATTTTCACCTTCAGCGTCAATTGTTTCTGCAGGCCTGGTTAAGTTCATAAAAATACTCACCAGCATTATAATAATTATTGCAGCAGCAAATACCAAATTAATCTTTTTTAAAATATTTTCCATAATACTACCTCTCATAATTTGTCTATATTTAAATTTATGAGAAGAGAATATTTATATGACAAAAAAGGAAGAGGGATACAATTACAGTGGTAGGAAGGCATATCTTCATTATAGGTAAGACAGAAGGGAATCATCCTTAATTGAATGTCCCCATATTAAAAAGCTGCTCATTATAGGGAGCAGCGGATAGTATAATTAGTTTCTTTTCCAAATTACCGGTGAGAATAAAGCGATAACCGGCATAATTTCCAGCCTTCCGAGTATCATATCAGCTATAAAAATAATTTTGCTTAAATAAGAAAAGTCTGCATAATTTCCCATTGGACCTACAACTTCAAAACCGGGTCCTATATTGCTGACAGTTGCTATTACTGCCGAAAATGATGACATGAAATCAAAATTATCCAGAGAAACGATAATAACGGAAATTATTATTATAAAAATATATGAGAAAAAGAATATTAAGATACTTCTTAAGGTATCATCATCTAAAGCCTTACCGTCAACTTTAATTCTTTGTACAGACTTTGGATGAATTGTATGCTTGATTTCATAATATAAAGTTTTAATAAGTACTAAAATTCTTACGGATTTAACCCCGCCTCCCGTTGAGCCTGCGCAGGCACCAAAAATCATTAAAGTTAAAAGCACTGACTTTGAAAACATAGGCCACAAATTAAAATCCACCACTGAGTAACCTGTAGTTGTAACCATTGAAAAAACAGTAAATACAGAATGTCTTAAAGCTTCGAAGTTATTATTAAAATAAAACAATATATTACTTAGAACAAGGAAAATTCCAAATACCACATAAAAGCAATATAGTCTGAATTCTTCATTTTTGAAAATACTTTTAAAGTCTTTTTTGATAAGAAAGTAGTAAAGAGCAAAATTTATGCCGAATGAAAACATTCCTATTGCAATAATCCATTCTATCCAAGGGTTGTTGTATGCTCCCACACTCAAGTTATCCATGGCAAAGCCTCCCGTTCCTGCCGTTCCAAAAGCATAAATAAATGAATTGAATACAGGCATACCGGCAAGAATCAATGATATAACAAGAATGGCAGTCATAACTGTATAAATTATATATAGAATTTTAGACGATTCTCCTATTTTAGGAACCAATTTTCCGGGTGAGGGACCGGGGCTTTCGGCACGCATTAAAAATACCGGATGTCCTCCTATAGTTGGAACTAAAGCCATTGTAAATACCAAAACACCCATACCGCCTATCCAGTGAGTAAAGCTTCTCCAAAATAATAACCCTCTGGGCATAATTTCAACATTAGGCACAATGCTTGAACCTGTTGTAGTAAACCCCGAAACTGTTTCGAACAGGGCATCAATATAAGATGGTATGCAGCCGCTTAAATAAAAGGGCAGAGCGCCAAAAAGGGACATTACAAGCCAGCTTAGTGCAACTGCTGCATAACCTTCTCTTTTACGCATTTCCGGTTTAACGAGTTTAATTCTTGATAACAGAAAACCTGCTAAAGCAGTTGCTGCAATTGCTATAATGAAAGCCATGATTTCATATGAGTTGTCAATTATTGATATCAGTAAAGAAGGAACCATTAATGCAGCTTCCCAAAATAAAACAATTCCAAGTACCTTAAGTACTATCTTAACCTTCACATTTGCCTCCAATCCATGAGACTATATATGCCTTATGCCAATATTTCGTTTAGGTCGGTTATGAATCCGGTCTTTGTAACCACTATAACCTTGTCGTGCTCTTTAATTACATCATTTCCACTAGGAATGATAATTTTTTTATTGCGTAAAATTGCAGCTATTAAAACATCTTCTTTCAGGTTTAAATCCTGCAATTTAATATCAGTTAAATCAGGAGAGTATTTGACTGTAAATTCAGCAACTTCAGCCTTATTATCAAGTATTCTGTACAGTTTTTCAACAGCTATTCCCTGTGAATTATTCAGTGCCCTTATAAATCTTAAGATATTGGTGGCAGTAATGAACTTAGGACTTATTATGCTGTCAAGTCCTAATTTTTGGACTATCGGGAAATAATTTTGTCTGTTTATTTTTAAAATTACTTTAGGCACACCGCATTGATGCGCATAAAGGGAGCTTATTAAATTTTCTTCGTCCCTGTCCGTTAATGCAACAATAACATCAGCTGCTTCGATGTTTTCGCTATCCAAAACTTCCTGGTCGGTACCATCTCCACAGATTATCAATGCCTGTGTTAGTACATCATTCAATATTAAACATCTTTCCTTGTCAATTTCAATTATTTTTACGTTTAAACCCATTTCTTCAAGAAGCCAGGTTAAATATATTGCTGTTCTGCTTCCGCCTATAATTGTAACATTTTTAGCTTTATTTGAGTTTCTGCCTAAATATTTAAAGAAACTTGAGATGCTGTTTCTTTCCCCTATCACCTGAACTAAATCATCCGGTAAAAATACAAAATTCCCCTTTGGTATAAAGACCTGTTCTTCTCTCATCACTGTACAAAATAATACCTTTGAAGGCAAATGATTGTTTAGCTCTAAAAGATTTTGATTAATTATGGGGTCTGTTTCCAAAACTCTGAATTCAACCAATTCAATCAAGTTATTGGTAAATGTTTCAACATCTGCAGCAAAAGGGTACTGAATCATTTGAGCTATTTCGGCAGCTGCTTCCATTTCAGGATTAATTACCATATCTAATCCAAGTTCTTCTCTTAACATTTTATATTCATCAGAATAATCAGTGTTTCTGACTCTTGCAACAGTATGCTTTGCCCCTAATTTTTTTCCTATTACGCAGCAAATCATATTTAATTCATCACTGTCTGTTACCGCCAATAAAATGTCAGCTTCATTTACTCCTGCACTTTTTAATATCTCTGCACTTGCTCCGTTACCTTTGATACACATAATATCAAGTGTTTCATCTGCATGTGTCAACACGTCGGCATCATTGTCTACTAATGTTATATCGTGATCTTCGGTTGATAATTGTTGAGCCAATGTATAGCCAACTTTTCCTCCGCCGACTATTATAATTTTCATTTTTTCCTCCACTACTAAGTTTTGATTTATTATTAACAGATTTATTATATGTCTAATTTAAAAAATGTCAAATATTTTAATTATTTTTACCCTGGGGAGAAAATTTTTACCTTAGTATTTTTCTTGGATAAGTATAAGCATTCTTGTATCTGATATCTTTTTTGCTGTGTTTTATATAGCAGTATCAGCAATATTATATCCATAATGCCAAAAGCTAATCATAATGTCGGGAATTAGACAAAGTGTCGGAATGTTGACGCACAAAGAGATTTTGTGATAAAATAAAATACTGTAATTTGAGAATTTATAGAATATATTCAATTTCAGATATTGGCATGACTATTGCTTACTATATTGGAGGAGTGTCCCCATTTTACATACTTAACAGGAGGTATCTATGAGAATTGAAGAACACCCCATTCTAAAATTTGATAAAGTAAAAAAAATAAAGTTTATGTTTAACAGGCAGGAAATAGAAGGCTATGAAGGAGAAACAATTGCTGCTGCTCTGCATGCTGCTGGAGTGAAGGTTTTGGGGAAAAGTTTGTTTTTGCACAGGCCAAGAGGCTTTTATTGCGCAATTGGAAATTGCTCTTCATGTTTAATGACCGTAAATGGTGTGGCAAATGTAAAAACTTGTATTACAGATTTGGAGGAAGGAATGATAGTAGAAACCCAGGAAGGCAAGGGAGTGATAGTATGAAACAAGCTGAAATTGTTATTATAGGCGGAGGACCGGCAGGTCTTTGTGCTGCCGTAAGTGCGGCAAAAAGTGGCTCCAAGGTATTAATTATAGACAAAAATAAAAAATTAGGCGGACAGCTCATAAAGCAAACTCATATGTTTTTCGGCTCGGAAAAACAATATGCCTCCAAAAGGGGAATCGATATACCTGAAATATTGATTGATGAACTATATAAATATAAGGAAAATGTCGAAATTTCAACCGAAGCAACAGTAGTTGGAATGTATGAAGACGGAATTATAACTGTTTTGGAAAAGGAAGATAATTATTATAAAATAGAACCGAAAGCTGTTGTTGTTGCGACAGGAGCTTATGAGAAATTCTTAGGTTTTCCTAACAATGATTTACCGGGAATTTACGGGGCAGGAGCTGTTCAGACTCTGATGAATGTTTACGGCATAAAGCCGGGAAACAGAGTATTGATGGTGGGAGCAGGAAATATAGGGCTGATAGTAAGCTATCAGCTTATGCAGGCAGGAGTTGAAGTAAAAGCAATACTTGATGCAGCACCAAAGATAGGAGGTTACTTGGTACATGCTTCCAAAATAAGAAGGATGGGGGTTCCGATATTGACTTCCCACACCGTAAAAGAAGCAATCGGCAATGAGTTTTTAGAAAAGGCTGTTATATGTAAGGTTGACGAAAAATTTAATCCCATAGAGGGAACGGAAATTACTTTTGATGTTGATGTAATGTGTATCTCCGTAGGTTTGACTCCGCTAAACGAACTTCTTGCCATGAGAGGTTGCGAGATGAAGTATATCCCTCAGTTGAGCGGTCTGGTTCCGGTAAGAAATGAAAATTATGAAACTACTGTTGAAAATGTATTTGTTGCAGGAGATGCTACCGGAGTGGAAGAAGCAAGTGCTGCAATGGTTGAAGGATTTCTGGCAGGTTTGTGCGCTGCAGCAAAAATAGGATATAAGCCTGATGATTTCATGGAAAGAAAAAATGATTATGAAGAACAATTAAATAATTTACGCTCAGGTCCGGCAGGAAAGCATATATTAGCAGGCATTGAGCAGATAAGGAGGTCATATGTTTGAAAAAACAGGAATTCCAAGCACAGAAATGATTATTAAAAAGTTTCCTCCAATAGACAGGATTAACAAAGGTGCAGTTGCAGTAATAGAGTGCTACAAGGAAATACCCTGCAATCCTTGTGAAACTGCATGTAAATTCGATGCAATAAAAGTAGGGGAAGATATAAACAATATTCCCGAAGCTAGATTTGAAAACTGCACGGGCTGCGCAATATGCTTAAGCAAATGTCCGGGACTGGCAATTATGATAGTGGACGGCTCGAAGTCAGAGAGTACGGTTGAAGTAAAAATACCCTATGAATTTTTGCCTCTGCCGAAAGAAGGACAAATTGTAAAAGGACTTAACAGGGAAGGAAATTATATTACGGATGTTAAGGTTTTAAAAATATTAAACCCGAAATCTTTTGACAGAACACCGGTAATTACAATAGAAGTTGACAGAAAGTTTTTATACGAAATAAGAAATATCAGGGTGGAGGGATAATATGGACGAAAATACTATAATCTGCAGATGCTCGGATGTTACATTAAAGGAAATCAGAGAGCTTATCAAAGATGGTTATGTTACGTTTGATGAAATAAAAAGAATTACCAGAGCGGGCATGGGACCCTGCCAGGGCAAGACATGCGGTCAGTTGATAATGAGGGAAATTGCAAATATTACAGGTCAAAATATGAAAGATATAAAATTCCAAACCAACAGGCCTCCTGTTGTGGGAGTTAAATTAGGACTAATTGCTGAGGAGGCAAGAAAAAATGAAGAATAAAGCTGAAGTTGTAATAATCGGAGGTGGAATTTCCGGTTGTTCCATTGCTTATAATTTAGCTAAAAAGGGAATTAAGGATATTGTTGTTTTGGAGAAAAGCTACATATGCAGCGGCTCCACAGGAAGATGCGGTGCCGGTGTAAGGATGCAGTGGGGAACAGAAATGAACTGTAAAATTGCAAAAAAAAGCATTGAATTTTATGAAAATGCAAATGAGATTCTTGAGTATGAAAGAGATGTGGAATTTAAGCAAAAAGGATATTTGTTGGTTGCAGATACAGACCATGAGGTGGAACAGTTCAAGAAAAATATTGAAGTTCAGCATTCGTGCGGAATACCTTCAACCATGCTTTCCTTAAAAGAAGCAAAGGAAATTGTACCATATTTAAATACGGATATATTAAAAGGGGCAGCCTATTGCGAAAAGGATGGTTTTTTAAATCCGTTTCATACAACAGATGCCTTTTACAGAGCTGCTAATAGATTAGGTGCTAAATTCTATACTTTTACGGAAGCAACCGGGATTAAAGTCGAAAAAGGCAGGGTAACCGGAGTGGAAACAAATAAAGGTTTTATATCTACGAATATTGTTGTAAATGCTACCAACGGCTACAGTAAGAGTATCTGCAATATGGTAGGTCTTGATGTGCCTATATATTCTGAAAGGCATCAGATTCTTGTGACAGAGCCGGTTGAGCCTATGCAAGACCCCATGGTTATGTCATTCGGACTGAATTTTTACATTCAGCAGTCACCGGAAGGAACCTTTATTATGGGCAGAGGTGACGAGAACGAGCCTAAGGATTTAAGAGTTACCTCCAGCTGGCAGTTCTTGGAGGAAATGGCGAAAACAATAGATGTGGTTTTACCTCCAATATCAAAATTGAGAGTAATCAGGCAATGGGCAGGTCTTTACAATATGACTCCCGACAAACAACCAATTTATGATGAAGCAGAAAGTGCAAAAGGATTTTACATTGCGCTTGGATTTAGCGGGCATGGTTTCATGTTTGGACCTATTACGGGTATAGCAATGTCTGAAATGATACTGAAGGAAAAACCTACTATCGATGTTAGCATGCTTAATTTAAATCGTTTTAAAACCGGAAAGATGCTTTTAGAGCCGTCGGTGGTTTAATATCGCCTTATTGAATGTCCACAAATTCGATTGCTTTTTATTTTAAACAGACGTATAATTAGATAATAAGATGGTCATTTTGAACAAAGGTTTTTGTCATCCTAAGCATATGCGAAAGTTGCTCAAAGAATGACAATTTACAATGACAAATTATGGGAGGATATTGTGAGAATAAAATATTTAAACAAGTTGGTTGAAATATTAAAGAAGAAAGAAATCGATGCTATATTAATTGCTCCTTCGGAAGAAATGGAATTCATAATGGGGCACAATACTCATCTTTGTGAAAGGTTTCAAGCACTGGTTATAAAAAGTGACGGAAATTACTTTTACATTTGTAATTTGCTGACGGTAGATGAAATTCAGAGTGTTTTGGGACCAAATATAAAAGTCTACGGCTGGTTTGACGGAGATGTGTTTACGGATACGGTTAAAAAGGCATTTGAAGAGCAAGGATTGATTGGGAAGACTATAGCAGTAAATTCTACCGAAAGAGCATTTATAATTCTTCAGATATTGGAAGCTATGGATGTTAAATTTATAAACGGCAAGACTGTATTGGAAGATATGAGGATTATAAAGGATGAAGAAGAGCTTAACAATTTAAGAATGGCTGCACGTATTACAGATGAGTCCTATGAAGAATTGTTGAAATTTATAAAACCGGGAATAAAGGAAGCTGACATAGCCAGGAAAATGAATGAAATATTCAAAGAAAAAGGTGCTGATGAAGGGTTTACAATGGTCTGTTCAGGACCAAATTCATCTTACCCCCACTACAACGATGACCAGAGGGTAATTCAAGAAAAAGATATTATTGTGCTTGACTGGGGATGTAAATACAATAATATGTGTGCCGATATGTCAAGAACCGTATTCGTTGGAGGAATTACCGAAGAAGAGCGAAAGGTTTATGAAATAGTAAAGGCAAGCCAGGAAGCAGGGGAAAAGGCAGCTGTAAAAGGTGCATACATACCGGATGTGGATAAGGCTGCAAGAGATATAATCGAAAAAGCAGGTTATGGAAAGTACTTTTTTACAAGATTAGGACATGGAATAGGATATTCCGTACATGAAGCTCCGGACATTAAAGCAAGCAATAAAAGGAATTTAGAAAAAGGCATGGTGTTCAGCATCGAGCCGGGTATTTATATGGCCGGAAATTTCGGAATACGTATAGAAAATATTGTAGCAGTAACCGACGATGGAAATGAAATATTAAATAAATCCACAAAAGAAATAATGATAATATAAATTATTGTACTTAAATACTGTCTGTCGTTTGAATCATTTACAAGAGGAGAGCAAATGGATTACAAAGAGCTAGCTTTAGAATTGCACAAAAATAATATTGTAGTGGATTCACATTTAGACCTGGCAGGGGAAATTTACAACAGAAACAGGGCCGGGGAAAAGGAAATAATTAAAAATCACTATCTTGAAAGTTTTAAAAAAGGCGGCTTTAATTTAATTATATCATCTTTATATATTGATGACTTATTTTTGCCTGAAATGGCTTTAAGGATTGCATTGGGACAGATAAGAGCATTAATTGAGGATGTGGAATCTTGCCATGGCGAAGTAATGCTGGTTAAAAGCAGGGAAGACTTAAACAAGGCAGTAAATGAAGACAAAATCGGTATAATTATCTCCTTCGAAGGATTGGAGCCGATAGGAAGCGATATCGGTCTTTTAAGGATATTTTATGAGCTTGGAGTAAGGGCTGCAGGATTGGTGTGGAGCAGGAGAAATTATGTTGCCGACGGTTGCAGTTTTTTCCCGGTTGAAGAAGGTCAAAGAGGAGGGCTTACAAGGTTTGGGGTCAAGGTTGTCAATAAAATGGAAGAAATGAATATGCTTATTGATGTCAGCCACCTAAACGACGAAGGTTTCCTGGATGTACTCAAATACACCAAAAAGCCTTTTATAGCTTCTCATTCGAACTCAAGAACAATTCATGGAAGTATGAGGAATTTGTCGGACGAACATATCAGGGCTATAGCAGATAGAAATGGTGTTATAGGAATAAATGCAATCAAAAGTATTGCAGGAGTAAAAGATGGTGAAGACCCTATTCGTAAATTGGCAGACCACATTGAATATATAGTAAATTTAGCGGGAGCACACCATGTAGGTTACGGTTTTGACCTTTGCAATGGATATTACAAGAGTGAATTGAAATATAAATTTGCAACAAACAACAGTGACAGTCTAAGCTCTCATGATGAGGCAGTCTTGCTTACGGAAGAGCTATTAAGAAGAGGAATTTCCAAGGAAGATTGCATACTAATAATCGGCGGTAATTTTTTAAGAATTTTCAATAATATATTAGCGTAGGCGGTAAATGTAAATGACAGGATTAGATAAGTGGCAATATTTTATTAAAGAATGGGTTTTTCCCGTTGTTATTGCCTTAATTATAGTTTTATTTCTTAATAAATTCGTATTTATATTGGTAACAGTTCCTACCGGCTCTATGGAAGATACAATATTACCCGGTGACAGATTGTATATAAATGAACTGTTTGATATAAATGATGCAAAAAGAGGAGATATATTAGTATTCAAGTCCGATGAATTAGAGGATAAAAGACTTGTGAAAAGGCTTATAGGATTGCCGGGAGAAACCGTTGAAATAAAAAGAGACGGAAGTATTTATGTAGACGGAGAAAAAATTGAAGAGCCATATGCAATAAACTTCAGGGGAGAAGATAAAGTATTTATCGTACCGGAAAAATCTTATTTTTTCTTAGGCGATAACAGACCAATATCCTATGATGCAAGATATTGGAATGAGCCTTATATAAGTGAAGATAAAGTAATCGGCAAGGTTGAATTCAGGTTTTTTCCTCTAAACAGAATCGGAGAAGTGAAATAGATGCCCTAACCCGATTTGTTAGAGGTATGGGGACACACCTCTACTATGGAGAAAGTCTTTGAGGGTAAGATAAATGTCCCCAAATAGATAAATTGGTGAATGAGACTGCGTAATCGAATACCTAAAAAATCAAACTACAAGGAGGTTAAGATGAGAGTTTTGGAAGGTTTAAAACCGGAAAAGGTATTTTATTATTTTGAGGAAATATCTAAAATACCTCGTTGTTCAGGAAAAGAAAAGCAAATTTCAGATTATCTGTACAATTTTGCTAAATCAAGAAATTTAGAAGTAATACAAGATGAGCACCTAAATGTAATCATTAAAAAGCCTGCTTCAAGAGGATATGAAAATGCACCTGTAGTAATGCTTCAAGCCCACATGGACATGGTGTGTGAGAAAAATGAAGGTGTCGAGCATGATTTTGACAAAGACCCGATTAAATTAAGAATAGAAGACGGATATATTTATGCTGCTGACACAACCCTTGGAGCCGATAACGGAATAGGAGTGGCTTTTGCATTGTCTGTGCTTGATTCCGAGCTGGAGCATCCTTCCCTTGAAGTATTAATAACAACAGATGAAGAAAAGGGAATGACAGGAGCTGATAAACTTGACGGGAGCTTGTTTAAAAGCAAGTATTTATTGAATTTAGACAGCGAAGAAGAAGGAGTGTTTACTGTCGGATGTGCAGGAGGAAGTGAAATTGATTTTAAAATACCTGTTAAATATCAAAACACAAAGGGCAGGGCATATAAAATAAGTGTTAAAGGATTGTCCGGAGGTCACTCGGGAGTAGATATTCATAAAGAAAAAGGGAATGCCAATAAAATTCTCGGAAGAATTCTTTATGATTTAATAGATGATGTTGAATTAGCAAGCATTGAGGGTGGCTCAAAAACAAATGCAATACCGAGAGAAGCAAATGCAATAGTAACGATAAAAACAGACAAGGTACCTGAAAAAATAGCTAAATGGAGTAAAATACTCAAAAATGAATATGCCTTTACCGATCCGTCAATAAGGGTAGCATTAACGGATTTAAATGAAGAAGTATTTCCTTTGGAGAAAGAGACATATAAGAAAACAGTTGCTTTAATAAATTTGATTCCCGTTGGTGTACTATCAAGAAGCACAGCTATTGATTTGGTTATAAGTTCCAATAACTTAGGTGTCATAAGAACTGATGAAAAATATATAACACTTTTTAATCATCCTCGGAGCAGTGTGGAAACATTGCTTACTGAAGACTTTATTCCTGCCATGATGCAGTTAGCATCAATATTGGATGTAGAGTGTGTGCCGGGAAGTTATTATCCGGGCTGGGAATATGCAAAGGAATCTAAAATCAGAGATATTTGCATTGAGGTTTATAAGGATATGTTTAATAAGGAGCCTGTTGTAGGTGCAATACATGCAGGGCTGGAATGCGGACTTCTTATGGATAAAATTCCGGGACTTGATGCAATATCAATGGGACCTGATGCATATGACGCTCATTCTCCTAATGAACACGTAAGCATAAGCTCGGTAGGAAATATATATAATTTATTATGTGAAATATTAAGAAGAATTAAATAGTTTTAACAAGGGGATATGTTACCGTTTTTTACATTGATAACATATTCTTTTAAATTAATATAATTTTTGGTATATTAGAAATAGCTAAATTTATGCATATTATGGTTTTAATATTATTTTCCTGGCATAAAAATACAATTTAGGCATAAAAATAAATATGTTGATATAGGAAAAATGTTATGTTATAATTATTTGTGTTTTGAATAGAATTGAGATGACTCTGAGGTAGCTTTTTTTAGCATCCTCATTAATATTGAAATGTTGGAGGTAATAATGGATTCAAAATTAGCGTTATATATTGTTAAGAGACTGACCTTGGCAGTGATAACAATATTTTTAATAATCACCATTACTTTTTTCGTAATGCATGAAGTTCCGGGAGGTCCTTTCTTGAGCGAGAAAGCACCAAGTGCGGCTGTTACGGCGGCGCTGGAAGCAAAATACGGATTGGACAAACCTAAGTCTGAACAGTATGTAACATACTTAAAGGGTATTATGAAAGGTGACTTCGGTCCTTCGATTAAACAAAGAGGAAGAGAAGTAACAGCAGTTATTATGCAGGGCTTTAAAGTAAGTTTTAAATTAGGAGGAACTGCTGCGGTGATAGCTCTTTGTATAGGAACTGTATTAGGCTCAGTTGCGGCTATCTTTCATAATAAGACTATAGATAAAATAATTATGGTTGTTACAACCGGCCTGGTCGCCATGCCGTCATTTATTATAGCAACATTGCTTTTACTGGTCTTTTGTGTGTGGATGGGAATTTTTCCGGCCAATGGGAATGAGCCCGGCGGACTAATACTTCCTATTATATCTCTCAGCCTTTATCCCATGTCATACACTACCAGACTTACCAGGTCCAGTATGCTTGATGTATTAAGTCAGGATTATATAAGAACGGCAAGGGCAAAAGGAGTGAAACCTGCAAAGGTAATATTTAAACACGCTCTCCGAAATGCCGTAACACCTGTTGTAACATATGCCGGTCCAATGTTTGCATATATTATTACGGGAAGTTTGGTTGTCGAAAAAATATTTGCAGTACCGGGTCTTGGAAAAGAATTTGTTTCAAGCATTATAAATCGTGACTACACTATGATTATGGGGACCACAATATTTTTAGGTACTCTTATAATTATAATGATGCTTATTTCGGATATTTTGTACAAAGTATTTGACCCGAGAATAGAATTGGGATAGAAAGAGAGGATGTGACATATGAATAATATAGATGAAATGCCTAAAAAGAATCCTCTTAGTTTTCAACTTAATTTAAAGGATTTTGAAAAAGCAACAGAAGATGAAAAAGCTCAGCAGGTAACGATGAGCGAAAGTATCACCTTCTTTAAGGATGGGATGAGAAGGCTAAGAAAGAACAAAATAGCAATGACATGCTTGACTGTATTGATTCTGATAGCTTTAATAGTGACTTTCGTACCTATGGTGTATCCCTATACCTATGAGCAGCAATTAGGAGTGGCACAAGGAAAAAGAATCGATAAAACTTATAATAATTTAAAACCCTTTGAATATGGAGAGACAGAATTGGAGCGTATTGCAAACGGTGAAAAAATATTTCCTCATATATTCGGAACTGATGCTGCAGGAAGAGATTATGCAATAAGAGTTATATACGGCGGAAGAATTTCCTTGCTGGTTGGATTTTTCGCAGCAATAATCGTATTGATAATAGGAGTGGTTTACGGCTCTATTGCAGGTTACTTCGGAGGAAAAGTAGACCTTTTCATGATGAGGATTGTTGATATTATTTATTCTTTGCCGGACATGCTTATTATCATTTTGTTATCGGTTGTTTTAAATCAAGTATTGCAGCCTAAGATAGAAGGTACTTCACTTGCAAAAGTGGGTACGGATATGATAAGTATATTTATAGTATTTGCTCTTCTGTATTGGGTTAGCATGGCAAGACTTGTGCGCGGTCAAATTTTATCAATTAAGCAAAATGAATATATATTAGCAGCAAAATCAGTTGGCTCCAGTCCATGGAGAATTATAAAGAAGCATTTGCTTCCAAACAGTATGAGTGTTATAATTATTTCTACAGCATTGCAGATTCCGTCAGCTATATTTACGGAAAGCTACTTGAGTTTTCTCGGTTTGGGTGTTTCAATACCCATGCCCAGTCTAGGTTCATTAGCTTCGGATGCATTGACCGGGATTTACTCTTATCCATACAGATTAATAATACCCGCAATAGCTATTTGGTTGATAGTATTGTCCTTTAACCTGTTGGGTGACGGGCTTAGAGATGCATTTGACCCAAAATTAAAGAAGTAGGAGGAATGAAATGAGTTTATTACAAGTAAAAGATTTGTATACTTCATTTTTCACTTCTTCCGGCGAGGTGAAGGCTGTTAACGGAGTATCATTTAACTTAGAAGAAGGCAAAGTGCTGGGTATTGTTGGAGAATCAGGCTCTGGGAAGAGCGTTACAGCATATTCAATACTTCAAATTTTAACAAATCCCGGAAGAATTGTAAGCGGCAGCATAAAATTAAAAGGACAGGAATTGGTTGGCTGCAGCAAAGAAACTATGCAGAAAATAAGAGGGAACCAAATAAGTATTATTTTCCAGGACCCTATGACAAGCTTGAATCCTGTATTTACTATAGGAAATCAGTTAATGGAAGCAATTTTATTGCATACAAACAGAAATAAAGAAGAAGCTAAAGCTAGAGCAATTGAAATGCTTAAATTGGTCGGTGTAAATGAACCGGAAAAAAGAATAGAGCAATATCCTCACGAATTTTCGGGAGGTATGAGACAAAGAGTTATGATTGCAATGGCTCTTGCCTGTGAACCTGATATTTTGATAGCAGATGAGCCTACAACGGCTTTAGATGTTACCATTCAGGCACAAATACTTGATTTGATGAAAGAGCTGCAAAAGAAATTAGGTATGGCAATCATCCTGATTACCCATGACTTAGGTGTAGTGGCAGAAATGTGTGATGATATTATCGTAATGTATGCCGGACAAATATCGGAAAGAGGAACAGCAGACGATATTTTTTACAATCCAAAGCATGAATATACTAAGGGATTGTTAAAATCCATACCTACGGTACAAGATGAAAAACAGCGCCTTAAGCCAATCGGCGGCAATCCGGTAGATTTATTAAACATGCCGGCAGGATGTCCATTTGCACCAAGATGTGACAATGCAATGAAAATTTGTCTTACTGTAAATCCCGTTGAGATGACGATAGAAGGCAAACATACTTCCAGGTGCTGGATGAATGTAAGAGAAGGAATTGAAAATGAAACTCTTACAATAAAACAAGTAGAGGAGATGTATCATGGAAAATAACAACAATCTTCTTGAAGTTAGAAATTTAAAACAGTATTTCGATATTCCGGTCGGCTTGTTAAAGAGCAAACCTTTAAAAGCAGTTGATGATGTCTCATTCAGTATTAGAAAAGGCGAAACCTTAGGTTTGGTTGGTGAATCCGGTTGCGGCAAAACAACAGTGGGAAGGTCTATATTGCAGTTGTACAAACCAACTGGAGGAGAAATAATTTTTAAAGGCAAAAAGATTGAAAGTAAAGAGTCTATAAAACAATTAAGACAAAATGCACAAATGGTATTTCAGGATCCATATTCTTCACTAAACCCGAGAATGACAGTCGGGGATATTGTGGGAGAGCCCTTGGATGTTATGAATATGTATAAGAGCAGAAAAGAAAGAGACAAAAGAGTAAATGAATTAATGGAAATTGTAGGACTGTCAAGCGAGCATGCTACTCGTTATGCTCATGAATTTTCTGGAGGGCAGCGTCAAAGAATAGGTATTGCAAGAGCCTTGGCTGTTGAGCCTGAATTTATAGTGTGTGATGAGCCCGTATCTGCTCTGGATGTTTCAATTCAAGCGCAAATTATCAATAAATTTGAAGATTTACAAGAACAATTGGGACTGACTTATCTCTTTATCGCTCATGATTTATTGGTTGTAAAACATATATCCAATAGAATTGCAGTTATGTATTTAGGTAGAATAATGGAATTAGCGCCTTCCGATGAATTGTATAATCACCCGCTTCATCCATATACAATTTCGTTAATGTCGGCAGTACCTATTCCTGACCCGAGCTATGCAAGAAGCCATCAGAGGATTTTACTTGAAGGTGATGTACCAAGTCCTCTGAATATGCCTTCCGGATGTCCTTTTAGAACAAGATGTAAAAGGGCAACAAAAGAATGCGCTGAAATCAGGCCTGAATTAAGAGAAGTGGCACCTGAACATTTAGTTGCTTGTATTCATGTTTAGAGGTTTAGGGACACACCTTCAAAGTATGGTGACTCTATAAAGAATAGCTTTGAAGGAACGTCCCTGATTAGAGGGGACACACCTATATGTAGTGATAGTCTTTGAAGATAAGCATAGAGGAATGTCCCTAATTCGAGGGGAACATACAAATGTCTCTGACTTGTGTGATATTAATTTAAAAATTAATATATATTTATTTAAAGGAGGAAAGTAATGAAAAAAATTTTATCTTTAATCTTAGTATTGGCCATGGTGTTTTCATTAGCAGCATGCGGAAATAATCAACCACCGGCAGAACCGGAAACACCAGAAACCCCTGAAACTCCGGAAACTCCGGAAGAACCAGGTATTGCAGATAGTTTGACTTTGCATGTTGGTGCATATCCTGATACTATTGACCCGGCACTTAACAGTGCAGTTGACGGTGCTACTTATATAATCCACGCATTTGCAGGATTAGTAGGCTATCAACAAAAAGAAGACGGATCTCTTGAACTTTATCCTGATTTAGCTAAAGAATTACCTGTGGGCAAAGAGAGAGACGACGGAAAGGTTGAATATGTATACGAGTTAAAAGACGGCTTGAAATGGAGCGACGGCTCAGACTTAACGGCTCATGACTTCGTTTATGCTTGGAACAGAGCAGCTAACCCGGAAACAGCAGCAGACTATGGATATATGTTTGAAGTTGTAGACGGTTATGCAGAAATGACAGAAATGGATGATGAAGGAAATCTTGTAAATCCTGATGCAAAGCTTAATGTTACAGCATCTGAAGATGGAAAAACATTGACTGTTGTTCTTCCCGTAGATGTGCCCTACTTCAATGAATTAGTTGCATTCCCGACATATATGCCTGTAAAAGCAGAAGTTGCCGAAGGAAATGATGCTTGGGCTACAGCAGCTGATACATATATTGGGAACGGACCATACAAGGTTGTTGAATTCTCACAAAGCCAGTTGATAATGCAGAAGAACGAATATTATCATGATGCAGACCGCGTAATTACAAATGAATTAGTATTTGCATTTAATGATGATGATACTTCAACTTTAGCAAACTTCCAGAACGGCTCATACTTGTTCATCGACCAAGTTCCAAATGATGAAATTAAATCATTGCAGGAGCAGTATCCTGATGAATTCTTTATAGAAGGACAACTTGGAACATACTATGTTTCTTTCAACGTAAATGATGAGAATTTCAAAGCTTTCGGTGAAGCTGACAAAGCGAAAATAAGAAAAGCTCTTGGTCTTATGATTGACAGAACTTATATAGTTGAAGAAATCGGCCAGGCAGGTCAGGTACCGGCAGCAGGTTTTGTACCTATGGGATTAACAGAGCCGGATGGAAAAACAGAATATATAGCTAAAAATGGTCCTAATGGAGACGGAGCAGGATATTACAGCGTTGACCCTGATGATTATGAAAAGAATTGCGAAGAAGCTGTAGCTTTGTTAAGAGAAGTTGCAGAATCAACAGGATTGTACACTGTGGATGAAAATGGCGTAGTTTCAAAAGAATTCCCGACAATTGCTTATTTAACAAATGAAGGAACAGGCCATGAAGCAATTGCCATAAATCTGCAAGCTACTTTTGCACAATATGGAATTAACATGACAATTGAAAAACAAGAATGGGCAACCTTCCTTAACACTCGTAAAAATGGGGACTATTCAGTTGCAAGAAACGGCTGGTTAGGAGACTACAACGATCCTATATCATTCCTTGACATGTGGATTACATCAAGCGGTAACAACGATTCACAATTTGGCAAGGGCGAGCATGCAACATATGCAGGTTACACTTACAAGGGAGAAGGCGGCAAAACTTGGGCAGAATCATATGATAAGATAATTACTGAAGTAAAAGCTTCTAAAGATTCTGAAGAAAGATTTGCTTTAATGCATGAAGCAGAAAATATATTGATGGAAACAGGAGCTATTTGCCCAATCTACTACTATACAGATATTTACATGAAGAGTACAGATCTTCAAGGTGCTTTTGCAAGCCCATTAGGTTATAAATACTTTATGTATGCTTATGTAGAAGAATAGAATAATATTATAAATATAAACTAAGCCGGGAGAAATCCCGGCTTTTGTAATCCTATGAATAACATTATTGTCATTCTGAGAGCTTTAGCTCGAAGAATCTTATGAGATCTTTGCTACGCTCGGGATGATGAACAGTATCATTATGCTGTAATCATTCTGTTTATTTTTTTTGTTTTCTGTAGTATAATTAAAAATAGTACAGAGCAGGAGACTAAAATGAAATACAAAATGGTAGTATTGGATTTAGACGGTACTCTTCTAAATAGCGAAAAAACAATAAGTGATAAAAATGCACATATACTTATCGAACTTCATAAAAGGGGCATACATATTGTTATAGCAACAGGCAGAAATTATTATATGGCTAAAACTTTAATAGAAAGGCTTAAATTTACGGAGCCGGTTATTTTAGCAAATAATGGTGCGGTTGTAAGGCATTATGTGAATGACGAATTTATTGAAAGCAATTATTTGGATTTTTCTACATTTGAGAGAATATATGAATTAGGTTTAAAGCATGATTTAAATCCGATAATTCATGTTGATGAATACAATCAAGGATATGACATTATTTACGAATGTGAAAATTACGAAGAAGTATACTTAGGATATATTAAGAAGGATTATAAAAGAACAAGGTGCAAAAAGTTTAAGACAGAGGAAATAAATAATATTTTGTCGGTTTGCTACTTCAATGAATATCAAAAATTATTAAAACTTAAAAGTGAAATTGAAAAAATACCAGGTAAGTTCAATATAATACTCAATCAAAACATAAGCAACTGGTCTCTATTGGAACTGCTAAATATTAATGGATGTAAATGGTGTGCATTAAAAAAATATATCGACAGACTGGGAATAGATGCAAATCAAGTAATTGCCATCGGAGACGACAATAATGATATTGAGCTTATTAAAAACTCAGGTCTGGGAATAGCTATGAAAAATGCAACCGACGAATTAAAGAAGGCTGCAGATTCTATTTCGCGCTTTTCAAACGATGAATCCGGAGTGTATTATGAATTGTCAGAAATATTCAAAATTAAATAAAAATATTTAAGCTTTGTACATATTTTCATAACTCCTAAAATATAATGTATTAATATTATGCAATATTGAGGAGGAACTATGAGAATAATTACTGCAATAGCTTCAATTCTTATAATTATAGGAGCTTTAAACTGGGGGTTGTACGGGCTATCAAAAATTGATATAGTGGAAAATTTGTTTGGGGGCTGGAAAAGTAAATTTGGCAGGATTATTTATCTATTAATTGGTGCAGCCGGCTTATATTCATTATTGTATGTGATTTTTGCTTGAATAAGGGCAGACAAAAAACAAAAACATGCTCACGCGGCATGTTTTGTTTTTTTGGGCATCTGAGATCCTTCGCTTGTGCTCAGGATAAGCGACTGCCGCCAAATCACAGATTTGGGGCATCTGAGATCCTTCGCTTGTGCTCAGGATAAGCGACTGTCACCAAATCAAAGATTTGGGACACCTGCTTACTTGAAGGGTGCCATTTTTGTCATTCTGTTCATTATGCGGCTGTGCTGCCAATTGCTTGAAACTAATTCAGCTGAACCTATAGCAATATTCGCTAATCCAAATCCGATTAATCCGTTTCTGTAAGATTCCGGCAGGTTTGTGTTTTTTAAAGCAACTCCTGTTGCAGTAACAACTGTACCCAAAATAGTCGGGACGATACCTTCTTTTATACGCATATGAAGCCTCCTTTATTTAAATTTGTATTAATATTATTTACATTTAATCGTAAAATAATTTTATTAATTACTGGTAATTTAATTGATTTAATCTATTAACTTAATTATAATGATTAAAGAAAAATTATTATAAAAAGGGAAAAATATGAAATTGTATAATAAGTATTCTGATTATTTAAAACTAAAGTATGGCGAAAAAGTATATAAACTTCCCGTAAATATTCCATGTACCTGTCCTAACAGAGACGGAACTCTGGGTTACGGAGGTTGTACATTTTGTGCCGACGTGGGAACCGGTTTTGAAATGCTTGATAATTCTTTAAGCGTAAAAGAACAGTTAAATAAAAATATGGACTATATTTCAAAAAAATATAAGAGTGGGAAATTTATTGCCTACTTTCAAAATTATACGAATACATATATGGATATAGAAAGGTTTAAGAATTATATAAATGATGCAATAATGGATAATATAGTGGAAATAGCCATATCCACCAGACCTGACTGCATATCTGATGAAATACTTGAGTTCCTTAACGAAATAAAAAAACAAAATGTAAATATAACAATCGAATTAGGACTTCAGACAGTAAACTATCATACTTTGAAAAATATTAACAGAGGTCATACCTTAGCGGAATTTATTGATGCCGTATTAAGGATTAAGAGGTATAACTTTGAAATATGTACACATATTATATTGAATTTACCCGGAGATACCATTTTGGACACGGTTGAAACGGCAAAAATATTATCTGTTTTAAAAATTAACCAGGTTAAAATTCATTCTCTTTATATAATGGAAAATACCGAAATGGGAAGAGCATATAAAAACAATGAAATAACACTCATTTCAAAGGATGAATATGTAGAAAGAGTAATTGTTTTTCTGGAGCATTTAGATGTGGATATTACAGTACAAAGATTGATAGGAAGGGCACCCGAGAAAGATTCTCTTTTTGTAAACTGGGGTATGAGCTGGTGGAAAATAAATGATGATATTCTTTATAAAATGAAGTCTGAAAACAGGTATCAAGGCAGTAAAAATAAATTTGTTTAATTGTAAATAAAATGGTGTAAACAATTACAAGATGTGGTACAATATAAGTGTCTTTACTATTATAAAATTATGAATAGGAGTGTGATTATTATGGTTCAATTGGTTTGCGGTCATAGCGGCACCGGTAAGACAAGAAGGATGATTGAAATGGCAAACAACGCTATTGACAAAATTCACGGCAGTATGGTTTTTTTGGAAGCAAGCAACAGACACATATTCGATTTAGATTACAGGATAAGGTATATTAACACAAAAGAATTCGGATTAACCAATGATGAAGAGTTTCAAGGTTTTGTATGTGGAGTAATCGCTACTGATTACGACATAGAGCAAGTTTACATAGACGGATTATACAAAATAGCTAAGTCAGGCAAGGAAAGATTGGTACCATTAATAGAAAGACTAGATTACTTATCAAAAACATTTGATGTTAATTTTATTATAAGTGTAAACCATGATATTGAAGATATTCCAGAAGGATTGAGAGATAGAGTTATAGATTAATTTATGCCGCCGGTTTTTGACCGGCGGTTATTATATCCGGGGATACCTCTTCTTTAAAGCAAATTAAAGCATATCTTGTAAGAAACGTCTTCTCTAAGAACCATATATATGGTATATAGCACTTGCTAATGTAACATTTTTCTGTTAGAATAGGCATTGTACTAAATTAGAAAGAGTGATTACATGAATTATTTTAAATCGAAAAATTCTATATTCGATGATTTTTTTGAGCATAGGGATATGCTCATAATTCAGCACATGAATGGAGATATAAATAAGAAAGAATACTTGGAGCTTAATTATAAATACATGCTTGAAAAAAACATTAAACCATTTCAACGTATTGACAGCTTTGAAAAAGGAATGTACAACTATCAATATTACAATATGATGGCAAAATACCACCGAATGATAGCACAGGAAATTAAGGATAAGGGAAAGCACATCAGTTACTATAATAAATATATAAAAGAAGCTGATTTTTATTACAATGAAAAGGATAAGACAATTTTCCGCCTGTTAAGGTTTCTTCAATTTGAAAACATAGAATCATATTTTATTAAAATGGAATCATCATTATTAGAAGGCAAGCTTTACGAAATAGTATTGAAGGATTTTGAATATGCTGTACTTCATTCTAAGAGCTTGTGGCTTTTGGATGTTTTAAAAAAAGAAAAAGTATTTACAGAAAAGAGGAAGAAATCAGTTATTGATTATTATGTAAATCAACGGTATTAAGGTGTGGAAACACACCTTCTTTTATTGTAATTGGGAAGGTTCTTTACGGAAAGAACCTTCCCAATCTGATATTTAATAAGCATTCGCAATTATTTTGATAACATCATCAAGAGGTGTTCCTACTTCAATATTAAATGTTCCGCTCTGCAGTCTTGTATCAAGGTCAAGCTCAACACAGCGAGTAAGAAACTCATCTTTGCTTTTTATTAAATTGTTGTTTAGCAGAATTTCCGCTATTTGTGAAGGGAATGAGCCTTGAGGAATACTAATGGCAGCAATTAACCCTGTCGGTGTTTCATCTTCCGGCTCCGGCTCTTCATCTTCCGGGTCCGGTTCTTCCGCAATCGGTTCATTTACTTCGGGTTCATTTATTATAGGCAGGTCTTTAATTATTTCTTTTTCAATTCCTCTGCTGAACAACAAATCAAATCTCCAAACCAGTATAACTGTCATAACAACAATTACGGTTATAATAAGTCC
>Ga0208694_1002009_pt1 | contig 22756 bp, 15 predicted proteins | sample AD_UKC078_MetaG_FD_184442 | JGI IMG/M metagenome (GOLD analysis project Ga0208694, IMG submission 184442) | Active sludge microbial communities of municipal wastewater-treating anaerobic digesters from USA - AD_UKC078_MetaG (SPAdes) (version 2) | ecosystem: Engineered > Bioreactor > Anaerobic >...
ATGGACAACTATGAACAGGTGAGTGGAATCTTTTTTCATGCACATGATGTTTGATATAGGAGGGGCTTTGACCAGCTTTAAGTCGTCGCCTTTAATTATAGGTTTTTTGTCGCAACAAGTTGATAGGCGAGGGTGTACAATTAAGGCTAATTGTACCTACAATTAGATGCACATGAATTTTACATTAGGTATTTCTTTCTGGTAGAAAGAAATTATCCTTATAAAAAACAAAAATCAATTGATTTTTTACCTCACCTTCGACGAAGTCGAAGTTCCTAACCTCTGACGCAGTCAGAGTACCTAACCTTTTCGGAGAAAAGTACCTCATCCGCAGCGAAGCGAGGACCAATATCGTGCGTTGAAAAAAATCACCCCTAAACCCGCTTGTAGTAGTCATCTGCCGTTTTGGGTGAAAATAGTTTTCAAAAAACCCCATTTTGTAAGCCCTATATATATAGAGGGTGATGTTTTTTTACCCTGCTTTTAATTGTTTTCTGAGTAAGTTGATTATTTAGAAATATAGAGTGGCATAGTTGTGTGTAAATGTGATTCAGAAGTCACGGGGCGAAGCTGTAGGTACCCGCAGCGAAGCGAGGACCAAAATTGTGCGTTGAAAAAAATCACCCCTAAACCCGCTTGTAGTAGTCATCTGCCGTTTTGGGTGAAAATAGTTTTCAAAAAACCCCATTTTGTAAGCCCTATATATAGAGGGTGATGTTTTTTTACCCTGATTTTAATTGTTTTCTGAGTAAGATGATTATTTAGAAACATAGAGTGGCATAGTTGTGTGTAAGAGTGATTCAGAAGTCACGGGGCGAAGCTGTAGGCATCCGCAGCGAAGCGAGGACCAAAAAGGCGCCTTGTTAAAAAAAGAAATGTACAAGTTGTTGCGATGTATCATGGAACAGTAATGCAAGTGCTTTAGAAAGTGTGTTGTCGTGTGTTGTTTAAAAAAAGAAATGTATCAGTTGTTCGAATGTATCATGGAACAGTAATGCAAGTGCTTTAGAAAGTGTGTTGTCGTGTGTTGTTTAAAAAAAGAAATGTATCAGTTGTAGCGATGTATCATGGAACAGTATTGCAAGTGCTTTAGAAAGTGTGTTGTCGTGTGTTGTTTAAAAAAAGAAATGTACAAGTTGTAGCAATGTATCATGGAACAGTAATGCAAGTGCTTTAGACAGTGTGTTGTCGTGTGTTGTTAAAAAAAAGAAATGTACAAGTTGTTGCGATGTATCATGGAACAGTATTGCAAGTGCTTTAGACAGTGTGTTGTCGTGTGTTGTTTAAAAAAAGAAATGTACAAGTTGTAGCAATGTATCATGGAACAGTATTGCAAGTGCTTTAGACAGTGTGTTGTCGTGTGTTGTTAAAAAAAAGTGTGTTGTCGTGTGCTGTTTAAAAAAAAACACTTGCCAAAAATGGCAGATTTATTTTTTTGGTAATAGAATTAATAATATATTAAGAGGTAAAATATGGCAAATGTTTCTGATATTCGTAATGGCTTAATGATAGAGTTTAAAAGTGGCATATATGAGATTGTGGAATTTCTTCATGTAAAGCCTGGTAAAGGTGCTGCTTTTGTGCGTACAAAGATGAGAAATGTACAAACAGGTAAGGTTTTGGAAAACACTTTTCGTGATAAAGATGTTTTGGTAGAAGTGAGAGTCGAAAAACAAAAGAAGCAATATCTCTATCGTGATGGTGATTATCTCTATTTGATGGATAATGAAACTTTTGAGCAAGAGCCAGTCAGTATTAATGTTTTTGGTGAAAAGTTTAAATTTATGACAGAGAATATCGATGTGGGCTTATTAGTTGATGGTAAAGGCGATGTTTTGGGTGTTGATTTACCTATAACTGTTATCCAAGAAATCGTTGAAGCAGAGCCTAATGTGAAAGGTAATACAGCATCTGGCGGCGGTAAAACTGCAAAAACAGAGACAGGACTCGTTGTCACAGTTCCATTTTTTGTAGAGGCAGGTACAAAGATCAAAATCGATACACGCGACGGCTCATACATAGAGAGGGCATAATTCATACGTAATTGAAAAAGTACTTGACAATTAAATGATAATAAAAAATATTGTTTTGATAAATTAAGGAGGAAGCAATGGCTAAAGGTAAATCATTTGCAGCTAAAGTAGCACACGATATAAGTAACGAAGGCAAACAAATATGCCCCGTATGTGATACAGAATTGAGAAGAGTTAAGCTTATTTTAACTCGCGAATCAAAAGCAGGAACATGGCAACCAAAATACGAATTTCGTAATGTTTGTAAATGTAATGAACAAGATATATTGGCAGGAAAGATCTAAATCATAAGAGTAAAAATGGTATAAGCCAAACTGTATTAAGCTTAAAGTTATTAGCTACATATTTTATGCCCTCTTATGATTTAAGAGGGTTTTCTTTTTAAATATTGTGTAATGTTTTCTCTTTTATTTTGTTTTATAAAAGAGACATTATATTTTCATGAATAGTGTGATTATAGATGTATAAGTATATTTTGGAGTAATTAATGAAAAAATTGATGATACTGATCGCTTTTGTTTTTATCATAAACATAGCATTCATGCATGCAAGCCCGCCTCATCCACTAAAGAAAAGTGGTATTATAGAGAGCAATAATGGTGTGTCTGAATTATTTGGACCACGATCTTTACAGAAGCGTATTGCACCGCAGAATGTGCTTGTTTTGATTTGTGAGTTTTCCGATGTAAAACTGCAAACAGAGCCTCAATATCCAGATTATCATCCTCATGATATCACTTATTTTGATAAATATATGACTCACTTGCGTGATTATTTTATCGACGCTTCAAGAAATAAATACCAGCTGAATTATACTATTCACCCAACTATCGTTGAGCTTGCTGCTACTATGGGCTATTATGGCGATGACTCTGTACCTGGTGAACGCCGTGCCGAGCTGGTACGTGATGTGATTAATGCGGTAGATAATGAGATTGATTTTAGTCAATACGATGCCTTTATTCTCTTTCATGCTGGCGGCGGGCAAGAGAGCGATATCTATGACACACAAGCACATACAATATGGAGTACTTTTTTAACAAAGGCTAATTTTAGAGCAAAGTTTGACCCTAATAATATGGACTATCAAGGGATACCCACTAATGACGGTAGTTTTATTAGCGAGGTTACAATCGTGTCTGAGTCTGAACGTCACCCTGATTTTCCTGTAGCTGAAAACCCTTATCTTGACGATTATATCTTTGATATATTTGGCGTTTTGGCGCATCAATTTGGTCATCAATTAGGCTTGCCGACGCTCTTTGACAATGACTCTTCCAATGGGCAATCAGCTGGTATTGGGAATTTTGGTTTGATGGGAACAGCTGTCTGGAATAATAATGGCAAAACGCCGTGCTTGCCTTCTGCTTGGTCAAGGGTATATTTAGGTTGGAATGAAGCAATTGTGATAGATACCGATCAAGAAAACCTCGAGCTCACCTATCCAATGGATAAGGTTGAAGGCGCAAAGATTGTGTACAAGATACCTATCTCTGAGAATGAATACTTTTTGCTGGAAAATAGACAAGCAAACTTTAGAAAAGATGCTATCGAAGTAAATGGCGTGATTAATGATCACCTTTTTACCTTTGATGTATTGCCAGACTCATTGCAAGACTTTTATCCAGAGACAAATGTGCCTATGCTAAATATGATGACAAATGTATTGCGCGGCTGTGAATGGGATTATTTTTTACCCTATGTAGATGCTGATACAGGCGCATATGTGGAGCCTTCGGGTATTTTGATTTGGCATATTGATGAAAATATTATTAATGCAGCTTTTACAGATGACTTTGAGATGAATTCGCCAAATGGTAATGCCAAGCATAAAGGCGTGGATTTGGAAGAAGCCGATGGTATTCAGCATCTCGACTCAAATAGACCCCACTTTTACATGAGAGGCAGCCCGTATGATGCATATCGTGAAGGAAATAGTATTTACTTTGGGAAATCCGTAAACCCCTTTACTGGAGATTTTACCATGCCCTCCAGTGAAAGCTATTATGGTAGCTCGAATATAGAGGTTTATAATATCTCCGCTTCGCAAGATACGATGTACTTTTCTGTGAGATTTAGCGATCAAACACACTTTGACAATGCAGAAGCCATAGAGGGCGAATTTGTCTATGTCCATGATTTTGATAATGATGGTCAAGTAGAACTCTATTATATCGGTAAAGACGACAATATATTGGTAGATGAAAATGGTGCGCAAGCGAGCTATTCATATGACTTTGAAGCACTGCAACGCTTTTATGGCACATATGCTTTTGATAGTGTAGATAATAATTTGTATTTTCCCTGCGCTGGTGAGGGTGTTTTAAAGTTTGATGGTAATTCTTTGCAACTGCAAAACACAGCAAATAATGCTTTTGACGTTTTCACTGCACCATTGATTACTGTACCTGATACTCTATTTTATGAAAATAAACAGATACTATTGATCGGCTTGACTAAAAATGAAAATGATATGGCAAAGTTAATCACCTTCTACCGAGATCATAGCGATACAGAGCTGGCAATAACGGGTTATCAGCCTTTGAGTAATATGAGTTATCATGGTGGTATTGCCTCATTTTTGGCAAGAAAAGATGGTAAGAATTATCTGTTGCAGATTAGTTTAAAAGAGCAGACAATTAATGCGATTTTAGTGGATTATGCACAGGTGATTAATGAGGCTTATTTACTGCAAGCAGACTTCGATGGCGATGAGATTAATGATTTTAGTTTGAGCTATAAGACAGAGAATGGGAGCTTTACTTTGCTTGTTTTTTCAGCTAATGGAACGCTTTTTTCTGGCTTCCCTGTAGAAAAGCAAGCGCACTCAATCAGCGTGCCAGTCATTGCAGATATAGATAATAATGGTACTTTGGATATTATTATTGGTACAGAAACGGGTTATCAAGCTTTTGCTTATAATGGGGCAATTTTGAATGGAAATTATACACCCGTCGAGGCAGATTCAACGCAAGAGGTCGAGAGCTTGATTACTCTCAATAAGGGTGATAAGACATATATTTTGGCATTACTTGGGCATGGCAAACTATGCCTTTGGAATGAAAATGGCAGGGTTGTGACTGGCTATCCAAAAGTGTATAATAAGGCAAAGGGTACCCCCTTTATTTATACAGTTGGTGACTCAGTTTTTGCTTATATTGGCACAGCAGATGGGAATATTTATCGTCATCATTTGAGCCAGTTTACAGCGGCTGATATCGCAGAATCTAATTTCATGTATGCTTATGGTAATCTCAATCGAACTGCCTCTTGGCATAAGAGTTTGCCGCAAAATATCCTCAATGCTGAGGAGTTGTTTATCAAGGGTGAGAATTATATTTACCCTAATCCATGGATTTATCTCTATGATAATAAAGTCACTATTCGTACTCTGTTGAGCAAAACGGCAGAAGTGAAAGTGCGTGTCTATAATGTTGCAGGGGATTTGGTGTGGAAGAAGAGCGATACTTGTTCTGCTTTTGTGCCCAATGATACATCCTTTGTTTTGGAGACAAAAAAGCTTGCCACAGGCGTATATTTTGCTATACTTGAAGCAAATAATAAAGTCTGCCGCTTGAAATTTGCGGTGGAGAAGTAAAAAACAGGAGTCATTAAAATGAAAAAAATGATCACAATCGCAATATCTCTTCTCTTAATCAGTGTACTTGGTGCCGAGACTGTCGATAGCCATGCAGGAGAATATGGCTTTCAATTTTTGAAGTTCAACTTATCACCTGCAATGTCTGCTCAAGCAGGAACCGGGGGCTTTTATAGTGCTTCTGCATCTATAGTCACTCAGGATCCAGTTGCTTCGCTGAATATCAAGGCGAAGAGTGTTCATTTCTCTCAAATGCAATTGAATCATTTTGATGCAAATGCCTATTCAGTGGCTTGGCGTGATTCTGGCTTGAATAGCTCAATTGGTTGGTTTTTTACTACTTTAGATTATGGTAAAATTGATGAAAGACTGGATAATGGGACCTTGGTGGGTGAATATCATCCGATCGATTTAAATCTCGGCATGAATTATGCCAAAAGAATTACCAGCAATCAGCTTTTGGGCATGACAGTTCATGGGCTTTATACAAAGATACATACAGAATCAGCTTTGGGCATGTCTTTTGACCTTGGCTATCTGTGGCAAACACCATTGCAAAATACCAACCTATATGCAAATGCGAAGAATATTGGCTTTACAGATAAGATGAAAAATGAGCGCATTGACATACCTTATGCCTTGGAATTTGGTGTGAATTACCATAAATCTTTCAATGAATTGATTAAAATGAACCTCGAAGCAAAGACAATTAAACATGAAGATGACGATGAGGCAAAGTTTAATTTAGGGGGGCAAGTGTCACTTTATGATATCTTGTCTCTAAGAGCAGGCTATCGTTTAAACTATGATATCGAGAACTTTACAACTGGCTTTGGCGTTCACTGGAACCGTTTTGAAATTGATTATTCTTATATTCCAATTGATTTAGATAACCTTGGAGACACGCACCATATCGGTTTGACTTATTATTATTAAATTTTTAAAAAAGGGGAGTTTTTTAATGAAAAGAACAATATTGTTGAGTATGATGATTTTTAGCTTTTTGCTAATTAGTGCCATGGAATATGTGCCAAATGAGCTAATTATTAAAACAAAAAAGAACCAAAAAGTACTTGATAATAAGTTCAAAGATAAAAAACTCAATCAGCTCATGCAAAGCAAGAACGCTGTATCTGTCTCCGCTTTGACCAGCAAAAAAGATAATCAATACTATGTGATTAGATTTGATAAAAATAGCAATTTGTCGCAAATTAAAACAGAGGCAAGCGCTATGAAAGAGATCGATATAGTTCAATATAATTATCTAAATGTCTTTCATAGAACGCCAAATGACCCACTATATACCTCACAACAGACAGTGGCGGGGGTGATTAAACTGCCTTTTGCTTGGGCAAATAATATTGGTTCTGCACAGGTATTGGTGGGGGTAGTGGATTCTGGCATCGACTTTAGTCACCCAGATTTACAACAGAATATCTATAAAAATACAGCTGAGATACCTAATAATGGTATCGATGACGATGGCAATGGATATATCGACGACTATCAGGGTTGGGACTTTGTTGATGCGCCTAATATGGATGGGCTTGGAGATTATCTTGATCGTGATAATGATGCCTCTGATGAGAACTATCATGGGACTCACGTTTCGGGTATTATTGGTGCAGATACAAATAATGGAATAGGCATTGCAGGCACAGCATGGAATGTAAGAATATTGCCGATCAGAGCAGGTTTTAGAACTGAAGATGGCAATGGTTATCTTGAAGATGACGATGCTGCGGCAGGGATAATTTACGCTGCAGATATGGGCTGTAATGTGATTAATATCAGTTGGGGTGACTCTAATTACTCGCCGATTATTGAAGATGCTTGTAATTATGCTATCAGTAAAGGAGCTATTATTGTCGCTTCGGCAGGCAATACGCTTGGCCCTCTGTGCAGTTATCCTGCCAGACTCAATAATGTTATTGCTGTTGGAGCAGTGACTAATGCTGAGCAGCTCGCTTCTTTCTCAAGCTATGGCATAGATCTGGATGTAGTCGCTCCTGGACAAGAGATTTTTTCAACTTATGGAGGGAATAGCCAATATAGCCATTTAAGTGGCACGTCGATGGCAGCACCTTTTGTTACTGGTGCTGTGGCATTGCTATTGTCACAAAACCCAAGCTTGGATTATCAACAGGTGAGAGCAAGGCTTCATGCAAGTGCGAAAGATTTGGGCGATAAAGGCTTTGATAATAAGTTTGGGGCAGGGCTTTTGGATGTTGAAAAACTACTAAAACTACCTTCTGCTCACACAATAATCGTCAATAATCCTGAAGATAGGGCTTATTTGAACGATGCTTTTGACGTATTTGGCACGATTGATTCGCCAAACTTCTTCCGCTACTCGCTCATGTACACGAATAAGACTAACCCCAATACGACTGACTGGAAAGATATTTTAACTCATCAAAACACACCAAACTTTGTCTATTATGTCAAGCATGATGAGCTGTTGGGGCATTTTCATTTACCTGCAATCTTTCCTGATGGCGAATATCGTATCAGAATTAGAATAGAGAATAAAGATGGGCAGACTTTTGATAGTTATAAAACTATCTTTATCGATAGAAAAATGCCGCTATACAAAGAGAATACTTTCTTTGTGCAAGAAAGATGGAATGATGATAGACTCACTCATGTAGCACTTTTTGCCTTTAATAAACTCGTGCAAGTCAGCTTATCAGGGCAACTATATGATGCCAATAATTCGCCTATCAATGATGTCTTTACTGTGCATTCTACATTGCCAGATTCAATCTTTTCTCTCAGATTGCCAAATAATATTGGTAGTGGAAAACTGAGTGTAAAGCTTGAAGCAACTGACTTTGCAGGAAATAGTTTTGCTACTGAATGGATGCGCAATGTTTACACTATTCAAGAGCGCGAAATTGACTCTTATGGCTTTGTCGAGCAAGAAATAGGCGGGGGGTATACCTTTGCCAGAAATACATATGACTTTGATCGTAATGGCAAAAAAGAGATAATAGCCATGGAAACAGGCGAAGAGATAAATGGGGTCGTGCACGCACTTGAATATCAAAATGGAATATTTGTCAAGAAGCATACCTTCCCTGAAAAGTATAACCCTCTATATCTGGGCTCTACCTATAGTAATCGCACAAACCTCGCTGGCTTGAGTATCGAGCGTCTGGATATGTATGAAGGCTTTGGCGACCATAACTATTACCCAGACCTACCTTTTTGGTCGATCAATAATGTCGCTGGTGCAATGCTCTTTGACTTTACTAATAGGGGTAAAGAGGACTTGATAGTGTCGCGTAACTTGGCTGATCAAAACGTAATTGAATTGTACAAACGCGAGGCAATGGAGTTTAACAAATACAGCACAATTTATAATACTGCACCTACTACTCAGATGCGTATGTTTGTGCCAAAGATGGTCGGCGGCAATCTTGATAATGATGAATATCCAGATTTATTGCTCGCAGATATTGAAGGCAATGTTATGGTTTATGAGTGGATAAATAGCTCACCTGTTCGCTCTTGGATAGGGCGTATTCCTGTATTAAATAGCTATTTCTTGTCTATTGGAGATTATACGGGTGATGGTAAAAATGAGTTTCTGGCAGGTGGCTATGTAAAGGCAGATACACCAGATAAATCATACTGGTATTTTGCTTTATTTAAAAACACCGAAGGACCGTATGGTTATGATAATAATTATAGCGTGATTGCAGAAATTGCATTTTCAAACGTGACCAAAGGACAAAGCTCAATCGCCTCCGCTGATATAGATGGAGATGGAAAAACTGAAGCTATTCTGGCGCTCACACCAAATGCTTATGTCATAAAATATAAAAATGGCAAACTTGAACCAATTTGGTTTGGCAAGTCTGATAAATCATTCCAAATACAGGCAATTGACGAGGCTGCACACTCTGTTGGTGGCTTTTTTATCAATAGACAAGTTGGCGATGAGCTGAAATGTCTCTTTGTAAAAAAAGATATACCTTTTACAGGACCAAATAGCCCCAAACTCTTGAATGCAAAGGCATTGGACAGAGAAACTGTTAATCTTTCTTGGCAAAGCCCTGCTACTGATAGTATCAATATTTACAGAAAACTCAGCATTAATGGCGATATTGAGCTAATAAATACAGTGCAAGCAAATACCTATATGGATACGGGCTTGCTGGCTGATAGCTGCTATTATTATGCTGTCACAACTCTCGATCACAACTATACACCACATGAGAGCCATTATTCATCATGGGTAGCAGTCACAACAGGCGAGCAGTCTGTATTGCAAGATGCGAAGATGCTCAATCAGAACTTGCTAATTCTCCGATTTGACAGCCCTCTTGATTTAGCCTCTTTGAACAGGGGTAATTTTATAGCAAAAATAGAGGGCAATAGTATTAATCCATCATCTATTTCTTGTATGGCAGGCGATAAATACGTACTATTGCACTTTTTGAATGGTCTGAATACGAATAATGACTTTTTATTATCGTATAGTGGGATCAAAGCTGCCTCAGGAATCGAAATCAGCGGGCAGGAATTGACGATCTCATATCAGTTAGATACTACACCCCCTACGATTAAAAAAGTCGAATTATTGACGTATAATGAGATCGAGGTGACTTTTTCTGAATTGCTTGCAACGAGCTCATTAAACAATTTTAGTCATAATTTTACAATTGAATCGCCTTTTGCAGGTTTGCAGATTATTGTAGAAAATGCGGTATTGCAAGACTCGGTGATAACGCTGACTTTGTCTAATAATCTAATCAATACGATCAAACCATATTGGGTGAGAATGGATAATGTTTTTGATTTAGCTGGAAACAAAATTCAAAATAATGACTTACGTCATTGTTTATACTTGACAGAAATCACTAATTTAAGTTTTGTGGAAACATATCCTAATCCCTTGAGATTAAAGGATATTAAGGAGGTGACCTTCGTGAATCTTCCAGTAAAAGATTCAGGCGAAATCATGATATATAATTTGGCGGGAGAATTGGTTTACAATCACAAACTCAGCAATTGCTCAGAATTTGCATGGGATGGAAAGAACAATAGCCAAAAGGCTGTTGCTTCGGGTATTTATACCTATTTGATAAAGATGGGCAATGACTACAAAAAGGGTAAACTGGTTCTTATTAAATAAATGAGTATAACTATGCAGGTGTTAACAAGCTTAGTTTTAGAAAGGAGTAAAAATGATCTCTTTAGATTGGAAAGAGCGGTTGAAACGCGACTCGCAAGACTTTTTAGAAAGAAAGATCCCAGCAGGAGATTATGACTTTGATATTATTTTTAACGCATATCCAGAACGTGTTGGCAATAATGTGCCAAACGAAGTAATAGTGTTTGTGGCAAGTGCATTAGCGCAAGTTATAGCCAAAAAACCAGAGCAATATGAGGCTTTTTTGGATTATCTTTGGAATAAAAAAGGCGATAATGGCAAACAAGCATTTGTCTGTATTATGAAAAAGATCTTGACGCGTAAGAATAACGATTATGTAAAGCAAGTTAAAGATATGATGTGTAAATCTCACAATATCAGTGATATTACATTGCTGCTTGATAAAGCCTTGCTCCCTGTTTTTAAAAAGAACCCTGCTCAATATATCGATACTTTGGCAAACATGATTGACGACAATAACGATGATCTGGCACAATGCCTTATTAAAACAATATTAAAGCTGACCAAGAATGATACCACATTGTTGAAAAATTTCTTTACCAGAATGGAGAGTAATTGGCTCAATGCAAGCCAGGAGACCATTAAAATAAACGCATATTTATTAAAGCAAATTGCAAAACAAGATAAAACGCTCTACTTTTCAATTTATGACAATTACAAAAACACCAGAGACCCACATTTTATCGAGATACTCACATCAGGCTTAGCATTATATTCTGATGAGATAAAGAGTTATTATGAGAATTGGTCAAAAAGTGGAAATGCAAGAATCAAAAAAGCTGCCTTAACAGGGCTAAAATTCTTAGAAAAGAAAGAAAGAGGTTGATTAGAATGGCAAACTATATTACACCTGAAGGAATGAGGATGTTAAGGCTCAAAATTAATGAGCTGATTGAAGAGCGCCCTGAAATTATCAAGCAAGTTGTCGCTGCAAGAGAGCTCGGCGATCTTAGTGAAAACGCAGAATATCACGCAGCCAGAGAAAAACAAAGAAACCTCGAAAACGAGCTCGAGCGACTTCAAAACAAAACATCACAGCTAAAGGTGCTCGACCCCGATACTCTCCCAAAAGATGCTGTACGCTTTGGCGCATTTATCGAGCTGACTGAATTGCCAGACAGAATAAATTTTACTTATCACTTAGTAGGTGTTGACGAAGTCTATGACCGCGACGACAACATTGTTCAAGTATCTGTTGCTTCTCCTTTAGGTAAAGCACTTATTGGCAAAAAACCTAATGAAGAATTTGTGGTTCAAGCACCAAAAGGCGAACGCAGATTCATCATTAATAAAATATATTAAGCATAAAAATAAAATCAGAAGGAGTCACAATGAAAAAATCTGATGAACTTAGAAAAAAAATCGGTTATGAAAAGAAGTGTTTTTGGACAGATACCACTAAAAACGAACAAAAAACAGCCCTAAAGTTTGCTGAAAACTACAAGAAATTCTTAAGCGTTGCTAAAACTGAAAGGGAAGTTATTGATTACACAGTCGAAGAATTGAAGAACAAAAACTTTGCAAATGTCGATGTTCCTCAAAAAAACAACAATAATAGAAGAATCTATAAAATTTTCAAAAACAAGGCTATGGCTATTGCTGTAATAGGCAAAAAACCTATTTCTAATGGCGTAAATATTGTCGCTTCTCATATCGATGCTCCAAGAGTTGACTTAAAACAAAATCCTTTTGATGAAAGCTCAAACCTTGCAATTCTCAGAACTCACTACTATGGTGGGATCAAAAAATACCAATGGATGTCTACTCCACTTGCGCTGCATGGCGTTGTGATCAAAGCAAATGGAGAAAGAGTTGACATCTCTATCGGCGAAAATGACAATGACCCTGTATTTGTCATGCCAGACTTATTGATTCATTTATCAAGAAAAGAGCAGATGAACAAAACACTCTCTGAAGCAATCACCGCTTCACATATGAATGTGCTTTTAGGCTCAATCCCTTATTATGAAGATAAAGAAGAATCAAAAGAAGCTATTAAATTAAACTGTATTAATCTCATCTTCGATAAATATAATATCAAAGAAGAAGACTTTTTAAGTGCTGAATTGTACCTCGTTCCTGCTGGCAAAGCACGCGATTTAGGTATTGATAAAAGCATGGTAATTGGTTATGGACAAGATGACCGCATCTGTGCATACACTTCTCTGCAAGCACTCTTAGACGTGATGGAAATTGAAAGCGACAAGACCTCAGTTATCTATTTCTTTGATAAAGAAGAAATTGGCTCTGATGGTGCAAGCGGTGCAAACTCAATTTTCTTCGTTGACTTTATCGCTGATTTATTGAAATACAATAATGAAGACACCAGCTCTTTTAATGTGCGTAAAACCTTGATCAAATCTTCGGTTTTATCTGCTGATGTGAATGCTGCAATCAACCCTAATTTCCCTAATGTACACGAAGCAAACAATGCTATTCGTTTGGGTTATGGAGTCGGTATTGCGAAGTTTACTGGTAGCGGCGGTAAGGGTGGCTCAAACGATGCCTCAAGTGAATTCACCGCCAAAGTAATGAAGATCTTCAATGATGAAAAGGTCAATTGGCAAATCGGCGAGCTCGGCAAAGTGGATGAAGGCGGCGGAGGAACTATCGCTAAGTTCTTGGCTTATCATGGTTGCGATGTTATCGACTGTGGTCCTGGTCTCTTGAGCATGCATTCTCTCAATGAAGTGTGTTCCAAAGCTGACTTGTACTCAACCTATAAAGCATACAAAGCTTTTATGCAAAAGGCATAGATTAATTATTGCAGGGGGTAGCGATATCCCCTGCTGTTTTTATGGTAAGCAAATGAAACTGCGTCCACGATTAATCTTGAGCCTTGTTTTTGCCCTAATTCTGCTCACATTGAGTACGAATCTGTCGGCAAAGCAATTGAGCACCACTGAGACTGCTGAAGTCCTCTGGGATACCATCAAAGTGTCTCTGGATTCTCTTGAAACTGAGACTATTTACTTCGATTTGGTAAAGTCAAATAATTCGGCACAGGTAGCCTTTTTACTGACCAATATGGCTTTTAAAGAAGGCTATGTCGTCTTGGATAATAAGAGCAGTGATGCTACGACTGTTGCCATCATGCTTGATAATAAGACTATTTACGAAAGGCATAATTATATTCTTTTTGTTAAAGAAGATACTTATACCTACCCCTATTTTTTGGTAAATATCTCTCAAAATGAAAGAATCGTCTCAAGTAATAAAATATATATTAGCCAAGCAATATCAAAAAAATCAAAATCTTCAAGCCGTTGGTATGAACCTGTCATGCTCTCTGCTGTCATCGGCAGCTTAGTGTACTTGATCTACTACGGAAATCATTAAATATAGAGGCATTTTATGAAAAAAACATCACTTATTATACTCACATTAGCTTTAATACTTCTCTCTAATTGCGCACTCAATAAAAACCTAAATCTCATTCCTGCAGCTGAAAAATGGCGCATTGCTGAAGACTATTACAATAAAAATAAGTTTTTAAAGGCTGCACCATATTACGAACAGATCGTCTTGGAACGCAATTCTATCTACACAGCGGACGCCCAATTCAAGCTTGCCGACTCCTACTTCAAGGCAGGTAAATATGCCGATGCTGTCTCTGAATATCAATTGCTTATCAGCCTCTTTCCTGAGTACAAAGATATTGCCTCTGCGCAATTTATGATTGGCGTTGCATACTATAATATTGGGTTAAACCCCCATTATACGCAAGATGAGACGAAAAGGTCTATCGATGCCTTTCAGGTTTTTTTAGACAAATATCCCAGAGATAAGAGAAGAAATGAAGCGTATGAATATATCCAAAAATGCCAAAAGAAACTGATCGAAAAGAACTATCTCGCTGGCTATATTTATTATAAGATAGATGATTACAGCTCAGCATTGATGTATTTTGACGATATTATCGCCTTGGGTAATGCTGATAAATTAGAGCTCAAATCTCTCTACTATAGCGGCAATATCTACTATTATAGAAAAGAAATTGAAAAGCTTTTTGAAGTACAGGAAGCATTGAGAGAGCATTTTCCTGACAGCAAAGAATTGAAAAAGATCATCAAAAAGACAAAGAAGCTCAATAAAAAGCTTCAAAAAGAATAAAAGAATATGCTTAAAACAGGTATCTTCGGAGGCACTTTTGATCCCTTTCATCTTGGACATGTGGCAGTGGCAAAAGCCTTTATCCAGCAAATGGCACTCGATGAACTCTTCATCATACCTGCCGCAAATACGCCTCTCAAGCATAGCTTTCTCTTCTCTTTTGAGCAGAGATTAAAAATGGCTGAACTCGCCCTCGCCGACCTACCACAAGCGATTATTAGCGATATGGATGCCACGGGCTCACAAAAGTCTTATACCATCGAACTCATTAGTCGCTTTTTGCAAAAATACCCACAAAGGGAGATTTACTTTGCTATTGGTGAGGATAATGTGGCACAATTAAAAGAGTGGAAAGACTATAAACAACTCTTAAATATGGTAAAGTTCGTTGTTTTTACACGAAATACCAATAACCGTGATGAGTGGACTCAACTTGATTACATGGATCAGCTGATTTTCCAAAAAATGCCTCCTATTGATATTTCTGCAACTGAAATAAGAGAAAAGCTGATCAATAATGAGGATGTCTCACTTTTATTACCTCGGTCAATTCACCCTCTTATAGATGATTTTAAACAATCAGACGCATTTAAGCATTTTTTGCTTGACCAAAAACGTATAATAAATAATGATAATAAAAAACATAAACTGGAGGATTAATGGATTACTTTTTAACTGAAGATCAAATCGAACTTAGAGATCTTGCAAAAAGAATTGCACGTGAAAAGATAGCACCTTTAACAGAAAAATATGATGAAGAACAAATATTCCCATGGGATATCGTCGAAATAATGGCACAAGCTGACTTGTTTTCTGTATTAGTTCCTGAAGAATATGATGGGCTAAGTGGCAAGGTAATGGATCTTGCAGTTGTCACAGAAGAATTATGCAAGGTTGATGCTGGTATCTCACTCGCATTTGGCGCTACAGGATTGGGAATGTATCCAATTTTACTTTCTGGCAATGAAGAACAAAAACAAAAATACTTACCACAGATTGCTTCTGGCAAAAAGCTTGCTGCTTTCGCATTAACCGAAGCAAATGCTGGCTCAGATGCAAGTGCAATTGAAACCACCGCTACCAAAGACGGCGACTACTATGTGCTCAATGGCACAAAACAGTGGATCACCAACGGCGGAGAAGCTGAAATCTACACTGTCTTTGCTATGACTGACAAAACAAAGGGCGCAAGAGGCGCTTCCTGCTTTATCGTTGAAAAAGGCACACCTGGCTTTAACTTTGGTAAAAAAGAAAACAAGATGGGTATCCGTGCTTCTGCAACACGTGAATTAATCTTCGAAGACTGCCGTATTCCAAAAGAAAACTTGATTGCCAAAGAGGGCATGGGCTTTTTGGTTGCGATGAAGACTTTTGATAAATCTCGCCCAATGGTAGCTGCACAAGCTATCGGTATTGCTCAAGGCGCTCTCGAAATTGCTGTTAGATATGCAAAAGAGCGTAAACAATTCGGTCAGCCAATCGCAGCGTTCCAAGCTGTTCAATTTATGCTCGCTGATATGGCGACCCAAATCGAGGCTGCTCGTGCAATGATTTTCCAAACTGCAAAGATGATTGACTCTGGTATCACAAAGTATGCAAAAGTCTCTGCAATGTGCAAGTACTTTGCTTCTGATGTCGCTATGAAAGTCACCACTGATGCTGTACAGATTCTGGGCGGTTATGGTTACATGAAGGAATATCCTGTTGAAAAGATGATGCGTGATGCCAAAATCATGCAGATCTATGAAGGCACAAACCAGATTCAGCGCGGTATTGTCGCTTCTCATGTTTTAAAAGAATATTAAACACTCAATAATCAATAAATCAGGGCTGTCTCACAGCCCTTTTTTTTACTCAAAATGAAACTTAAAAAGACCAAGAAATATGTCACAGCCCCTCTGTTACCATTGGTCTTTTGTTTTATTATCGGTATTCTCTTTTCAGCCTATCCAATCCCATTTCTCGCCAAAGTAATCACCGCTACCATCCTCATTATAATAGGCTTTTTAGTAAAAGAGCTGGCATTAAAAAATCTCACTATTTGTCTATTAATTATCATCATTGGGATGCAATATGCCAGCGATTATAATTTTAAACATTCCAATCATATCTCTAAACTCTTTGCCGATAAGACTTCTATTCAAAATAAAATAAAAGCTCAAATCATCACTGCGCCTACCAAAAAGAATGGTGGTTATGTATTTACTGCCAATCTTTTAGAGCTAAATAATCTACCCGTCAAGGGTAGGGTAATCTGTTATACATTCGCTGATTCTTTGCAGTACAATCAAACGATCGAAGCTTTGATGCGCATTGAGCCATTTACCTATACAAACCCTGGCGAACCAATGTGGGCTACTGCCTTTGAAAATGCCAGAATCTCTGCCAGAGCGAACATTCTTTTTGTTTATCAAGCTGAGCAAGAGGAGGGTAAGCAAAGCCTCAAGACCAGGTTTATGCGGTTGATAATCAGTTTTAAAGAAAAGCTTTATCAGCAGATCGATAGTAAGTTTATCAATTATCCAGAGTTTATCAAGGCAATCATCACGGGCAATACTTCTCTCTTGTACAATTATAATGAAGACAATATCGTCTCTTCTCATGCGCATTATCAGCAGGCGGGTGTGCTGCATTTGCTTGCTGTTTCGGGGCTACATACGGGGCTTATTTACCTGGTAATTTTTACTGTTCTCAATTTCTTTAATAGATACTTGGCAAAAGTGGGCTCCATCCCTATTCTCTTTATTTTTGCTGCATTATGCGACTTTAGTCCATCGGTAATGCGTGCGAGCTTGATGATAACTATTTTCATCATTAGTAATTTGTTACAAAGGCGGCAAAACTTTTGGCAAATCATCAGTCTCACCGCCCTGATCATCTTAGTGGTCAATCCCAATCAAATCTACAGTGTGGGCTTTTTGCTCTCTTTTGTTTGTATAATAGCTTTGCATTGCATTGGTATGCTCGTCAAATCTGTAAAAGGGAATGTCTTTATTGAGAAAATAATCACGCCCTTTTTAGCTTCAGCGCTCATCAGTGTCTTTTTAGCGCCATTTTCTTTTTACTTTTTTAATAGTGTAAATTTCAATAGCATCATCAGCAATATCCTCCTAATCCCCTTTTTCTCTCTAATTCTCATCTCGACATTAATGCTACTGGCAATGCCACAGAGCACATTTCTCTTCAAGTATTCTATCCACAGTTTAGACGCTCTGATATACTTATTTGGCAAGTGTCTCGCCTTCTTTGCAAGGTTCGATTTCATCTATTATTATTCGATAAATAAGGCGCAATTTATCATACTCCTATTTGCTTTGGGCTTCATAGTATTATCTTTTTATGCCAAAAAGAAAAGGCTTGCGGTACAGTTATTTGTCTCTCTTTTGCTAATTTCTTCGATATTCCTTTTTAATATTGGCGCAAGCAAGCATTCTCAAGTTATCTTTTTCAATACAGGCACATCTGATTCATTTTTAATCAGTACAAAAGAACGAGAGAATATCGTCATTGATTGCGCTGATATCATTAATTCAAAGGCTCAGATAGAATCAAATCTCATTTCTTATTGCCTTAAAAATAGAATCAAGAGGATCGACTATCTGATTATTACCCACCCTGATAGCGATCATATGGGCGGCTTGCAAAGCTTGCTTACAAAATTTCAAATAAGTAATCTGGTGATTAATCAGGTGACCCAGAATGATAGCATATTTCAAAACACTATTAAGCTGAAAAATAAGAAGATCGACACGATTATTTGTCTGCAAGATACTTGCTCAATCAAGTTAAAAGGCTCGACCTTAAAGTTTTTGCACCCAGACAAAGACTATCTCTTTTCCGATGTTAATAATGGCTCCACTGTTGTCAAATGGACAGAAAGCGATTTTGATTTCTTATTTACAGGCGATATAGAAAGCCCAACAGAGGCATGGCTCTCCGCTCGTTATCCAAACGAACTGCAAGCAGAAGTTCTCAAAGTCCCTCATCACGGCAGCAAGACATCCAGTAGCGAGGAATTCCTTGCCAATGTTTCGCCACAAATCGCTATTATCAGTGCCAGCGAGAGGAATAGGTTTAACTTCCCAAACAAGCAAACATTGACCCGTCTAAAACAGCAAAATACCCATATTTATCAAACGGGCATCGATGGCGCAGTAATATGTACCCTCTATGAAGATCATTGTGAAATATACAGTTTTAAGGAGAAAAAAACGCTGCGAGTGAGTTTTTAGTCCTCGCTGTGCTGTTTTCGTGCAATCCTCTATCATTCAGTTTGTACGCTAATGTAGGGGGCGAGCTTTGCTCGTTCGAAAAGGCGAAGCTGTTTGTCAAACTTTACATGTTTTTCATTTAAAGCGTATTTGAAGATTAAGGTTAAAGAAGAAGTCACCATTTTCTTTATATATTTCACCCATCTTGTATCTGGTGGAGCTTGGGGTTTCAAACTTTGTATTTTCATAAAAGATATTATCAATTTCTTCTTTCTCATAAAGTAGATGATACATTTTCAAAAGCCCATCAGACAAAGCTAATATCAAGCCACCATCGATATCATATTGTCCAGTCCATTCAACATTAGGCATCATACCAAATGCAGATGCTTTTATAAAGCTAAGCAATTTTGCCTTATATAATTCTTTTGCATTTGTTTCTATAGCGAGTATATTATTTTCACTAATTTTATCGATTAAATCGGAAATTGCAACGAGTTTCTTTGTTGAGTAAAACTCTAATAACATGTCACTAATAATTCGATCTAAGCTTGTATCAATGAACTTAAGATTGTTCTCAAAAACAGAGCTATTTATTTTTACAAAAGATATCTGGTGTTCGCTTTTAATATAGTTTATTCTCTCTTTTAGCCAATCTCTACTTTTTAGTTTATTGAAGCTATTGATTTTCGCTAAGTCCTCTTCTTTTATATTATTTATTTTATAAATAAAGGTCGTACTGTCGCTGGCATTTAGTATAGTTGGTTTACCACCTAAAAATGATTTTATACTCCAGCTAAGCAACCTATCTTTTATTGCTTTTAAATCTCTAATTTCTAAAGATATATCTGACTTTGATTGGCTTCCTTCTTTTATTCTATTTATACCGATTTTATTTAAGAATTTGTTAATTTCAGGAATTGAAAAAGACCTCCCTTTTCCCTCTTCAATTTTATTTAATAGTATGCTATATTTACTGATCAGTTCTTTTGAAGAGATCTTCTTAATGCCCTTTTTATCTACTCTTTCTATACAAACATGGTCTGTCTCATAGCTTTTTTGATCATTATGGATTATCTTGTAAACAATGCATTCATTTTCTTTAAAAACTGTTAAAATAGGGTAAAAGTCACCTTCATTGCTATTCCCAGCTGTGACTTTTCCATCACCGAGAATCTTAAGAAATACATAAGCTTCACTCCATTCCCCTTTATTATACCTCATCTTTCCCACCCCTTCTTTCATACATATTGTTCAATATTTCTACAGCAGACTTTGCAATTTCTTCTATAACTGGTATGCACACTGAATTGCCCATCTGTTTATATCTTTGAGCATCGCTTAATTCTTTTGGGAAAGAGAACTCATCTATCCCTTGCTTATTGACAAAAGCATAACCCATAAACCCTTGAAGTTTTGCCCATTCTACAGGAGTCATATTTCTGATATACTCATTATTTAATGGTGTTTTCTTGTTTGCTACAAGTTTATTTCCAATGCCTTCTTTGTATTGGTATATCAGGTTTCTTTCTTTGCCTGATCCTCCAGTTGCCAGTATTGCATTAGAGATCGGATGCTTTTTATTTGTTTTATTGACAATTGCAAAGCCAAAGCCATTTCCTCTCACCTTTTGGTTTTCTTTATGCTTTTTTAGGCTATCCCAATAACCTTGAGATAGGTAATACTTATCATCAACTTCATTTTCAATAATTTCATGCAAGTCTTTGTATATAATTTTGTTATTTGTTTTGGGTAGTCTAAATGTCGCAATATCAATATTTTTAACTTCATAATCTCTCATGTTTACGCCAAACAAATATACCCGTGGTCTATTTTGCGGAAGTCCGAAGTTCTTGCTATTTAACACCAAGTCGTCTTTGTTAAAGTAGTATTTACTTGTTGAGTTTTGGTTGTCAAATATGGTCAATTGCTCTCCAATTGTTTGATTAACGCCAATTATCTTGTACCCTAACTCGCTTATCAGAGTCTCTAAGATGATTTGAAATGTCTCTCCTTTTTTATGGCTAATTAAGCCCTCAACATTTTCTAAAAGAAAAGCCTTAGGTCGCTTTTTTTCAATAATCTCTGCTAAGTGAAAGAAAATAGTGCCTCTTGTCTGATCTTTAAAACCCTCTCTTTTGCCTACAGCACTAAAAGTTTGACATGGAAAGCCTGCTAATAATACGTCGAAGCAAATACCCTCAACCTTTTTCTTAAAAGCGTCATGAGTGATATCTAAGTGAGAATCTTCGTGATACAAGTGTTGGTAGCTTAAATTTGCGTACTTATCATTATCTGCCGATAATATATTAACAAAGCTGCCTGTCAGCTCAAAACCTCTTCTTATGCCACCTATGCCAGCGCAAATATCAATCGTTTTATACTTTCCCATCGATCCTCTGTCTTTTTAGCCTGTTGATGTTTAACGTGTTAGATATACTAAAATCAGTATAAATAACTTCTTTTATTTGTCAATAAATATTTATCTTGAGATTATTTAAGGTTTTGTACAGAAAATAAAAACAAAATGTAAAATTACAGCTTGGAAATTGCCTCATTTTTATATAAAAGATGTTTCAAAAAATCATAAAAAAAGCATAGTCTCAGGTCTGTTTTTCTCTTTTTTCAGCAATTACTTACTCAGTTTTGTATGTCACTATTTATCAGATATATGCCTATGTGACTCCCTTTGGATTTCCCTTGCTATCTTGGAGAATGAAAGAGATTCTAATAGGAATCAAAAGGGGATGTAGTGGAGATTATTTATGAGAATTTAAGGTATAGAAAAAATGTGTAAACTTTTAGTAATGATGATTGCTCGATTTGTTGGTATTTCTTTCTGGTGAAAGAAAGATATAAGGATACATCCTTATAAAAAACAAAAATCAATTGATTTTTTACCTAACCTTCGACGAAGTCGAAGTACCTAACCTCTGACGCAGTCAGAGTACCTAACCTTTTCGATGAAAAGTACCTAACCCGCAGCGCAGTGAGGACCAAAACTGTGTTGTAAAAAACCACTTTTACCTCATTTTTCTTCCAAAATACTTTCACTTTTACGAGCTTTGTACAAAAAAAACCACTATGTAAACAAGATTTACACTTTATCACTAATTCGTAATAGTATATATATCATATAGTTACATTGTCTATTTTGTTTACACATGGTACAAAATGTACCAATATGCATTATATTTTACAAAATCTAATAATTATTCTTGACAAGATAATCTTAATTTGATATATTTGATCTCAGAAAATTTGATATTGAAGTTTTCACAGTGTTTTATATAGATGTGAAAAATTAAAAAAATTGGAGGAATTATGAAAAAGTTATGGTTTATAGCGATTTTGCTATCAATGGTAGGTATCTTAATGGCTGCGCCATTAAATGAAGGTTTTGAAGGAACAGCTTTCCCACCCGCTGGATGGAGAGTTATTAATGACGGTGATGGAAACACTTGGGTTAGAAACACAAGTAGCCCAATAAGCGGCTCTGCAGATGCCAGAATATCTTTCAGCAGTACCGCTCACGACGACTGGCTAATTACTCCAAAGCTTGTCCCATCTGTAGATAATTTCGAAATTAAATTTAAAGCGAAAAATTACTCATCAAGCT
>Ga0208694_1002015_pt1 | contig 22718 bp, 17 predicted proteins | sample AD_UKC078_MetaG_FD_184442 | JGI IMG/M metagenome (GOLD analysis project Ga0208694, IMG submission 184442) | Active sludge microbial communities of municipal wastewater-treating anaerobic digesters from USA - AD_UKC078_MetaG (SPAdes) (version 2) | ecosystem: Engineered > Bioreactor > Anaerobic >...
GGTGTTTCTTTCGCTGCTCTGAAGGATGAGCCCGCCTCCGGCTGCGAGTTGGGCGACATGATCGGTCATGTTGAGGACGTGCGGCAGCGTGCGCAAGCTGCCGCCGCTGCCATTGCAAAAACCGGTGCGAAGAAGGTTATCGTGCTTGACAGCCATGACGCGGCGTTTTTCTTGCATGAGTGCAAGGACTGGGGCATCGAATTGCCTGAGATTGAGACCGCCACCAGTTTTGTGAATAATCTCATCAAGGATGGAAGGCTCGTGCCCCAAAAGAAGACCGAAACGGTTTCCTATCATGATGCCGCGCGCCTTGCCCGCGACTTGTCAGAGCTTGACGCTGCCCGGGAGATCATCGTCGCGATGGGTGCAGAATTGCGGGAGATGTATCTCAATGAGAAGGATAACACGAACCCGGCAAACAAAGCCTGCGGCAGTTCCGTACGCGCTACGGAATGCGGTTCTTCCCTCATGGGCCAGATGAGGCCGGACCTAGCGGTCAAGCTATGCGAGAATCGCTATGTTGATCTGCTGCGCGGCGATGCTCGTATCATGATTGCGGCCGACCCGCAGGCGACTGAAGCGTTGCGCCTATCCATTCCGGAAGGATGTGAGTATCGCGATTTGTTTGTGATGCTAGCTGGTCGTTTGTAAGCATCTCTCTTTTCTATAGCCATGCGTTGTCAGTTCGCGGTCTTTCCCTGTTTCAGGAGGTGTTTGTTATGAAATACACGATTGGTGCTGACTTTGGCGGCAGCTCGTCAAAAATGACCTTGCTGGACGAAGACGGCCGCGTGATTGTCACCACCAGTTATGAATATCCGACCTGTTATCCACAAAATGGCTGGGCAGAGCAGAAGCCGGAGGACTGGTGGAAAGCTTTTGTTTTCAATACCCGGAAAATATTTGCAAAGAGCGGCATTTCCCCGGAGGATGTCGTGGCGGTTTCATTGGACGCCGCGACGCATACCGCCGTCCTGCTTGATCAAAACGACTGTCCAGTGCGCAAGGCAATCTATTGGACGGATGCTCGTTCCAGCCGCGAAGCTGCCGAGTTGCAGGAAACATCCGGCGATGAGATTACGCGATTGAGTTTTAACAGCGTATCCAGCATCTGGACCTTGCCTCAGCTACTGTGGCTGTCCCGGCATGAGCCGGAAAGCCTTGCGCGCACTTCCAAAATCATGGCGGTCAAAGACTATGTTCGCTATCGGTTGACGGGTGACTTCGTCACTGATGATATCGAGGCGATGGGATTTATGCTGCTGGATGCTAACACAAATACATGGAGCGAGCGCCTGTGCGCCATGTGCGGCATCACATCGGACATCCTGCCTGCCATTGTCCGTCCATATGAGCGTCTCTCTTCCATCCGCAAGGATGCGCAGAGGGAAACAGGTTTGTCTGCTAAAACCATTGTGATTACCGGCACGACAGATACTGTCATGGAGGTATATGCTGCCGGGGCAAACAGCTTGGGTGAAGCAACTGTGAAGCTTGCGACTGCCGGGCGCATCTGCGCAATTACTGACCGCGCCATCGTCGATCCATGCCTTGTAACTTACCGGCATGTCATCGACGGACTGTGGTACCCAGGCACCGCAACCAAATCCTGCGCTGCAAGCAACCGCTGGTATCGTGATACTTTTGGAGGCGACTATGAGGAGATGAGCGCTGAAGCGGCGATGATGCCCCGCGGTAGCAACGGCCTCTTTTTTCATCCGTATTTGCAGGGTGAGATAACACCCTATCGCGATGACAAACTGCGCGCCTCCTTTGTCGGCGCAACCGGTCACCATACCAAGGCGCACTTTAACCGTGCAGTTCTGGAGGGGATTTCTTATTCGATGAAAGATTGTTATGAGACGCTGAAGACCCTGGACATCGCTCCATCATCCGCAGTGCTCATCGGCGGCGGTGCGAAATCTCCGCTCTGGCGGCATATAATGGCAGACATGCTTGACATTCCGTTGCGAACGGTTGAGAATGCGGATTCTTCTCTGGGCAGCGCAATGCTTGCAGGCGTTGCCTCAGGCATGTTTGCTGACCATCAGGAAGCGGCAGACAAATGCATCCGTCTCAAGGACGAGGTTCTGCCAAATCCGCAGGGCGCAGCCTTCTATCAGGAGCAGTTCGCCCTGTACAAGGACATTCAGGCAGTACTCGCGCCAGTTTACCATAAATTATGAACATTCTCTGTCTGGTAAAGCAGGTGCCTGACTCGCTTGAAGTCCATCTGGGCAGCGACCTGACGCTGCAAAGAGACTTCATCGCACAGGTTCTGAACCACGCGGATGAATCCGCTGTTGAATTGGCGCTTCGGCTGCGAGACTCACACGGAGGCAGGGTAACGGCAATGACAATGGGGCCGAAGAGCGCCGAAGGCATGTTGCGGGAGCTGATCTCCTGCGGCGTTGATGAGGCGGTACTCTTAACGGATAGGGCCTTTGCGGGCGCGGATACACTGGCAACCGCCCGCGCGCTGACCGCCGCAGCAAAGACACTGGGACCTTTTGATCTGTTGCTTTTTGGTCGCCGCGCCGCCGACGGCGAAACCGGACAGGTCGGAGCGATGACTGCCGCACTGATGGAGATTCCCTGCGTAGCGAACGTCACGTCCGTTGAATTCGAAAACAACACGCTGCGCGCGCACCAGCTCATCGAGACCGGTACAGTGCATTGGGAGGTGAAGCTGCCCGCCGCATTGACGTTATGCGAGTGGTCCTATGCCCTGCGTTTGCCGACCATGCGTGGCCTGCGCACGGCAAAGCAAACGGATATCCGCACAATGAAACCCGCGGATATCGGCATTACCGATCCTTTGCAGATCGGTCTCAAAGGCTCGCCTACAAGGGTGACACACGTCAGCGTTCGTCCCAGCGGCGTTCGCCCCACAAAATGGATCGATGCTGGAGAAGCGGTGCTGATTGCCAGGGAGATATGCACATGAAGGTGATCGTATACTTTGAAAAGACGCATCTGCATGGATGCGAATTGGCTGCCAGGGCGCAGGTGTTTTCCCAAACGATTCTCGCCCTGTGTGAAAACGGAGCCTCCTGCCCTGCTGCGTTCAGTGCAGGCGCAGACGAGGCAATCGTTATTCCTTATCTTCCTGACGACTGCGCACAGGGTGATATCGCTGCGGAAGCAATCAAGGCGCTTGACGCAGACAGCGTTCTTTTCCCTGCAACGATTCGCGGACGCTTCCTTTCCGCCTGGGTCGCGGCAAAACTCAATACAGGCTTGACCGCCGACTGCACGGCGCTTAGCGTTACGGACTCTGGCTTGCTGCTCCAGAGCCGGCCGGCATTCGGCGGCAACCTGATTGCGGATATCCTGTGCAGCACAGCCAGGCCGCAAATGGCGAGCGTTCGCCCCGGAGTATTCCCAATGCCGGAGATTCGTGAAGATGCGTCAGGACCCCTCCGATATTTTGACCAATGCGAACCCATTGCCTATCTTTCGCAACTTGGTTTCACCCCTTCAGAGAACAATATCTCCCTGCAGGAAGCGAAGATAATCATCGCGGGCGGCAAGGGCGTCGGCAGCCGAAAGGGTTTTGAAAAACTCACCAACCTCGCGCGGCTGTTGGGGGGCGCGGTCGGAGCAACGCGAAGCGCTGTCGATGCAGGCTATACTACCTACAGCCACCAGATTGGCCAGACGGGGCAAACTGTCCGCCCGGAACTGTACATTGGTTTTGGCGTTTCGGGTATCGTCCAGCACACGATTGGTATGAGCGGTGCGAAGGTTGTCATCGCAGTTAATAAAGATCGCCGCGCTCCCATCTTTTCTCACGCGAACTACGGCGTTGTCGGCGATTGGGAGGAAACCTGCGACCGAATGATTGCGATGTTTAAAAATCATGCAATATGATTTATCATAGAGAAACAAGGAGGATATTCAAATGAATTTCAAAAAGTCCTATAAGCCTCAGAACGGCTACACCCATATTTGCAGGATCGGTGAGTGCTCCTTGAAAGATCTGGAGTTCGGCATCATTGAGCTGACTCCGGGTCAAAAACTCGAGTTTGACACGAAGGACAAAGAGACCGCGTTTGTGGTGCTCTGGGGAACCTGCGCTTTTATTGCCGACGGCAAGGATTATGGCAAGGTCGGCATGCGCGCTACCGTGTTCGCCAGCCCTAAAGCCGAGTGCTTCTATGCAGGCCGGAACACAAGAATAGAGATGACCAGTGTGCACAACTGCAGAATTGCCGTTTGCGCGACCCCGATTGATGCGGATACCGAGCCACAGGCGATTCGTCAGGCGGATGTGCGCGTAGCGCGCTTAGGTGTGAAGCCGTGGGAACGCGATACAAGCTTCATTGTTGATGGCAGCACAAACGCCCGAAAATTGACCATCGGCGAGGCATACTGTTGTCCGGGCAACTGGGCAGGTTTTCCGCCGCATAAGCATGATGTAGACAATATGCCGCGGGAATGTGTTGCCGAGGAGATCTATTACTTTCTGTTCGATCCACCGCAGGGTTTCGGTATCCAGTGCCTCTACACCGATGATGGAGAGATCGATGAGGCATATCGTGTCAGGAGCGATGATCTGGTTGAGTTCCCATACGGTTACCATACCACCGTCGGCGCGCCGGGCTACAACACATACTTTTTGTGGCTGATGGCCGGCGAGCAACAGGGTTTTTGCCGTATGAACGATCCGGATCACGCCTGGGTCGCGGCTGTGGAAAATATCGTTAGAAAAATGTAAAGAAAAAAGGATAGAACGGGAGCAAGCATGAACATCTTTGTATGCATCAAACAGGTGCCTGCCACCAGCAAGGTAGAGGTAGACGAACAAACGGGAGTACTCAAGCGCGCGGGGGTCAAGAGCAAGATGAACCCCTACGATCTGTATGCCCTGGAAACTGCGCTGCGGCTTAAGGAAGAGACGGGGGGCAAAGTGACCGTGGGCACCATGGGCCCGCCTCAGGCGGAGAGCGTTATCCGTGAAGCCTACATGATGGGCGCCGACGAGGGGTATGTGTTCTCCGACAGGCGGCTGGGCGGCGCCGATGTGCTGGCCACCAGCTATACCCTGTCCCAGGCCATCCGCACCATTGGGGACTTTGATTTGATCCTCTGCGGCAAGCAGACCACCGACGGCGACACCGCCCAGGTGGGCCCCTCCATAGCCGAGCACATGGGCATCCCCCATGCGGCGTGGGTCAGCAGGCTCACGCCCCGGGGAAAGGGCATCCTGGCGGAACAGCAGTTGCAGGATGTCATCGAGACAGTGCTGTTGCCCTTCCCCTGCCTGATCACCGTGGAGCAGGATATTTACACGCCCCGGTTGCCCAGCATGAAAAAGCGGCGCGAAACGAAGGACAAGGCCATCACGGTCTTCGGTCTGGAGGCCTTTTTGGATCAGAACCCGGACAACTACGGTCTGGCAGGCAGCCCCACCCAGGTGGAGCGCATCTTTCCTCCCGGCAGCGACATCCAGCAGGAAACGCTGGACAGCGGAGACCTGGCGAAACAGCTGCACGATAAATTAAAAGAATGGAAGTTTTTATAATGGCACAGCTTGTTGTTATCCAGAGGAAATGTACCGGCTGCGGGGTATGCGTGTCCGCCTGTCCCTTCGGCGCGATCGACTTAAAGGACACGGCGGAGATCAACGCCGCCTGCAGGATGTGCGGGCTGTGCGAGAAAAGCTGCCCCGAGAAGGCGATTATGCGCCTGGAAACCAAGGCGAAAAGCGTGGACAAGGAAGCCTGGCGGGACATTTTGGTATTTTGCGAAATGACGGAGGAAGGCCTGCACCCTGTGGGGCCGGAGCTGATCGGCAAGGCCCGCGAGCTGGCCCCGTCCGCCGGGTATCAGGTGGACGCCCTGCTGCTGGGACACCGCTGCGACAAGGCTGCGGAAGCCCTCAGGCACTATGGGGTGCGCAACATCTATGTGTATGACGATGAGGCCCTTGGTTTTTTCCGGGCGGAGATGTACGCCGCCTGCGCCGAGGACATCATCAGGAAGAAGAAGCCCTCGGTGGTGCTGGTGGGCGCCACGGCGCTGGGGCGCTCCCTGGCGCCGCGGCTGTCCACCCGCTTCAGGACGGGGCTGACGGCCGACTGCACAGAGCTTCAGCTGAAGGAAAACAGCGACCTGGTGCAGATACGCCCCGCCTTTGGCGGCAACATCATGGCGCAAATCGTTACCCCCCATACCAGGCCCCAGTTCGCCACCGTGCGCTACAAGGTCATGGACGCCCCTGTCCGGCAGAAGGAAGCGGCGGGCGAGGTGCATCGGATGCCCCTGCCCAAAAAAGCGGTCAGCGAAGTGAGGTTTCATGAAAAGCGCAGCATCCCCAAGGCGGTCAACGTTTCCGACGCCGACATCCTGGTAGTGGGCGGCAGGGGGCTGAAAAAGGAAAGCGACCTGGACCTGATAAAGGAGCTGGCAGGGCTTCTGGGCGGCGAGTACGCTGTCAGCCGTCCTCTGGTGGAAAAGGGGTGGGATACCAATGCCCGGCAGATCGGTTTGTCGGGGCGCACGGTAAAGCCCAAGCTGATCATTACCTGCGGCGTGTCGGGGGCCATCCAGTTTACCGCCTGCATGGAAGGCGCGGAACGCATCGTGGCCATCAACGCTGACAGGAACGCCCCCATCTTCCGGGTAGCCCATGTGGGGATTGTGGGGGATCTGTACGACATTTTGCCAAGGCTGATAGAGTGCATCAAAAGGGAGAAGAGCCAGTATGCCGGAGTTTAAGCGGATCAACAAAACAGACATCGCCTTTTTTGAGAGCATCCTGCCCAAAGAGCGGGTGCTGACGGGCGACAGCATCAGCGAGGATTTTGCCCGGGACGAAATGACGGAGTACGGCACCTTCGCCCCGGGCGTGGTGCTGACGGTGATGAGCGCCCGGGAGGTCAGCGACATTCTGCGGTACTGCAACGAGCAGGGCATTCCCGTCACCCCGCGGGGCGCGGGCACGGGGCTGTGCGGCGGCTGCGTCGCCATCTACGGCGGCGTGCTGCTGGATGTAAGCCAGATGAAGCGCCTGATAGAAATAGACAAGGTCAACATGACCGCCACGGTGGAGCCGGGGCTGATGCTGATGGAGTTTCAAAAGCTTCTGGAAGGCACGGGGCTGTTCTATCCCCCCGACCCCGGCGAGAAGAGCGCCACGGTATGCGGCAACATCATGACCAATGCCGGGGGCATGCGGGCGGTGCGCTACGGCGTTACCCGGGATTATGTACTGGGCATGGAGGTGGTGCTGGCCGACGGCACCATCCAGCAGCTGGGCGGCAAGGTGGTGAAGACCTCCAGCGGGTATAACCTGATGCAGCTTCTGTGCGGCTCGGAGGGCACGCTGTGCGTGCTGACCCGGGCCACAGTGAAGCTGATGCCAGAGCCTCTGGCCAACCTGTCGCTGCTGGCGCCCTTTGACAGCCTGGAGGAGTGCGTGGAGGTGGTGCCCAAGGTGCTGTCCTGCGGGTGCGAGCCCACGGCGGTGGAGTTTATGGAAAAGGAAGTCATCCAGGCGGCGGAGGAATACCTGGGCAAGCAGTTTCCTGACAAGAGCGCCGACGCCTACCTGCTGCTCAGGCTGGACGGGGCGGAGGAAAGCCTGATAGAGCCCCGTCTGGAAGCGGTGACGGATCTGCTGCTGTCGTCCGGCGCCAATGACGTGCTGCTGGCGGATACCGACGAGCGGAAGATGAGCATATGGGATGCCCGTGGGGCGTTTTTGGAGGCCATCAAGAACTCCACCGTGTCCATGGACGAGTGCGACGTGGTGGTGCCCAGGGAGCGCATCGCGGACTTTGTGCGTTTCTCCCGCAGGGTGAGCGAGGAGAACCAGCTGCGCATCCGTTCCTTCGGCCATGCCGGTGACGGCAACCTGCACCTTTATCTGTGCAAGGATGACTACCCTGATGAAATATGGAAAGAGAAATGCGCCGCCGCCATGCAGCAGCTGTATGACGCGGCGCGGGACATGGGCGGTGATGTATCGGGCGAGCACGGGATCGGCCACGCCAAGACGAAGTACTTGCAGGAAAGCGTGGGCGATGTGCAAATTGCCCTGATGCGGGGCATCAAGCGGGCCTTCGACCCCAGGGGGATTTTGAATCCGGGGAAGGTCATTTCGATACAATGAATCCTGGAGAAAAAAGATGATTATTAATGTAAAATATGGGGAAATTATCCCCTGCTAAGGGAAGTAGTACGTGAAAGCGCAGCCCGGGTTCAAATCCCGGCTTCTCCGCTAATACCAAACTAAACCGTTAATGCATCATTCAACCACCATACATCCTCCCTTCTTCAAAATTAACATGACTCTTACGTCCCATTTCAATTTCTTTGATGCGTGAAACAGATATGATATACTGGTTTTGAAAGGGGACTGAACAGAATGCGTAGACTTGGTCTGCGACAACAGGAGAAGATCGCGTTTTCGTTCACGTTAATCATTGTGCTTTCGCTTGGTTCAGCCTCGTTGATGTTTAATATTCATGTTCGCAGGATCGCCTTGGATGACGCCCGCGCAACCATGCAAGATGTAGCCACTTCCATCAGTAGCCGTTTGGATACTGAACTCCTCGCGCTTGATCGTATTGCGCTTGGAGTCATTGGCAACAAGGAGATTATGGACGCGTTGGTGCAGATGACGATGTCATCTAAGAGCCGTGTTAACACGCAGTTGCGCAGGTATGAGTTCCAAAAAATGTTTGATACCTTGATTTTTTCCCTGAACACCTCAGTACTTACTTCACCGATGATTTCTATTATTCGCCCGGAACAAGGTGATTACTATGGCTGGAGTATCCGCGGTGATGTTGCGATAACAGATCCCCAGACGCTAAAAAACATACCATGGTTGAAAGATGCAAAGGCAGGTCGAGGAGCGCGTGTAATTTTGCCGCCGAGGCAAAACGAACTGATCGCTCAGGAAGATATTGTTTTTTCTGTTGCGCGGGTGCTTGTGACACCAAAGAACTATCTGCTGGGTTATCTTGAAGTGCAACAATCCTACCAGATCATCATCGACGCGTTTTCGGTTGCTGCTGATAGATTTCATGGTATCCTTCTCAGTCAAACCGGTGAAATGATTTATCAATCGAATGCTTCCGAAACAATGAATACGGCGCTTGCCGCCCAATCCCCTGGTCAACCCGAAGCGCAGTTTCATAAGGAAACCTTGTTAAAAACGCATCTCATTACCGAACACTATTCCCCGTATACAAAGTGGACCATCGTGCTTATGCGCCCATACAATGAAGTGTTCCGAGCATCAGGTATCGCGTTTAACCTTGTATTATATTCTATTCTGGGCGTCTTATGCATATCACTCATCGCGATATTCCTGATGAGCCGTCGGCTGACCATCCCCATTCGCCGTTTGCGCAACACCATTGAAACAATGGATCTGGCTCACCCCAACTTGACGCTAAATGACACCGACAGTGATGAAATCAAGTTGCTGCAAAAATCATTTACCAAAATGATGGAAAGATTGGATGAGTCAATACATCAGCAAACACAGATGCAACTCGCGGAGATGCGTTCATATCAAATGGCGCTTCAGTCCCAGATAACGCCGCATTTCTTATATAATACATTGAACACAATTGCTGCCATGGCAAAAGAAGGCGGGAATGAAACTATCGTTTCCACATGTCATAACCTGTCAAAAATGCTACGGTACAGCAGCAATTATGATCTGCCAAAAGTAAGCCTTGCCGATGAGTTGGCCCACGCAATTCAATACTTAACTCTGCTGAAAACTCGTTATGAGGAATTGCTTGAATATACATGGAGCAGCGAGGGACCGACCGATTCTATCGAGGTCCCCCGTTTGATCATACAACCGCTTGTAGAAAACAGCTATCAGCACGGCCTCAGTCGCATAGCTCCGCCATGGATTGTGAGCGTTAAGGTTCGTGCGTGGGAGGACGGTTCGTTCAAGGTGTCAGTAACGGACAATGGCGCGGGTTTTTCGGCAGAAGCTCTCGACACGCTTGACGAACAAATAGCGTTTATGCATGAAGGCCTTGTCACAGTGCAAAAACTGCGCTGTCTCGAGGGTAAGCATGTGGGTCTGATCAACACCTATTCCAGATTGTTCCTGGAATACGGAGAGGATGTAGATCTTGCGGTAGTCAATAATACACCGGGTCACTGCAGTGTTGAGATTTTTGTCAGGAAAGGAAAAAAGCGTGATTTATCGCATAATGATTGTAGAAGATGAACCGCCAAGTGTGCGTGCAATTTCACGCGCTATTGAAAGAATAGGGACCCGGCTCCCCATCCGGATCGCTGCCTGCGCGCAGAACGGCCTGGACGCTTTGGAAAAAATTGAGCTGACTGCTGTTGATATTATTTTGTGTGATGTTCGGATGCCGGTAATGGACGGTTTCGAGCTGATGGAGCAAATACACTCTCGCGCTCCTGGCATACAGTCATTGTTTCTTACAGCGTATCAGGATTTCAGTTATATGCGTAAATCACTCCATCTTGAAATGTCTGATTATCTGCTAAAACCGCTTGACGAAAGCGAGTTGGAGGCGGCTTTACTTCGGATGATTGAAAAATTGGATCGAGCCTACCAAGAATCAATGACGAGTTTCTTGCGCGATTGTGTTGATTCGATGAAACTTGTTTCATACCCTGAGCAACGTCACCATGCCTACCTGGTATTGAGCGTAAACGCCGGTCTTTATATAGATGAAGAGGAGGCATCCGCCATACCGGCATCTGCGACGCTGGAACCGGACGCCCTGACCCGTCTGCTGCAACATGAATTTCCAGATAGTGATTCATGGGTGTTGCCAACCGCTCACGCCAACAAATTGACCAGTATTTCTGGTTTTCAGAGGCACGAATATCAAGAGCGCATTTCTCAGGCTCTAAGTCGGGCTTTGCCTCAGCTGAATACGGACACAAAAATCACTTGCACATTTACCCTGGTTCCGCAAATGACAGATATACCTGAAGCGTTAAAACGCACAAAACATGCTCTAATACAAAGAGTGATTCCCGGCCGGACAACCATCGCGAATATTGATACCGACTCAAGAGAACCCTTTCCTTCGATTCTTACTCCTGCCCGGATAGAATCGCTTAACGAGCAGCTGCGCCTCGGACAGTTCGGCCTGTTTATAGATAATTTAGAAAAATGGCTGCTGGATTTGCCCCTTCAGCGTACAACGCAAGTCCAACTCCGTCACGCCATTGATAAATCAATATCACTTGTTGCGCAGCATGTTCCCTGCCTCAGCGCGGAAGACCGTTCACAGCTGGAAGTGCTGGCTTCGAAGGTCATGAATGTTACCAGTGACGCTGAGACTTGCATCAAGGACTTCTGTTCAAAACTGTCATATCAACTAAGTGAATTTGGCAAACGGATTTCGTCCGGAACATCAACTGAAGCAATTATTAACAATGTCGCTGCCTATTTGATGTCAAACTATAGTCAGCCCCTCAACTTGGCTGTTGTTGCTGCGAAGCATGGGTTGTCGCCCCAATATCTGAGCGCCATGTATAGGCGTTATCGCGGCACTACCCCTTCAAAACACGTTCAAACACTTAGAATAGCACGGGCAAAAGCGATCATTGCCAATCAACCCCATGTGTCCTTTAAACAAATAGCAGCTGAAATAGGCTATTCAGATCCGCATTATTTTTCGCGTCTGTTCCGAAATACGGTCGGTATGACTATGTCGGAATACCGCGATTCGCTTTAGTGTCCTCAATCCCGATATGCACAAGCTCTGCCATTCTCTTTGAGAGCCGTAACAGACTGTGTTCCGGCGCTTTGGCTATCGCCAGTTGAATCTCGTCCCGAAAGGGAGCTAACCAGCGATTATCCAGGGCTTCCCTGCCCATAAACGCCCCTAAGATTGAACCCGCTATGCATCCGAAACTGTCGGTATCATTACCTTGCATGACCTGCATGCATATTCCTTCGCCGATATTCTCTGAAAACCGCAGGGTATTCATCAGCGTAGCGCATTCCTGATATATACGGCAGTGTCCAAATTCACCGAGACGCTCATGGATAGCGCGGTAACCGGCTTCAAAATCCGGAGCTTTTTGGATAAGCTCAAAACACCCGGATACCTTTTCATAAAAGCGGCTGCGAGGCGGGATAAATGATAACGCGACAGAAAATATACTTTCCCAGTCGCTTGCCACAAACGCCTCGGCTATTGCTGCTGCTACAAACATGGCGCCATAGACACCCGTACGGTGATGGGTAAGGGTCGCATCACGATAAGCCAAGGACGCGGCTAATCGCGGGTTTCCCGGGCAAGCATAGCCATAGGCATCTGCGCGTATCAAAGCCCCGCAATACTCGTTGCCCGGATTTAGGTACACAGGTGCGGTATTGGTAAAAGCCCAATCGTCTTGCTGATCTACCATCCTTTTCAAAATGCGGCGTTCAGGTCCAAAGGTATACAAGAGCGGCAAACTTTCAGCCCACAAGTGAGCCAGCTGCGCATGCGTGAAGTCAAGCCCATGCCGTTCCAGAACAAGCATTCCCAGCACTGTGTAGTTAATATCATCATCAGCGCTGACATAACGGATATTCTCCCTGCAGCATTCAGTCCAGCTTGGGTGTCGCTTGGGTAAAGCTTCCGTCATCTTGATGCTGATATAATCGCGTATTGGCCATTCATTATGTGGCAGAAAAGCCTTTTTCAACATCTCCAAATCCGGATTTACTTCCAAGGGTTTGCCAAGAATACAGCCACATACCGATGCAAGAAACGCTGTTTCAGTCTTCTCCTTTGCTATTGCAAGGTCAATCGGTTTTATTTTTGTCATTGCGTTCGGTGTCGCTGCGATTATGTCAGACAAGCTATCCGGTTCTTCATACGGCCAGTCATGTCGCATTGGTGTAGCGGGCAGTCTGTTGGCAAATTCCAACAGTGCGTCATATGTCATCGGCAATCTGTAGAGTTCGCTCCGCGGTTCGGCTACAGCATATCCCTGGCGCTCCATGCTCAGCAAAGTATGCTCCAGTTCGGAAAACAATACATCTTTCGCTACAATCATTTCGCTCACCTCGGTTTCCACGATGTTCTGATTTGGCATTATATGCACTATTGGTCGAGAAGCGTTATTACAAGACAAGCCAATTAACGCTCAATCACGCCAGATCGTTCTCCGGCTCTTATAAAAATATAGTATTCTGCGTATTTACAGTCAAGATCTGGCGCAACCAAGCCCTTCATATGCAATGGATATTCATGCTTGTTTCAGGTCAAGTGTAAAAAAGTCCACGATTGCGATAAAATATTCCATTGCGAAATCATTTGATTAAAATGTATTGTAACAAACACAAGGACAGGTGTTTGGGCCAACAACAATATAAAATGGAGGTAATTGCTGTGAACACTAAGATGAAACGCGTATCAATCTTGCTACTTGCGATGATGCTGACAATTTCCATGGTTCAAACCGTACTGGCAGAAGGCACAAAAAAAGTTACTGTCATGATCAATCAAACCTGGAACAAGCCTTCGATGGAAGAGCTGGCGCGCGACTTTGAAGAAAAGAACCCGGGCATTAAAATTGACTACCAGGTTGTTCCGGACAATGCTTTCGGCCAACTGCTCAACGCAAAAATTGCATCCAAAGAAGTGCCTGAAATAATCATGGATAACTACCAGGCACTGGCAAAGACAGTCAATATGTCCGAAACTTTTGTAGAGTTCAGCAACCAACCCTGGTACAGCAAACTGCTAAACAAAGAACAAATCGTTCTTGATGGGGGTGCATACCTGTTGCCCATCAATGGTTCCGGCGATCCCTTCGGGATAGTTTACAACACTGAAGTCTACCAGAAAGCCGGAGTGGAGGAGGTTCCAACAACTTGGGAAGAGTTTTTGGCTGTTTGTGAGAAGCTGAAGGCTTCAGGCGTCACACCGGTTTTGCTGACAGGAAAAGACGCATGGACCATCGGCATGTGGACCGTGACCATGTTCCCCAATGTAGTGGATAACGACCCAAACCTCACATGGGAAGACCTGAACACCGGCAAAGTGAAGTTTTCTGATGTTGAAGGTTTCCGTTGGATCTTGGAAGTTTTGAACATCCTTGTGGAAAAGGGATATGTCAATGATGACTTTCTCGCGTGCACCTATGATATGGGGCAGGAGATGATTTCGAATGGGGAAGTTGCCATGACGCTTCAAGGAGCATGGTTTATCAATGAGTGTGTCTCTAAGTATCCGGATGTTCAGTTTAGCATGTACCCCTTCCCGTTCATAGATAATGCGCAGTTTTGCTCAGGGCAGTGGTCAGGTTTCAATGTGTTTAAGGATGCGCCGAATGTTGATGCAGCAATGCTGTTTATTGATTACTGCGCCCAGCCTGAAAATATGGCGAAGATTTCCAGTGACTGGAATTTCATCCCGCCATTTGCAGAATGCAAAACAGAACTTCCATACTGGATTCAAGATTTTATGAAAAATTATCTGGAAAAAGGAGCCGTTCCTCTTGAGGAAATGGCGATTACTTCCGCAATAGAGATCGGTTATCTGACTACACTTACGATTGACATGCTCGCTGGCGGCCAAACCATCGATGAGGTATTGGTGAATTGGGATGCCAAATTTGCTGAGCTTGCAACTCTGCGCCAATTGGATGGCTGGCGCTGACCTTGAACCACAGCTGGGTCTCTGGAAGCTAAACGCTTCCAGAGACCCAGCCATTTCAATCTGAGATATCGAAAAAGGGCGAGATAATGAAACAAACCAAAAGTCAATTGAACAGGTTGTATCACCCCCTTTTTTCATTTCCCGCCCTGCTGTTATTCAGCTTGTTTTTTTTGATGCCCTCCGTTATCGGCTTTGCATATTCATTTACAGACTGGAACCAGTATCTTCCCGATATACACTTTGTCGGCCTTGCAAACTTTAAGCAAATATTTTCCGAGCGAATCTCAACAATGGCTTTGAAAAACACACTGATTTTCGCAGCGGTCACAACGCTTGGTAAAAACGTGTTTGGTCTGGGGCTTGCGTTGCTCCTAAACAACAAGTTGCGCGGGCGAACGGTCTGGCGAGCGATATTCTTTTCACCAGCGGTGTTTTCAACCATTGTTGTCGGTCTTGTCTTTTCGGCAGTGCTCCACCCTAAAGGACTTTTAAACAGCGCTCTTGGCGCTCTTCATTTGGGTATCCTTCAACAAAAATGGCTCACCGATAAAAATATTGTAATGATTACTGTCAGCTTTGTGGAAATCTGGATGTATGCCGGTTTTCATATGGCTATTTATATGGCTGGATTACAGAGCATTCCGGTTGAGTTCGTTGAAGCCTCTCTTATAGATGGCGCTTCTTTCAGGCAGCAATTCCGATATATTATTTTCCCCTTAATTATTCCCTCATTCAACGTGAACCTGGTTATGTCATTAATAGGCGGATTTAAAGTTTTTGATATGGTCTATGTGCTTACCAATGGAGGGCCGGGATTTGCGAGCCAAGTTGTTTCAACCCTGGTTTTCCGCGCTTTTGGAGAAGGTCGCTGGGGATACGGAACAGCGCTAAACCTGATGCTTTTCTTGATTATTTACATTATCTCGCTATTTGTCCTTGGGTTTTTCCGCAAACGGGAGATTGAGTATTAATGAATAGCCGCCGTTTTCTTCGAAAATGGGTTTTGCCTGGCGCATTGCAGGCCTTCCTGCTTCTATCAAGTTTGTTTATCCTGGCGCCACTCGCCATAATGTTCCTGGGCTCTTTCAAGGATACGAAGGAGGCGGCCCAGCTTAGCTTGTCATTGCCGACAGTTTGGCATCCGGAAAACTATCAGGTTGTTTATGAAAAGGGAAGAGTAGGCAGGGCGTTTCTAAACAGCGCGCTCATCACAATCAGCGCAGTTTTCGTTACCTTGCTGACTTCTTCCATGGCTTCATTTTATCTCGCTCGTGCTGCTACACAGCTATCAAAAAGGATATACAATATATTCATGATCGGGCTGGTGGCACCCATATCTCTGATCCCGACAATCAAACTTCTGCAAATACTGCGCCTTAACAATTCCTACCTCGGTGTTATTCTTATTTTTTCCGCGCTTAATTTGTCCTTCTCTATCCTGTTGATGACGGGTTTTGTGAAAACGATACCTCGTCAACTTGATGAAGCGGCTCTGATTGATGGCTGTGGGGCATTGCGGACATTCTTTCAAGTAGTGCTGCCGCTATTGATTCCTGTCATCGCTACAGGTACGGTTTTCATTTTCATGGGTGTTTGGAACAGTTTTGTCATCCCTTTATATTTTTTATCTGATTCTGATAAATGGCCAATGCCGTTGACGGTATACAATTTTTTTGGGCAATATCAAAGCAGCTGGAACCTCGTGTTTGCAGATTTGGTCATGACAGCCTCGCCGGTTCTTATTGTCTATATTCTGGCACAGAGATACATCATCGAAGGGATGACAGCAGGCGCAATCAAAGGTTAAGCACTGCAGAAAGGCAGTTAAATGATCCCACTGAATAAGTTTCGGCCCATATCCCGGTTGGAGACTCCAAACAATCAACTCCTTCGAAGCAAGTTTCCGGTCATTGATGCACATAACCATTTGGCACGGACCAGGGATGCAGCGGCATTGGTTGCTAAAATGGATCTCTTTAATATTCGATTGATTGTAAATTTAGACGGATTCTGGGATGCTCGAATGGAGGAGCAATTCTTGTTGTTTTCAGACCCATACCCAAATCGATTTGCTATCTTTTGCCGAGTTGACCTGACAGATATTGATTTGCCTGATTTCACGGTGAGGACACGAAAATACCTGAAATCGTGCGTACGTCGCGGCGTTGTCGGCATAAAATTCTCGAAGTCTCTGGGAGTGAAACTCACCGATCGCCAGGGTCACTATCTCAAGCCTGACGACGATCGGCTTCGTGTGGTTTGGGAAACAGCCGCAGAGTTCAATTTACCGGTAACAATTCATGTTGCTGACCCGCCTTCTTTTTTTGATCGTACAATTGATGAGACCCATGAAAGGTACGAGGAATTAATTGAGCACCCGGATTGGTCGTACGGCAGCAGGCCTTGCCCGCGATTTAATGAATTACTGGATGCACAGGAGAACCTTTTAAGCAAGAACCCGGAAACTTGTTTCATTGTGGCTCATGTGGGCTCACACGCGGAAAACCTGCGAAACGTAGCCCGGATGTTGGATCTTTATCCCAATATGATGGTCGATACGGCAGAACGCATCTCAGAATTAGGCCGTCAGCCCTATACAGCGCGCGATTTCTTGATACGGTATCAAGATCGGGTGCTTTACGGGACTGATCTTCTGCCAACAGAAAGCAACATATCCGCAAATTATCGGTTTTTCGAGACAAGGGATGAATACTTCCCATACAATTCCTTGGATGAACACAATCAGGGCAGATGGAACATTTATGGTGTTTTCCTGCCAGACCGGGTGTTGGAAAAAATATATTTTCTAAACGCGCTGCGCTATATCCCGCGCCTTGCTTCTTTAATCGGCGAATAGGAGGAATTGTCATCATGCTTGAGAAATTAACACGCAAAATACATGGGCAATCACACAGGCAATCCAGCTGGGACAGGACAGGGGGAAACCAAGACTATGTCAGGATCGAGTCCGGTGAGGAAAAAACGATATTTGATGTTCAAGGCCCAGCAGAGATAAACCATATATGGTGTACCTTCGCTAGCGAAGCACCTTATGCTTTTCGCTCTATTGTCATACGAATGTATTGGGAAGAAGAGGATAGTCCTTCGGTTGAAGTCCCAATTGGAGATTTTTTTGGTGTTGGGCACGGTGTGGCCAGCCATTATATATCATTACCGCTCAACATGATTACTCGTCAAGGCGCTCCTCAGTCCTTCGCTGCGATGAACAGCTTTTTTCATATGCCATTTGCGCGCCGTGGACGAATTACAATAGGTAATGATACCGGAATGGTGATCCCGAATTTTTATTACTATATAGATTATCGAAGTCTGGATTCATTCTGTGAGGATGGTTTGCATTTTCACGCTATGTGGCATCGTGAAAATCCCACAGACGGTGTATTACACATGGAACAATTAGGACAAACGCAAAAAACATTCCGAGGACCGATAGAAAAAGTCTCTTCGATGAAAAATCTGAATGGACAAGGCAATTACGTTATTCTGGACGCAATTGGTGCGGGCCACTACATCGGATGCAATCTTAGCATCGACCATATCAATCCTGTGCCAAACGTTACGTGGTTTGGGGAAGGCGATGATATGATTTTTATTGACGGTGAATCATGGCCGCCGTCGATGCATGGGACAGGCACTGAGGACTATTTTTGCACCGCTTGGGATTTTCCATCAGGAAAGTTTAGCGGACCTTACCACGGTATATCTCTGGCTGAGCCTTATAGAACCCCGGATGTCTGGGAAACTCCCGGTACCTGGGGCGCTGGATCTTTTGGTTACAGCGGTAAATGGACTGCATACAGGTTTCATATCGAAGATCCAATAATATTTAACAGATCTATTCTGGTTACGATAGAACATGGACATGCAAACAGCTTGTCAAATGATTATGCTTCCACAGCATACTGGTACCAAACAGAGCCGCACAAGCAATTTCGGCCCTTGCCTGTAGCTGCTGCGCGCATGCCGTTAACCACAAAAGAAAGCCTTAAATCATACTGTCGGTCAATTTAGCACCAAGGGGGGATATGATGGAAAAAATGTATACTCTGGTTTCTGGCGATTGTGGACAATGGACTACCTTTGACCTGAACAAAGGAACAAAAACAATCTTTGTCAAGCCAGGAGAAAACAAAACGATTTTTAATCATAGCGGATGCGGAATCGTCACGAGGCTGTGGATGACCATGCCAGGCTGGTTCCATCGATACTGGGATGAGAAAGCGACCACAGACCCTACTGTATTGCGGTTGAGTATTATCAAAATTTATTATGATGGCGAAACAGAACCATCCGTTCTTGCTCCTGTCGGTGATTTTTTTGGCGTAGGGCATTGTGAATACCGCCATTATACAGCCCGGCTTCTCGGAATGAGCCGTGGCGGCTTTTATAGTTTTTTTCCAATGCCATTTCATAAGAGCTTTAGGCTGGAAATAGAGAATATGCATTCTCAGGAAACCATTGAGCTTTTTTTCAATGTTCAGTATAAGACTCTTCAATCCTTACCCGGGAACGCGGGGTTGTTCCATTGCGCTTTTAATTCTGCCGCTTGCGGCCCTGCCGATCCTCTGCTGGTAGCAGACATCAGGGGTGAGGGGCATTTTGCGGGCTGTGCGGTGTCCATACAAGGTGCTGCACCAAATGTTATGTCATATTTGGAGGCTCCTGAACACATATGGATTGATGATGAAAACGAGCCCTCCATCATAGGCACAGGCATGGAAGACTATTTTGGCGGGGGGTGGTATTTCCGCGGAGGGGAGTTCTATTGTGACACACACGGTGTTCCGCTGAAAGACCCGCTCCGTTCAATGATTACCATGTATCGTCTGTTAGATGAGGATCGGATATCATTTTTGAAGAGTTTTCGCATGAGCTTTGTCAACCCATGGAAGGCGGAGAGGCTGAGCCCCTATATTTATTCATCAACAGCATATTATTACTTAAAAAAGCCAGTGAAGGCATGTTTCTCTTTACCTGCCCCTACGGACATGACGCGACTTTACCACATTCGTGACATGGATTTTCAATCAATCCCTTAGATCGTGCGGACATGAGTTCATGCAAGTACATTTGCCCATATCTCGTGTCCACACCTATCTAGATAATGATTGAAATCTATCAAAAAATGAAACCTCATAATGAATGATTAAGCAATATTTCCTCACCGCTACGATATCGGGATGGTGAGACGCCAACAATCCGTTTAAACAAATTGCTGAAAGAAACAAGCGTATTAAAACCTAAACTGTATCTCTGGTCAGCGGACTACCTTTTTGCGCATGATGATCCGTTGTCTTGTGGCATGTGAGAGCTTGTGATAGGATACAGGCAGAACAATAATTTTATCGGGCGGTTCAGCCCTGAAGGAGGAGCAATGCAATATCCCAAAATCGGTATTCGTCCCGTCATTGATGGCCGCTGGGGCGGTATCCGTGAGAGCCTGGAGCAGTCCACCATGGACATGGCCAGGGCTGCGGCGGAATTGATTTCCACCCTGAAATATCCCGACGGAACCCCGGTTCAGTGCGTCATTTCCGACACCACCATCGGCGGCGGGGCCGAGGCCGGCATGTGTGAACGCAAGTTTAACCGGGAAAACGTGGTCGCCACCCTGACAGTGACCCGCTGCTGGTGCTATGGCATGGAAACCATGGACACCAACCCCCATACCATCAAGGCGGTCTGGGGGTTCAACGGCACCGAGCGCCCCGGCGCGGTCTACCTGGCCGCGGTCCTGGCCGCATATGCGCAAAAGGGTCTGCCGGCCTTTGCCATATATGGCCGGGACGTACAGGATCTGAACGACACCAGCATCCCGGAGGATGTCAGGGAGAAACTGCTGCGCTTTGCCAGGGGCGCTGTTGCCGTGGGCTGGATGAGGGGCAAGGCCTATGTCAACTTTGGCGGCGTGTCCATGGGCATCGCCGGCGCCTACTGCGATATGAATACCATGCAGCAATACTTTGGCATTCGCCCGGAGTGGATGGATATGACCGATGTGCTGCGCCGCATCCATCTGGGCATTTATGACCCGGACGAATATGAAAAGGCCCTCGGCTGGATCAGGGAGAACTGTCCCGAGGGCTTTGATGTGAACGCAGGCAAAAACTTACCGGAATTGATTACCAAGAGCAAAACCGTGCCGCCTGAGAAGGACTGGGAGTTTATCGCCAAGATGAGCCTTGTGCTGCGGGACGCGATGTTTGGCAATCCCAAGCTGGACGCGCTGGGCTGGCATGAGGAAGCGCTGGGAAAAAACGCGGTGGCCGGCGGTTTCCAGGGGCAGCGCGCCTGGACGGACTGGCTGCCCAACTGCGACTTCACCGAGGCGATCATGGCTTCCACCTTTGATTGGAACGGCCCGCGCGCGCCCGTGGCCTTTGCTACGGAGAACGATACCTTAAACGGCCTGTCCATGTTGCTGGGCACCCTGATCACCAACACCGCGCCATGCTTCCATGATGTGCGCACCTATTGGAGCCCCGAGGCGGTGGAGCGTGTCAGCGGCTGGAAGCCCGAGGGGGATGCCGCGAATGGCTTTATCCATCTGCTTAATTCCGGCGCGACAGCGCTTGACGGCACCGGCGCGGCCAGGAACGACAAAGGCGAGGGCTGCATGAAGCCTTTCTGGGAAATGACCGATCAGGACATCAAGGCCTGCCTGGAAGCGACGGATTGGGAGCGCGCCAACTATGAATACTTCCGCGGGGGCGGATTCAGCAGCCATTTCAAAAATGAAGCCGAGATGCCTGTCACCCTGCTGCGGCTGAACATTGTTGAAGGCATCGGCCCGGTTTTACAGATTGCTGAGGGCAATACGGTGTGCCTGCCGGATGAGGTGCATGAGCTGATCATGAACCGTACCGACCGTACCTGGCCGTGCACCTGGTTCGCCCCACGGCTGACGGGTAAGGGTCCCTTCAGGGATGTTTACTCCGTCATGGCCAACTGGGGCGCCAACCACGGCGTTACGGTTTATGGCCACGCGGGCGCTGATTTGATCACCCTGGCCGCCATGCTGCGCATCCCGGTCAATATGCACAATGTGCCTGCCGACAAAGTCTACCGCCCGCATTGCTGGGCAGCCTATGGCACGCAGGATACTGAGGCGGCTGACTACCGCGCTTGCCGGAATTACGGCCCCTTGTATAAATAGGCTTGTCTTGTTGGTCGTCTGCATCCAGAGGGGGATCTTCCCTCTCTGGGCGCGGACAGGGGCGTTTCTTGTCACCCTGTTTTCCCGCGCTTTCGTTCGATTTTTCAGTTGCGGTATCTTTCGGCAGGGAGCTGCCGGGTGAAGCATCGTCTTTATTCCTGTTTTTGTCTGATATAAATCCTTATTGCATCCAAAGCGGCGAGAGATTGGTATTGCTGCTTCAAGGCGGATTCCCAGACAAGAAAAACTGGGTTCATGGCGATTCATGAACCCGGCAGACAAACAAGTTAGATGACTTCCAGATAATCCTTGTCCGGCAAGGCAGGGAAAGGTGCGTGCGGCAGGGTTTGGTACCAGTAGGCCACCGAGGCCAGGTCATCCTGCAGCGGCAGATAACGGCCGCCCTCGCGCCAGCCCAGCGCCTGGATGGTGACCTTCAGATCCTTCTCAAAGTAAATGGGATCAACGATGTGCCAGCGGTACATGCCAAAGCGGAATTGGCTGGCATAGAGGGTATTGGGTGTGATGACCTGATGGAGTCCCGCATAAGGCGTGGTAAAGGCAACATAGCGGTCATGCGTCCTGGGATCCTCAAAATTATAGGAGCCGCAGAAATAGTCTTCTGTGCCGGTACCGCAAATGGTGGGGAACTCTTTGTCCCCGTCCATGAAGAACTTAATCTCGCCCTCGCCCCACCAGCCGCGGTTGTTGACGCCCCAGGCCATGTAGGTACCCACATATTTGCCCTTGCCCCTGATTCCGTCGACGATAGTATAGTCCTGCTTGTAGGGAAGCGGGTTGGTTCGGCGGAACTGGGCGTGGAAGTAAGCCTCGTCCGGCGCTACCTCGCAGTGACAGTAATCAATCTGGTAGTACATGGTGACCGATTCTTCAGCCATATTGGTCAGGGTGAA
>Ga0208694_1002024_pt1 | contig 22662 bp, 28 predicted proteins | sample AD_UKC078_MetaG_FD_184442 | JGI IMG/M metagenome (GOLD analysis project Ga0208694, IMG submission 184442) | Active sludge microbial communities of municipal wastewater-treating anaerobic digesters from USA - AD_UKC078_MetaG (SPAdes) (version 2) | ecosystem: Engineered > Bioreactor > Anaerobic >...
GAGTTTATGGACAGTCTTCCCAAAACCCCCACAGAGAGGGTACAGAAGTATCTCCTGAAACAGGCAGGTATTACCCCGAATACATGGGACAGAGAAAAGGCAGGGGTTGAGGTGAAGAGGTAGGGGATAATTACGTTGACCAAAAGAAGCTTTTTTGCTATGGTTTCTCGTTAAAATTATATGTGGAAATTTAGACTCATAAAATTTAATTATTTGGGGGTGTCATGCAAAAACTGTTAAGCGCTGTTCAAAGCGTTAGCAAAGGACTGAATGTCATAGCGGCTGTTATGCTCGCGTTCATGATTCTCCTCACTGTTGCTGATGTAATTCTAAGGTCTGCAAGAGCTCCCATTGTGGGCACATACGAGATTGTCGGTTTGCTTTGTGCAATCCTCATCAGCTTTGCAATTCCCTTCACAACATGGAAGAGGGGCCATATTAGGGTAGACTTTTTTGTTGAGATGCTCCCGCCGATGATACGGAGAGTTGTTAATATATTCGCAAAATGTTTGGGGATAGGGTTGTTCATCCTCATCGGATGGAACCTCATAGTCTTTGGCATGGATCTGGCTCAGGCGGGAGAGGTAACACCCACGCGTCATATTCCGTTTTACCCTGTGCTCTATGGAATTGGGGTTTGCTGCTTCTTTGAATGCATAATGCTCTTTAGCGATATCGTGAAAATTGTCAGAGGGGAATATGAGTGAGACTGCAATAGGCATCATTGGTTTACTGGTTTTGATCGTTGTTTTCCTCAGCGGACTGGAACTTGCCTTCTGCATGGCTATCATCGGTTTTCTCGGTTACAGCCTTCTCGTCTCTGTCCAGGCAGGCTTCGGTATGGTAGCCCAGGATATTTTTGATACACTATCAACATACGGCTTCACCGTGGTTCCTGTTTTCATCCTCATGGGCCAGATTGCTTTCAACGGAGGAATTGCCAAAAGACTCTACGATTCAGCCCATAAATTCATTGGACATATCCCCGGAGGTTTGGCAATGGCAACCATCGGAGGTTCTGCTGCATTCGGCAGCGTTACCGGTTCGTTAACAGCAACTGCTGCAACCTTTTCCGGAGTTGCCATCCCCGAGATGGATCGCTACGGATATAAGAGGGTAATTTCCACCGGTGTTGTTGCTGCCGCCGGCACCCTTGGTTGCCTCATTCCGCCGAGCGTGCCTTTGATTGTTTACGGCATTATTACAGAACAATCGATTGGCAAACTGTTTTTAGCTTCAATAATTCCCGGACTCATTGTGGCTTTCTTCTTTATGGTTATTATTTACACCTGGTGTCGTATTGATCCTTCTGTTGGACCCAAAGGAGAAAAGTCATCATGGAAGGAGAGAATAGTATCCCTCAAAAGGATTATAGGGGTCCTCATAATCTTCATCGTGGTAATGGGGGGTTTGCTTGAGGGCTTCTTCACCCCTACAGAGGCAGGTAGTATCGGAGCCTTTGCCGTGGGTCTCCTTGCCTTCATAACACGACAAATCAATTTCAAGATGCTATTCAAATCGCTGGAAGAGTCTCTGGTAACAGCATGCATGGTCCTGTTCCTCATCGCCGGATCTGTTATTTTTGGTCACTTCATCACAGTTACAAAAATTCCTATGATTGCAGCAGATTGGATTATGAAGCTTCCTCTTCGCCCGTCATTGATCGTAATTTTCATAGGTTTGATTTACCTTGTGGGAGGGTCGTTCATTGATGACCTTGCATTTATGATGCTTGCCACTCCTATCTTTTACCCTGTCATCCACAAGCTAGGCTATGACCTCATATGGTTCGGTGTTTATATACAGCTTATTGTAATGGTTGGCGTTATCATCCCGCCCGTAGCCATGAACGTATTTGTTGTAAGAAATGTTACTAAGGACCCATTGGGTGTTATTTATAAGGGTGTGACTCCATTTTTGCTCAGCTTTGTTTTTATTGTATTTCTGTTGTTCGTATTCCCACAGCTTGCACTTTTCATTCCATCCCTTTTGAGGCAGTAAGAATGAAAAGACAATGTTTGGTTATAGAAGCACCCATAGGATTTCATTATGGACGTAACAAAATAATCATGGAGGTATTCGAATGAAAAAAGTAGTTGTGTTGTTGATGGCTGTTCTGTTATCGTCGGTCTGGTTAGTCTGCTCTCCGGTGCAGGCCCAGGAAAAGGCAGTGTCCCTCAAGTTTGCCAACTTCTTCCCACCGGACAACAAAATAAGCCTTGCTTTTGATGAATGGTGCAAGGAAGTGGAGAAAAGAACGAACGGCTCGGTAAAGGTTACTCTGTTCTCGGGAAGCACATTGACGCCCGCTGGACAGACATACATAAGTGTTACAAGGGGTGTTGCGGACATCGGGTATAGCTTTTTTGGCTATACCATGGGACGCTTTCCCTTCATGGAAGTACTTGATCTTCCCCTGGGTTACAAAACAGGCTATGTAGCCAATAAACTCGCCAATGAGCTCTACAACAAGTTTAAACCAAAGGAACTCGATGATGTGAAGGTTTTGTTTCTCATGACCTCACCACCACACATGCTTTTTGCAAAAAAACCTATAAGAAACCTTGAAGACCTAAAAGGCGTAAAGATTCGATCCACCGGAACAAGCTCCAAGGTCGTTGAAGCTCTGGGGGGAGCGCCTGTGGCTATGCCCATGTCTGATGCATACGATGCCTTATCCAGAGGGGTTGCACAGGGTATCATCGGACCTTATGAGCCCATGAAGGGCTGGAGGCTTGCTGAGGTCGTCGACAACAGCACTGAGTATACTTCTGCATACGTCAATGCCAGTTATGTAATCATGAACAAAGCCAAATGGAACTCTCTTCCGGCTAACACCCAGAAGATTATCGAACAGCTCAATATTGAAACAATTGAGAAGATGGCAAAGCTGTGGGATGTACTGGATAAAGAAGGAAAGGATTTGTTAGTCCAGAAAGGTGGGAAAGTCCACGTCCTTTCAAAGGAAGAGAATGCACGTTGGGCTGGAAAATTGAGCCCCATACTTGATGAATATGTTAAAAACGCAAAAGGAAAGTGGCTACCAGGCGACGAAGCACTGAAGTTCTGTCAGGATTACCTAAAGGCACATCAGAAATAAAATAGTAAAATAATGTGAGGGGGTGCCCCGCATCCCCCTCACTATGCATGAACCTTTGGGACCGCTTCATAGCTGTATTCATCCTTGTCGTAACCCATCTTCCTCAGTTATAAAATAAAAAAAACCACAGTTGTGGGCCCGGCAAAACCTGTCATCGTCGATCTTGTCGGGAGGAACACCCAAAAGATCGTCAAGGGCTGTCTTCTTGTACCAGTCTTTCGCAATCTGTAGTTCTGACGAGGGGGAACAGAACCGTGCAAGGACGAGGATGTAGACCATGATATCCCAGGGAAACTCTTCCCGTCCCGCATGAATATGCTCTTGGCAGAACCTCGCAAAACCGAGCTTTCTACACAGAAGAAGGCCTAGGTAGGCATCGCCGAAGGAGGGCAACCGTTCTACGCTGGCCCTATTGATATTGATCGTGGCACATGACGGTTCAAAAAGGTCAGGCTGAGGTATCGGTTTTCCGTCAAGGATACGCTTGGTCTCCTCCTAGCCGATATGCTCTTCTTTGTTGAAACAGGGGAGTTTGCCAATGGTTGTCGCAATCCTTTGACTGGGATCTTTAGCAGTCCGGACCGATTCCACAAGAAACCAGTAATCATAAGCAATGCCATTCTTTTTTCTTCTGGTTCGTCGCAGATACATCCACGGTAATTCTCCTCCGGAACAATTGTGCAAGACAAGAGGGTATTGGCCACTACATCGTGTTTTTTCTGCTGACGTATTAATAGTACTCGTTTTTCTGTAAATAACGTTATGGTATTTGAAAAAACACATGAACTGCGGAAGTTAAGTTAGCACCTGCCCCAGCTTCTTCACCCTTTGTAATCAAACAACTGGATGCCGAACACGTAGTTGGGTGAATCGCACTTCAGCACAGTGAAACAGTGCATCACACCAGGCGGAACAAAGACTGCGAAGGGTGATTCCACCGTAAATATCTCGTCTTCCATCTGGACTTCGATAATAATGTCTCCCCGGTTCGGGGTCACAGCCAAATAAATCTCCGGATTATCTTCGTGAATATGAGGGTCCGCATGAGGGTCACGCACGATCTTGCTTACATCTGCAGCGTTAATTCTCATATTGATTCCCGGAAACATGCCGGGATAGATCCAGGAAGGGGGTGGGCTGTGATGACCTGGCGCTTCAGCAAATTTTGGAATATCTGTAACAACGTACCGTTTATACTTGTCCGGTTCCTTCTGTTTCATAAATGACCTCCATCTCTCGCATAATTCTGCGCTGCCTTCTTTGCCTGTATTAATGGAGCATATGTTTGCCGCAGCTCACGACCAGCGTCTCACCAGTTATACCACTGGACTCATCTGATGCTAAAAATACTGCAGCAGCAGCGACCTCGGAAGCTTCTACGAACCTGGCAAGGGAGACATCAATGGTCATGCTTGCCATCACTTCGCCATAGCTGAGGCCCAGTGCTTTAGCCTTATCCCTGGCAACGTCCTCCACGCGCTTCCCTTTTACTCTGCCTGGGCTGATGCAGTTCACTCGGACGCCATATATTCCCGCTTCTATAGCGAGCGTCTCGGTGAGGGCGATGAGCCCGCGCTTGGATACCGCATATGGACTCCTCATAGGAAAACCAGATCTGCCCCCTTCCGAACCGATATTGATAATATTGCCTTTCCTTGCGGCAATCATAGGCTTCAAAGCTTCCCGGGAACACAGCATGGGTCCCGTGAGGTTTATGGCTATCACGTCATTCCACTCGTCAAGGCTTAGTTCCACTAGGTTCGTCGTTGGCCCCCCGAAGCCGCTGTTATTTACCAGTATATCGATGCGACCATACTTATCCAGTGTATAGGCAACCATTTTTTTTATCTGGTCTTCGTAACGCACATCGGTTGCTACAGCGTCCGCCCTGCCATCACGAGATCGAATTTCCTCTGCAGTATCTTCCATGCTGGACAAACTGCGGGCTGCCATTACAACAATCGCTCCTTCTTTGGCGAAAGCAAGCGAAATGGCCTTGCCAATACCCTTACCGCCACCTGTAACAATAGAAATTTGATCTTTGAGTCTCAACAAAATTACCTCCAATTTGGTTACTTTTGATGCTCCTTTAGGTATAAACAATAGCAAATTTCAGGAACTCCTCCACCGGCAAATCCTGTTCCTTCATCATCGTGATGTAGTCATCTAGACCCTGCTGCATGACCTTCTTCCAATGCTCTCTTTCCGCCACCTTTTCTACCCAATTCTTTGTTCGGTTGGTCTATTATCTTCTGCAAGTACAGAAGCAGAGATTTCCAACCTTTATCAGATATTCGGGTTCATCTGGAATATGCTGAAGTCACTCTGACCAAGTTTCTCGGCTTTTGTCATCTTGCCTGACGATACTGAGATCATTTCTTCAAAAATCCTTTTGCCTGCTGATACTATGGTTTCTTTTCCCTGGATGATCTTACTCGTATCCATATCAGTATTATCTCTCATCTTAAGGAATGTGTTTCTGTTAGCAGTGATCTTGATGACCGGTGCAATGGGCGAACCACAGGGAGTCCCCCTGCCTGTGGTAAAGAGTACTATCTGTGCTCCTCCTGCAACCATACCGGTAAGCTGTTCAATATCATGGGCAGGGGTATCCATATACACAAGACCACTTTTTGTGGGGTGGGATGCGTAGGTTAAGGCCTCTTCGAGTGTGCTTGTCCCTGCCTTGTAAATGCATCCAAGGGATTTCTCTTCAAGTGTTGTAATGCCTCCGGCAATATTACCCGGAGAAGGGTTGCCATCCCGAATGTCTTGCCCGGCTGCAATTGCCCTGTTTTCCCACCAAGTTACTGCATCGAGAACCTGTCTTTCGATTTCCGGTGTTCTTGCCCTCCTAGCAAAAATATGCTCTGCACCTATAAGTTCAGGGGTTTCTGAGAGTATTACAGTGCCACCTTCCGCCACCAGTAAATCACAGGCAACACCAACAGCCGGGTTTGAAGCAAGACCAGAGGAATAATCCGACCCACCGCATTCCGTGCCAAGGATAATTTTGCTGAGAGAGATAGGCTCGCGCTTCAGTTTTACGGCATTTTCAAGCATATCTTTTACGATTTTTCTTCCCAAGCTAATCGTCTTCTTGGTGCCCCCCACATCTTGGATTGTTATAACTTCCACCCGCTTCCCGTGAGAAGTAATCCCATCCGCAAGCTCCTGGGGGGCAAGCGTTTCGCACCCGTTCCCCACTATTAACACTGCAAAAACGTTTGGGTTTGTACCAAAACCAACCAGTGTTTTCTTGACCAGTATGGAGTCATCTCCCATCTGGCCACAACCCAAGATATTGGGAAGATAGACAACACCCTTCAATCCATGGGCAATTGCCCTTGCTGCATTTTGAGAACAACCAACGCTCGGGATGACCAAAATGTGGTTCCGGGTGCCTGCTTTTCCATCCGGTCTATTAAAACCCATGAACTTAATCGTATCTCTCATCCGTTGCCCCGTTTGCTTACTAAATTCTGGACATGGACATGTTCTCCCCGGCCAATTTGTCTTGTGCTCTCGCCAATAGGTTCTCCATACTTGATCACGGCACATCCTTTTTCAATGTTCACTATTGCAAATTTGTGGCCCATGGGGATGTCGGATACGAGTTTGACCTTTTCGGCATACCCCTCTTTTACAAAGACAACGGTGGTTCCAGCTTCAAGGGCAACAATTGCCGTGGCTACATTATCTTTTTGGTTGAGCACAATGGCCTTTGTTTTTTTTTCCACTTTAAATCTCTTATTCAATAAGTTCTTTCAAAAAATATTGCTGTTCTTGCCAACACGAGTGCTGCGGATGTTGTTTCGTGCGTTGTATTGGTTTCTACAAGCCCGGCAAAAGATGAAACCTGCATTACCTGATTGAATCCCATTATGCCTGTCCTTCTTTCCTTCTATTTCGCTGTTCTGAAAAGCATGGGTTCTCCTTGTGTAGACCTGTGATTTCTTCTTAATGCACCAAGTTAAACCGTATTAGTGCCAGACAAAATATCCTCCGAATTTCTTAAAAATGCAAGTCCTTTTTGCTGAAAGGAGCAGAAAAAAGGAAATCATGGAGAACGTTATTGAATTCTTGAAGAACACCATCATATTCCTCTGATCTCAGGTTATACCCCAAAAAATGATAGCGGGGGACAGGCGCTTCGGCTTAATATCAAATTTGGCTTAATCTCAAAAAACAGGGCCAATAATAGCCTCTAAATGTATACTGTCAATGATCTATACTATCAAAAAACTCAAGAAGCTGAGAAATGGGCAAAAAACTGTCCCTATTGCGGTTCAGATCACACACAGAAAAAGGGCTTACAGAATAAGAGAACGCGATACCGATGTGTACTATGGTGGCAGGCAATTTCAAAATCACCTTGATAGGCAGCGGATCGAAACTTTTACCTGGAATGCATACGTGCATGAAAAGCAAACGCCTTAATTAACCCAAAAACTGCAGTTACCCTTCACGCACCTGTAGCATAAGCCCCCACAGGACTTTCCCCCATTTCCCTACACAATGGCTGTCCCTGATGCGGTTTCTTGACCCACCTCCCTTTCCTGCTGCGTCACGTACTCCCAACTGCAGTGCAGTTGAGTTGAATGGGCGGAATGTATTTGCTGATACGGACAAACAGGTAGGAAAGCTTTGCCCGTACCTTCCTGCTGTTCGCCGATATCCGTAGTATTGTATCTCTCCCGTTGCTTCCCATCTGAGCGGGAAGCACGAAGTACTTATACCGGAGCGTCGTGAGATACTGTCTTTTCTCTTTCTTTCCAAGGAACTCGTGCCTGAATACCAGAAAAAGGTTATACGCCAGGACCCGGAAGGACCATCGCAGCCTCCACGGCATAGAACCTCTTCATAGAAAAACCCCCGAAGGCAAAGTCCTCTTTCAGTTCCCTGATGGTGTTCTCATCGTTTGCCCGGGGTTTGCACAGAGTCCATACATCATACGCCGGCTCATGTGAGTTGGTGATCCAGACGCTAAAGCGATAGTCTTTGATGTCAATCTCATGGGCAAAAAGGGCAATGTCTTCCCCATTGCCTTTGTTCTCCTCATGATGTCCTGCCGGATAACGATATACCGCCTCTTGTTTCCCCAGAGGGGATGCATAAAACCGCCTCTTGTTTCCCCAGAGGGGATGCATAAAAGAGAACTCTGAGACAGACAGTCCCCTTGCAACCTCCTTCCATTGCGTGATGGTGTAGATTTGTCGCTGGAGGGGCCGTATGAGCTTAACCGCGATGATGTACGTGAGCCTCTCCTCCTCAAGCCGTTCGATGAACTGCTTCAGGTAAAACCCGCTGTCGGCAATAACCCCCAGAACCCTGATGCGGCTCCGGATACGCCCGTAGGAATCGGCAAAGAAGGCAAGGATGTTGTTTCTGGAGGCCACGTTGCCGGAACGATTCCACAGGTGGATGACGTATTTGCTCCTTCCTGTTTTCCATACCGGAGGAGCACGGTGGAGTCGAAAGTAAGCCAGTCTTCTCGAATCGTGTTCCAGGGGATGAGTTGTGCAAGATATGCCCACACGTTGCAGGAAAGCACATCTACGGTCTTGAGGCTCTTAAGTTTATTGAACATTCGGGTAAGGGTTGTGGTTGTGTCAAACAACATCTGTACCCCGAACAAGCTGGCCAGACATCCTTGTTGCCAAGATACATAACATAAGAGAACCGCTCTGCGCCGGCATAGACCATGCCGACAAAGGCAATAGTCTTTCCGTATATGCCTATGCTGTTCGGGGAGCTTTCTTTGATGGGTATGGCATTCTCGATCATCTGAGCAAAGCCGATTCTCTGAAGGAAAGAAACGATAAGAGCAAAGCCTCCATAGGCAGTCATCTTTCTTTTGGTGAAGGTAATTTTGACTTTGTTTACCTGAGGCATTGTGGTAGAATTTCTGTGCATAGTTTTGTTCCTCCTCTTGTCGGGGTCGATTGTTTGGTAGACAATTGATCCTACTGCAAGAGGAGGTTTTTTGTTAAGGGTTTATTGGAGGCAAATGCATTTTTCAGGTTAAACTGGCCCAATGACCGTGTCGCAGACAAATCATGGCTCCAAGCTCCGACCATCCGAGCAATCAAGTTGACTTACTCGAGTGACTAATGCCGACTTCATTGAAAATCGAGGGTTTCTGGATGGACGCTAGAATAGGTAAGAAGCGTCTTTAAACAGAGGTCATTACTGTGCGCTTTTGGTAGAAGAACCGCCGGCTGCGCCTTCCAGTCCGGTGAGGAGGGCCTCGTTGTTACCGGGTATCACCATTTCGAAGATGGAATCCACCGTTGTGTAATCATAATACCCAAGACGGGCTAAAGGCCTGATTTTTAGAATGTCAAGCCGTCCATCAGGACGTATGACATCATCTTTGATATGTATCATGACTACCCGGCCGATCACGATATCAACCGTCCCCATGAGTCCGTTGCCGGGCAGTCGAATGGTCTGATGATACCGGCATTCAAACTGTATCGGAGATTCTGCCACACGGCAGGGTTTTACCCTGATTGAAGCCGCCTTGGTTAGCCCCGCAAGCTCAAATTCATCGATGTCAGGTGGCACCTCAGGCGCTGATCTGTTCATAGCGTCCCGCAACTCATAAGTAGCCATGTTGTAAACAAATTCACCCGTTTGCTCTGCGTTAACAACAGAATCCTTTCTCTTTCCCAGGGTGTTCTGATTCGCTGCAAACATTACGTAGGGAGGGTCAAAGGTCAGATTCTGAAACTGGCTGTATGGCGCCAGGTTATGAATCCCCTCCGGACTGACCGTTGATATCCAGCCAATTGGCCTTGGAACCACGCATGATTTAAACGGACTGTGTGCCAGGCCATGGTCATTCTTATCGGGATCGTAGTGCATTGTGTAACCTCCCCTATCAAGAGACTCACCGGGCTGCTGCGTTCTATGCAGAAGGTCTACATACCCAGGTAACTCTTTTTTATCTCATCATTTTCCATCAATTCCCGGGCTTTCCCTTCAGTCACGATAGCGCCTGTTTCTATCACATATGCCCGGTCCGATATTTGAAGCGCTGCATTTACATTCTGTTCCACAAGCAAGATAGAGATTCCTGTGGAGCGAAGGTTCTGTATGACCTTGAGGATGGTCTCCACCACAAGCGGCGCTAAACCAAGGGATGGTTCATCAAGGAGAAGAAGCTTAGGTTGAGACATTAGACCTCTACCTATTGCCAGCATCTGCTGCTCGCCACCACTCATGGTGCCCGCTTTTTGCATCAATCGCGATTTTAGTACAGGAAAAAGCTCGAAAACAGAATCGAAGAGCTTCGCCATTTCCTGTTTGGGTAAATTGTGAACATAGGATCCTAGAATGAGGTTTTGCCGAACAGTAAGATCTGCAAAGATCTGACGGCCTTCAGGCACATGGCTGAGACCTGCTTTTACTATAAAATCAGGCTTTTTGTTTGTGATATCTTGGCCTTCAAACAGAAATTTTCCGCTGCCCGCCGGTACAATTCCTGATATTACTTTTAAAAGAGTCGATTTCCCTGCGCCGTTTGCCCCAACAAGACAAACAATCTCGCCTGATTCAACCGACATATCGATATCTTTCAGTACCTTAACTCTGCCGTAGCTTGCAGAAATGGCTTCCGCTTTTAACATCATGGTTCAAGCCTGCATTCTGTTTGTGTTGTCCCCAGATACGCTTCTATTACCTGAGGGTTGGCACAGATGGCTTGAGGAGTTCCTTCTGCCAGTTTCTTCCCAAAATCCAGAACGACAATATCATCGGCAATGTTCATTACAAGCTTCATGTTGTGTTCCACCAAAAGAATTGTAATGCCTTTTTCACGAATCGATCGGAGAAGCTCCGTGAAGCTTTCCACCTCGGTGTCATTAAGACCTGATGCCGGTTCATCCAGCAAGAGCATCTTTGGATTCGTCATTAACGAACGAGCCAACTCTACGAGTCGCTGGTTTCCGAATGGCAGAGAGCCGGGAGCGGCATCTGCCGCTTTCTCAAGACCAACAAATCTCAAAAGTTCCATTGCCCTGTCGCAGGCTTTTCTTTCTGCTTTATTTACTTTTCCTCTACTGAAAATAGATTCAAAAAGAGTCGGCTTCAACTGCATATGGGCACCAAGAAGTACATTGTCGAGAACAGTGGCGTTGTTGATTGTAAACATCCGGATAAGCTGAAAGGTCCTTGAAAGACCGAGGCCGGCAACTCTGTCAGCGCTGTGACCAACAACATCATGGCCAAGAAAGTGAATATGTCCGCTATCTGGAGACATTATCCCGTTTATTGCATTCAACAGCGTTGTCTTTCCAGCGCCGTTCGGACCTATCAAAGCCTTTATATGGCCTGATTTCACATCAAAACTAACATCTTCAAGGGCACGAATCCCCTCAAAGGTCTTGGTAACGTTCTTAACACTCAGAATGGCATCGCGTTTGTCTGTCATTTATCTGCCTTTGCAAACATCTTTTCCCATATGGCAGTAAAGATGCCAAAAAGTCCCTTGGGCATAAAAACAAGAACAATGATAAGAATTAGTCCGCTCAACAATAACTCATAGTCGTGAATCTGATAGGTAAGTTCCGGAAGGAGCTTCATAAAGAAAGCACCAAGGATCGGGCCGAATATTGTACCGATTCCTCCAAGGAAAAGCATTACGAGGATATTGATCGACGTGAGAACCCCGAAATCATCAGGGGCCAGAAATCCCATATAATGGGTAAACAAAGATCCAGCCATGGACGCAAAGACGCTGGCAAGAACAAAGATCCTTGTTTTATATTTTGCTGTATCAACACCGAATGCACGGGCAGCAACTTCATCACTGTGAATAGCGACCAATGTTCTTCCAAAAGGTGAGCGCACCACTGCCAGACTGCACGCAATAACAATAATTACAATTGCCCATACAAAATAGTAGTAGTGCACATGGTTGCTCAGGACAAGACCAAATATGCTGAACGATGGAATATCACGCAGACCCGATGCCCCTCCGGTGAGCCATTCAAGGCCTATAATCAAGGTCACGACAATCTCATTGAAGGCAAGGGTTGCCATTGCAAGATAATATTCTTTCAGGGCAAGGACAGGCCTCCCAAGAGCCCAGGCAACAATACCTGTCAGAACCATACCGATAACCATAGCTCCGAGAGGAGAAAAACCATACTTGGCAGTCAGGATGCCGGAAGCATAAGCGCCAATGGCAAAATAGGCAGCATGACCAACCGATATCTGACCTGTGTAACCCATAAGCAGGTCAAGACCCACTGTCAGAATTACATAGATACCTACAAAAATAAGAAGTCCGCTCCAGTAAGGAGATCCACCCGCCAGGGTCACCGGGTAGAACGCTATGAATGCTAAAGGGAGAATCCACCAGAATTGTTTCAACAGTTTCACATGGATCTCCTATCCTTTGCCGAAAAGCCCGCTTGGCTTAAAGATGAGAACCACCATGAGCAGGGAAAACACAATAGTATCTGAAAACTTTGAAGAGATGAGACCGATTGTATAGGCCTCAACAGTCCCAAGGAGCAATCCAGCTACAACAGAGCCCACTATGCTGCTCAAACCACCTATAGACACTGCGATAAATCCCTTGACCATGGGCATCACTCCACTCCCGTACTGCATAAACAGGAGAGGTGCAACAGCCATCCCTGCCAGCGCACCAATGCCGGATCCCCATGCCCAGGCTAACAAAGCTGCCTTGTCCGTGCTTATCCCCATCAAGCTTGCCCCAAGGCGGTTTTCCGCACAAGCCCTCATGGCAATACCCAGTTTTGTTTTTTCAAAAAATATCCAGATCATGATTAAAACAACTATTGTAATGCTTATGATCCAAAGGACCTGGGGCTGAAGTGTTGCGCCTAAGACCGGAATAGGCGCGCCGGAAGAAAAAGGCTTCAGGATATGCGACTCCTTTCCCCAGACGAGAAGTGCAGCCCCTCTGAGCGTAAGTGAAATGGCGATAGTCATTACAATAAGGTTACCGATGCCTGCATTTTGAATCGGCTTAATAAGCATGCGTTGCACGAGGGCGCCAAGCACCGTCGAAATCAGGATTGACAGGACAAATGCCAGGGGCATCGGAAGCCCTTTCGAGACAAGGGTAACCATTGCAAGGGCTCCTATTACAAAGAACTCACCCTGGGCAAAACAAATGAGCAGGGAAACCTTATAGACAATCACAAGGCTCACTGCTATCAGGGCATACATGCTTCCTGACGTAAGGCCGCTAAAGAAAAACTGTACAATATGAGAAAAATCAGTCATCTGTCCTAATCCTCAAGAATATCAAATGTATATCCTCAGTGGCCTTGCAATAAACCCTTCATTGTTACTTCAGCAGAACCTGCCATTTTCCATCCTTTACCGTAAGGACCATCATGTCCTGAAGGACCGTTCCATGGTGGTCTGTTGTGGAGAAATTATAAATACCATTCATACCAACCAGCCCTTTTGTCTTTTCAATGGCATCCTGAAGTTTTTCACCGTCCGCAGTCGGGACAACCTTTAGCGCAGCCGCAATGATATCCACTGCATCAACCATTTCTGCTGAATAATAGTTGGCAGGCTCACCGAACTTCTGCTGGTGCGCCTTATTGAAGTCAAGAATAACTCTCTTGCATGGGTCGTTGTCAGGAATCGACTCCGGCGCTGCAGCCCTTCCTGCCGGAACGAGAATTGGAATATTTACATTGGAAACAAGTTTCAGGAAGCCGGGATTGGCATTACCGTGCGATACGAGAACAGGTATATTCATACCGAGCTGTGCCATGCTTCTCGCTACAAGAGCAGCAGGCTCACCGGTACAGAAAGAAAAGACTGCCTGCGGACCGAGGGTGCGCAATTTTGCAAGTTGCGCTGTAATATCTGGAGCCTTTACGTCAAAGCGCTCTTCACCGACTATTGTTATCCCATACTTTGGAGCGTACTTCCGTGCTAGGCCACCGCCTAATTCGCCAAGGGGCCCTATGGGCATCAAAAGAGCAACCTTTGTTATGCCTTTACCCTTAAAATATTCAAAAGGACGCTCCACGGCAAAATCTGTTTTGTGGGCGCTGTTAAAGACAAAATGGTCTTTTTTGGGATCAACCTCATAACCGGAACCAATAATTGTAGGAATTTTATATCTGTTTCCAATAGATGCAACAGCGCCGGAGATGGGAACGCTTGCAGTCCCTATCATGGCTATGACTCCATCCTTGGAAACCAGTCTCTGGGCGACTCTGGAGCCTGTCTCAGGAGAGGACTGATCGTCATAAACAACAAGCTCCAGCTGTCTGCCATTAATCCCACCGGCTTTGTTAATCAACTCTACCTTCAGTTCAGATCCTTTTTTCTTGTACTCACCCAGCCATGACAGGTAACCTGTTAGAGGGAATATTCCGCCGATCTTATAGGGCGCTTTCGTCTGAGCCATAATAGGCCCCACTCCCGTGAATATCACAAAAACAGAGCAAAGTATTATCAAAACAAAAAATTTTTTCATAAGAAGGCCTCCCCATTGTTTTTTTATTTCAAGCCCTGTTGCAATGTGAATACTATTGCATAAATGCTTGATTTCAACATTATCAAACAAAAAGAAAACTTCTTTAGTCTAATTTAAGCATCTGTGGAAACTTGTGTCTTGTATTATTCAGTTCTTTTTTTGGATAAAAGTGTCGAACAAATTCGAGTGGCTGTTAAGAGTCGCGGTTTGATGGAAAACCTAACCGGGAACTTTCTCTGTAATTGCCGGGGGTTTTATTCAGGCATTTCTTGAAGACCCTCGTAAAATAGCCTTGATCCACATATCCCACTTCATGGGCTATTTCACAGATGGTCATATCCGTGTCTTTCAATAATGCTTTTGCTTTATCCATCCGGGTTTTTGCGATACAATCAGAAAGCGTCAGGCCGTACTGGCTTTTCATCCGATGAATAAGGCGTGAAGGACTGAGACAGACCTCACGGGCTATCCTGTCAACGGTAAGATTCTCAGCAAAATGGATTTCTATGAATCTGAGGATATTCTTCAATAATCCTGTTCCTCTTTCCCGCTGTCTCTCGCTGATTAGTTCAATAACTTCCCTGAACGCTTTCACTGTCCAAAAACAAAGCGCTTCTTGACCTTTCAGGTCTGTCCATTCCAGTACATATTTAGATTTAAGCTCTATGAGTTTTTCAAGGTCAACCCCCTCCTCGCTGGCCGCTGCATCAAACAGGGCATGAAACAGTTCTGACACGGCAAGTTTTAGCGGTTCAAAGGCTTCATAATATTGGAGAAGAGAAATGGTCAGAGAACGGCAAAGACTTTCTTTTGCCTTGGTGTAATCTTCTTCACGGATAGCCTGAATCAACTCCTGTTTTTCCCGACTTGAAAGCTTGACAGCAAAACAAGGATCGCCTTTAAGGTTTGTGCAACTTAACCCGACCTGGGCAGCCAGCCTTCTTGTCGACCCCGGCGTCTCATAGGCAAGCTTAAGCGCTTCAGTGGATGGTTCGTTGAATGCACGAGCCAACCTGAAAACCAACTTCTTTTTGTTATCGCTATGGATCGCTTCAAACACTCCAACCGATGAAAGCGTTTTCGTCAGATGCCATATCCCGTCTTGGACGTCCAGCAATACCATATGTTCGACCTGGGTGCCATAATGGTCTATGGGTGACAGATCATATACACCCTGCATGCCTTCAAACTGCTTTATAGCTTCCACTGCATCCCGCAGAATCCTTCCATCAGGCCGGCCTGAAGATCGCAGACCTTCAGCGAGCAGGTCAATGGCATCGGCGGACTCCGCTGAACAGTAGTTGGCTGGCTCACCAAACCGCCGGGTATGCCTTTCGCCGAAGTCTGTCATTTTATTTCTGCATGGATCCTCCTCAGGTATGGAATCAAGAATCATGGTCCTCCCTGAGGGCACGATTATGGGTATAGGAGCACGGGAAACCAATTTCAGAAATGCAGGGTTGGCGTTACCATGAGATACGAGCAAGGAAATATTCATTCCAAGCTGAGCCATTTTGGTTACCAGGCGAGCGGCGGGTTCCCCGGTCACAAAGGAGAAAAGCGCCAGAGGCTTCAGGCTTTTCAATCGCTCCAATTGAGATGTCATTTCCGGTACGCTGACGTCGAACCTTTCCTCTCCGACTATTTTAATGCCTAATTCCCTGCCCACCTGCCGACCCAGCCAGCTACCCAGGTCACCTAACGGACCTCTTGGCATCAGAAGAGCAATTCTGTTAATCCCTCTTTCGACAAAATGCCCAAAAGAGCCGGCGACTGCAAATTCGGTTTTATGGGAGGTATTGAAAACGAACAGATCGCTCAGCGGATCTATTGTATAACCGGAATTGAGAAACGTTGGGACTTTATACTTGTTTGCAACACGGGCAACAGCGCCTGAGATCGGCAGAGAGCCTGTGCCGACCATGGCAATAACTCTGTGTTTGAGAACCAGCATTTCAGCGATTTTTGCTGCCAGTTCAGGCGAAGACCGGTCATTATAGGCGACAAGTTTAAGGCGATTTCCATTAATGCCACCAGCCTCATTGATCATCTCAATTTTCAGCTCTGCGCCTTTTTTCTTGTAATCTCCACTCCAGGACAGGTACCCTGTCAAGGAAAAAATCCCCCCGACAAGAAGTTCATTACCATCCTGTCTTTTTGCTATGAGTTGCATATCCTTGAGATAAACCCCCAGAGCCTTGCAATATATTGTACTATTCTACAATGTTCCATATAGAAGTCAAATGGTATTTTGATTTCAGACATATGAGAAACATGGCCAATGATTATACAGTAAGCCAGTGAGGTTTAAACAAATGCTTATTTGCTTGAATATTGCCTTTTTAAATAATCAAGTATCTGCGGGAGAGTATCAAAAAGAGGGTGTCCGCGGCCATCATTCCAAACGTTCCTGAGTCCGGTCCGGACTATTCCTGCATGCGCAGCTTTATCCAGGGTCCATATGCTATCGTCAACGATTGCCCAGACATCATTGAATAAAACGGTCTTATCATTACTTAAATGCAACTCATCATACATTAGCTCATACTTTTTGAGCCACCTCTCTGTTGCATCCCGTGCCTCCTCATCTCTGATGCTTGCGATGATAACATATAATCCCATCTCCTTCAGAGCCGCAAGAAATTGCTGTGCTTCGGGATATGGCTCGAATTGATCCTGTCTCATGTGGATTTCTTTCAAGATCCCATACAGATCCTCTCTGGGAATGTATCTTTTTAGCCCGGTCTCACCACGTTTCAACTCTTCGATTGGTATTTCGGGATTGTATCTTCTGAGGTATTCAAAGAATACTGGTGCCAGATTCCAGAGGGTATTGTCTATATCAACAATGATTTTGTTCATAACCAGCGCCTATGGTACCAGTGTGCTTCTCTGTTGTCAATAGAATATGCTTTGGGAACGTACAATCGAAAGAATGATAACAACCCAGGTTCAAACAACCTGCAACCTTTGAGTCGGCTCGCATTGTTTACGAAATGTATTTTGATCTTAAATCCAAAGTATCATTTCCTACTGTTGTATAGCTATTAATTCTGTAGTGAGCGCAGATTGGACATTGAAACATGACTATAAAGCAGGCTCAGATCTATTTTATTTCGGTAGCCCTGATCGATCTGAAATTATTAGGACTCAGGAACTTGGATCACTGCTACATGGACAAGGCAAGTCATATTTGGATAGAATGTCATCCAGAGATACTAACTATTGCTCTGATCCTATTGCAATATACGTGGCCTTAACTCGCTTTGATCGCTGTAAGTATTGGTACCAGGCATAGAGGTACAAAGCAGTCACAAAGCTGTTGAAAAGACTCGTTGCACCTACTTCTTTCTGTATCTCTTCGGATAGGCCAATCAGGTGCGGAAGAAAAAGGGACAAAATTGAGTAGGCAAAAGCTGCCCCAAGGTATTTTTTGGCAGTGATTACAGCGTTAGAGAGAACTCTCCAGAGAGATATACCTGCATAGATACTATAGACTGCAAGGGCTATACTGCATACTCCATTAATAACCATTAGTTTTTGCAATGCGGGGTTTTGCTCAAAGTACTGCCTTCCGAGGTGTGTTCCTATGGCAAGATTAAAAAGATTAGCAAATGGGTCAAGGATGCTAAGATTGATACAAAGGAGTAACAGCCACCCCTTCACCCCTTTCAACTCAGATTGTTGTCCATTCAACTCCCTTTATCCTCCCAACCTTTTTTGATAACATAGTTTCATTTTTACCACATCTGAATTGCCTTGGGTATGAAAATACGCACGGACAAAATATTTGACAAGAAGCATGTGATTACGCTACGATAAGGCGTTTTATTACAGTAAGATGGTTACACAAGCCACCAAAGGATATATAGAAATAGATCAGGAACGCTGCAAAGGGTGCTCCTTCTGCATAGAGTACTGCCCGAAGAAAGCTATTTTCCTAACGGACAAACTTAACCTCAAGGGATATTTCGTTGCAACATACAAGGAAGGGAATGGATGTACCGGTTGTGCAATCTGCGCCATTGTGTGCCCTGAGGTAGCTATTGAAGTCTATCGGGGTGGAACTGCATGAAGAAACTGATGAGTGGAAATGCAGCTGCCGGAGAAGCTGCAGTCCTGGCTGGATGCACATGCTATTTTGGCTACCCCATAACGCCCCAGAACGAGCTTACGGAATATATGGCAAAAAGAGTCCCGGAGGCTGGTGGTGTTTTCATTCAGTCAGAGAGTGAAATTGCAGCCATCAATATGGTTCTCGGAGCAAGCGTGGCAGGTGCACGGGCCATGACATCCTCAAGTGGCCCCGGAATCAGCCTCAAACAAGAAGGCATATCATATCTTGCCGCAGATGAACTTCCTGCAGTTATCCTCAACATGGTGCGCGGAGGTCCGGGCATGGGAAACATCTCTCCTGCTCAGTCCGATTATTTACAGGCAACCCGCGGTGGAGGCCATGGTGATTATCGCACCATTGTGCTTGCTCCTTCATCGGTACAGGAGATAGCAGATTTAATGCCTCTTGCTTTTGATCTTGCGGAAAAATATAGAAACCCTGTGGTCGTCCTCGGCGATGGAATGCTCGGCCAGATGATGGAACCAGTTGAGTTTGACCATATAAAAAAATCAGAGCCAGTAGCCAAAGATTACATATTGACAGGCGCAAAAGGGAGACCTTCGAGAATGGTGCGCTCCCTCATCTTTGATGTTAAGGAACAGGAGGAACACAACTGGAAATTGGCACGAAAATTTCAACGGATTGAACAAAACGAGGTTCGTTATGAGACACACCTGGTTGATGACGCAGAGTTGGTCGTAATCGCCTATGGCACCGCTGCAAGAATCGCTAAAGGTGCAATTGCACGGCTTCGCCAGGAAGGTTTGAAGGTTGGCATGATCAGGCCCATTACTCTCTGGCCTTTTCCTACAAAAATAATCCAGGAAACATCAAAGACGATCCATGATTTCTTTGTCTTTGAAATGAGTGCCGGTCAGCTAGTAGAAGATGTAAAACTCTCTCTCGAAGGCAAAGGCCGTGTTCATTTTTACGGCAGGCCCGGTGGCGTTATACCGACACCGGTTGAGCTCTTCCGTATAATCTCCCGTCATTGCTACCAGATACAAAGGGTCAAGAAGTCATGAAGAAGGTTTATTCCCGGCCCAAGTCTCTGAAACCAGCCCACTTCCATTACTGCCCCGGATGCGGGCACTCAATCGTAAATCGCCTCATTGCTGAAGTGATTGACGAAATGAATCTCGGGGACAAAATAATATGTGTTGCTCCAGCAGGATGTGGCATGCTTATTTACAACTACTTTGATGTTGATTGCCTTGAATCTGCCCATGGCCGTGGTGCTGCTGTTGCAACTGGGATTAAGCGTGTAAGGCCGGATAACCTGGTCGTCTCTTATCAGGGTGACGGCGATCTCGCAGCTATTGGTACAGCTGAGAGCTTTCATGCGGCAAATCGGGGAGAGAATATCACCATCATTTTTGTTAACAATGGTGTCTACGGTATGACTGGAGGACAGATGGCTCCTACTACGATTCTTGATCAGGTAACCACCACAACCCCTGTGGGAAGGATATCCGAGAAGGCAGGACATCCAGTAAGGATGTGTGAAGTCCTTGCAGTCCTTGACGGTACATCCTATCTTGAACGTGTAGCTGTTCATAAACCCGCTGCAATCGTGGCTACAAAAAAAGCACTTGTGAAAGCATTTCAGCACCAAATGAATAAGACCGGGTTTTCTATGGTGGAGATTCTTTCTCCATGCCCAACAAACTGGAAGATGGACCCACTCCAGGCATGCAAGTGGGTTGAGGACGTGATGAGCAAGCAATTTCCTATCGGACTTGTCAAAGAGGTTCAATGCTAACTAAAACTATATTTTCCGGATTTGGAGGCCAAGGCGTTCTTTCTATGGGATATACCCTCGCTACCGCAGCGATGCTTGAAGGAAAACATGTTACTTACTTTCCATCCTATGGGGTAGAGGTAAGGGGAGGTACGGCAAACTGTACGGTAGCGGTTAGCGATGAAGAGATTGCATCACCTGTTGCATCAGAACCTGAATTCGTTGTTGCTATGAATCAACCATCTTTTGCCCGCTTCCAAAGCATCCTACAGTCGGGCGGTTTGATTTTTGTCAACTCCTCCATTGTGGATGTATCATCTGCCCGTGGAGATATCGAGATTGTCGCGGTTCCTACAAGCGAACTTGCGGAAAGAATTGGGACAATCAAAGTGGCCAACATGATCATGCTCGGTGCGTTCATTAGATTGACCAATATTATATCCTACGATTTTATGGTTAAGAACCTTACAGACATTCTGGGTGAAGGCAAGGCAAAGTTGATCAAAATCAACAAAGAGGCCCTTGATTTGGGGTACAAATATGTAAGGGAGTGAAGGATGTTCATCAAGCAAATATCCATAGTACTTGATAATGTACCAGGGGCTATGTCCCATGTAAGTGAAATATTGGGACGGGAAGGTGTTAATATCAGGGCCATATCTGTCGCTGACACTTCAGATATAAGCACAGTGCGTTTTGTAGTTGATGATCCGGTCAAAGCAGTAAACATCCTTAAGGCCAATGGATTTTCCACGAAAGAAACAGATGTTCTTGCTGTTGAAACACCAGATCATCCCGGCGGACTCAATGCAGTCCTCAAACCTCTCAAAGTTGCCGGCATTAATGTCCATTATCTTTATCCACATCTGGGCAGGGTTGGTGGACAGGCTGTGGTGATCCTGGGCGTTGACAGGTTAGAGGAGGCACAGAAGGTACTTCAGGAGAACTGGGTCAAAACGCTCGGCAAAGAAGTATATACAATCTGAACCCAAAAAAATTGACAAAAAGCAAGAGACTAGTGGGAACAAACATCGGCTCATTATCTTAAGTTCATAGGAAATCCCGTTGAACGCAGTGCCCTATAATCTTTGGGCTATGTCAACAGTCACTGAACGCTGAATACCCGACAAATTACTCCTTCTCCCCTACTACAAATATCGAAAAAGCGTAGTCAATTCCCAGGAACCGGAAAAGCCAGCCGAGAAGGTGAACCTTCATAAAATACCGGTGAAAAGCGTCGTTGTACGACCGATATACATTCTTGATCTGAAAACCAGCGATACTGAGGAGACCACAAAGTTCATCATAGGCATAAAAGGTCTTATGGGTTGCATCTCTCATAAACCTGGCTGGATTAAAAATATTCGGGGTTGAGACAACAATGATGCCTTTTGTGTTCATTATTGAAAACAGTTTCTTCATCACCTCAAGGCCTTCCTGAAGAGACATGTGTTCGATGACCTCAAACATGATAATGGCATCGAACGTTTCATTGATAGAGGAAACTTCATAATAATCATGCTCATTGCTTCTGTCCACGTCCATACTTTTATATGTAACCTTGATTCCGAGATTGGTAATCTCATCTTTCATTCCCTTCATACCTGCCCCAATATCGAGGAGGGTCATGTTATCCTTTATTATGCCTCTTAGGAGATGAGACCTCTTTTTAATAAGGGGAATATCCCATACTTCGCGGTGCACCTTGTGAATCTTATCCCGGTGCAAGAAAAGACTCGACCACTCATTGTGAATGTTTTTCATCACAAACCTCTTGAAATATGTTTTCCATAAGATCCACATTTCTTACGATTGTATATTCCTCGAGTTTGAGCCGTGCTTTTTTACCCATGACTATCCTTTTTTCCTCGTTGAAAAGATTTCTGATCGCATCTGTCAATGCCTCAATATCTTCCGGCCCCTCTATGACATAACCCTCATCCAAATCTATAAGGGCTGACGCGCCGTTCCACCGCGTGGTCACAGTGGGTAGGCCAGACGCCATAGATTCCATGGTTGTCAGTGAGCACGCATCATAAAAGGTAGGGTGAACAAGCGCATGGGCCTGCCTGTAAATCATTTCCGGCGAAGATGTTTCGCCAAGAAACCTCACCATGTTCCCTATACCCAGGCGTCCAATGGTTTCCTCGTAGCGCTCCTTTCTCCCTCTTCCCATGATCAACAACTGGAAATCACTTCTTTCTTTTGCAAGTTGGCCT
>Ga0208694_1002030_pt1 | contig 22586 bp, 16 predicted proteins | sample AD_UKC078_MetaG_FD_184442 | JGI IMG/M metagenome (GOLD analysis project Ga0208694, IMG submission 184442) | Active sludge microbial communities of municipal wastewater-treating anaerobic digesters from USA - AD_UKC078_MetaG (SPAdes) (version 2) | ecosystem: Engineered > Bioreactor > Anaerobic >...
CGCTTTTTCTGGCCACTCAATTATACACACGCTATGCGCATTAAAATAGTCTCTAAACCCCGCTGCATCCCATTCTTCTTCATCATTAAATCGATATAAGTCAAAATGATACAATGGATACCTAGATTTTGCTTGAAGTTCAACTTCGTACATCTCAACCAAGGTATAAGTTGGGCTTTTCACTTTACCGACATATCCCAGCGCATGCAATAAGCCGCGCACCAGCGTAGTTTTGCCGGCGCCTAAGTCGCCATGCAAATAGATGACTAAATTTGGCACCAGCGCTTTGGCTAAAAGCGCTGAAAACTGCAATGTCGCCGCCTCGTCGGGCAATTCGAGTGTAAAATCATGCTCCATGACGACCCACCCTATTGACTTTAAAGACTTGAGCGCTGAAATTAAGCGTTGGGGAAAGGCGTTGGGATTGAGTGACATCGGCATCACCGACACACAATTGCAAACGGCTGAAACTGAACACCAAGCGTGGATTAACAAAGGTTTTCATGGTGACATGGATTATATGGCAAAACATGGCACGAAGCGAACCCGCCCTGCGGAATTAGTGCCTAATACTCTACGGATAATTTCAGCACGTCTTGATTATTTACCACCGCAAGCAGCAGATAGTGAAGCAATTCTGCAGACGCCAAACCAAGCGTTTATTTCGCGCTATGCATTAGGGCGCGACTACCACAAAGTCCTGCGAAAAAAGCTGCAAAAACTTTGTGACACCATACAAGAAGCGTTGGCGAATGATTCAGCCAACGCTTTTGAATATCGGGTATTCACTGATAGTGCGCCAGTGCTAGAAGTGGCGCTTGCAGAAAAATCTGGTCTTGGCTGGCGCGGAAAACACACGCTTTTGATTAATAAGAACCACGGTTCATGGTTTTTTTTGGGTGAAATCTACACCAATTTACCGCTCATTCCTGATCCGCCGGCTACCAATCATTGCGGCACCTGCACAAGTTGTATGGAGGTTTGTCCTACACAGGCGATCACGGCCCCTTACGAAGTCGATGCCAGACGCTGCATCTCTTACTTAACCATTGAACTGAAAACATCCATTCCAGAAGAATTCAGGCCACTTATCGGCAACCGTATTTATGGCTGCGATGACTGCCAACTCACCTGCCCTTGGAATAAATTTGCACAAATCACGCCAGAGCCTGATTTTGCCATCAAACATGGGTTAGATTCGATTACCTTAGTTGAATGTTTTTTATGGGATGAAGTGACTTTTAAAGCAAAAATGGCTGGTAGCGCTATTTACCGCATTGGCTACACGCAGTGGCTACGCAATGTGGCAGTGGGTTTGGGTAACGCCACCACTTCCCCAGAAGTCATTCATGCGTTGAAGACGCGCGAATTCGATGAAAATGCGCTGGTGCGTGAGCATGTAACGTGGGCTTTGCAACAGCATCAAAAACGTTGAATTTACACCGAGAAAAAAATGATGCTCTGGAAGCCTTGTAAATAAAGGCTTCCAGAGCATCGAAAAAGGTTGCCATCTAAAAATAGCCCGATTTTCTTTTTTTTAACGATAAAACGCTAGGTTAAGCTGGCCAGCATGGCTGCCCCCAGCATGCCCGCCTGATCATGCGCGGTTGAAATACTTACTTTAATTTTTCCGCGTAGCACAGGGATTAAATCGGCCTCAAGGCGCGCAAAAAACATTTTCTGCATGAGTGGCCAGGCGCCAGTTAAGCCACCGCCAATCACCACATTTTTCACATCCACCACTTTTAAAATGCTGGCCAGTGCCTGCGCCAAGGTATTTGCTGCCAGCGCATAAGCTGCAATGGCGTGTGGGTCGCCATTTTTTGCCAATTGCGCAATTTCCAACGCACTCAACTGCTGCTGTGTTGCATGCAAATAGGTAGCAGCCACACCACTTGCAGAGGCATACTGCTCCATACAACCTAAATTACCGCAGCCACATAACCTGCCGTTTGGCACGACGATAATATGACCAACTTCCATTGCCACGCCATGCGCGCCCAAATGTAATTCGCCGTTGGCATCAATCATGCCGCCGCCAACGCCAGTGCCCAAGCCTAAATAAATCAGCCCGCCGATAGGTTGTGCGGCCAGGCAATATTCGCCATACGCCGCGGCATTCGCATCATTTTCAACCACAACTTTTTTGCCCAAGCGTTGAGATAAGTTCGCCGCAAGATTCACTTCCTTTAAACCGGCTAAATTCGGGGATTGCGCAATAATTTTCGTCACAGGGTCAATAAAACCCGGAAAACCAATGCCAATCGCTGCAATATCCGCGTGCTTGGACTGCACAGCACGAATGGCATTTTCTGTCATATTGAGTATTTGCTGCCAGGCCACTTTAGGGGAGTGTTTTTGGCAAATCGCTGAAAAATCTGCCTGAAAGCGGCTTTCATCGATGAGGTTTAGGCCATCAAAAATACCGATGCGTAAATTGGTACCGCCAACATCAATGCCCATTAACAACGCCATGCACTAGCTCCGTTTGCTCTGCTTAATGGCGCGTTTAATATTTTTTTGCTGCTCAGCTGACAACTGCTGCCATTGAAAACGCCAATGCCAGTTGCCAGAACACGTGCCTGGAGTGTTCATGCGATGATGCCCATCGAGCGCCAAAATATCCTGCATGGGAATCACTGCTAAAATCGCGTTGGATGCAAGTGCCATACGCACTAAATCATCAGGCATCTGTACTTGTTGACCTTGTGTTTGCGATAAGTACTCATGAACGAGCGTGCGTTGATGGTCATCCAGGCTTTGGTACCAGCCTAAAGTGGTGTCATTATCGTGCGTACCGGTATAAACAACGCTATTTTCTTCAATATTTTCGGGTAGATAAGGGTTGTCAGTGGTGCCACTAAAGGCAAATTGCAAAATCTTCATACCCGGAAGATCATATTGAGTTCTTAAGGCATCCACCTCTGGGGTGATAATGCCTAAATCTTCCGCAACCAAGCAGATCTGCGGCAATGCTGTTTTTATCGCAGCGAGCAGTGCGTCACCCGGCGCCAGTACCCACGTGCCATTGACGGCAGTATCTTCGTTGGCTGGAATCTCCCATGCGGCCTCTAAGCCTCTGAAATGATCAATACGCACCACATCAAACAATGCATTTTGTGTCGCCAAACGCGACACCCACCAACTATAACCGTCAGCAGCCATCGCATCCCAGTTGTAATGCGGGTTGCCCCAGCGCTGGCCAGTGGCTGAAAAATAATCTGGCGGCACACCCGCCACCACTGCCATATTTTTATGTTCATCTAACTTAAATAAATGTGGATTCGCCCAAACGTCTGCACTATCATAAGCAACAAATATGGGAATATCGCCAAACAGAAAAACTTTCTTTTTCGCTGCATACGCCTTTAAATTTAACCATTGCGTAAAGAAAATATACTGTGTGAATTGTGCAATTGCAATTTCGTGCGCTAAGTTCTTACGCGCAAGTTTAAGCGTTGCCGCATCGCGATGCTTGTATTTATCTGGCCACGCATTCCAACCTGCCTGATTAAACTGTTCTTTTAGCGCCAAAAACAACGCAAAATCGTCTAACCAATGTGCCTGCTTTTTACAAAACCTCGTAAAGGCAAGCTGCTCTTTTTTATCACTGCGAATCTTAAAAGCTTCATAGGCATTGGCTAACAATTCTACTTTTTTAAAGATTTTGGGTTCGGCATCTGATTTTCTTAATAAAAGTCCCTGCGATTGCAGGGTTTCGATACTGATAAAATCAGGGTTGCCCGCAAAGGCAGATAACGCTTGATAAGGTGAATTATCAGCATGCGGCATATTGATGGGCAATGTTTGCCAAACAGTTGCGCCAATTTCACGCAAAAAATCGACAAATCGATAAGCTTCAGCGCCTAAATCACCGACCTGACGCTCACTTGGCAAAGAGCTAATGTGCAATAGAACACCAGCGCGACGCTGATTCAATGGGGGTGTATGGGTTGAAGTCATGAAAGTCTCAAATCATTGTGATGTAGCGTGACGCAGAAAAACGCACGGTTGTTAACTAAAGCACGCATATTTCAAAGATGACAATTCGACAAAATACGCTAAAAATTCAATACTCAGACAAGCGCTAAATTACTCTTGCCCGCGACGCATGGTACCAGCATTATCTGCATTGCCACCACCAGCGCTAATTTTGACATGTAACGCTTGCGGTACAGGTTGGCCCAGCAATTTATATAAATTCATCAGATTGCGCCGATAGAGCTGATCAAAACTCGCAACGCTATCTGACGAGTTATAGTCACCAAACCACCAAAACCAATCTGATCCCTCACAAATGGCTAACTGGCGCTCGCAAGCAGCGAGCTTTTCAGCAGAAATGCCGTTTTTGGCGATGACTTGATCGTAGGTTTTTTTCGCCTCACACAGCAAATCCCAAGCCTGATTTTTATCCTTACTGCCAATCCAGGTACTAAATGTTCCGTATACCCAGCTACCAGCAGCCACTTGCGGAAGCACAGGCGCCACAATGCCTTTACTCGTATAATCTGCTGATTGATACAACTCTACAATGTCGCTGAAAGTGGTCATGACAATATCAGGATGATTGGTCAGTGCGGCATACAGCTCATTTAAAAAATAATAGCCGTTATAGGGGTAATATTCCCAGGCATTCTCACCATCTAAAATAACACTGACCACTTTCTTTGCCGGCCCGTCTGATTTTGCAATACTTTCTAGTGTTTTTACAAAATCACTCACCGCATCAGGCGTATGCATTTTTGCATACTCAAATCCGATTTTGTCTGACAGTGCATCGTCTCTAAAAAAACATAAAATATCTTGTTTGCCGTTGGTCACGCGATACGGTTGATAAAGATAATCCACCTTATTGTTGACGCTGAGCTGAGACTTTAACAAACTGTTTGCCAGCACACCCTGCCCAGTTGCGGCCCACTCAACGCCATGCTCTGCCAACAATGAAAGCGCCGCATTTGACACAGCACCTTCTGCCGGCCACATTCCGCGTGGTTTTTCACCAAATAATTGCGTATGGTACTGATCGGCTTTTACAACATGCGCCGCTGCGCGAGGCTGACCGCCAGCGTATTTCGCGTGCTTTGGCAAAGGCGCGTAAGGCATCACGTCCAACGTCGATTTAAAGTCCAACAATAAAGGCAAAATGGGATGGTAGTAAGGGGTTGTTGAAACCTCAATCTGCTTAAGTGACAGCAATGCTTTATAACGAGGAATAAGCCCTGAAATTGTGTCACCAATGACGCCAAACAACTGACGTCTATCTTCATAAGTAAAGAGTACCCCTTTTGCCATTAAATTTTGGATGACTTTGTTGTTTCGCCTTAAGCTTTCTCCGCACCATGCCAGGTGATACCAAACCAACAAATCTGCCTTGTATTGCGCAGAGAGATAGTGAAAATCATCTACCCCAACAATTGGCTCAATCAATTGATAGAGATGCAGCAAACGCTGATAGTGTGGAAATGGGCTCAACATTTTTTCGTGATGGCTTTTAAAACAACTCGTCACAATCAGCCGACACTGCTCAGGGCTGATACCCGCTAAATCTTCTAGTATTAACAAACTTAAAAGTGGATCGCGCAGTTGATTCTCTTTAAATTGCTTGGTGTAATCCTCAAGCTGTTCAAGCAAAATCGGTACAAAATTAAAGGTGACGCGCGCTTTTGGATTTTCTTCCAAGTGATATGCCATATCACTGTAGTCTTTGATGGCATGCAGGTATGTCCAAGGCAGCACATATTCGTTGGTTACCGTGTCACGGTAATCGGGTTGATGCATATGCCAATAAAGATTTAGGAGTACTTTTGAACGATTAGATTTCACTTTGAATGACGACCTTTAAAACAAATAAGGAATGACTTCACATTGATATCGGTGCGCAAACGTACACGCACCGATTAAACACTGAAAAATTATATGACGCGATACAAATCCTGGCCTAGCATATCAGGGGTGACCAAGGTAATCCCCTTTTCAGAAACATAAAACCGCTTGGCATCTAATGCCAAATCGACACCAATCTGCATGCCTTCTGGGATAATACAACCACGATCAATCACTGCATTTTTAAGAACAACATTTCGATTCACCTTTACTTTTGGCAAAATGACCGAAGCCTCAATTTCGCAATAGCTGTGCACGCGCACATCTGAAAACAATACTGAACTGGTGACCGCTGAACCACTGATAATGCAGCCACCTGAAACCAATGAGTCTGTTGCCTTGCCTGTGCGGCCTTCGTCATTAAAAACAAATTTTGCCGGGGGCAACTGCTCCTGATAGGTCCAGATTGGCCACTCTTTATCATAAAGATTTAGCTCAGGTATCACTTTGGTGAGTTCCATATTAGCTTCCCAGTAGGCATCAATCGTACCGACATCACGCCAGTAATGGTTGCCGTTTTTAGCGCCCACACAACTATCGGTAAAGCGATGGGCTTGCACTTTATACTTTTTAATGATGTATGGAATGATATCGCCGCCAAAATCGTGGCTGGATTTTGGGTCGCCCGCATCGCGAATCAACTGCTCGTAGAGAAACTTGGCATTAAAAATATAGATGCCCATACTCGCAAATGCTTTTGTCGGGTCATCCGGCATGGGTTTGGGGTTGGCAGGTTTTTCCGCAAACTCTATTACGCGATCTGTGTTATCCACTGCCAGCACACCAAAACCCTTGGCATCTTCTAAAGGCACGTTAATGCAGGCCACGGTCATGTCGGCATGATTAAGTGCATGGGTCGCCAGCATTTTACCGTAGTCCATTTTATAGATGTGGTCACCGGCTAAAATCAGCACGTATTCCGCCCCACCCTCACGTAACAAGTCAATATTCTGAAATACGGCATCGGCCGTGCCTTTGTACCAATCTTCTGAGATGCGCTGCTGCGCCGGTATAATATTGACGTACTCATTAAACTCACCACGCAAAAAGCCCCAACCGCGCTGAATGTGCTGAATCAAGCTTTGCGCCTTGTATTGAGTTGCTACGTTGATACGGCGAATTCCGGAATTAATGCAATTAGATAACGGAAAATCAATAATACGAAACTTGCCCCCAAACTGCACCGCGGGTTTTGCGCGCCAATCCGTCAGACTCTTCAAACGGCTACCCCGTCCACCAGCCAGAATAATCGCTGTAGTCTGCTTGGTTAAATTACTGATAAAACGGTCAGAATGTTGTTCTATTGGTCGGTTTGGCGCCATGATGCCCTCCTGAAGTTTAATTTACGTTGACAATCCATTTAACTAGCTGGGCTAACTAGCTTTAATTTTCTATTTAACTGGCCTTCATATACATTATAATCAGCTTAAAGCACTATAATCTAGCGAATACAGCAGAAATGTTAAAAATATTTCTTAAAAATTTTAAGGGGAATGTCTCTTGGTCAAGTCCACTACAACGCCTAGCCAAAAACGTGAGAAAAGCACGAAAACCACTAGAGAAAAACCTGCTCACCTAGCGGATGGTCTTAAGCGCATTTTAAAAGCCAAGCATCATGACCCTTTCAGCTTTCTGGGCTGTCATGAGGTGGATGGCGTATTTGTTTATCGCACGTTTTTGCCACAAGCGAGTGAAGTTTCCATTCAATTTGAAAACAAATGGATTGCACTAGAAAAAACACATACAGATGGGTTATTTGAAACAACAAGCAAAAAACCATTTAAGTCGCCTTGCCTACTTAAAGTGACGGCGGGTGAAAGTACATTTGAGCTCTACGACCCTTATACGTTTAATTCAAGTTTAACGCAGGATGAATTGTATCTATTTGGTGAAGGTCGACTACTGCAAGCCTACAAAACACTGGGGGCACAATGCAGAATTCAAGAAGGTATAGCAGGTGTTCGTTTTGCTGTATGGGCCCCCAATGCCGAACGCGTCAGCGTGACAGGTAACTTTAACAATTGGGATGGCCGCGTTCACTCAATGCGGGCGCATGGTTCCAGTGGCGTATGGGATATTTTTATTCCTCACCTCACCACCTTCGACACCTATAAATTTGAAATTCGCAATCGTCATACAGGGGCAGTTCTGGTAAAAACCGACCCCTATGGTTTTGAATTTGAACAGCGCCCAGGCACTGCGGCAAAAATTAGCCATAGCCAGCATCAATGGCATGATGACGCTTGGCTAGAAGCACGAAAAAATCGGGACTGGTTGCACGCACCCTTTAACTGTTACGAAGTGCATTTGGGCTCATGGCAACGTAATGACGCAGGACATTTTTTAAGTTATCGTGACTTAGCAACCACGCTGGTGCCTTATGTCGCGGAAATGGGCTACACCCATGTTGAATTCATGCCAATTTCAGAGCATCCGCTGACTGAATCTTGGGGCTATCAAACAACTGGCTATTTTGGTGTTACCAATCGCTTTGGTTCACCGGATGATTTGCGCTTTTTAATCGATGCTTTCCATCAGGCAAATATCGGCGTGATATTGGATTGGGTACCAGGGCATTTTCCCAAAGATGATTGGGCATTAGCGCGTTTTGATGGTACGGCTTTATACGAACATGAAGACCCGCGTTTAGGCGAGCACCAGGATTGGGGCACGTATATTTTCAATTACGGCCGCAATGAAGTGCGTAACTTTTTAATGGCCAATGCCCATTTTTGGTTATCTGAATTCCACATAGATGGCTTGCGCGTTGATGCAGTGGCATCAATGCTTTACTTGGATTACTCTCGCAAAGCAGGTGAATGGCTGCCAAACAAATACGGTGGGCGTGAGAATCTTGATGTGATTGAGTTTCTGAAACAATTGAACGTCATGGTTGGAGAAGACTTTGCCGGCGTACTGACAATCGCTGAAGAATCTACTGCATGGCCTGCTGTATCTCGTCCCGTGTATTTAGGCGGACTAGGCTTTAGCATGAAGTGGAATATGGGATGGATGAACGATACGCTGTCCTATATTGAACACGACCCGGTGCACAGACGGTATTATCACGACAAACTCACTTTTGGTCAGTTATATGCCTACTCTGAGAACTTTGTCTTGCCCTTTTCACACGATGAAGTCGTGCATGGCAAACATTCTATGCTCGATAAGATGCCAGGGGATGCATGGCAGAAATTCGCCAACTTGCGACTGCTACTAACTTACCAAATGACTTCACCCGGCAAAAAGCTCAATTTTATGGGCAATGAATTTGGTCAGGGGCGTGAATGGAATGTGAATAGTAGCCTTGACTGGCATTTATTGAGTAATGAATATACGGGCCACCAATGGCATCAAGGGCTTAAGCTTGCTGTGCATGATTTAAATCGGCTTTATCAGTCCTACAATGCGCTACACACGCTGGACTTTGAGGTGCAAGGTTTTGAATGGATAGACTGTCATGACAGCGACCAGTCAATTGTCAGCTATATTCGACGTGGTTTAGATAATAGTTTTGTTATAATAGTGTTGAATTTTACGCCTGTGTTACGACAGGCTTACCGCATTGGCGTGCCTGTTGCGGGTACATACCGTGAGGTATTTAATAGTGACGCAAACTGTTATGGCGGCAGCAATCAGGGCAATGGTGCGGGCATACACACAGAAAACGTGGCATGGATGCGTCACAATCAATCACTTGTCATCACTTTGCCACCTTTAGCTGGCATTGTTTTACAATTAAACTAACCAACAAGAAAGTAAAGTACTCTTAAATCAAATGGCTGCATTAACAACACTACCCGTATGGCAAAAGCTCTGCCAGCACCAAAAATCAATGGTCTCAATCCACATGCGCGATTTATTCGCGGCGGATAAAACTCGATTTGATAAATACAGTTTAAAACTCGATGATATTTTGTTTGATTTTTCCAAGCATCGCATCAATGATGAGACACTGCCCTTACTGATTCAATTAGCACGTGAAGCGAACATTGAAGGCTGGCGCGACCGCATGTTTGCGGGTGAAAAAATCAACATCACCGAAAATCGCGCAGTGTTGCACACAGCCCTTCGCAACCGTAGCAATACGCCCGTTTATGTGGATGGCCACGATGTCATGCCCGATGTGAATGCGGTACTAGCGCAAATGCGTGCATTTTCAACAAAAGTACGTAATGGTGAATGGACGGGCTACACCGGTAAACGTATCACAGATATTGTCAACATTGGCATAGGTGGCTCAGATTTAGGGCCGGTGATGGTGTGCGACGCTCTCAAACCTTATGCAAGCCCTGACTTACAGGTGCATTTTGTATCAAACATAGACGGCGCACATCTAATGCGCGCGCTTGAGAAATGCAATCCTGAAACGACACTCTTTATCGTAGCATCAAAAACGTTTACCACACAGGAAACCATGACCAACGCCACCTCTGCGCGTACTTGGTTTTTAGCTTCGGCCAATGATAACGCCCATGTGGCCAAACATTTTGTTGCACTCTCAACCAATGCTAAAGCGGTGCAAGACTTCGGCATTGATATTAATAATATGTTTGCCTTCTGGGATTGGGTTGGCGGGCGCTATTCACTATGGTCTGCTATTGGTTTATCGATTGCACTCTACGTTGGTATGGACCACTTTGAGGACTTGCTCACAGGCGCGCATGAAATGGACAACCATTTTAAAACCGCCCCGCTTGAGCAAAACATTCCCGTGATTATGGCGCTGATTGGTATTTGGTATAACAATTTCTTTCATGTGGATACCAATGCCATTTTACCTTACGACCAGGGCATGGCGCGCTTTCCTGCTTATTTGCAGCAGGCGGATATGGAAAGTAATGGCAAATTTATTTGCCGCGATGGCAAACGTATTCAGTATAAAACGGGCCCTGTCATTTGGGGTGAGGCCGGCACCAATGGCCAGCATGCGTTTTATCAGTTGATTCACCAAGGTACTCAAATTGTGCCGTGCGACTTTTTAATGCCTGTACACAGCCATTACGCCATCGGCAAACATGGCTATGCGCATCATAAAATCCTTCTTGCTAACTTCTTAGCGCAAACTCAAGCACTGATGCTGGGTAAAACCAGAGATGAAGCACGCGCAGAGCTTGAAAAACAGGGTTTAACTGGCGAGGCACTGGAGCAACTGCTGCCACATAAGGTTTTTGAAGGTAACCGCCCCAGTACGTCTATCTTGTTTGATAAAGTCACACCGAATACACTGGGCAAACTGATTGCCCTATATGAGCATAAAATTTTTGTGCAAGGCATCATTTGGGATATCAACAGTTACGATCAATGGGGTGTCGAATACGGCAAGCAGATTGCACAAGAAATTCTGCCGTTACTCACCAACGATGCTGTCATCACGAACTTTGACAGTTCAACCAACGGGCTCATCAACTACACAAAATCGCACAAGTAAATACCGCCATGAAAAGCCTTGACCTGTACCGCGTTAACCCTAAAAAGTTTTCGTTAAATCACTACAGGCCAGACGACAAAAGCGCACGGTCAGGCAATAAAGCGGAGGATGCGCTGGCGCTCACGCAACTTGCAACCGAAATTAACGCTTTGCAAGATATATTACATGCCGAAGGCAAGCGTAAATTATTGCTGGTATTACAAGGCATGGATGCAAGCGGCAAAGATGGCACCGTGCGCCATGTGTTCAGTGAATGTGACCCGCTCGGCATTCGACTTGCCAGTTTTAAAGCACCAACCAGTGAAGAACTCTCGCATGACTATTTATGGCGCGTACACAGTCAAGTGCCAAAAGCGGGAGAATTAGTGATTTTCAACCGCAGCCACTATGAAGACGTGCTGATTGTTAAAGTGCACGACTGGATTAATCAGGCGGAATGTCAGCGCCGTTACGCGCAAATCAACGATTTTGAACGTTTACTGACAGAAACCGGCACCACCATCATCAAATGCTTTTTGCATATTTCAAAAGAAGAGCAAAAAATACGCATGCAAGAGCGTCTAAATGACCCGACCAAAAGTTGGAAATTTAATGCTGGCGACTTGAAAGAACGCGCACTTTGGCCCCAATACTTGCAAGCGTATGAAGATGCACTGAAAGCCACTTCAACTGAAAATGCACCTTGGTACGTGATTCCTGCAGATTCAAAAACCAATCGTAATCTACTCATTTCTCGCCTGCTACGAGACACGCTCAAAGACATGAAATTGACTTATCCGGCAACGCCAGCGGAATATCAGTCTATTATTGTTGAAGACTAAACTTAACGTTTCATTCTTAGACTATTCCCCGAAAAAAACAATGCCCTGCGAGCCTTATAAATAAAGGCTCGCAGGGCAGCTAAAAAGGTTATGCTTGATTTTGCCTAAAATTAATGCAATTTTACTTGGCCGGCCTCTATCATTTGCTTGGCAATTGTCTCGCCAAAAGCAGCGCTTGCACTAGCGCCTACACGTTTTGCAATGCGGCTGGCAAAGTCTTCTTGGTAGGTGAAATCTTTAATCTCTTCTTGCTTAATCACTTCACGGGCAACAAAATCTGCACTGCCTAGCGCATCAGCCAAACCAATTTTAATGCTTTCTTCACCGCTCCAAAATAAGCCGCTGAATGTTTCTGGTGTTTCTTTTAAGCGATTGCCACGGCCCTGGCGCACCACGGTTTTGAATTGTTCATGAATTTGATTTAGCATGGCTTGCGCTAACGCCTGATGTTTTGGGTTCACCGGTGAAAATGGGTCAAGCATGGCTTTATTTTCACCAGCCGTCATCAAACGGCGCTCTACGCCAATTTTTTTCATGACTTCGGTAAAGCCATAGCCATCCATCAACACGCCAATCGAGCCGACAATACTGCCCTTATCCACGAAAATTTTATCGGCCGCAGCGGCAATGTAGTAGCCGCCCGATGCGCAAATATCTTCCACCACCGCATACACGGGAATGGTCGGGTGTAATTTCTTTTGGCGTTTAATTTCATCGTTAATAATACCGGCCTGTACGGGACTGCCGCCCGGGCTATTAATGCGTAAAATAATACCCTTCGTGCCTTTATCTTCATAAGCGTCACGTAAACTGCTCATAAAAGCATCCGCATTCACATCACCCCCTGCCTCTATCACGCCTGAAACATCAATCAAGGCAGTATGCGCACCGATGTGCCCTTTGCCACCGCTGAACCAGCCCATCGCCACAAATAAAATCGTAAATAAATAGAGGAATGTGAGTCCTTTAAAAAATGTACCCCAACGCCGTGCAGCTTTTTGCTCAGTGAGTGCTGCGCTGGCAAGTTTTTCAATAGTATCGCGCTGCCAACGATTATCATCTGACGTTGAACCATTTGCTGGTGCGGGTTTGTTTTGAATCTCTTCTGACATAGTTCACTTTCTTTAAGGTACTGAATTAAAATTATTTTATAGAAGCAATATTGATTATAACTTGTCCATTTAGTTCGGTCACGGGGATTGGTTTTAAACTTTTGCCCTTACACGGCCCCATCACACAAAAACCATTATCCGGCCGGTAGTGCGCGCCGTGCGTTGAACAAATCAGATAATCTTTTTGCACAGTAAAAAAATCGCCTTGATTCCAATCGAGCTCTACCGGCACGTGCGCACATTGATTGACATAAGCATACGGTTGATCTATAAAGCGCACCACAAAGCCTGTGACAAATTCACCCAACTGCGGTAAATTAAATCGCAGGCCTTGTGCGCCATTTTGCAAATCTTCACTGTTAAAAATGATGGTCTCTTCTGTCATGGTGTTAATTTTTCACAAAAAATCGCAGATTAAGCATTTTCTAATAACCAACCACTCAAACTCGAAAAATCATTAAATTGCGCAATTGGGTTTAAATGTTGCCAATGCTCGGCAGCTTGTGCGCCTTAAGTCACGCCTATTGCACTCACTCCGGCATTTTGCGCCATATGTAAATCATAACTGGTGTCGCCTATCATCAAGGTGCGTTCTGGCATCACGACCAAATGATCCATCAACTCATCTAACATTTGCGGATGCGGTTTTGAAAAACATTCATCCACCGTGCGCGTAGCATGAAAATAATTGCCTAGTCCGCAATGTTCAAGCGCCGAATTCAGCCCTCTTCTGCCTTTTCCCGTTGCGACCGCCAATTTAAAACCTTGCTTATTCAAAGCGGTAATCGTTTCAGCCGCGCCTTCAAATAAAGGAATTTCATGCTCACCAGCATAATAATTGGCCGAATACTGGCTGGCAAGCGCTTGCGCCTGCTCGGCCGGAATGTCGCCATACAAAGCATGAATTGACTCACGCAAGCCCAAGCCAATAATATTACTTGCCGCGCGCGCCGAAATGGCTGGCAAACCCACTTGCTCGGCCGCTTTTAAAATCGCATGTGTGATCATGCCGGTGGAGTCAGCCAACGTGCCGTCCCAATCCCACACGATTAAATCAAATTGTTTGGGCATCAAAAACTTTTCCCTTATATGAAAAATATCTAAATTACATTAATCAGCCATCAAAATGACACGTAAAAATCACCCGTGAAAAACTTTCGCCTCTGCGAGCCTTTATTTACAAGGCTTCCAGAGCATCGAAAAAGATTGTATTCAAAACAGGCCAATTTTGACGATTTACTACGCTTTGTTTTATATCGGGGCGGTAGGGGTCAGTTTCAATATAAACTGATTTAATTCTGTTGGCAGCGTGGCTGTGAGCTCCAATTTCTCTTGTGTCAGCGGATGGCGGATTTTAGTCGTTGCGGAATGCAAAAACATGCGTTTAAGGCCATTTTTTTGTAAAGTTTTGTTCAGCGCAAAATCGCCATATTTATCATCACCCACAATCACAAAACCCAAGTGCGCTAACTGTACACGTAATTGATGTGTGCGCCCGGTGACCAGTTGCGCTTCCAGCAAACTAAAATTGCCTAAACTTGGATGATGAAAATTTTTCAGCAACCTGAATAAGGTCTCAGAGCTTTGTCGTTCATCATATTTATCTTTGCTGGCATCGGTGACTACGTTCACACGCCGCTCGCCGTTAGGTAATAAATAGCGCTGCAAATCAAGCACCACACGTTTTTTAGGCGCAGTCCACTCACCCCGCACTAGCACCAAGTAGCGTTTATCCGTTTGATTGTTGCGAATCGCCTCATGCAGCGCCACCAAAGCGCTGCGTTTTTTAGCTACCATCAATACACCTGAAGTTTCACGGTCCAGGCGATGGACTAACTCCAGAAATTTGGCTTTGGGGCGCTCTAAACGCAACTGCTCTATAACACCGCGGTTTATTCCACTACCGCCATGCACAGCAAAGCCCGCAGGTTTATCAATGACTAACATCGCGTCATCTTCATAAATAATGGTGTGATTCAGTTTAGAAACCGCTGGCGCCACGGTTTCTACGGGTGCAGTTTGCGTTGCGCGCGTGGGCGGTATGCGCACCACATCGCCCAAACTTAAACGAAAATCCGCATCGATACGTTTTTTATTTACGCGCACTTCACCGCTACGCAAAATACGGTAAACATGACTTTTAGGCACGCCTTTGAGCATTTTGGTTAAAAAATTATCCACACGCTGCCCTTCGCTCGCTTCATCCACTGTTAAAAAAGCTGCGGCTAACGCACTGACTTGTTGCGTTTTTTCTTGCGTTTGTTGTGCTTTAATTGTGTTCATGCTTTGCTTAAATGTGAGTAGTAGCCTATACTTACGCGTGTCAATTAAACTTATAAATTCATTGACCAGTTCAGTGCCTTGCGAAATTCGCTATCGCATTGAAGTTAGCGTTTTAAATAAACGCAACGCGATGTAATTAAAAGTAAAAAAACAGATACTGGGTTAATGCCGCTCGCCATATTATAAAGTAGCAGCAAGGAAAAAGAACGCTCAAGCCGCCGCAGACAAAAAACATAAAGCGCGACTTAAAGTGAAAGCCTAATTTAGCACGAGTAAATTAAAAGCACTTGGCTGAATTAGCATTTACTGAAGATGGAATTTTAACGAATTTAGGTCTACACTGGCGTAAATTTAATAATTTAGTTTAATTTAACTTCACCATAAACGAGTTTTCATTCAAAACTTCAAAATAGCGTTGCACTGTGTTTTTGCCGGCAAGCGCACTTTGAAAGCAGTTTTCATGAACGGTTTATGCAAAACAACACTGTGTTATCACGCGTTTGTTTTGATTGATTTGATGCTTTAATTATTCAGTTATGCCACGTTAAATTGTCCTATGCGCCCTAGAAGCGCCTTCAGTAGTTTGCGCTACGCATGTAGCACGTCACTCAAAGTCTCAACTTTATCAATCGCTTAATTTATTTAAGCATGACGCCTGCGACCTGACCTTGAGCCAGGAGTACACCATGAAACGCATGTTATTTAATGCTACGCAAGAAGAAGAATTACGCGTAGCCATTGTCGATGGACAAAAATTGATCGACCTCGATATTGAGCACGCTGGTAAAGAGCAGCGCAAAAGCAACATCTATAAAGGCGTAATTACACGCATTGAGCCTTCGCTTGAAGCCGCTTTTGTTGATTACGGTCAAGAGCGTCACGGCTTCCTACCCTTTAAAGAAGTCGCCCGCAGTTATTATAAAGAAGGCGCAGATGGCAAATCTCGCATTCAGGATGCGCTCAAAGAAGGCCAAGAAGTCATTGTGCAAGTGGACAAAGACGAGCGCGGCAACAAAGGTGCAGCACTCACCACGTTTATTTCGCTCGCTGGCCGATATTTAGTATTAATGCCCAATAACCCACGTGGCGGTGGCGTTTCACGCCGCATTGAAGGCGAAGAGCGCGATGAGTTACGTGATGTACTCGCCCAACTTGAAGTCCCAAAAGGCATGAGCATCATCGCCCGTACCGCAGGTATTGGCCGTAACGCTGAAGAATTGCAGTGGGATTTAAACTATCTGACACAACTATGGGCAGCGATTGATGGCGCTTCGGCCATGCAAGCAGGCGCATATCTGATTTACCAGGAAGGTAGCTTGGTGATTCGCGCCATTCGCGATTACTTCAGTGCGGACATCGGCGAAATCTTAATCGATACGCCTGATATTCACGAACAGGCCTTGCAGTTTATGAGTCACGTGATGCCAGGCAATGTGTCACGCGTGAAGTTATATCAGGATGAAATTCCACTCTTCACACGCTTTCAAATTGAGCATCAAATTGAATCTGCTTTCTCTCGTGAAGTGCGTCTTCCTTCTGGCGGCGCAATTGTCATTGACCACACCGAAGCGCTAGTTTCAGTTGATGTGAACTCTGGCCGCGCTACTCGTGGCAGCGATATTGAACACACCGCCTTTAACACCAACCTGGAAGCTGCTGAAGAAGTGGCACGCCAGTTACGTCTACGTGACTTAGGCGGTTTGGTGGTGATTGACTTTATTGACATGGAAAGCCAGCGTAACCAACGTGAGGTTGAAAACGCCTTGCGTGATGCCTTGCATGCAGATCGTGCGCGCGTACAAACCGGCAAGATTTCACGCTTTGGTTTGCTAGAACTTTCACGTCAACGTTTGCGCCCAAGCTTGGGAGAAACAAACCATATTCCATGTCCACGCTGTCATGGCACCGGGCATATTCGCGGAATTGAATCCACGGCATTGCATATCTTGCGCATCACCCAAGAAGACGCCATGAAAGAAAACAGCGCGATTATTCAAGTGCAATTGCCAGTGGAAGTCGCCACCTTCCTGCTCAATGAAAAACGGGCAGACATTCATGCGATTGAACAGCGCATGGGCGTTGAGGTCGTGTTAATTCCTAACATTCACTTGGAAACACCCAATTACAATATTGTGCGTGTAAAACATGATGATGTGACCGATGAAACCAGTCGTGCCAGCTATAAATTGGTGGAGTTACCTAGCGAGACTTCATACATCAGAAGCCCAGAGGAAACAGCAAAAGCGGTTCGCCCCGTTGCGGCAGTGAAAGGCATTACGCCTGCTGCACCAGCGCCAATTGTGGCTGAAAAAGTCACTGAAACACCAGCGCCTAAATTGTCACTCATGGCCAGAATTAAAAAATTCTTTGGCGCACCAGTTGAAACCCAGCCAGTGCAAACGGCAGAAACGAAGAAAACGGCCGAAACGCGCAATGAGCAAAATCGCAATAATCGCAACCGTAATCGCAACCGTAATGATCGCAATCGCGGTGAGCGTGGTGACAGGCCTAATGCGCAGGAAACACAAAACCGCCCGGCGGATACGAAGCCCAATGAGCCGCGTCAGCAAAAACCGCAACAGGCGCGTCCTGAACAAAATCGTCATGAAACGCCAAAAAACGAGCCTCAACGTAACAACCAACAGCAAACCAATACTGCTAAGGTTGAAGCTACTGGCACGCCGAGCGATGTGGCGACAACGCCACCAACGGAGCGCACCGGTCGCCGTAATCGCAACAACCGCCGTGGCCGCCGTGACCGCGATGAATCTGCTGCGCGCCCTTTCATTCCGAATGAAGAATTAAATGCAAATCCAGCGACAGAAGTGGTGGCATCAACAGTTGAACTGCAAACACAATCTACGCCATCTAGCATTCAAGAAGTAGTGAAAAATGAGAGTACAAGCACTGTTGCAAGCGAACAGCCAGCACAAAATGCCGCAACAGTAAAAGAGACCAATGCGCCACATGCCAATATTGCAGAGGCCATTAAAGCCAAAAGGAAAACTGCTAAACCGTCATCGGCTAAAGAAACGTCAGTGAGCGAGGCAGTTGCAACTGAAGTGGCCGCAGCCGAAGTCAATGCTGAAAAACCTGCAAAGGCTGATAACAAGCGCCCTGCACGCGCAAGCAAAGCAAAAGCCAGTAAAGCGAAAGCAGCAGCACCTGTAGATTTAGCGGCATCAGGCTTGCAACTGGTAGAAACAAAAGCCGATGCAGCAAAAGCGGTGGTGATTGAGGAAGCAAAACCAAAAGCACCTCGCAAAGCTGCTAATTGGCAGAAAAAAGCTAAAGAGGAAGCCAACGCTGAGCCATTGGTGATGGTGGAAACACAAAATAAATCATAAAATTTTTTGTGTGTTTGCAGAAAAAAGCCCTGAATTTTCAGGGCTTTTTTTGTTTAAATGGGTATTTTCAGATGCGTCTTGTGTCGTAAAAAAATGATGCTATTCCGTGAATATTATTTGCAACCTTTTTCGATGCTCTGAGAGCCTTATAAACAAAGGCTCCTAGGGCATTGATTTTTTCTCGGCAAAATATTAACGATTAAAATGCGCTAAATCGTTGGTTAATGATAAAAGAAAACGTATTAACCGCGGATGAAATTGACCGTAAAAAATCCTAAGCCCGTCATCAGCAGCGACCCCAGCACATGCACTAGTATATGCGTTGCCGCCCAACCGTATTGACCTCGGCTTAACAGGTTAAAAGCTTCTGCCGAAAATGTAGAAAATGTCGTTAAACCACCCAGTAATCCTGTGATTAAAAATAATCTTAACTCAGGTGAAACAGTGCTGCTGAGCGCAAATAACCCCATCAATAAACCAATGAAATAGCCGCCCACCAAATTGGCCACTAGTGTTCCTAGCGGTAGAAAGGGCCAACTGGCATTGAGACACACGCCTAATCCCCAGCGCAGCCAAGCGCCGAGCGCGGCCCCTGCCCCTAATGCTAAAAATCCGTTAAATCCCATACCTACTCCCAAAACAATATTAAGCAGCACATTTATACAATATAATAATGCATCCACCTCATTTTATTGAAAGACTATTTTGCGCGTTCTATTTGCTACCTCTGAAGTATTTCCGCTGATTAAAACTGGAGGCTTGGCCGATGTGAGCGGCTCACTGCCCTCTGCATTGCAACATTTGGGGGTTGATATCCGCATTTTAGTCCCCGGTTATACCGCAGTATTAAATGCACTAACCGATTTGCATCACCTCGCACACCTAACACATTTGCCGGTGATTGGCCATGCGGAACTCTTGCTGGGGACGATTCAGGAAACGCAAGTCAAAGTCATCGTCATTAAAGCGGCTGGCATCTATGAGCGCGCCGGTGGCCCCTATGCAGATGCGAACGGTTTAGAATGGCTGGATAACCCGGTGCGCTTTGGCGTGCTATCAAAAGTGGCGGCGATACTAGGCGGGCCAAACTCACCTTTAACCGACTGGCAACCAAATATCGTCCACTGTAATGACTGGCAAACCGGTCTTACCCCAGCGTACATGAAGCTTGTTGAACACGCGCAGGCGAAATCTGTGATTAGCCTGCATAATATGGCTTTTCAGGGCTGTTATGCGCCCAGTTGGCTACCTACACTTGGCTTGCCAAGCACACACTTTACCCTTGAAGGGCTTGAATATCACGGCCAGTTATCCTTTTTAAAAGCAGGAATTTTTTACGCAGATCGCATCACGACAGTAAGCCCAAGTTATGCCAAAGAGATTCAAACGCCCGCCTTTGGCTTTGGCTTAGAAGGTTTACTCAGTAAAAGAAGCAGTGAGCTAAAGGGCATCCTCAACGGCATTGAAACCAAAGAGTGGAACCCAAAAACGGATCCGCATTTGGTTAAAAATTATAGTGCAACGCAATTGGCAGGCAAAAAACAAGTCAAAGCTGCACTACAAGAAAGACTAGGGCTTGAAATTGATGCAGATGCACCATTGCTGGGCGTGGTGAGCCGCTTAACGCATCAAAAAGGCTTGGACATGCTGGCACCGATTGTGCCGCAATTATTAGAAGCGGGCTGTCAGTTGGCACTGTTGGGTGGCGGTGAAAGCGAGCTCGAAAACGCTTTCCGCCATTTAGCAAGAAATCATTTAGGGCGCGTGAGTGTGAATATCGGCTATAACGAGCCGCTATCCCATCAAATCATGGCAGGCAGTGATATGTTTATTATGCCATCGCGTTTTGAACCCTGCGGACTCAACCAGCTGTATGGCCTCGCATATGGCACGCCACCGATTGTTAATGCCACTGGCGGGCTTGCAGACTCTGTTATTGATACCAACATCATTACCTACAAAAACAAAACTGCGAATGGGTTTATCATGAGCGAACCCAGCTCAGCAAGTCTGTTGCATTGTATCAAGCAGGCACTCAATGTGTACCAACATGATGCGGAAGCTTGGCGCCAAATTCAAAAAAATGGCATGTCGCAAAACTTAAGCTGGGATAAAAGTGCGCTGGAATACTTGGAAGAATATCAAAAACTACTCGCTTAATCTCTGAAAATTAGCAAGGCAGAAAAACTGGCACGGTTCATGCTTCATAATATTTAAGCTTCTCCAAGGCTGGTTTTTCTCCCTCCCGGGCGTCCTGAAAGACGCCCTCTTTTTTGGCTAGTTCACTTGATGATAAAGTGCTCTCGATAGTATTTTAGCTCATCTATTGACTCATAAATATCAGCCAAAGCCTCATGTTTACTGGCTTTCTTGAATCCTGCATAGATTTCTGGCTTCCATCTTCTGGCTAACTCTTTGAATACACTTACATCCAAGTTGCGGTAGTGAAAATAACTTTCCAAATTTGGCATATAACGTGCCATAAATCGTCGGTCCTGACAAATTGAGTTACCACACATCGGTGATTTTCCAGCGGGAACAAACTGTTTTAAGAAATCAATCATCTGCAAGGTAGCGGCCTCTTCGTCCAAGGTCGATGCCTTTACTTTGTCTATTAAACCGGAACGGCCATGTGTGCCCTTGTTCCAGGCATCCATGCCATCCAAAACAGCATCACTTTGATGAATCACCAGCACGGGAGATTCAGCCAAGACATTCAAATCCGCATCGGTCACCACCGCGGCCAATTCTAAAATACGGTCAGAATCAGGCAATAATCCGCTCATTTCCATATCCAGCCAAATTAAATTATTCTGATTACTGCTATTCGTCGATTCTGCCATCATGATTTCCATTAAAATATCAAAATTAAAGCGCGATTTCATTTTTGGCGCGAACCAAATGCAAAATTTTGCTTCACAATAGCATTATATTAACCGAACTGACTGCATTATGCCCACAACACTCACTGTTACTTTTATTAGTTTACTCATTGCCACCACTTTCATTCGCATTTGGCTAGGCCGCAGGCATTTTTTACATGTGCAGCAACACCGTCAAGCGGTCCCTGCTGCGTTTAGTGAAAACATTACGTTATCAGCCCACCAAAAAGCCGCCGACTACACCGCAGCTAAAACCCAATTAGCCATGGTAGAAGTGGTTGTGCAAGTGGTGCTACTGCTTTGGCTGACGCTCGGTGGCGGTCTGCAATGGATAGATGATATTTGGCGAAATCTACTGCCTAGTCAAGAAATCATACGGGGTGCGCTTGTCATCAGCAGTGTGATGATTGTCAGCAGTTTGATTGACTTGCCATTTGAGTATTACCGAACTTTTGTGGTGGATGAAAAGTTTGGCTTTAACAAAATGACACCTGCCATGTTTGTTACCGACCTCCTTAAACACACATTAGTAGGTTTGGCGCTTGGCGCCCCTATTTTGCTGGTGGCGCTGTGGTTGATGCAAGGTGCAGGAAATTATTGGTGGCTGTACTTATGGGTTATTTGGAGTGTCTTTAATCTCGTCATGTTGGCCATTTATCCAACATTTATTGCACCACTTTTTAATAAGTTTACACCATTACAGGACGAAAATCTCAAGCAACGGATTGAAGCCCTGCTCACAAAGTGCGGTTTTAAGTCGCAAGGCTTATTTGTGATGGACGGCTCAGCCCGTAGCAGTCATGGCAACGCTTACTTTACAGGATTTG
>Ga0208694_1002034_pt1 | contig 22578 bp, 43 predicted proteins | sample AD_UKC078_MetaG_FD_184442 | JGI IMG/M metagenome (GOLD analysis project Ga0208694, IMG submission 184442) | Active sludge microbial communities of municipal wastewater-treating anaerobic digesters from USA - AD_UKC078_MetaG (SPAdes) (version 2) | ecosystem: Engineered > Bioreactor > Anaerobic >...
TTCACAATTCCACAGTTCGCAAAACTTGAAGGTAGTAGATTTTTTGCACCAAAATTCAAAGAAGGTATTAAAGTAAATGTTCACCGTGAAGTTAAAGGCGAAATTGGTAAATGCACTTTGAGTAAAATACCAACAGGCAAATATTTTGTATCAATATTATCAGAAGAACAATATCAACCAAAAGAAAAGACTGGTGCTGTTTGTGGAATTGATTTAGGTTTAAAAGACTTTGCTATTACTTCTGATGGTGTTAAATTCAAGAATAACAAATACACAAAACAATATGAAAAAGAGTTAGCGAAAGCACAAAAACATCTTTCTCGTAAGACAAAAGGAAGTAATTCGTTTGAAAGACAAAGACGAAAAACTGCAAGACTTCACGAAAAGATAACCAACTCACGAATGGATAACTTACACAAGGTATCCCACCAATTAGTATCAGATTATGATATAATTGCATTAGAAGATTTGAATGTAAAAGGTATGGTCAAAAACCATAAACTCGCCAAACATATCTCTGATGCAAGTTGGGGGACTTTTGTTAGGTTACTTGAATACAAGGCTGATTGGAACGATAAACAGATTGTAAAAATCAATCGCTTCTACCCATCAAGTAAAACCTGCTGTGAGTGCGGTTGGATAAATCAAGACTTAAATCTCTCAAATAGAGAGTGGACTTGCAAAAACGGACACGTTTTAGACCGTGATTTAAACGCTGCAAAGAACATTTTAAAAGAAGGATTAAAAATAATATCGTCAGGAACTGGCGATTACACGGGTGGAGACTCAAATAAGACTTTGGTAACAAAGCACAAGTCCGTGAAACCCGAAGCCCATTTGTCTTTAGCAAATGGGTAGTTCACTTAAACAATGTTCAATATAAGTGAAAACATTTTAAATTAAGACAATGTTCGATGTAAATATAGGTAATTTAAATTAACATAATGTTCGATATTATAAGATTAAATAAATTAGATATTCTTAGATAAACTTTAACTAAATAAATTTTATAATTAATTGTTTTTAATTAAATTAAGATATGTTAATTTATACTACGGAGCGTAAAACCCACAAATCTTTAGTTTGTGGGATGTAAGCGACTAACCCTGAGTGATGATATACTGACGGATAGTATCTGGAGAAGCCTCACCAATAGAGCAAACGAAATAACCATCTGACCAAAAAGTTCTTTCCTTCCAAAAATGCTTGAATAGAAAGGAACGATGTGTAGAACGCCAAATGTGGTAAGTAGATTCTTGTTTTAACTTGCGAACAATAGAAGTAATTGAAAGACGAGGGATATAACGAATAAGAAAATGGATGTGGTCTAAATCAGATTCAAACACTTCAATTTCAAAATCTGAATTAGAAGTAATGTTTAAGAGGATGGAACGCATATCTTCTTTTAACTGACCGACAAGTAACTTTTTACGGTACTTGCAAACGAAAATGAGATGACACTTTAGGTAATGCTTTGAACGATTTGTAGAAATGTACTGTGATTTTTTAGACATAATGAAGAAAGTTTTTGTGAAAGTTTTTACCCAAACACGGAACTTTTACAAAAACTTGCGTATTTAGTATAAAAGGAGTATATTTGTAAACGTGAAAACAATACATAGGACATATCGCTTTGAATTAAGACCAACACGAGAACAAAAAGTGTTGTTGGATAAGTATTTTGGATGCGTGAGGTTCGTGTATAATCACTTCTTAAATGAGCGAAAGGAACAATATCAGGCAAACAAGAAGTCTGATAATTACTATGCACAGGCAAAGACCTTAACTGAGTTAAAGAAGCAAGATGAAACAGTTTGGCTTAAAGAAGTAAACAGCCAAACCTTGCAATTCGCTTTAAGGTCATTGGATACTGCATATCTTAATTTCTTTCGTGGTAATGCCAAGTTTCCAAGATTTAAGTCTAAGAAAAGAAGGAATAGTTTCACCGTACCACAACACACAAAATTAGAAGGTAGTAAAATTCACGTACCTAAATTCAAAGAAGGGATTAAATGTATTGTTCACCGTGAAGTAAGGGGTGAAGTTGGTAAAATGACTTTCTCTAAAACGCCTACTGGGAGATACTTCGTTTCTATTTTAACTGAAGAGCAGTATCAACCAAAAGAAAAGACTGGTGCTGTTTGTGGCGTGGATTTGGGATTAAAAGATTTTGCTATTACTTCTGATGGAATCAAATTCAAGAATAACCGATATACCAAGAAATATGAAAGAGATTTAGCAAAAGCACAAAAACATCTTTCTCGTAAACAAAAAGGTAGCAGTTCGTTTGAAAGACAAAAACGAAAAGTTGCCAAGATTCACGAGAAAATATCCAACACAAGACAAGATGTCTTACATAAGGTATCACACCAACTTGTTTCTGATTACGACATAATTGCTCTTGAAGACCTTAATGTTAAAGGAATGATGAGCAATAGGAAACTATCAAAGCACATCGCAGATGCAAGTTGGGGGACATTTGTGAGATTCTTGGAGTACAAAGCAGGTTGGAATGATAAGCAAGTGGTTAAAATCAATCGCTGGTATCCTTCGAGCAAGACTTGCAATGTGTGTGGATGGATAAACCAAGATTTAAACCTTTCAGTTCGTGAATGGACTTGCAAGAATGGACATCATTTAGATAGAGATGAAAACGCAGCAAAGAACATTCTGAACGAGGGGTTAAAAATAATATCGTCAGGGACTGGCGATTACACGGGTGGAGACTTAAATTAGACTTCTTTCAAGAAGCACAGGTCTGTGAAACCCGAAGCCCATTTGTCTTTAGCAAATGGGTAGTTCACATTACTCAATGTCTAAAGTAAATTTATTCATTTTTTTTGTAACATTTTTAATTTAATTTCGTATATGTAATAAAAAAAGTTATGGGAATTGATTTAAAAAAAATGACAATTGAAACATATAATCGTGTTGTTAATGCTCGAAAAATGGTTAATGATTTAAAACGTGAATTAGCATTACTTGAAGTAGATATTAATGGTGAGGGTGATATTAAAGAACTTGATGATATAAAAAGACAAATTAAAGATTTAAGAAAAATTATTAGTCAATATGATGATGATTTAAAACAATACGAATTTTAAAAATCCCTTGTTAATTAATATTTAATTGCAGGGGATTTTTTATTTTTAAAATATATTTAATTTAGAATGAATATAAATTACAAAAAAAATGGTTTAATATTGAAACTTTTTTGTAACATTGCAGTATAAAAGAGTAAATGTTTAACTAAAACCATTTCACCATGAAAACAATTGAAATTAAAACCTTATCATTTGAACAAGTTTATAATGAGTATTACCCAATAATACTTAATTATGTACGTTCAAAAATTAATAATCAACTTAATGCAGAAGATATTACTGCAAAAGTATTTATTAAAGTTTATCAAAACTTTAAAACATATAATTCTGAAAAGGGTAAATTAAATACTTGGATTTATACCATTGCAAATAATACTCTTATTGACTTTTTCAGATGTGATAAAAGCAATAATTATATTAGTGTGAATGGATTTACAGATGATAATGGTAAAGAAACTCACGAATTTATTGCATCATCAAGTTACAATACGGATAAAATAATTGATAACATGGAATTGAAAAAAAGAATTAATAGGGCTTTTAATACTTTAAAACCAAATTATAAGCGTATTGCCGAATTATTCTTTTTGGATGGAAAGAAATATCATGAAATTGCTGAAATATGCCAAATTCCAATGGGTAGTGTAAAAGGAATGATAAATAGAGCAAGGACATTGTTACAAATGGAATTGGCATGATTGTTCGTTTTAAATAAAAATAATTAAATTAAACCCATTTAATTAAAAATAAATTAAATGGGTTTTTTTGTAACAATTTGAAGTCAATGTACGTATATAATAATAATTTTTTCAATTATGAAACCTATTTTAATATCATTAAAAGATTTGAATAAAAATCCATGTGAAAAATATTATGATTACATAATGGATAATTATGGTAAAAATGGTTTATTTAATCCATTAGAATTGATTAATATATTAAGTAAAAATAAATATAATGATGTTTCTTGGTTAATTAAAAATTGTAAATTTTGTCAAACAAAAGAAATGGTTGATTTTTATAAATCACTTAAACCAACATATGATGATGTTTCAATATTAATTAGAGAGTGTGAATTTTGTCAAACTAATGAAATGATTGATTTTTATAAATCATTAAATCCTAAATATGCTGATGTTTCTTGGTTAATTATTAATTGCAAAAAATATCAAACACAAGAAATGTTGGATTATTACAAATCTCTTAATCCTGATTATAAAGATGTTTTATGGTTAATTGCTATTTGTAAATTTTGTCAAACCAAAGAAATGGTTGAATATTATAAATCAATAAAACCAAAATTTAATGATGTTTCTTGGTTAATTAAAAATTGTGAATTTTGTCAAACAAAAGAAATGTTGGATTATTATAAATCTTTAAATCCTGACTATAAAAATGTTTCTTGGTTAATTTTTAATTGTAAATTTTGTCAAACCGATGAAATGTTGAAATATTATAAATCCCTTAATCCTGATTATAATGATGTTTCTTGGTTAATTAAAAATTGTGAATTTTGCCACAGATGAAATGTATAATTATTTGAAAAGTTTAGAACATTCTTAATTTTCTTTCGTATAATCAAATAGTATAAACCAAAACATTTTTCAATTATGAAAACAATTTTAATATCATTGAATGATTTGGATGAAAAACCATGTAAAAAATATTATAATCATATTATTGGAAAATATGGTGAAGATGGTTTATTTAACCCAATAGAAATAATTATGAAATTAAACGGTCATTATAGCGATGTTTCTTGGTTAATTAAAAATTGTAAATCTTGTCAAACTGATGAAATGTTGGATTTTTACAAATCTCTTAATCCTGAATACGATGATGTTTCAATATTAATTAAAAAGTGTAAATTTTGTCAAACCAAAGAAATGATTGATTATTATAAATCACTTAATCCTGCATATGATAATGTTTCTTGGTTAATTGAAAATTGTGAATTTTGTCAAACTAATGAAATGTTGGATTATTATAAATCATTAAATCCAAAATACAATGATGTTTCTTGGTTAATTAGATATTGTGAATTTTGTCAAACTAATGAAATGATTGATTTTTATAAATCATTAAATCCTAAATATGCTGATGTTTCTTGGTTAATTATTAATTGCAAAAAATATCAAACACAAGAAATGTTGGATTATTATAAATTTCTTAATCCTGATTACGGTGATGTTTCAATATTAATTAAAAATTGTGAATTTTGTCAAACTGATGAAATGTTGGATTATTATAAATCAATAAAACCAAAATTTAATGATGTTTCTTGGTTAATTTTTAATTGTAAATTTTGTCAAACACAAGAAATGTATGAATATTTAGAAACATTAAGGTCAAAAATGTAACTAATATTATTTTCTTTCGTATAATCAAATAGTATATACCAATAAAAATTTTCAATTATGACAACCTTTTCAATTACATTGTATGATACTGAAACAGAAGAAATTGTTGGTATGGTAGTACCAATAGAAGTAATTAATATAGATGATTTTTATGATGTTATTAGAAAATCATTTATTGATTTTCATAGGTCTGAATATTATAATGACGGATTTTATGATATTGTAGATTTTGTTGAATTTCATAATGAAACCAATGATGTGAAAATTGATTGGATTTTTAATGAGTTTATTCAACTATCAAAAAAAGATATTGTTTAATTAATATTTTTTATGAACAGGTTTTATTTAAAAACAGATATTAATTCATCTGAAATTAGTGATATTACCTATAAAAGTAATTTAATGAAGGGTAATATTTTTAAAGACGGTATTTTATATATTCGTTTTGATAGTGATGCTCCTAAAAATAGTGAAATATTGGGATTTTCAAACACAACAAATTTAATTTCTTTAATTAAAAACAATATAAAAGTTTTTCAAATTTTTAATACTTCATTAAAATTTAAGTACGGATATTTTAAGATAAATTAAAAATAATTTTATCGGTAATAATACTTATAATATTACTTTATCGGTATTATTACCGATATTTGTAATATTTTTTATTATGATTTAAATAAGTAATATTGTAACCATTTTTATTTTCTTTCGTATAATTCAATAGTATAAACCAATGAAAATTGAAGCCATGAAATATTACATTCACAATATTGAATATGTTACTGATGGTGAATTGGTAGATTTACCAACAGAAATGGAAATTATTGTTCCTGACAGATTAAAAAACGAAGAAGAAATTAAAGAATATCTTTCTGATAATATTTCCAATTTAACAGGTTTTTTACATTTGGGATTTTCTTATCATAGAATAATTCCAAATGAAAAAATAATATTAAATGATTTAAAAGAATTGCCATGTGATAAGTTTTATGAATACATTGTTCAAAACTATGGTAAGAATAAATCATTTAATCCTTTGATTGTAATTATTAGATTGGGCGGTGGTGCTGCAAAACTTGCATGGCTTATTGCCAATAGTACAAAACATCAAACATGGGATATGATTAGATATTTTAAATCATTTAATCCAAAGGAAAATGCAATACATTGGTTAATTAAAAATTGTGATTTTTGTAAAAGACCCGATATTTTTAATTATCTTAAAGATATTAAATGAATTTCTTATAACAATTTATGGTCAATGTACGTATAAATAAAAAATATTTGTCAATTATGAAACCAATTTTAATTAGTTTAAAAGATTTAGATGAAAAACCATGCAGAAAATATTATGACTATATTATTAAAAAATATGGTAATAATGGTTTATTTAAACCATTAGAAATATTTGATGAATTAAATGGTGATTATGCTGATGTTTCTTGGTTAATTAAAAATTGCGAAAAATATCAAACCAAAGAAATGTTGGATTATTATAAATCACTTAATCCTGATTATGATTATGAAGATGTTTCTTGGTTAATTAAAAAATGTGAATTTTGTCAAACACAAGAAATGTTGGATTATTATAAATCACTTAAACCTACATATTATAATGTTTCTCTGTTAATTGGTAATTGTGAATTTTGTCAAACACAAGAAATGTTGGATTATTATAAATCACTTAATCCTGATTATGAAAATGTTTCTTGGTTAATTAAAAAATGTGAATTTTGTCAAACACAAGAAATGTTGGATTATTATAAATCATTAAATCCTAATTATGAAGATGTTTCTTATTTAATTTATAAATGTAAATTTTACCAAACACAAGAAATGTTAGATTATTATAAATCACTTAATCCTGACTATAAAAATGTTTCTTGGTTAATTGCCAATTGTGAATATTGTCAAACAGATGAAATGTATGAATATTTGAAAAGTAAAAAAAATAAATTGTAACTATTATTATTTTCTTTCGTATAATGCAATAGTATAAACCAAAACATTTGTCAATTATGAAAATAATAACTAAAGAAATTGAAGAAGCCTTTGAAAAACAGGGTTACACAGGTGATAAAAGTGCTGATGAAATAAAAGTGGTTATGAAACTTTTTAATCCGTGTGGTGCAGGTACTTGGTATATTTACGAAAAAATTGATGATGATATTTATATGTGTTTTGCAAATTTAGGCGACCCTACATTTGCTGAATGTGGAAGTGTTTCATTGTCAGAATTAATGTCATTAAGACTTCCTTTTGGATTAAAAATTGAAAGGGATATGTATTTTAAACCTCTTTCCATGACGTTAAAAGAAGTAATGGATAAAGTTGAATCGGGTGTTCATGTGTAATGGTAAATAAGTTTTAGTTAAACAATTAAATCCCATTGATTTTAAATAAAATTGATGGGATTTTTTGTAACTTTATTAAATTTTATTCGTATAATCAAATAGTATGAACTATTAAAACTTTACAACTATGTACAACATTAATTTCAACATTAAATTTGAAATTCCTAAATTGGAATTATACGATATTGTTTTTCGTGCAATTTATCAATTTAAAGAAAAACATAAATATATAATTCGATTATCAAATGATAATAATAAATATCCATTAAATTTAATGGTATTTGGATTATTATATTATAATGATAATCTATTTTTTTATCTCGAAGATGTTTATGATTTTTCAATTAATAGAGCAAATATTTTTGATGGAATTTATGAATACTGTTTAATTAATAAAATTACAACTTACGAAGATTTTAAAAATTTAACTTCAAAAGATGATAATATTGACAGTATTGTGGAATATTCACAAAATAAAGTTTAAATACGTAACATTTATGATTAATGTACGTATATAGATTAGAAATAATTTTTAATTATGAAACCAATTTTAATTAAACTAAAGGATTTAAAAAATAAACCATGTAAAAAATATTATAATTACATAATAGATAATTATGGTAAAGATAAACTATTTAACCCATTAAAAATAATTGAGAAATTAAATGATGGTTATTATGGTGATGTTTCTTGGTTAATTGTCAATTGTAAAAAATATCAAACAAAAAAAATGGTTGATTATTATAAATCACTTAAACCTACATATTGTTATGTTTCTTTGTTGATTGTCTATTGTGAATTTTGTCAAACACAAGAAATGTTGGATTATTATAAATCATTAAATCCTGATTATGGCAATGTTTCAATATTAATTAAAGAATGTGAATATTGTCAAACACAAGAAATGTTGGATTATTATAAATTTCTTAATCCTGATTACGGTGATGTTTCAATATTAATTAAAAATTGTGAATTTTGTCAAACCAAAGAAATGTTGGATTATTATAAATCATTAAATCCTGATTACAATAATGTTTCAATGTTAATTAAAAATTGTAAATTTTGCCAAACAGACGAAATGTTGGATTATTTGAAAAGTTTAGAATAACATATTGTAACTTTTATTCATATTTTTCGTATAATCAAATAGTATAAACCAAAACATTTTTCAATTATGAGCAAAAAAGATTTTAAATTAAAATGTAGTTTCCATGAATATGGACGTGGTAAGAATAAGAAAAATGCAATATATTTTGATTACAATTTTCATGGGTATAAATATATGGTTAAAGCCAATATTGAAGATTGTAAAAGAAATGAATTGTTAAATATACTATATGATTGGATTTTTAATGATATTGTACCACCTTGGTACGTATTTTATAAATATGCACCAACAGATAACGAAAGATTTAAAGTATCATTAATTGGATAAATTTTGTAACATTTTTCAATAAACTTCGTATAATAAAATAGGTTTTGGTTTCTTTTGATTTTAATCCTGTCTGTTTAATTAAAAATAGGCAGGATTTTTTCTTGTTATTTGAAAATTAAACTTTCAATTTACAATTGTAACATTTTTATTTTTCTTTCGTATAATTCAATAGTATAAACCAATAAAAATTTTCAATTGTGAAACCAATTTTAATTAGTTTAAAAGATTTAAAAGTTAAACCATGTAAAAAATATTATAATTACATAATAGATAATTATGGTAAAGATAAACTATTTAACCCATTAAAAATAATTGAGAAATTAAATGACGGTTATTATGGTGATGTTTCTTGGTTAATTGCCAATTGCAAAAAATATCAAACAAAAAAAATGATTGATTATTATAAATCACTTAAACCTACATATTATTATGTTTCTTGGTTAATTGTTAATTGTAATTATTGTCAAACACAAGAAATGTTAGATTTTTATAAATCTTTAAATCCTGAATATGATGATGTTTCTTGGTTAATTGGTTATTGTAAATTTTGCCAAACACAGGAAATGTTAGATTTTTATAAATCTTTAAATCCTGAATATGATGATGTTTCTCGGTTAATTAAAAATTGTGAATTTTGTCAAACACAAGAAATGTTGGATTATTATAAATCTTTAAATCCTGTCTATAAAAATGTTTCTCTGTTAATTGCCAATTGTGAATATTGTCAAACACAAGAAATGTTGGATTTTTATAAATTATTAAAACCATAATTTAATTGTCGAATCTTTTTAAATAATTAATTATGAAAAATAATGACCTATCATTGGAAAAAAAAGATGATTTTGGAATTATTTGTTTAATTTTAGTTTTTATTATCGTTTCAACATTAGTTTTTTTATTAGGTACAACTATTCCAATAAAAACGGATAAACCAATAAATCCTGAAATTCAAATAAACATTAAAAATGGTATTTCTGATACAACTTATATTTATCATAAATAAACTAATTGTCAAATCTTTTAAATTAAAAAACTATGCATGAAGTAAATATAAACGGATTTGTTTACTATGCCGATTATGTAAGGCGTATTTTATATGAAGATAGAGAACGTACAAAAGGAGTTCCTTTTAGTTATTTAACTAAAAGTGAACTTGAAATTGTTGAAAAACAGATTAGATTTCCAAAAAGTAAAAAATCAATTTAATTAAAATAAAAAATGTTAAAAATCCCTGTAACAAAAGCAGGGATTTTTCGTATCATTAAATATAAACCAAACATTACTTATTATGGGCTACAAATGGAAACCAAGCAAAGCACAAAGACGTGAATTTGCAATACGAATGGCAAATGATGAAGAATATAGAAATGCTTACTATAAAAGAAAAGAAGAAAGGGAAGCAAAAAGACGTGAATCTTCAAAGTTTGATTATAAAACTGCGGGCGGGGAATATATACCCACAAAAGCACAATATAATGCTGCTTTTCAATTTTTATACAATAATGATTTAAGTGAAGAAGAATCCGATGCTTGCAATATGGTTGTAAATGGATATATTTGTAATATGAAAGTTCATCACGATTTTATTCATATTGTGAATGAATTAATAAGAAACAAAAAAATAATTAATTATTAAATAAAATGAAACCGATTTTAATATCATTGAATGATTTGGATGAAAAACCATGTGAAAAATATTATGACTATATTATAAAAAATTATGGTGAAAATGGTTTATTTAACCCATTAGAAACAATTGAAAAATTAAATGACGGTTATTATGCTGATGTTTCTTGGTTAATTGTCAATTGCGAAAAATATCAAACCAAAAAAATGTTGGATTATTATAAATCATTAAATCCTAACTATTGGAATGTTTCTTGGTTAATTGCCAAATGCGAAAAATATCAAACACTTGAAATGTTGGATTATTATAAATCACTTAATCCTGACCATAATGATATTTTATGGTTAGTTGTTAATTGTAAATATTGTCAAAGAAAAGAAATTTTGAAAAAATTAAAATCACAACACTAACATTTCTATACTTTTTTCGTATAATCAAATAGTATAAACCAATAAAAATTTTCAATTATGGAATTAAGAATTAACTATATCATTGTAGATGAAAAAAATCGTTGGTTATCAACAGGTTTTGAATCAACCATTGAAGAAATTGAAGAAGATATTAAAGAAATAAAACAAGACCTAAAAAATAAGGGTGAAGAAATTGTAGATATGTGGTTATATGAAATTGTAGGAACAGGAAAAAAGATTTAATTATTTTTTATTTGAATAAGAAATATTATTTTTGTTAATTGGTAAATTATTAATTGGTTTACCAATTAACATTTTTATTTAAAATAAAATATTATATTGTTATGACTAAAAAAATAAATGCAAGTATTGCGGTATTATCCTGTTTACAGGATGCCATTAATTTAATTAATAATAATAATGGTTCAATTTCAAACAAAAAAATTAATTTTGCCCAATACTTAATATTTCAATGCAGTGGTAATTTAAACCAAGAAATTGATGTTGAATATTATAAAAAGAAATATGATAATATTGATATTGATAAAAATTTAATTAATATAAAATAATGAAATGTTGAATTATTATAAATTATTAAATCCAGATAAAACAGATGTTTTTTGGTTAATTAATAATTGTAAATTTTGTCAGACTAAAGAAATGTATAAATATTTAGAAACATTAAAAGAATAAATTGTAACATTCAAATATTTTCTTTCGTATAATCCAATAGTATAAACCAATAAAAATTAAAAGTTATGTCACGTAAAATGTATTTTATTTTAACTTTAAGAGTTATTGTTCAGGCAGATGATGATATTTTTCTTAATAATGTTGTAGATAATATTAATGTTGAAATTGAAACAGATTCAAATAAATTTGACGTTTTAGATTATAATACTATTGATTATGAATTAATTGATAGTAAATAATTATAAATATTATTAATTAAAATAAAATGGAAGAATTTGAACTATTACCAAGTACCAATTATACTTTTTCAATTTCATACGATACCAATAAGAAAGAAATTGGTGATTGTATTGAAATAATTGATTTTGTTTCTTTATTTTATAATACAGGTAAAAGTTTGGATATGTATGAAATTGAAGAATTATCCAAAATAAATAAATTTATGGTTGTTGAAAGTGGTTTAAATAATAACTATAAATTGGATAATTTAGAATTTAAACTCGATATTGTTGTTGTTAATTTACATAACAAAAAATATTATAAGTGTTCAAGTGGTCATGTGAAAATAATACCTTTTAATTAAAAAATTATGAAACCTATTTTAATATCATTAAATGATTTGGATGAAAAACCATGTGAAAAATATTATGATTACATAATAGATAATTATGGTAAAGATAAACTATTTAACCCATTAGAAATAATTAAAGAATTGAATGGTAATTTTGAAGAAGTTTATTGGTTAATTACCAACTGTAAAAAATATCAAACAAAAAAAATGATTGATTATTATAAATTATTTAATCCTAAGTATTGGAATATATCTTGGTTAATTAGTGAATGTAAAATTTGTCAAACACAAAAAATGTTGAATTATTATAAATCTCTTAATCCTGATTATAAAGATGTTTTAAGGTTAATTAAATATTGTGAATATTGTCAAACCGATGAAATGTATAAATATTTGAAAAGTTTAATTTTCTTTCGTGTAATCAAATAGTATAAACCAATAAAATTGAACTGTTATGAAAATTTTATCAATTATTGTTATAAACGATAACATTGTCAAATCAATTGATTCGTTTGGTGTTTATGAAGAACAATTATCAGATGATGTTAAAGATGTTGCAGAAAAACATTACATTGAGAAATGCAAAGAATTTGGTTTTATAGAAACCGAAAAATTAACAGAAGATGAATTAATTTGTTATGGTTTTTATATTGCCAAAAATGGTACAACAATAAATTATGTTGTGTCGTATATTTATTAAATATTTGCGACAAAATATAACATTTTATATTTTTTTTCGTATAATCATATAGTATAAACCAATAAAATTGAATGATTATGAATATTGATAATTTAAAAATCGTTGTAATTCCAACTGAAACAGAAAATAATATTAATCAATATTCTTCAGTTGAGGAAATTTTATCATGTGAAGAATCAATTATTTATTCCATTAGTGAATATCTTATTGCTCAAAACAATGATATTTTACCTATTCATTTTTCATTTTTAATTGATATTGTTAATAAGGTTAATTTAACCTATAAATATTTTGACAAAGAATCAAAAATTGAAAGAATTAAAAGTATTATTGATGAATGGGGTTCAACTAGTGCAAGTGAACTTAAATTAGATTCATCGCCTGTTTTAAATAATATTGGTAATATTATTGAATTGGTTGAAATTTTTGAAATTGATGGTATTGAAACTATTGTATATGACGATGAAATTGAAATTAAATACAATAGATACGAATATGAGGAACTTCCTATTGATGTATTGGATGAAATTTTGAAAATTATTGAAACATACGCAATTTATATGGAAAATGATAACGAATAATTATTTTTAAATAAAAAATAAAACATTTAACGGATATAAAGTAATTAATGGTGATAATACTGATAAAAGGTGTTATCGTTGGGTTGAAATTTAAACATATTGCCAATAAAGATGCTAAAAAAGAAGTAATAAAATCATGTTTTGTTGTTCAACCTAATGATATTAGATGTAACAATGTTCAAAGTGAAAAACTTGTAAATAAAAATAATGTTCAAACTAATGTATTAGAATTTGAATATGTTTAATATTAATTTTAAATAAAAATGAAACCAATATTAATTTCATTAAAAGATTTAAAAAATAAACCATGTAAAGAATACTATAATTATATAATGGATAATTATGGTAAAGATAAACTATTTAACCCATTAATAATAATTGATGAATTAAATGGTGATTATGGTGATGTTTCTTGGTTAATTGCTAATTGTAAGAAATATCAAACACAGGAAATGATTAATTATTATAAATCATTGAATCCTAAGTATTGGAATGTTTCTTGGTTAATTGGTAATTGTAAATATTATCAAACCAATGAAATGATTAACTATTATAAATCATTAAATCCTAATTATGAAGATGTTTCATTTTTAATTTATGAATGTAAATATTGTCAAACTAATGAAATGATTGAATATTATAAATCATTAAATCCTGATTATGAAGATGTTTCAATATTAATTAAAAATTGTGAATTTTGTCAAACTGATGAAATGTTTGAATATTTGGAAAGTTTAAAAGAATAACATTGTAACTATTTTTATTTTTTATCGTATAATCATATAGTATAAACCAATAAAATTGAATGATTATGAATATTGATAATTTAAAAATCGTTGTAATTCCAACTGAAACAGATAATTATATTACTCAATATAGTTCAGTTGAGGTAATTCTATCTTGTGAAGAAAAAATAATTTATTCCATTAGTGAATATCTTATTGCTCAAAATAATGATACTTTACCAATCCATTTTTCATTTTTGATTGATATGAAAAATAGGATTAATTTAACCTATGAATGTGTTGAAAAAGAGTCAAAAATTAAAACAATCAAAGGTATTATTGAAGAATGGGGTAAATGAACAGTTCAATAAAATCTACAAAAAATTAGGAAATATTAAAAAATATTTGTATCTTTGTCAAACTTTTTACTAATTTTACACTATTTATATATGAAAAGAAACTTATTAAAAATGATAAAAGAGACAAATTACAAAGTTGTGCGAGTTACAAAGACCGAATTCGAGTTGGATAATGGTGACATATATCCACATAACTTCGAACTCGAAGAAGATATTACTGTTGAAGAATTTCAGAAGTTACTGGATTCTTCAAAAGAACTAATCGTAGATTTACTGAGGAAAATTGATGAACAATAATTTATTAAATATAAAAGAAGCATCAGAATATCTTGGTTTATCTAAAGAAACGCTTAGGAATTGGGATAATAATGGTAAACTACCATCAATAAAAACTGTTGGTGGTCATAGAAGATACCAAAAAGAAAAACTTGATGAATTCATTGGAATTGTAAACACCGATGAAACATCAGATGTTGTCGCCACATATGCGAGAGTGAGTTCACATGAACAAAAAACAAAAGGTGATTTGGATAGACAGTCTCAAAGAATTTCTGAATACTGTGCAAAAAAGAAATTGAAAGTTGAATATATAATCAAAGATGTCGGTTCGGGATTATCTGATACACGAGCAGGATTTGTTAGACTAAGTAATTTAGTTATTGAGAAAAAAATTACACAGGTCATCATTGAGAACAAAGACAGGCTGACAAGATTTCAATATAACTTCGTTGAGAAGATGTTCGGTAGTTACGGAGTTAAAGTTATCTGTATTGACAAACCAGACGATGAAGGAGACAAGGAATTCATTAATGACCTTATGATGATAATTGCGTCATTTTCTGGAAGACTGTATGGTTCAAGAAGTGCTAAAAACAGAAGAGAAAAGAAATTAAAAGAAAGTTCTATTATAAATTAAAAAGAAAAATTATGAATCTCATTAAATTAGCGTTAAGACGAATTGCGGTTAGGAACTTAGACCGTGCTATAACACGGACATATACTAACGCAATTGATTCGGTTAAACTTGATTCAGTTAAGGATTATGTGCCAAAAATTCCAAAAGTTGGAAATATCTTTAAATCAATATTACTTTCGATAGTAATGGTTTTGGGTGGGTTTGTTTGGGGTGGTTTAATGTTCTTATTATTAAAAATATTTTTAATTTCATCTACCGCATTATTAATAACCACAATTTTAATGACATTATTATTTCTTTTGATGTTTATCGGTGAAGTTCTCATAGATGAAGTTCCTTCTGTCACTTCTCAGCCAATATATGTTAAAGATAACCGATATAAATCAGGTCAGAGATTTGGTAAAAATGTTGATGTTCCGAATAATGAACTAATGATTAAATTTACAAAATCACAAATAATCATTAATGTAATATCAGCAATCATTTTATATATTCCATCCATAATTTCTTTTTGGATAATTTTTAGAGTAGTTTAAACATGAAACTAATTAGGTCAACCAAATGTAGTTTGAAGTTCAGCACCAAAAAGAAAATGCTGGAATTAACAACCATTCTCAATGAATATGGAAAGGTTGTCAATATCTTCATTCAGTACTTTTGGAATAATCCTGAGAAAGTAAGTAAAGGCGAACTTCTTAAACCCATTGTTGATATTCCCGAAACATGGTTATCTGCAAGGTTAAGAAAGGTTGCAGCCAGAGAAGCGATTGATATGGTATTGGCAACAAAGACAAGGTGGAAAGACAAACCAAATAAAATGGTGATGCCAGTTCACAAAGGTCAGAGAATGTATGTTAGTTCTACCATTGCTGACTTAGTATCCACAAAGAACAACGGATATAAAACCGAAGAAAGTAGATTATTTGATGCTTGGTTACATATAGCCAGTGTTGGTAATAAAATGATTATGGACTTACCAATTAAGTATCATAAACATTTTAACAAATATAATAACATTGGTAAGAGACTGAACTCATATATCATCACCAAGAACTATGTTCAGTTCAGTTTTGAAATCATAACTCAACCTAAACGAGAAGGTTTGAAGTGTATTGGTATTGACACAGGCATAAACGCATTGGCTTCGCTTAATAACGGTAATCAGTATGGTAAGGACATCAAGAATTGTATCGAGAGAGTTAAAAGATGTAAGCAGAAGTCCAATGGTTATTATGTCGCCAAGAGAGCATTGAAACAAAGAATTGATGAAACAGCAAAAGAAATATTAACAAAAGAAAATCCAGATTTGATTGTTGTGGAACAACTGAAGAATATGGGATATAAAACAAAACTCAAAGCACGATTGAGTAAAAGTATTCGTGCTTCGATTGGTACTTGGAATTGGAAGTACTGGTTAAATCGACTTGAAATGCAGTGCGAACTAAACCGTGTTTCGTTCAGAACTGTTAGTCCTTATTATACCAGTACAACCTGTCCAGTATGTGGTCAAACCAATCGGGGAAACCGAAATGGAGAGAAGTTCTTATGTCAGAATTGTGGTCACGCTGACAACGCAGATATAAATGCAGGTAAGAATATCTTGAATCGATTTCTCACGGGACAATACGGTGCTCGTTACAAACAGGAAAATCAAGAGAATTTAGTTGTTACTAATTTTTTGTAGATTTTTATGAACGGTACTTTTCTTTATGAAAATGAAGAATTATCAAAAGAATTTATTGAAATGATTGTTGATGATTATAAACATGTAAAAAAAATCAAAAAAAGAATTGCTAATTTAATTTTAAAAGATATTGAAAGTGGTTATATTACTAAATTGGAATATACATCCGATTTATATGATTATGGATATGAAATTAGTGAATACTGTTTAGAACAAAAAATTAAAAAAAAACTTATTGGTTTTCAAGTTCTTGAAATGGAAACATTGGATATTCATCCAAATATGGATGAAAGTTCTTGTGTTTACAATTTATCACAATCAATGAAAATGATTTATAAATCAATTTCACCAAATGATTGGAAATTATCTCCTGTTTTTAAAAATGATATAATTAAACCAATTTTTATGTTCACAGGTAAACCAACAGAATAAAATATGAAAAAACTATTATTGAATAAATTAGTAATATTGTTGTTTTTGGGAATAACAACAATGTTCATTTGTTCCTGCAATCCATTAGATGGTCTTCAAATTATGATGGAAGAAGCATATTTTGAAGGACAACGTGATGCCATTAATGGTGATATTAAAATTAGAATGAATCCAAGTGATAGTACATATTATTGGATTGAAAGTCCTTGGATTGATGGTAAAGAACCAAAATATAAACCAACATATTTAAGTAGTAAAAAAAGAAATTATAGTGGAAAAAAAATCAACTAACGTAACATATTTTACTATTTTTCGTATATTATAAAAACGCTAAAATTTATGAAACGATTAATTAAACTTGCACTACTTATTATTGTTGTTTTAGTTGTTTTAGTAGCAACTAATAAAATAACGATTAACGATGAAGTAAAAGAAAAAATAAATACTTCAATTGATAAGTGTTATGTTTTAGTTAAAGAAATTTTTAAATAAAAAAATATTATCATGTCAATTAAAAAAAGAAATTTATCGGGAATGTTCTAATTTTTATTAAAATTGTTAAAAATTATTTATAAGTTTTAATATTATAGAATATTAACTCTTACTGGTTGGAACAACCAACCACTATTGATTATCTTTGATGTTATCTCAGAATCACCAACTACTTTTCTCAAAATGTTTAAAGAACCATTAACATCTGCATTAATTAACTTTCCGATTGAAGATTGGAACAAGCCTCGTTTTACTCTTTTCCCAAGATAAGTTTCATGTTTTCCAATTTCTTCAAGTGCAAGTCCGTCACATTTAGATGTATAACTTTCTTCATTAATAATCAATTTAATTCCACACATTTCACATTTATATTGTAAAAAACTAAGTAATTTTTCATAAGATATGTTAGCAAAAGTCTGGTTGTTTCGTTTTCCGATGTTTATGGAGTCTTTCCATCCCTTATTATAACCTACAACTATATTTCCAATCTTATTTTCTATTAACCTATTAACTATCATTCTTGACAATTTGTGAAATATATCTGATAATTGATTATCTCGTTTTAAATATAATTCTTGTATTTGCTTACTAGTTTTTTTGCTATTTGATAACTTGCTTTTTAAATTTGAAATTTTTTTATTAAAATATTGATTTTTGGCTTTTAATTGTTTGCCGTTATATAATATTGGTTTTTCGTCAGGTAGTATCATTGTAGCAATATTATTAATACCTAAATCTATTGAAGAATATAAATTACTATTTAATTCATTATTATTATTTTCGTTATCAATATAAATCATTTCTATTGTAAATATATTATTTAGTTTTGGTATAACCCTAACTTGTTGAAAATTACTTAACCTATCTTTATACTTATTGAATTGTGGGATTCTTATTTTAGTTTGTTTATCTAAATACAAATAACCATCATTTTTAATAGAACAACATTGATTAGTATATATCAATTGATTTGTTTCTTTCTTATATTTTGGAAATTTAGGACATCCTTTGTATTTATTTTTATTTTTAGAATAGTCTTTTATAGATTTAACATAACTTGTTATATTTTTATCTAAACTTCTAAGGCATTGTTGTGACACTTGTGCTTTAAGTAATTTATAATTAATTGTACCTTCAATATTAGTTGTTGTTTGTAATACTTTATTTAAATAAGAATAGTTTAGCCATTTATTATTTTCTTTAAGTTCTTTCTTAACAAGATACAAAGCCTGATTGTACAAGTTTTTAGATATTTTGCACAATCCAAGTAATCTATCATTTTGTTTAATATTGAACTTATAAACTAATCTCATTTGTTAAATCTTCTTCTACAAGTGTTATTTTCTTTTTTCTTCTTGCTGAATACATCCTCATAGCAAAACAATGTAATAAAGAAATGATATCTTCAAAAATTTCTTTTTCAGATGTTTCACTATTTGTCTCATCTTGATTAACAACAATTAAATCACAAGAAAATTGTTTGAATAATTGTTTCCACATATCAAATGATATTCTTGTAAGTCTATCTTTATTTGAAATTATAACTGTTTTTATTTTATATTCAATAACTTCATTTAACATTTTTTGAAACTCACCCCTATCGTAGTTCAAACCACTTGCAATATCAGAATAAACTTCGCTTACAGAATATCCATTTTCATTTGCATATTTTCTTATAGTTTCAATTTGATTAGATAAATCCTTCTTCTGTTTTTGAGTTGAAACCCTTGCATATATTACACAACTTCTTTCTTTGCAAATATGCGCAAGTTCAAATACAGAATCATCATCATAATCATACATTCCAGATGGTAATTCCTTAACTTTTAATTTACCAGACTTTACGTATTTTGTTAATGTTGGCCTAGTTACTTTTAATAATTTTAATACTTCTTTTGCTTTCATACATATATAAATAGTTTTAATATATAAAAAAGTATATATTATTTATCATATTTATGAAAATTTATTTTCATATTTTAAATTAAAAGACATGAAAGAACAATTAGTATCATTTGAAGTTGCTAAACTTGCTAAAGAAGTTGGGTTTAATTTGAAAACTCATTATTGTTATTTAGATGAATATAATTTTAAACCATTCATTGAAAAAGTGAAATGTATGTCTGCACCAACACAAAGTTTAATTCAAAAATGGTTAAGAGAAACATATTCTATTTATATATCCATTAAAACACATCTAAATTTAGATGGGAAATATTTATTTTCTTTTAATTATTATTTAAATAATAAAATTGTTAAAAATAATAAACGTTTTAAAACATACGAAGAAGCGTTGGAAAATGGTTTAATTGAATGTTTAAAACATTTAAAGAAAAATTTGTAACATTTTTTAAATATTTACGTATATTTATATAGAAAGTAATCGTTCTTACTAAAGATAAAAAAAGCCAACCGAAAATTCGTTCTAACCAATATATATAAAAGGTTAGAAAAAGTGATTACGGCAATGGTTATTCACGGACAGTTCACCTCTGTCCAATAGTTAGCACCAATACTACGAAAGTGCTTCGATTAAACATTATGAATATATGTTATTATCATTTATATCCCAAGTTCCATCGTTATCAACTGATTTAATTTGGTTAGGTTTAAAAGTAACATATACGGTTGAAGCGTCTTGGTAATCTACATCATCAATCCAACTGTCTTTTATATTGATAAAGATTACCCCATCATATTTACTTCTATCCACAGTTCCAACAATACCTTGTGTTGATGTTGTACCATCTTCGGTTTCAATATCATCCCATTTTCTATCTTTTGCATCAACAACCAATGGATTTTTTATTGAAATGTATACTTCATACACATATCCACCACCAGCATAACCATCAGCATTCATATAATCGTCAGTAAAATAAGTATCACCCTCAAATTCACTAAATTCATTTTCGGATTTAGAACCATGATAAACTGGTAATGGGTTTCCATTATAAACAACTTTACTACTACCAAACCATTTTCTAAAATTATTATTTAAGTTGGTTTGAGTTTCTTGTTGTTCAGTCAAATACTCTCTTATTGTAGTTGCTATAAATTTTCTCAATTCCATTTGTCTTTTTCTTTATATATAAATATTCAAAATTAAATTTCTGACTAAATAAACCGTACTGGTGCTAACAAGGTGTATAAGAAAGTTTGCTATAAATGGTTGTAGTTAATTTGAAAGTTTCTACAAGCAAACCTTCTCATACACCAAACGGTGAGTGAATAAAACGACCCTTAATTAACGTATTTTATATTCTAATATAATTTACAAAATTAAGGGTTGTTTCTTTTTAAAAAATTTATTTTTTTGTAACATTTTTAAAAACATTTCGTATAATTAAATAAACAAACAAAACATTATTAACTTAATTAAAGGGGGAATTAAAAATGGGCTACACACACTACATTGTAAACAAAAAAGTTTCTGATGAAAAATTTGAGGAATTTTCAAATGCCTGTAAGAAACTTTATGAAAATTTACCCGAAAAAACTAATAGTGCGGGTGGATATTTCGCCAATGATAAAATTGAAATTGCAGGTTGGGATGGAAATGGTAAACCTGAATTTACTAAAGAATTTGTTTCTTTTAATGGTAAAGGTGAAGAATTATCACATGAAACGTTTTACTTAGAAAATAAAGAAGGTTTTAGTTTTTGTAAAACAGCAAGAAAACCATACGATTTACTTGTTGTTGCCTGTTACCTTGCTGCAATGCAAATTTTAGGAAGTAAATTTTCTTCTGATGGTTTTCTTCGTGATGGAACTTGTGACTATTTAAACGAAGGCATTGACTTCTACAATGAAGTAATGAAACCAAAAATACCAATAACACAAAAAATACTCTGGGAACAATATTTAAAAGATTAAAAATACTATTCACGGATTCTTGAAATCCAAATGAGGACGTTGTGAACCCTCACTCCTTTCAATTTTTATTGGTGTTTTGGTTTGCCCCCTGTTGATTTGATTTAACAGGGGGATTTTATTTAAATTAAAATATCTTTAAATAAAATATATATTTTAATTAAATAATAAAATTCTTTATCATTTTGAAACATAATTAAATAATATTCGTATAATCAAATGAACTTAGGTTGGGTTCGTGTTCAAAAAACACGCAGAGGGT
>Ga0208694_1002040_pt1 | contig 22535 bp, 23 predicted proteins | sample AD_UKC078_MetaG_FD_184442 | JGI IMG/M metagenome (GOLD analysis project Ga0208694, IMG submission 184442) | Active sludge microbial communities of municipal wastewater-treating anaerobic digesters from USA - AD_UKC078_MetaG (SPAdes) (version 2) | ecosystem: Engineered > Bioreactor > Anaerobic >...
GATCGAGCGGCAGCAATTGTTCGAATGTTACATAGTCGGCGACATTGGTGTAGGAAAGCTGCACCAGATCCGGTCCCGTCTTCGCACTCAATTGAGTGGTGAGCTTGTCGAAATATCCAGAGAAACCGCTATACTCCGCCTGTAGCTTTACATTTGGGTTTCTTGACTCAAACAACTTCATGGCTTCCACGGTCGCTGCGTGCCTGGCATCGCTGCCCCACCACATGAAGCGGACTTCTTTGGTGGCTTCACGGGCTGTGGCACTCACATTCGTACTCTCCACCGGTTTCTTGCCACAGCCGATCATCATGCCCAGCACTACCACCAGCAGAATGAGAATGACTTCTTTCTTTTTCATGTCTACTCCTTTTTCCTATCCGAATGGATACATGTATGTACCTTTATAGTAAAGTCATGTACCGGAAAGGAGTGAGAAGCGATACTGCTCAATTTCGAGTCATTTCTTGACGTATTCCCACAATCCCGTAACAATTATTGCCTATTGGTCAAGAATTGTGCTCATCACTCATCGGAATGTAGGGAATCAGGATCGTGATGCTCGTCCCTACTCTCCATTCACTATCAATGGAGAACTGTACACTGTCTCCATAGTGAAGCTTCAACCGCTTATAGACGTTCTTCAAACCGATATGGGACTCCTCCATCCCTTCCTCTTCTATTCGGAGCTTCACCATGGCCAATTGTTCAGCTTTCATTCCGGTGCCGTTATCGGAGATGCACAGGGAAATGAACTCGTCCAATCGGCGTATCCGGATGACAATGGTGCTCGACGCCTCTTTTTCCTTCGCTCCATGATAGATCGCATTTTCTATCAATGGCTGCAGCAACAGCTTCATGCCTTTAGAGGAGAGGGCTTCCTGATCAATATCCCAGAGCACCTCGATCGTATCACTATACCGTTGCTGTTGGATGGCGACATAGCATTGTGCATAGTACAGCTCTTCTTTCAGCGTGACAGGATCACTGGGATTGCTCAGCGAATATTTCAAGACATCGGAAAGATTTTGCACCATGCCGCTGATGTTGTTTTGCAATGAACCGGTGAGACGTGATGCTTCCCAATTAATGGTTTCCAAGGTATTGAAGAGGAAATGAGGGTTGATTTGCGCTTGCAGCGCCATCAGTTCCAATTCATTGAACTTGCTTTTCTTTTCAATGAGCTGGATTTTTGTCTCCTCATTCGCCACGAACAACCTGATCATCTCCTCAATCAGATAGCCATACTCATCCTCTCTCCGCACAATGCGCCGGGGAATCGTTTCACCTTTGGCGGCGGCATCCAGGATTCCGGAAATCACTTCAAGGCGTCTGGTGTTCCATCTGACATCAAGATAGGTAATGACCAGTACCAGGATGGAGAGCAGGAAAATTACCAACAGGAGAATTTTTGATAGTTGAATGGGCAGCTTGAACAGTTGGGCATAGGGAGTCATCGAGACACTGGAAAACATGGAGCCTTTCTCGACCACTTTCAAATAATCTCCGTTTTCAAGCATCGCACCTTTGGAATAGGAGTAAATGGTCTCTCCCTGTTCATTGTAGATTTCAATGGTTTGTCCTTCCACCAAGAGCAATCGACGCATCAAGGAGTCAAAATATGAAGGTTTGATGTTGAGAACCACGACGCCCACCGGGTGGATTCCACTGCGAATAATGCGGAATACGGTGATGATTTCCTGGTTCTCTTCAAAACTGAAGAAACGGGTGGTTCTTCTGACCGTCAGAGCTTCCGGATTGCGCTTGTCCCGTAAACTCATCGCCGTATCAATCCAATTGATATCATGGTATGAGTTGATATCCTGCACTCCGAGGTTGCTCACTAGGAAACGATCCGGTGTCTCAAAGAAAGCAACATAGCCTGAATGGATATAGGGGCGGGAGTTGGTATGGTTCTGGAGGTAATAGAGGAATTCCTGCTCCACAGCCTTCCGTTCGGAGGAGTAACCTTCTTCCTGCAGAAGTTCCAATTGTCCCGACTTAATCAGTGAATGATTACCGAAATTCAGGCTTAGCACATGTATCTCGTTGAAAATGGCGCTTGCATGGTCGAGAATGTGTCGGGCAACGTTCATATTGTTGCTTTGTATCTCGGTAAACAGGAAACTTGATGAGATGATGATGATCACAATCCCCAAAACGAGCATGACCGCCAAGATAGGGATGGCAAGCTTAAGATAGTTCGTCAGGAGTCTGTGTTTGTTCTCGATGGCATCCAGCATAGACAGTGTGTACAATTATGGCATGGTTTAAGGAATTTGCCTATCATGACTACAATATCTTCTTGTCGTGTCCATGATTCCCTGAAACAAGATTTTCTACAGATAACTGTCATTTCATCTGCAGCTCAATATTCGGTTTGGGCACTTCCTTGTTCTCGATTGCCTGCAGCTTAGAAAGCATTTGGCAGGATGCTTCTTGTACGATTGACGCGATACATCCAAAATCTTGCACAAGCTCGCAGTATATCCGACAACCTCCCCCATCATTCCGCAGATCCTCATTCCGTCGATGAGTAAATCCATCCGACAATGACGGAAGGACTCTGGACAACCGTCTGCTCATTGGCTACGGTAAATCCATGGCAAAAGCAAAAAAGAAACGCGTTCGCAAGAAACGACGCTTGAAACGGCTTCTCTTTCTCCTCATCAGCGTGCTCATTCTGTGGGTGCTTGTTCTCGTCTTCGCTCCCGCTGAAGAACCGCCCCCGACGGGAGTCGCCGTTCCCATTCCAGATCTGGAGCTCCCCTACTATGAAAAGGACGCGATCGTCGTCTCCCACCCCGGATATACCCTCCGCTATGAAAAAGAGCACGAACAGGCTTCCTGGGTCGCCTACCGGCTGACTCAGGCGGATTTGTATGGCGAGGCGAATCGGCAGGACAACTTCAGAGCCGACCCCTCGATCCCTACCGGATCGGCGACGCTGGATGATTATCGGGGAAGCGGATATGACCGGGGGCATTTGATTCCCGCCGCGGATCTGGTCCGCAGCGACGAAGCGATGAGCGGATCGTTCTACATGTCCAACATGAGCCCCCAGGAACCGGGATTCAACCGCGGCATCTGGGCTACGCTCGAAGCGGTGGTCCGAAACATCGCCAACACCGATCGCCTGATCTACGTGGTCACCGGCCCGGTGCTCACCGACGGACCGTATGAAACGATCGGCAAGAATGAAGTATCGGTCCCCAACCACTACTACAAAGTCATCCTCGACTATGAAGAACCGACGCTGAAAGCGATCGGATTCGTGCTTCCCAACAAGGATTCGAAACGGGATGTGAGCGAGTTCGCCATGACGGTCCGCGAGGTGGAAGAGATCACCGGTCTGGATTTCTTTCACCGTCTTCCCGATCGGATCGAAGAGAAGCTGGAGACGAATCTCGACCTGGGTCTTTGGGATCTCACCCCCTTCCAGCTGACCGCCCGGGCGAAAGCGGAGTACCTTGAATCGGGAGGAGCGCTCCCTACGGCTTCCAAGGAGAAATCGGGGCCGTATGCGGTCATCCTGGATACGTTGAACAACATCCTCTACATCATCCGCAAAGAAAGCATCGTTCTCTTGGAAGATGTGGTCGGAAAACGAACCCTGAAGCGCGTGGCTCCATTCCTCTATTAACGATGACAGCCGGCTTTCGCCGGCTGTTCATGAATGAAACAGATCTTACTTTGAAATCAGCATCGTCTTCGGATCGAGGCTTACCCCCATCGGCTTCTCCATGATCTCGCCGGGAGCCTTCACCGCGGTCATGACGACCTTGTCCAACTCTTCATTGTAGACGAGCCCGATCAACACGTCGATCAGATCCACGTATTTCCCCATCGAATCGGGGACTCCGTATTTATCATACACGGCATCGGAACGGACCGGAGAAACACTGAACCATACTTCAAGGTTCATCTTCTGGGCGAACTCTTTGATTTTTCGGACATCTTCTTCCGTTGCGACGGTCAGCTTGTATCCGTCGAAGAGGATCGCATCCGCTTTGAACGATCCGTGCTTGATCAGCGTCTCCAAGCTGGAAAGGACTTTATCAATCGTCACGTTTTCCTGACTGAAGTTCATGACGACTCGGTTGGAAAGAATATTGTTGTACACCGTTGCTGCGTCATCGAGGCTTCGCCCTTCAGCCACTTCGCGGAACACTTCCTTATACCAGTTGATCACGTGTTCGACGTTTCCCGAGAAGGAGACGTGAATCACATACTCGCCATGAAGCAGGCGATCGGTAGCCAAGTGCACCAGGCAAGCGGTCTTTCCGACCCCATGGCGTGATACGAGAACCCCGAGATTCCCCCGTCCCAGTCCGCCGCCGAGTGATTCATCGAAGACGCGAAGGGGGCTCAATTCGTTCAACTCATGTATTTCCATGCAAAGTCCTCCTAAACCAAAGTGATTCTGGCTCCAGTATACTACGAAACATCTCACTTTGATACTTCTTTGCAAAAAGAAGAACCCCGGAAACATCTCTTCCGGGATTCCTGTCAACCATCATTTCTGCACTTGGCGACGCTTCTCCGCATACTCCTTGCGCAGGTTCTCGGCGACTGAGGCCGGCACCCGGCCATATTTGCTGAGCTCCATCGTGAATTCGCCTTTTCCCTGGGTCAGTGAACGGAGAATCGTCGAGTACCCGAACATCTCCGAGAGGGGAACCTCCGCAAAGACCGTTGTAGCCTGGTTGTCCTCGTTGGAAGAGATGATTACTCCCCGTCTCTGGTTGATCGAAGCGAAAACGCTTCCCTGGAACTCGTTGGGGGCGACGACCTCCACTTTCATAAGCGGCTCCAGGATCACCGGCTTCGCATTCTCGAACGCCTCGCGGAACGCACCCAGCGCCGCAGTCTGGAACGCCTGGTCGGAAGAGTCCACCGCGTGATAGGCTCCGTCGTTGATCACGACCCGCACCCCGATGATCGGGAAACCTACTTGCGTTCCCTTCTTCATCGCCAGCAGGAAGCCTTTATCGCAGGATGGAATGAACTCGGTGGGAATCGTCCCGCCCTTGATTTCATCAACGAACTCGTAATCCGCCTCTTCCCCGTCATCACCCGTGGAGACGAGCGGTTCGATATATCCTGCGACTTTTGCGTATTGACCGGAACCTCCTGTCTGCTTCTTGTGGGTGTAGATGAAGTCGGCGCGCTGAGTGATCGCTTCGCGGTACGCGACCTCCGGCCGCCCCACCTCAACGAGCGCCTTGTACTCCCGCTTCATCCGCTCCACATACACCTCAAGGTGCAATTCACCCATCCCCTGAATGATCGTCTGGTTGGATTCGGGATCGACGAAGGTGCGGAACGTCGGGTCCTCCTTGGTGAATCGGTTCAGAGCTTTCGCCATGTTGTCGGACGCCTTCTTGTCGACGGGGTGGACCGCCAGCGAGATGACCGGCTTCGGCACATACATCGAGCTCATCGAATAGTTGAGCTTCGGATCGCAGAACGTATCGCCGCTGGCGCAGTCGATGCCGAAGAGCGCCGCGATTTCACCGCATCCCGCTTCGCTCAGATCTTCCATCGTATCGGCATGCATCCGAATCAATCGTCCCACCCGGAATTTACGCCGTGTCCGGGTGTTGTACAGCTCATCGCCCTTGCGGATCTTTCCCTGGTAGATGCGGATATACGTCAACTGCCCGTATTGGCCGTCTTCAAGCTTGAAAGCGAGAGCTACCGTCGGCATCTCATCATCGGCTACAAGCGCGACTTCTTCTTCATCGTTGTCCAGATCCAAGGCGATGTTAGTGACATCCGAAGGGTTGGGCAGATACTTGACCACCGCATCCAAAAGCGGGGGTATTCCCTTGTTCCTGTATGCCGAACCGATGAACACGGGAACCATCTGAAGACTGATCGTCGCTTCCCGGATCGCTTTGATCAGGATCTCTTCGGTTACCGCATCTTCGAGCATCGCCTCCATCAGGGCGTCGCTTAAAAGCGATACTCCGTCAAGCAGCTCCTCGCGCTTCTGTCGAGCTTCAGCGAGCAGCTTGGCGGGGATCTCCGCTTCACGAAGCTGGTCCATATTCGGACCGGCATCGAAATAGAGCGCCTTCATCGCGACAAGGTCCACCACCCCTTCCAGACGGTCTTCAAGTCCGATGGGGATCTGCATCATGAGGGCGTTCAACCCCAGCTTTTCGATGAGCTGGTTTTTCACTTTGTACGGGTTGGCGCCGGTACGGTCGCACTTGTTCACGAAAGCGATCCGGGGAACCTTGTAGCGCTTCATCTGCCGGTCGACGGTGATCGACTGACTCTGCACTCCTCCGACGGAGCACAGGACGAGAATCGCACCGTCAAGAACCCGCAAGGAGCGCTCGACCTCTATCGTGAAGTCGACGTGGCCGGGCGTGTCGATCACGTTGATCTCATTTCCTTTCCACACGACGTTCGTCGCGGCGCTTGCAATCGTGATGCCGCGCTCGCGCTCGAGTTCCATGCTGTCCATCGTGGCGCCGACGCCGTCCTTGCCGCGAACTTCGTGGACTTCGTGGATTTTATTCGTGTAGTAGAGGATTCGCTCGGAAAGGGTCGTCTTTCCCGAGTCGATATGGGCGCTGATCCCAATATTCCTCAAGTGTCGCAAGTCAGTCATGCTTCCAATACCTCTATATTCTTCGAATGATGGTTCAACAGTATGTGTCGGTGGCCGAAAGAGGCCGATATCGTAGAGTTCAGCCCTATAAGGAGATGGGGTTCAAAACACCAGCAGATACTACACCATCTCTCTTTTTTGTTCAATCCCCGCTGCAGCTGTGTTATACTAGGTCAGAGGTGTGTCATGGAGACTGTTTTTACAAAAATCCGAGCCGGAGTCATTCCGTCGGCGAAGGTGTATGAAGACGAGCTTTGCTTTGTGATCCTCGACATCAACCCGGTGAACAAGGGACACCTGCTCATCATCACCAATGAAGTCTATCCCACCTTGGCCGATGCCCCCGATGAGGTATTGTCTCACCTGCTTGTGATCGCAAAGAAAGCCGATGCCAAGCTGCGGGAAGTGCTGGGCTGTGCCGCTACCAATGTGGTGATCAACAACGGCGAGGCGAGCGGACAGGAGATCCCCCACCTGCACCTTCACATCATCCCCCGCTACGATGACGACGGCAGACGGCTGACCTTTCCCAAATCACGGTATGATGAGGGGGAGATCGGCGCATTGGGCAAACGATTGGAGTTCGACTGATGCGCAGCTGTTCTTTCTGTTCAACGAAGATCGACTCCGCTTTGTCAATCGGATACGCGACGCTTTGTTCTATCTGCTCCGAACCCCTGCACAGCTGCGTCAATTGCCGTTTCTACTCCCCCGGCTCCTATCATGACTGCGCCGAGCACGTCGAAGAGTTCATCAGCGACAAGAAAAAGGCGAACTACTGCGATTCCTTCGTCATGGGCTGCAATCGCCAATCGAAGAAGACAAGCGATGAGGCCAGAAAAAAAGCGGAAGCGCTCTTCTCCTTCTAACTAAGGCTCAAGAATCTCGGCTTCTCCTTCGATTGTTTTCCCCTCTTCATGCTCCCGTTTCCGACGAGCGATGAGCGAAGCGATGATGAAGGAGAGCCCGATGGCGATGACCAGGATTCCCACGCCTTTCAGCAGCACCGTTCCGATTTGCCTGGGAAAGAAGAAGAGGAGAGCTGAGAGAATCAGACTGATGAGCGCATCACCGATCAAGGGTGAAAAAGCGACACTGAGGTTTCGGATGGCGGCAAGGTTGATGATCGAGATGATCGCGCTGAAGAGGAGCTCCGCCGCGATGATGTACAGAAGGACCAGGAAGCTGACATCCGCAACGACGATCGGCAGAATCAAGGAGATCACTCCCAACAGAAGGGTCAGCAGCGCTTTGACCAAGGTGGCGGGCTTGAGCCGGGGACCGAGCTGATAGGATCGAAGGCCCAGCAGAGTGGAAAATCCCGAGCCGATCATATACACCCCGAGCAACGAGACGAAGATTCTCTTGAACGACTCCTCCTGGAAGATCAGGAAGATGCCCAAGGCCACTAATACCACTCCGACGACAGCCCCGAAGGCCCAGTAACGTTTCTTCATCGCGTTCTCCTTGTACAAGGTGTTCCTGATGTGTATGGTACTTCTTAGCAATCCGCAAGTAAAGGAGCCAAGGCATGTACCACCATCTTTTTCTTGATCTCGATGGAACATTGATGGATTTCAGAGAAGCACAGAAACGGGCGTTCACCCTGATGGCCGAGCAATTGCGGATTCCCATCAATGACACCTCGCACGAGATATATGATCGGTGCAACCATACCTGCTGGAAGGAGTTCGAACAGGGGCTTTTGACAATCGAGGAGCTGACCTTGAAGAGGTTCGTCCTCTTTCGGGAGCAAAGCGGCCTTCGCCTCGATCCGACATCGGCAAGCACCGTATATGAAGACCATCTCAGCCGCCAAGCGATTCTCTACCCTCAAACCCTCCCTCTTCTCACGCTTCTTAGCGATGAGGGGTACCGCCTCCACCTTGCATCCAATGGAATCAGCCGCGTCCAGCGGGGGCGATTGGAATGCGCGAACCTCGACCGCTTCTTCGACCATGTCTTCATCTCCACTGAAATCGGAGTTCCGAAACCCGATTCAGGGTTCTTTGAACATATGCTCCAAACAACCGGAGCGAAAAAACAGGAGAGCGTCATGATCGGCGACTCCCTCTCCAGCGACATCCAGGGAGCGCTTGATTTCCGGATGGATTGCATCTGGCTCAACACCGACAACCGACAAACCGCCCTCAAGCCTACCTATATGATCACTTCTCTTGCCCAGCTCCACCCCCTCCTTGTTTCAGTAAAAAAACAGCGGAAAGCAGCACTCAAACCCTTTACGAGCGTATTTTCCTGCCATACCCTTAATCCGTGAGGCGAGATTCTTAAGGGAGATGGATGCCTTCAAGAAGTGGATTAGCGGTCGGAAGACCCAAAGGAGTTTGTCATGAAACGAATTGTGCTGCTGCTCGTGTTGCTGATCGCATCCGTTGCTCTTTTTGCGGGTGAACCGGTGAGGGGAATCGGAGCCGGGGTTTCCACGGGAATCCCGTTCCACATCGGAGCGATCGGTGAATATAACTTCGGACCCGCATATGCATCGTTGGAGCTGGGCTATTCAAATGGACCGTATTTCATGTTCCGGGCGGGCGGCGGATACAACTTCCAACAGCCATTCGCCAACAGCGATTTGGGAATGGATCTGTATTTGAGCATCGGGGGAAAACTCACCGGCTATATCGGATCCTATAACGGTTCGGTGACCGCTTTCGGGGCATTCGGCATCCCCGTCACCTGGTCTTGGTACGCCGGCAAGATTCCCCTCAAAGTATTCGTCCATGCCGGCCGGAGCTCTACTTCGGTGGAGGCGTGGACCTCGGCTTCTCCGGAACCCTAGGGGCGATGTACGTGTTCTCACTCGAGCCCAAGCAGAGTAACGTCGGCGATTAACAGGGCGTTGGGACCGGCAGGGTTGGAATCCCCGCCGTCCGGATAGGTCAGATCGGGGGCGAGCCAGAAACGGTATCGCCCTCCGACATTCATCAACAGGAGCCCCTCGATGAACCCGGGAGTGAGGTTGGCGAGAGATAGAAGCCGGCTCTCGGCGGAATCGACGACCTCTCCTTGCCCATCGGTGAGAGTGAACCTGACCCGGGCTCTGTGCGATCGGTCCATGTGAGGGCCGTCGCTCGGTTCGATGATCGTATACTGAAGTCCGCTTTCGGTGGTGATGATCCCCTCTCGATTCTTATTCTCTTCCAGAAACGCATGGGCGTATTCATAGTTGGCTTTGCTGAGGGCTTCCAGTTCCTGCTGGGCGATCTGCAGAAGCATCACCTGGACTTCAAAAAGAATCCGGTTCATCTCATCGGCGCTGAACATCCCCGAACCGGCGTTAGCGTCCAACGCCCCTTTGGCGAAATACGGGGCGTTCAGGTGGGCGATTTCATCCTGTTGAAGCAGAGTATTGTAAAGCATATAGCCATACGTGTAGCTGAAACGCTCTTCCAATGTTGAAGGGGTCGGCAGATCACTGACGGAGAACGTGTACAGATCCCCTCCTTCTTCGCTGATCATCTGAGCGACACCGGGAAGGACATCATCCAAAACAGACGGCTCTATGAGAATCGGGCACCCCGCGAGGAGAAAGATCAAACTCACCGGGGTGATTGCAAAGATTATCTTTCGCAGCACTCTGAATCCTTTCCATCGTACGGACACAAATACCTTGATCACCGCCGACCCTTCACCCCAAGAGGATGGGCGGTAATCAACCTGTACGAAGAAACTGTACCGCACTTGGTGGGATAAATCCAGAAAAATCCCCCAAATCGCGTCAGAAGACAGATCCTCCATGGGAATCGATGGCGACGATCACGGGAAAATCCTTGACTTCCAAGCGCAGGAGCGCCTCCGGTCCCAGATCCTCGAATGCTACCTTCTCGACACTGACGATCGTTTTGGCATAGAGAGCGCCGCAACCGCCGAACGCTTGAACATAGACCGCTTTCTCTTTTTTGAGAGCATCATGCACTGCCTGAGATCGCGGGCCTTTTCCGATGAGGACTTTCAGCCCTTTTCCAAGCAGCTGCGGAGTAAAGGGATCCATTCGGGCGCTCGTCGTCGGACCGCAGGAACCCATGATCATCCCCGGCAGCGGGGGAGATGGCCCCATATAGTAGATCGCCTGCCCCTCAAGCTCCACCGGCAAGGGCTTCCCCTCTTCCAGAAGTTTTACCAAACGTTGATGCACTTGGTCGCGACCGACGTACAACGTGCCCGAAAAGCTCACTGAATCATACGCACGAAGCGATCGTAGATCTTCTTCACCGATCGGAAGGTGTAGGTTTTTCATATTCAGCCCTCCCAGACGACTCGGGCGATCCGGTCCGCCCAACAGTTGATCGAAACTCCCATCGGCAAGCCTGCGATATGGGTAGGTTCATACTCTATAGCCACGTTCAACGCGGTGATCCTTCCTCCAAGACCTCCGGCGCCTATGCCGGTCGCTTGAACCCCGGCAAGAATCTTCTCTTCAAGTTTTGCATACCGCTCGACGCTGTTCGGCACGCCCACCTCGCGCAAAAGCGCGCGCTTGCTGAGATAGGCGGCGCGCTCCATCGTTCCACCCAATCCGATTCCGATGAAAATCGGGGGACAGGGCTTGCCGCCGGCAAGGGTGACGATATCGGCGACCGCAGCGACGATCTGCTCTTCGGTGGCAGTGGGATTCATCATCCGGGTGGCGCAGGTGTTTTCGCTTCCAAACCCTTTCAGAAGAACATTGATCTCCACATTCTTGCCTTCGACAAGACTCCACCAGATGATCGGGGGGGTATTGGTTTTCGTGTTTTTTCTTCCAAACAGCGGTTCCTCCACGACCGAAGGCCGAAAATATCCGTTTTTCGCCGCTTTTTCGCACCCGGTGAGAATAGCTTCTTCGATCTCGGCGTGGGAAAGAGGACAGGATCTGCCGACATCCACGAACACATCGAACATGCCGGTGTCCTGGCACATCGGAATCCACTCGTTCTTGCTGATTCTCAGATTCTCAAGAATCGCTTCCAATACGGCGATGCTCGCTTTCGAACCGACGCTCTTGCCGTCAAGGCGCTTTTCCTCGTCCCGCGCCCATTCGATTCGCTTGTGAATCGGCTCGCTCAGAATTCGCGCCGCATCGATCAGCGCTTTTTCAATCCGTTTCGCCAGGCTCATACTCATCATCCTCCTTGTCGATCAAAAACCAAGGCATACGCCCAATCGTTTTGACCACCAGCAGGATGATCGCCAAGCCCACGATCAGGCCCATGACGTTCGCAACCAGATCCATCATCTCCCGCTGTCGCCCCACGAGGGGTTGAAGCAGTTCGATGACGCCGCCCAACAGCGTTCCGCTGACAAGCGTCCGCAGAATCGCTTTTGATGCCCACGTTGAAAAATGGACCACCGAACCATCTCTTCGTTTGGCCATCTCCCCCTTAGGCGCCCGAAAAAACGCCAGAAAGGAGGTAAACCCGTAGGCTGCATACACTAAGAGGTGCAATCCCTTATCCCCAAAAGGCACCCAATCAAGCGATATGCTTCCTGCCCGTTGGGAAAAAGAGAAATGCCCTATACAGCATACCACGAATATCATCAGCACGGTACCGATTCGGCGAATAATTATTTCCAGCTTATGCCCTGTCAAAGCAAATCTCCTTGGCGATATCCCCCCTCTTCCAGCAACGCTGAAAGCCGGGTGATGATTTGTTGCTTGGGAGTCGGAAATCTCGGTGCCACCCGTCTGGTTCGCGGTGTTTCGCAAATCAGTCGCGCCACGACGATCCCGGGATCCAGATTCCGAAGAAAGGTGACAATCGAAGCGAGGTGTCGTTCGCTCGAAGCGACGGTTACCTCGCCGCTCTCATACCAATCCTCCAGAACAGTGTCACGCAGGACGTGAAGGTCATGAATTTTCACCGCATCCGTTCCAACTTCATTCAAAAGGTGAGCGGTCCTCACTCCTGTTGAAGAGTCTTCTTTCGGAAGCCCTAGCATTATATGTGTATAAACACCGATTCCCGCCGAACGTAACAGCTCGACGCTCTTTCGATAACACTCGGTATCATGATTTCGTCCAAGTCGGACGAGCGATCGCTCATCACTCGATTCAAGCCCGAGCTCGACGACGACCGCCTGCACCTGATCTTTAAAGGAAGCCAGAAGCTCGACGATCTCTTTTGTGACGCAATCGGGGCGAGTGGAGACGATCAACTCGACGAATGGTCCTTCATCCAATCCGCTTTGATAGATTCGCCTGAGGTTCCCGATCGAATCGTATGTGTTGGTGTGGGATTGGTAATACAGACTGAAGTGTTCACTTCCATATCGCCTGGTGATGAATTCCTTGCCGCGGGCGATTTGCTCGGCGACGGAACGTATTCGTCCTTCAAGATCCTTGGCGCCTTCACCCACCCCTTCCTGATAGACCGCCTTTGAAGCGACCTCGTCACAAAACACGCACCCGCCAAGGCCCCCTTCCCGATTCGGGCAGGTGAAGCGGGCATCGACTCCGATTCGATATACCGCCCGGCCGTATCGCTCCTGCAGATATCCGCTGTAGGTGGTGTACCGCTCGGCCATCAAGAGATTCCCACCGAGATGGTCCACGCGCCATCGATTGAAACACCGAGCGAGAAGAGGAGATCGCCGATGGCGGTCTGAACACCGAAACTCGCCCCGAAACCAAGATCGAACGATTCCAGGTCCATGAAACGAGTCCGAGCGGGAAGCACCTCGACGATCGGATTCGCTTTATTGAACCAGGCTCCGGCGACATCGAAGCGGACGTAGCTAGGGTAGCTGAACACATCGAACAAGTAACGCTGATAGTGGGCTCCGATTTGAATCATGTCCCGCTTGAAGGTGTGCGGGGCGTAGGCCGGGATGGCCACTTCGCCGAACGATTCCATCAATTCCCGCGGTCCGTCGAGACGAGCGGCTTCAGCGAAGTATCCGAGGGTATCATAAAATGAGAGTCGGATGTGGTGATGAAGTCGAAAACGCCCGCTGAACAGGAACCGTCTGTCGTAGCCGCCGACAAAGGACGATTCGATTCGAACGCCCTCCTGAGCCAACCTTTTTTTCAGCGTGGAATATACGAAGGAAAGCTCGGCATGCGGGTAGGCTATGAAGGGCTGGCCGAGGACGGAATCATTGATGAAGATGAAATCTCCTCGGGTCGCGAGCTCTACGGACACTCGGTTGTCGATGGTGTACCCGTACGAAAACTCGCTTCGAATCCTCCGGTCAAGGGGGGCGGAGCGGGCGGCGTTGATCACGGAGGCCTGAGGAGTCAACGAGCCGGAGCCGTACCCGATCAGCGCTCTGATCCAGTGGTTTTCCAATGAAACGATCAAGCCGATATTGACCGATGTGAGTTCGCCCAAGGAAGCTGCCAGCGTATACGAGAGGTTGTTTCGACCGACATGGATCAACGCTGCATCGAGGTAGGCGTTGGCTTTATACCACACGTAGGTATCGTTGAGGGTGTTGGATACCCCCATGTCGGCCACGAAGCCCATCGCGATGTGGTTTCCCGCCCGGCCGAAGCTTCGGGCGAGAATCCCGAGGGTTCCCCCCTCCTTCATCTCATAGCTCAAGGTGGCGAGGGAGTGCTGTTTTCGCACCTGCCTCAGGCGGAGCGCCAGATCTGAAGCATGTTTTTCGTCCAACGGAGCGTCGATCATGAAGTCGAACAGCGACTCATCGAAGAAAAGCTGCCTGGGCATCAAGGAGATATTCTCGATCGCGACCGAGCGGATGACCGGATCGGGCTTTTGGGCGTACGAGCCGACCCGCTTCGGATCATAGGTGACGAGTCCGCGCTCCGTTTCAAGCCGATCGCGAAACGCTTGAAGCTGAGCAAAGCTTCGCTCGACCGCCTCTTTGCCCCGCTCATCGATCTCCTTCAGCTTGAACGCATCCATGATGGAAATGTCATGAAGATCGCTGGTGAACAGAAGATCGGCCGCTTCATGCTGGGCGGATGCGCTGCGCTGAATCACCAAGGAAAGGGAATGCACCACCACCCCCGAAAGCGTTTCGGCTTTGGCTTTATCCTCGTTGATGAAGAAGTTGAGATCGCTGGCGATCACATAATCCGCCCCCAGCGCCCGGGCGATGTTGATCGGCAGATTGTCCACCGCCCCTCCGTCAACGGCCAGGCGTCCATCCTCCAGGGGAAACGGAGCGAAGACAAGGGGAATCGAAATGCTCGCCCGGATAGCCCGGACCAGAGAACCGGAGTCGTGGATGATCTCGTCCCCGCTGATGATATCCGCGGAAATCGCCCGGAACGGGATCGGCAGCTCATCAAAATCGATGGGGCTCGGATATTTTGCGAAGAGGAATCCGAGAAGCTCCAAAATGCGCTGATCGCCGATCAACGCCGGATTCTTGCCGATCGCCGAACCGGAAAAGCGCAGATTGAACACGTGGTTCCGATCAGGAGCGAATGCATGGTCGAGGGTGTCGCCCTTTTCGGTCACCGCCTCGCTGAACAACTCGATTATATCAAGATTGAACAGAAGCTCGCGGATCTCGCTGGGGGTGTAGCCGACGCTGTACATTCCTCCGATCAACGACCCGATCGATGTACCGACGATCAGATCGATCGGAATCCCCGCTTCCTCGAGAGCTTCCAAGACGGCGATATGGGCTATTCCCCGCGCACCTCCTCCGGAGAGGACCAATGCCACGGTCGGCTCCCCTGCGGCAAGCGACGCAACGGACAGCAACATGATGCCAAAAAGAGCGGCAAATCGTTTCATACCTACTCCAGTCGAGAACCGATAAAACGCCGGTTTCCATTGATGAACGAACGCCAATCCATTTCCTTTCGTTTTTCAAGCTGCAGCGTTGTTACCCACAAGATGCCCAGACCCGTCCCGATTCCGATGCCTTTTTCCTTATCGATGCCGAGCACCCGTCCCGGTTCGACCACTTCAAATCCAAGTTCGCCCACCGTCCCCCAAACCCCGGAAATGATCAGGCTCCGCCCTTCATGGATGCATCGGGCTTTCGGCCAGGGATTCAACGCCCGGATCTGAGCGTGGAGCGATCTGGCGTTCTTGGAAAAGTCCAGAGGCGCATGATCCATCGTGAGCAACGGAGTATAGGTGACATTCCCCGCTTGGGGAGTAAAGACGGCGGTTCCCGCCTGAATGCGGTTCAACCCCTCGACAGCGAGAAGAGCGGCTTCATCCATCACATGTTCGGTGAGCGACCCGGCGGTTTCATCGCCGGAAAGGGAAAAACGTTTAGTAAGCATGATGTCGCCTTCGTCCATCTTGAGGTCAAGGCGCTGAAGAGAGATTCCGCTTTCCGTTTTCTGATGCAAGATGGCGCCTTGAATCGGGGTCGGTCCCCTGAACTCGGGCAACAGCGAGGGATGGATGTTCAACGCTTCGCCACTGAAAAGACTCAGGAATTTCGGACCGAAGATCCGCCCGTAGGCAAAACACAGGAGCGTGTCGCATTCGTAGGCGGCGACGGTCTCGCGGGCGGCTTTGCCGAGGCGGTCGAATCGGAGAACGGGAAGACCGAGTTCGCGGGCGGCGGCCTCGACGGGGGTTGGAACCAAGGTCCGGCCTCGTTTGCCCGGCTTCGGTTCATTCGTCAAGACCGCGCCGACATCGAAGCGAGCCGCTATAGCCCTGAGGGTGGGAACCGCGATCTCACTGCTGCCGGCAAACAAAATCCTCATGCACGAGTTCTCCTCTTTCTGTTTCGCCGGTTGAACGCCCGTACCGCCCGACCGCGTTCCTCCTTGTCGAGGCGATCGATGAAGAGGACTCCGTTGAGGTGATCGAGTTCGTGCTGAATCGCCCGGGCGAAGAGTCCTTCCGCTTCCACGGTAAACGGCCTGCCCTTCACATCCTGAGCCTGCACGGTCACCCGGGCGGCCCGGGTAACGTCGCTGAAAATGCCGGGAATCGAAAGACATCCCTCTTCGGCGGTTGCGCATTCCTCGCTCGTGGCGATGATTTCGGGGTTGATGAACACCCATCGATTCCCATCTCGGACATCGATGACGAACAGGCGTTCGGAAACACCGACTTGCGGACCGGCCAGACCGACCCCGTCCGCCTCTTCCATCGTCTCGAACATCGCATCGACCAACAGGGCGAGCGTGCTGTCGAATGTCTTTACGGGCTTGGCTTTCTCGGCAAGGATCTCTTCGCCCAACGTATATATATCCAACATCGTCCTTTCATAATACCTAGGCGACGTGTAGAGCGTCAACGTCAAAGACGCTCGCTTCGCTCCGAGCAAGGCTTCTCTACATCAAAGACAACGGATCGATGTCAACTTCGACATAGACGGAGCCGGAAGGGGTGTAGGAGCCGAGAACCGTTGAAACGAGATGGTGGGTCTGAGCGGCGCTTTCGCCGCCGATCAGAAGATGATACCGCCAATTCGAGGCGATCTTCTCGATCGGACACTCGGAAGAGACCAGCAGCCTGGGTCCCTTCGTCTTGGTCGCCTGGCTGAAAAGTGCGGCAAGCTTTTCCGCTTCAGCGGCCACTTTCTCACGATTTCGCCCCCGAAGCGTTATGTTGATCAGGCGGGTATAGGGGGGAAAATTCGTCTCCTTCCGGGCGGTCAGCTCCCCTTCGTAGAACGAGGTCAGATCTCCGCTCAGCGCGTGCACAATCGCCGGGTTCGTCGGATGGAACGTCTGAATGACGACCCTTCCTTTGTCGGTATATCGCCCCGCGCGGCCGGATACCTGGACAAGCAGGCTGAACGTCCGCTCCTGAGCCCTGAAATCGGGAATATGCATTCCGCTGTCCGCCAACACGATTCCGACCAGTTCGACGTGGGGGAAGTTCAATCCCTTGGCGACCATCTGGGTTCCCAGCAGGATATCCGTCTCACCGTTCTTGAAGCGCTCCAGCACCGATTGGATATGGCCTTTCTTTTGGGCGGTATCGGTATCGAGGCGCTCGAGGCGGGCAAAGGGGAACAGACTCCTCACCTCCTCTTCCACCATCTGGGTCCCATATCCGCTGTAGCCCACATCAAGCGAACTGCATTCAGGACAGCTTGTGATCGGCCGCCGGGTATACCCGCAGTAGTGGCAGGCGAGCTTTCCTCTCTGTTTATGATACGTCAGCGAGACGTCGCAGTGGGGGCAGCGCAGTTCGAACCCGCAGCTTTGACAGTGGAAGAAGTAGGAGAACCCTCGGCGATTCAGAAACAGGATGACCTGCTTCTTCGCCCTCAGCGTTTCTTTCATCAAGCAGGCGAGGCGCTCGCTGATCGTCCGCTTCTCCCCGAGGAGATTCACCACCTCGATCTTCGGCATCACTCCCCCGGCCACCCGCTTCGTCAGGGAAAGCGGAACGATCGTCTTGGTTTTGTGCATCAGATAGTATGCCTCCAGGGAGGGGGTGGCGCTGCCCATGATCAGGCGAGCCCCCTCCTTCCGAATCCGGTGCTGGGCGACCTGGCGAGCGTGATAGCGGGGGGTGTTCCCACTTTTGTAGCTGTTCTCATGCTCTTCATCGATGATGATGAGTCCAAGGTTTTCAACCGGAGCGAACACCGCGCTTCGAGCTCCGATCACAAGATCCACCTCCCCTTTGATGATTCTTCGCCATTGTTTCAGCCGTTGGCTGGGGGTGAGGGCGGAATGGAGGATCGCGACCCGGTTTTCAAAGCGTCCGGCCACCAGAGCGGCGAGCTGGTGGGTCAGCGTGATTTCGGGAACGAGGTAGATCACCCCCTTCCCTTCGGCGATGACCGCTTCGGCGCTCCGAAGATAGACTTCGCTTTTTCCGCTGCCGGTCACTCCGTGCAGGTAGAAGATTGTTTCATCGGAGTTCAGGATCGTCGACAGGGCGGCCTCCTGTTCGGCGCTCAATCGATCGATCCGTCCGAAACTGAACTCTTCGTCCTGTTCAAGACCGCTATAGGCGGAATCCCGCCGGCCGCCCGGGATGATGAGAGAGATCGCCTCCCCTTCCGAGCAGAGGTAGAAGCGGCTGATCCACTGGGCAAGCTCGACGGTCTTATTAGTAAAAACCGGTTCGGAGTCGATCATTCGCTTGAGCTCCTTAAGCTCGAACAACGAATCATCTTCATCGCGGACATCGACGATGTATCCGGTCAATTCGCGGGTTCCGAAGGGGACGACCGCCCTGCGGCCGAACAGGAGCGCATCCTGAAGCTCCTCGGGAATGAGATAGGTAAAGCGCTGTTTCAACGGAAGATCCAACAGCACATCAGCATAGAGAGCCATCACGATCTCCCGGGCAGGGCGATATTCAGAAACGAAGCGAGCTTCTTCAAATCCTCCCACACCGGTCGCTTGAGGCGCAGGTCGCGCAGGACCGCCGCGGGGTGGTAGGTAACGAGAACGGGAATCCCTTCATAGCGATGGAATGTCCCCCTCAGCGCTGAAAGAGGTCCGGTTTTCTGCAAGAGGGTGTGTGCGGCGACCCTGCCGAGCAGCAGGATCGCCTGGGGCCGGAGCAACCGGATCTGGCGAGCAAGATATGGCAGGCACGATGCAACCTCGTCGATCCGGGGATCGCGATTGTTCGGCGGGCGGCACTTGACGATATTGGTGATGTACACTCCGGTCGTTCTGCTCAGACCGATCGCATTGAGCCACGCATCGAGGTACTTGCCCGCTCGACCGACGAACGCTTCGCCTTGAAGATCCTCATCGGCCCCGGGGCCTTCGCCGATGACCATCAGCGACGGTGAAATCACCCCCGTCCCGAAGACCGTCTTGATCCGTGTTTCAGCGAGCCGGCACAGTGAACATCCCCTGACCGCTTCTTCGAGATGCTTGAAACTCATCCGATCGACCCGATTCCGGTCGAAGCTCGGAGCGATGAAGAGGTCGACGATCGGAGAAAGGTCGCCGATGGGCGTGGGCTCGATCTCCCGATCGGCGATGAGCGCCTCGGCTTCATCACAGATTGTCACGAATGCTCTGATCGAATCTTCAATTCCCACCGTACTCTTCCTCAAACCACGCATACTCTTCTTCATCGTAAGTTATGCGGTACAGGTAGAGACCGCACGCTGAAGCGGTCCGTCCCGCTCGACTGCGATCCTTGGCTTCCAGGATTTCGACAAACTCTTCGACGCTCATCTTCCGCTCGGCGAACTGAATCATCGAACCGGTCAGCGAGCGGACCATCTTATGCAGAAAGGCGTTTCCGCTGATCGTGTAGGTAAGCAGCTCGAGACCGAAACGGTCCTCTTCGATCCTCCAATAGGACTCATAGATATCCCGAACCTTGCTTTCGCTTGCATCGGTTGCCGCGGCGAAGGTGGTGAAGTCATGGGTCCCGATCAGCGTCTTCGCATATCCGTCAAGAAGCTTGAGGGGCGGAAATGCCTTCAGCTTCGCCACCCGGTTCTCATCGAAGCCGAGGAGATCCCCTTCCCGTTTGAAATAATAGCGATAGGTGCGCCCCATCGTCGTATACCGGGCGTGGAAGGAGCTGTCGACCTCCTCCGAGCGAAGAATCCGGATCGATCGGGGAAGCAGACGGTTCAGCGCCGGCTTGAACTTGCTGCTGCCGATGGCAGGATGAGCGATATCGAAGTGGCATACCTGAGCGGCGGCATGGACCCCGCTGTCGGTCCGGCCGCTGCCGATCACCTCGACCTCTTCACCGATCATCGCCAGGATCGTTTCCTGGAGCACGCCGACCACCGAAGAAGCGTTGGATTGATATGACCACCCGCTGTAGGGGGTTCCGTCATAGGAGAGGGTCAGTTTGATCCGTCGTCTACCCTTCTCGATCGGCCGAAGGGCGGGTCTTCGCCAATCAGATCGCGCCATCGTTTCCTCCCGTGATCAGGACGACCGCGACGGCCACCGGATCGTCATGGGAAATCGACAGAACGACCGTCCGCTTTCCGGCGAGGGCCTGCGCCCTCGAAGAGAGGTTGATGACCGGTCTTCCATCCTCGCCCCTCGTGGTCCACACATCCTGGGTGGAGAGGGTTTTCATCCCCTCTCCGACCGCCTTGAAAAACGCCTCTTTCACCGCGAAGCGACCGGCGAGAAACTCCGCAGGACGGGGGTTCTTCTCAGCGAGGGCCAATTCATCGGGATGAAAGATCCGCTTCCTGGCGTGCTCGCTCAACCCTTCGATCCGCTTGATCGCCACGACATCGATTCCGATCAAGGGTCGCTCCTTGGGCCAAAGAGCACCCGAACGGAGCTCGGGGACGCTTTGAGGGTGATTTCTCCTCGCTCAAACACCTCTTTTTCATAGGAGAGACGCACATTCGCCGCTGAGATCCCCTCTTTGTCAACCTTGGAGAAATCAGCGACGGCGGCGATCGAATCGGGATTGATCAGATAGATGATGTGCTCATTGCCTCGGATCTCCACATCAATCGACGCCGGCACGAGGGATTGCGCCTCCATCTGCCCGGGAAGCAGCACCGTTATGGGAATCGTCACGCTGCGGGCGCCGATCGACGAGTAATGGATGAATGCATAGACCACCAGCGCGAGAAGCAATGAAAGAACTTTTGCGGGCCAGTTCACCAAGAACCTCTGAAGATACTTATTCAACCTCGTCACTTCCCGCCTCCTTCATTGCCTCTTCCGGGGTGATGTCGTGATAACTGAAGAGCGCCAGGAGCATCCGCTTGACCGTCGGAATCGAAAGATCATAGTAGAGGTTCGCGTTGTAGGTCAGGCTGAGCGCTCCGGTCTCCTCGCTGACGATCAGCACGACCGCATCGCTCTCTTCGGCAAGGCCGAGGGCCGCCCGGTGCCGAGTTCCGAACGATCTCTTGATGTCCGTCTGTTCGCTCAACGGCAAATAGCACCCGGCGGCGAGAATCTTTCCGCCCTGGATCACCATCGCTCCGTCGTGGAGCGGCGTGTCATGATCGAACACGGTGAGAATCAATGAGGAAGAAAGGTCCGCATTGAGACGGGTTCCGCTTTCGATGATCTGGCGAATCGGGAGTCTTCGGGGAAAGACGATCAGCGCTCCGCGCTGTTTGTTCACCAGCACGTTGCACGCATTGAGGATCGAATCGATCTGGTCGCTGCTCGTCGTCTGGGTTCCGAGCCGAAACAGCCGGCCGCCGCCGCTCCACAGCTGGCTGAACGCCCGCCTGAGTTCCGCCTGGTAGACCACACAGAGCAGAATCGTCGTCGGAACGGTGATATACCGATAGAACCACAAAAGCACATCCAGCTTGAACAGGAAGCTCAACGCATAGACGGAGAAGAGGATGATCACGATCCGGATCAACGCAAGAGCTTTGGTCTGGGCGATCGCCGTGTAGAAGCGATAGAACACCCATGCAAGCACTCCAACCTGCACCGCAGGTCGGAGAAATGCGAGGGTGACCTGAATGATATCGGTGAACATCTAGATTGCTCCTTTCTTACACCCACTCAAGCGTTCGTTCGACCGCCTTTTTCCAGAATCGGACTTTTTCATCCCGGGTTTCATCATCCATCGCCGATTCCCATCGCTTCCTTTCTTTCCAGTAGGAAGCGAGCTCATCGAGATCCTTATACACGCCGACCGACAGTCCGGCTGCGAACGCGGCGCCCAAGGCGGTGGTCTCGACGACTTGGGGCCGGATGACCGGCACGCCCAGGAGATCCGCCTGGAACTCCATCAGCGGTTCACTGTTCGTCATCCCTCCGTCGACTTTCAGCTCCGTCGTCTTGATGCCGCTGTCGCTTTCCATCGCTTTGAAGATATCATACGCCTGAAACGCCGTGGACTCCAAGATCGCCCGGCAGAGGTGCGCCTTGGTGACGAACGCGGTCAAGCCGGCGATCACTCCCCGGGCATCGCTCCGCCAATAAGGAGCGAACAATCCGCTGAACGCGGGAACCACGTAGACTCCGCCCGAGTCCGTCACGGTCAGCGCTTCACGGTCCAGCTGCTGGGCGCTTTCGACCAGTTTCAGGTTGTCGCGCGCCCACTGGACAAGGGAACCGGCCACGGCTACCGAGCCT
>Ga0208694_1002047_pt1 | contig 22490 bp, 29 predicted proteins | sample AD_UKC078_MetaG_FD_184442 | JGI IMG/M metagenome (GOLD analysis project Ga0208694, IMG submission 184442) | Active sludge microbial communities of municipal wastewater-treating anaerobic digesters from USA - AD_UKC078_MetaG (SPAdes) (version 2) | ecosystem: Engineered > Bioreactor > Anaerobic >...
CGCTGCCCTTTAATTTTGTGTTTGGAAAAGATCAGCCTGTCATCGCACTTCACATCGAAGATGCCGCCGCTTCCCTTGACTAATGTAATTTTTGATTCAGGGTAATTTGCTTTCAATTCCGCTTCCAACCTGGAAGCATGAGGAAGATAGTTTCAGGCAACGCAATATTCAATAAAAATATTCATAACCTCTCATCAGTACTGTCCGGTAAAACTTCAAAAAAGTATAGCCTGTTCTTTATTCCTGTAGGATAATGAAGTCACCAAAACCCAAACCCTGCAAGAAGGAACAGACCATGGATAAAGTATATAACATATTCGCAGAGTTGTTAAAACTGTGTCCGAGATATCAATTTGAAAAGGCAACTGAGCGCTATAAGGGCGACCGGTACGTGAAGACCTTTACGGCATGGCAGCACTATATCACCATGCTCTACTCCCAGATCACACAGAAGGACAGCTTACGAGACATTGAGACCGGACTCGGTACGCAGTCAAGTCGCTGGTATCATCTGGGGTTCAAAGGGGTGTGCAGAAGTACCCTCTCTGACGCGAATACAAAAAGAGACTATCGGATCTTCGAGGATATGTTCTATCACCTTCTGGCACGGTGCAGGGATCTGACTCCCAAGCACAGGTTCCGGTTCAGAAACCCCCTCTATACGATCGATGCGACCACCATTGATCTGTGCCTGTCGGTGTTTCCCTGGGCAAAGTTCAGGAAGGCCAAAGGGGCCATCAAGATGCACTGCCTCTATGACCACTCGGGGGCATTGCCGTCCTTTCAGACCGGCACCGACGGCATGAGGTCACAGCGGTAAAGGAAACCTCCTTTCCCCTGTCACCGGACAGCATCGTGTCTGTCGATAAGGCATATATCGATTACACATGGCTGTATTCACTGAACGTAAAGAGGATATGGTTTGTCACCAGAGCAAAGTCCAACATCGATTATGCCGTTACCGGACAGCATCCGGTAAAAGGCCAAGGGGTCATACGTGATGAGCGGATATCCCTTACAGGACCCCTTACCAAAGACAAATATCCCCGGGATTTGAGACTTATACGGTTCTTTGATGAGGAAAGACAAAAAAACTCTTACGTTTTTAACGAACAACTTCAGGCTTGCAGCCACAACGATAGCCCAGATATACAAATCCCGATGGCAGATTGAACTCTTCTTCAAATGGATCAAGCAGAACCTGAAGATCAAATCATTCCTCGGAACCAACAAGAATGCAGTCCTGACACAAATATGGGTGGCCATGTGCTACTATTTACTTCTGACCTCCATCAAATACCAGACGAAATACGGATATTCGTTGTTGCACCTGAGCAGGATTATCCGTGAAACGCTTTTTGACCGAAAAAGCCTTATTGATATTCTTACCCTGCATCCTGAGCGTCTGTCTGCTGCGAGAAATGAGATGTTGCAGGGGGCTTTATTTTAACCGGACAGTAATGATGATGTATTATAGGTGGGAATAAACAAAGACTTGCTTGTTCCTCCTTGACACCAGAAATAAATTTGAAACAAACAATCAGAAAATTAACCGGAAGGTTTTATGGAAAAACTAGTTCTGGAGCTGGCGCAGTTAGTGGAGGCAGATTATGCAGATCTGCATCTAGATTTGAGGAATCCTGGAATATTTCACTAGGTGTCCCTATCTGGCTAATTCTCCCGCTTGAATAGACCACAACCTTGTCTGCCATTGAATATGCTTCTTGGATGTCATGTGTTACCAGTATGATGGGGGTATTGAAGTGCTGCCGTATGTAACGCAACAACGCTCTCATCCCAGTGCGGAGAACTGTGTCAAGTGCAGAAAATGGCTCGTCCAGGAGAAGAGCGTCAGGTCGTCCGATAAGTGCACGTGCAAGAGTTACCCTCTGCTTTTGACCGCCTGAAATCTCGCTGGGATACTTACGAGCTATCATTTCAAGATGGAACAGATTGATCATTTCGTTTACCTTGTGTTCCCTATCAGCTTTTCGACCGTTCCTCAGTCCGTATGCAATATTTTCTCTCACTGTCATGTGTGGGAAAGCAACTCTGTCCTGAAATACATATCCGAGAGAGCGCTGCTGGGGAGGAATATGTATTGATTTTGCTCTATCGAAGAGGATCCTTTTGCCGGAATATATGAACCCTTCATCCGGTTCAATAAGACCTGCGATCATCTGGAGCGTCAATGATTTGCCTGCCCCGGATGGACCGAACAAGACAAGCAACTCATTATCCATTTCCCACGAGACGTCTAGCAAAAAGTTACCCAATCTTTTTTTCAGATAGAGCGAGAATCCCATGCTACGCTAACCTCTTGCTGAGTTTGTTAGCAACATAGAGGAACACTCCGGACATACACGTAAAGAATATTACCAGTATATTCGCCCTCGACCATTCCCCGCTATTTGCGAGAGAGTAGATGGTCAATGGCATTGTGCTTGTCTTGCCGGGTATGTTGCCTGCAACCATCAGCGTAGCACCGAACTCACCCAGTGCTCTGGCAAAAGAAAGGATGGCCCCGGCTATGATGCCTCTTTTTGCAATAGGAATAATAACTTTGAGCGCTGTTTTAAGTTCGGTATGGCCGAGCGTAAAAGAGGCTTCGATAAGGCTTTTGTCGACAGACTCAAAAGCAGCACGGCTTGTCTTGACCATGAGAGGGAGAGCAACCACAAAAGAAGCAAGTGCGGCAGCGTACCACGTAAACATAATGCTCCAACCGGTGAGGTCGTAAATATAGCGCCCCAAAAATCCATTCCGTCCGAAAAGGATGATCAGGTAATAACCGGTTACGGTTGGTGGCAACACCAGCGGTAGGGTAAAGAGGATGTCAACAAATTCCTTGCCCCTGAAATCCTTCCTGGCTAACAAATAAGCCACATACACACCCACGACTATTACGGCCAGTGTCGCAACAAAGGCTACCTGCAATGATAGCCTTAATGAAAAGAGTATTGTACTATCCATGAAGTACACCAAGTATTTCGGAGTAATTTGCCAACGGGGTAGGACCAACCCCTGAAAATAAATATCATTAAGTAAAAGCGAACATTGAAACCATGGTTTCTTTTCCAGACATCCTGGTGACCGTTATTTACCATAGAAAATAACCATTGTCAAGATTTGATGCCGTTTCATCTGCGGTGTGACAAACCATTGTCAGTATTACACCAACCAACTATCGTGCGGTTAACCGAGGTTCTTGTATACGGTATAAGCCTCCATAAACGTGGGAAATCCTGTGGTCTGGATAAGCAGGAGAAGGACTTGTTTAATCTCGTCTTCCGTCGCTCCTGCTTCTCGGGATCTAACAATATGCGTCTCAAGGGCCAAGTGGTGACCGCTTGCACCGGATATAGCAACCTTGATCAGCCAGCGGGTCTTTTCTGGCAGTGGCCCGGACCTCTCATGGATGTCTTTACCCAGTGCCTCATGCCTCTTGCAGATATCTGGGAAATCCTTCTTGAATGTTGTAAAAATCTTGTGAACGTCTTTCATGGGAGACCTCCTTATGATTGTTTTTTCTTGGGAAAGCCATAGCTAAGACGCAAAGTCTCATGACAAGTATATATTTGACTGAGACAATGTCAATGATTAAATCTTTTCAGGAAAGCTTTTCGCTGTTTGCTATGAGATTGTTCATTCAAGCTTGAAAATGAGCAGCGTTTTACAACGCATCCCTATAATTGTGGACGCATGTCGGCTTTTGCTTAGATCTATTATTTTTCAGTTCAAGGAACAGGATAAGCCCGTTTGACTAACTGGAAGAATTACATTTTCTAAGCGACGAGCAGTATGGATGATAAGCCCAGATGCCACATGACCGCATTAGGATTAGCGACAAATAGCGCCCTCTGACGAAAGACTCAAGGAGAGGACATCGTCGATAGATAAAAGGAAATATTAGGTTTTAGCCGCCCAAGCACCTGGTGAGGCATAGGCGGCTAACGTAAAGGAGTTAAATAGAAGCATGTTGAGAGGTGAGCAATATTGGATACATCGCTATTTAGAAGCAGCCGAGGCCTTAAAGCCATATTTTTCTAATATTCTTCTACCATTATCGGACATCACGAAATCTACAAAACCCCTTGCAACCTTTTCATTCTTTGTGTTTTTGACAACCGCCATCGGATAGACGACTGCCACATGACTCCCTTCAGGAGCCTTCATCACGACCACAACGTCTTTGGATCTCGCCAGTGCATCAGTTGAAAACACTATTCCAGCATCAACTTCACCTCGAGCTACGTAGTCCAGCACCTGCCTGACAGATTCTCCAAAGATCAGTTTATCCTTTATTGTTTCCCAGACGCCGAAGTGTTTCAATACCTGCTCTGCATACATCCCTGCGGGTACCGAAGGAGGGTTCCCAATGCCTATCTTCTTGATCTCCTTTCTGGCCAAATCATTAAATGAGTTCAACTGAACGGTTGAGGCCGAAGGCCTCGCCAGAACCATCTCGTTGGCAGCAAAATTACGCCGTGTCCCTGCCGTCAAACCACCCTTTCGTTCAAGATCGTCCATTTCGCGCTGGGCCGCAGATGCAAATACATCAACAGGTGCGCCTGCTTCTATCTGTTTTTTAAGATCACCTGAGCTGGCAAAGTTCAAGTATACTTTTATCCCCTTGTTCTGAAATTCAAAAGCCTTTCCCATGTCCTCAAAAGCATTCTTCAGACTTGCTGCTGCTGACACAGTAATCTCATTGGGCCCAGCACTAAAAGCCCATGAAAACAAAGCAAAAACCATACAAGCAGACACTACGAGTAATTTCATTCGTGCAAACACTTTCCCTATTTACAGCCTCCTTATATACCAATGGTAATAACGTTGTTCGTTATATACCATCGGGAAGAATGCTTGTCAAGAAATTTGTATAAAAATGCTTGACAGGTATTTATTCATAACTTTATATCGGTAAATAACGGGCTGTTGCCCAAACCCTCAAGATTAACTGCATGAGCGATGATTTTCTTACGAGAAATTATCCATAAATGTATACAATATTGTTGGATTAACATGGCTGTATATGATAGAATAACCTATTGTAACTACAAGGAGATACGACGTATGATGGGTTATCATAAATATCCCCAGGAAAACATGTTTTTATACAATATCTATCTGGAAAACAGGATCCGGGAAGACCACCCCTTACATAGAATCAGAGAGATTATTGACTTCGATTTTATCTATAAAGAGGCGGAAGATACATGCGGTAAAAATGGCAATGTCTCGATCCCTCCCCCAATTATTTTAAAACTCATACCTCTTCTTTTCTTTTATAATGTTCGACAGAGAGGGAACTCATGGAAACACTTCCTGAAAGGTTAGACTGGCTCTGGTTCCTGGGCTATATCCTTGAGTCCCCTGTACCTGATCACAGCGTCTTATCCAAAGCGCGGGCAAGATGGGGAAAAGATGTTTTCCAGCATTTCTTTGAATGTATTGGCGTTCAATGTGTCGACAAAGGACTTGTTGATGGGTCAAAGATCTTCATGGATGCAAGTCTTATCAATGCCGATGCCTCCAATAACTCAGTACTTGATACCTGCTCACTGAAAAGATATCTCCATGAAGGTTACCGGGAACTGGAAAAAAGGCTGGAAGAGAAAGACAATCTGCGGGGCGAGGTTAATGCCCGGCATGTCTCTACCACCGATCCGGAAGCCTCCATTGTCCGTCATAAAGGAAGTAAAGCCAAACTCCAGTACAAAACCCACAGGACTGTTGATGCCCGCCATGAGGCTATTACCGCCGTAGAGATAACCCCGGGTGCGGGCAATGAGCGCATCAAATGATATCGCTTATCAACATCCACACTACGAATACCGTCACGAAACCAGATACAGCAGGAGCCGACAGTCAGTACGGCACCATAGAAAACCTTTTAGAATGTCATGACAGAGGGATTAATGCCCATATGCCTGCTGTTAAGACACGGAACAAAACCACCGGTTCACGAAAAGATATATATCCGGAGGAGCGGTTTATCTATGATAAAAACACCGAGCCCTCACCTGTCCTGCCGGGAAAATACGCACAAAGAGGGCTTTCCATTCACACCGGGACAACACAGAATATATGGCAAGAGGGAAAGATTGCAGGAACTGTGAACTCCGTACTCAATGTACCAGGAATAGTAATTCACGGTCTGTTCAACGTCATATCCGAAAAGAAGAGCTAGACGCTATGCTCTTGATAACAAAAAGCTCTAAAGCACGAAGGGATATCAAGACCCGTCAATACCTTATGGAACGATCTTATGCAAGAAGTGTCCGTTATGGCTTTGACCGGGCACGATGGAGGGGGCTATGGAAAGTAACCATTCAGGAATATCTCATCTGTGCAATCCAGAACATTGAGCTATTAATACGATATCTGAAAAAACCATCAAAGGGGATAATTTCAAAACCCTTTAAAGTAAAGATGGATCAAATAGTAATAATAGGAGATAAGTTCATCGTTAAAAAATGGTGGTTGTGCCTACATCAGATAATCAGCATCTATAATGCATCTGTGCGCGTACCAGCATGTGGAGGGTATATATAAGTTACAGAGGAACTGCTTTGGGCAACAGCCCGATAAGGAGGTATACATTGAAGGTGGCTTATAAAATCTGGCTTGACAATAATGGAAAGGCATTCGGTGAGGGCCCATATCAACTGATGAAACGAATTGAGCAGAAAGGTTCACTGCATCAGGCAGCCATGGATATGAAGATGTCTTACCGTAAGGCATGGCGCACGCTGCATGCGATTGAAACCAAACTTGGATTTCTCCTTCTTCATCGTCAGGTTGGTGGTGCAGCTGGTGGCGGTTCTCAGATTACCGATGCCGGACGTGAACTGATGAAAAATTATGAAGGCTTCAGAAACGATGCAAGGGAAGCCCTGCAAAAAGTTTTCGAAATACATTTCGGACAGGGAAAAGAGAAGCCCGGGAAACATAAAGGTTGACCATAGGTGTTCCTGACGCCCAAATAAAGTGTGACATTCAATCGCTGCCATCCATATTTCCCTGAAACCGCTTGCTCAGTACTTCTTTCAAGCTGGGCTGCACCGAAGGATGGGGTTGCTTCCGATGCAGCCTGAAAATGAGAAGTGATTAGATTTAGAACTGAAAACCTGCCTTAGAATCTGTAGGTCAAGTTAGCGAAATATAGGCGCCCAGCCATAGGGAAGCCCTCGTTGAGTTCATAATCCTTGTCGAACACGTTTCTGACACCAGCTTCGATCTGAAATCCCCTTATAATCTCGTACATGGCTTTAATGTTTGCAACGGTATAGCCTTTTGCCACACGGACGCCGCTACTGTCACTCCACCGTTTTGAATCTTTTTCAACATCTGCAAGGAGGCTTAGACCCTTAACAGGTGTGTATTTCGCGTAAGCAAAAAATTTATGTTCCGGCACATCCGTTAGTTTATCGCCGCTGCTTCGGTTGTTGTTATCAAGATATGTGTAGTTAATGCCGGCATCCAGGGTTTTTATGATGGGCGCAGAAAGATCGATTTCAAAGCCGTATTGCTCGATATGGCCAACATTCTGGTTCTGGAAAACTGTGCCGGAGCCGCTCGGGTTGGGGACCGTAACCGAGAGGAAGAAATCTTTGATGTCACGATAGAAAACGGCGCTCTTGAGGGATATTCGTTTGAACAGGACATCCTGGTACCCTATTTCATAATTCCTTGCCCTCTCGGGTTCAAGGTCAGGGTTCGGTATAGCGGTACCGAGACGATAGGAGTACCGGTCCTTTAAACTTGGAAAGTGAGTTTTTTCTTCGAAGGTAAGGCTGAGCTTTCCGGTGTCAGTGAGCGAGTAAAAAAGCCCGGCCATGGGATTCCACGCATCCTTGTCTGCCTTGCGGAAATCGCGATGAGGAGTAACATTCCAGTCCTCGGCCTTAATTGACTTTTGCCGGTCATAGCTGAGGCCAATAATGGCATGAAGCTTCTTGGTTATGGTGATCGTGTCCTCGACCCCGATGGAAAACATCTCATCCTCATAAGTCTGCCAGGGGTTTGGCAGGTTATGTTCCTTATGAACATCGGATTTATAATGGCCTGCCACCTTTATAAGATTGTACGGCAGCAGGGAGGTGCCAAGTTCTATCGAGCCTCCGTAAGTATTATCGTGATAGTTGCTTCTGAAAGATGATCGCCTTGTTATGGTTGTATATGTCGCATCGTCATAAGCATGCAAGGCGTTTGTATACCTGTCCCAGTAGAACCGCATTTTCGCATAGCTCTTGTCGCCTATAGGAGTGCGGGAGTTAAAATAGTAGCCCTCCCTGTCCCAGTATGGCCATTGCCAATACCGTGGAGTTGTGCTGGTATCTGTTCCCGTATAAGGAGGCACTCCTTTCACACCGTGCTGTTCCCAGTAGCTCATGACATATTCGTGGCCTTCAGCAGGAGTAAAGCCGAATTTCAAATTGAATTTTCTGTCTCTGTAATAGGAATTTTCTCTCTGGCCGCCGTCCTCAGTTTTCTTAACAGTGGGTTCGAAATCGTCGGACAAAACAAAGTAGTCGCTGTTTATGTACGAAGCACCGCCTTGAAAATACCAGAGTTTTTGATTGGTGCCGAAGTTCGCGAACCCCTCATAGCCGTGGCCGGTGAAAGCGCCTATGCCGGCGCTTCCTTCAAATGTCTTTTCAGGGCGCCTCGATACAAGGTTGATAGCGCCCCCCATAGTATTGGGCCCGTACAGGACGGACGTAAAACCTTTTGATAGAATGATCTCCGATAAGTCAAATGTAGTAAACCTGTTCAGGTCAGGATACCCGTCGTAAGGCACATAGATGGGTATGCCATCCAGATAGACAGGTACATGCTTCAGATCGAGCCCGCGTACATAAACCATCCCTTCATTCCGCGCCCCTGCTTGCGAAAGCGTTACACCGGGTAAAAGGTTCAAAGCGTTGCCTACCGTCTCACGGTTGAACTCTCGCATCTCTTCATCTGACACCTTGTCGATTTTAATGTTCTTAGTTTCCTCGCCTTTGGTAGCAACCTCGATCTCTCCAAGGGTAAACACCCCCGTCCCTATACTTGCTTCTTGAGCGACTGCCTGTGTACAGAGCAAGAGACATGTCACTAAGATGCCGAATACAACCAAATATTCTTTTTTTTTGCAGTACGCCAAACCGCTCATGAAAACCTCCTTTTCTTGTTTTGTAATTTTCTACATATCTTAATTCTCTCCGGCGCCTGTGCATTAGCTTGACCAGAAGGCAGGCCCCTACGAGTTAAACGGGATTGCGTACTCGAAAAATATCGTTATTGCGTGATAGGAATAACCATTCGTTATATATCATCGACAATAACGCTTTGTCAATAAGAAAGTTAACCGAAAAAATCCTTGACTGCTCGTTATATATGATGATATATAACGTAAGCATTATTGCCGTTGGCATCTAATGATCCGAAACGCGATTAAATGTTCGTTCAGAAGGTTTGGACTTATTGAAGCCTTTGGCGCTTTCGAAGACGGATCAATCACCGCGGTAATAATTATGACGCACAGACTGGAGTATACGGTCTTATAAAGGTTAAACAACGGTAGCAATGACAGGGAAACAAACTTGGGTCCGAAGTGGGATGGTGTGGTCTGTTGGGATTCACCTCTCTTGCATAGCAATAATTGTATTTTTAAGCACGTTTGCCGTTCAACATAAAGAGATTGTGCAAATCATTCTGACCCTTGATCCTTCGATCGGGGGAGGTGGGGGCGGGGGGGGCCGTAGGGCGGCCATGGAGGTAGTGAAACCCCAAGAGATAGCAGCAGCGCGCGTTTCGGCTATCGCCGGAAGGCATCGCGAGGCGCAAGCTGAACGGGCAAGGAAGCTGGTTTCAGGAACAGCTTCTGTGGCTGCCCAATTGGTCAGAGACGAGGCGCCGCTTCAGAAGCCTGCTGAAAAGAGAGTGGAGGAAGAAGCAATAATGAAGGACCTTTCCACTTCGGCAACGATGGTAACCCGTCAAAGCACGGTTCGGGCTGAGGGCGCCGGTTCCGGTGGTGGGATGGGCGCTGGAACCGGTTCCGGGATCGGCTCGGGAACTGGCGCCGGAACAGGAAGCGGGAGTGGTACAGGGATCGGGAGCGGTTCGGGAAGCGGGGTAGGTCGTTTTTCGGGACCAGGGCTCGGAAGCAGTGAATCGTTCGAAGCCCAACGGAACCGTTATTTACATACTCACTTCGCATACATCCGGGATCTTATTTTGAAAAATATCACGTATCCTCCCATGGCAAAGAAACTTGGCTGGCAGGGGAACATGAGGGTCTCTTTTGTCATCAGGGAAGATGGCAAAGTGCAGCAGTTGAAGATAGTGAAAAGTTCAGGATATGAAGTGCTTGACAGAAACGTGGTGGAAACAGTTCGTGAGGTTCAACCGTTTCCCAGGCCACCGTTGCAGGCGGAGATTGTAATACCCGTTGTCTACGCCATCAAAAAAGAATGAATTCAAATTATGGATGATCGAGGAGGAAGAATACATGGAAGCAAATGGATTAGATTTTGAGGCGTGTATTAGAGAAGCGAAAACCTTTCATGGGGAAGCGTGCGCTGGCATTATCCTTGGTACCAGGATGGCCATCCTCGGTCTCAGCGCTATTGGAATAAACGATCCGAAAGGGGCAGACAGGAAGAATCTCGTAGTATACGTGGAGACTGACAGGTGTGCAAGCGATGCCATTCTTTCTGTCACGGGATGCCATCCAGGAAAGCGGACCATGAAGATTCTTGATCACGGTAAAATGGCGGCAACATTTATCAACCTGAAGACGGGCAAATGTGTCAGGGTTGTTGCAAAAAACAGGGACGGGAATAGAATAGTCACAAGGGAGGATATTGAGAAATCACCATATACGGAAGCTTATGCCATGATGCCCCTCGAAGACCTCTTTGAGGCGAGGGAGGTATCTGTTGATCTAAAGCCCGAAGATATGCCGGGAAGACCTCTTCGAATAGTCACATGCGAGGCATGTGGTGAGCGGGTCATGGATATGCGAGAGGTAAAAATGGATGGCAAGATCTTCTGTCGACCGTGTGCGACCGGGACAAACTACTACTCTGACAGATAGCGGTAGGGCAATGATGAGCACTGACGGGGCGTCGCAAGCCCCAGTAATTGATGTGAAGGATGTTGACTGGAACCGCGTATGGCAGGCCCAACGTGCCAAACAAAGTTATCCAAAGCGAGATGCGCGCTTCTGGGACAGAAGGGCGCCGGCCTTTGCCAAGGCTGTTTCAGGAGCAGATTATGCTGATCAGTTTTTGGCCATTCTGAAACCGGAAAACCATTGGTCTGTGCTTGATGTGGGCTGCGGAAATGGGACTCTCGCCATACCGCTTTCAAAACTCGTCTCATCAATTACCGCAATTGATCTCTCGCAGGAGATGTTGAAGGTGGTTCAGGAACGATGCGAAGCTGAAGGCATCAAGAATATTACAATCATCCATGGTAGATGGGAAGATGACTGGGGGAATCTTGGCATAAGGTCTCATGACATAGCCGTAGCCTCTCGTTCTATGGTTGTTGATGACCTTCGCACTTCTATTCTGAAGCTCGATGCGATTGCCAGAAAACGCGTCTATGTTGTTACTATCGTTGGAGATGGTCCTTATGACCGACACCTCTTCGATGTAATCGAGAGGCCTCTCAACGTGGGACCAGACTATATTTGCAACTACAACATGCTCTATCAGATGGGCATTTATGCGAATGTAGCGTTTATTGAAGACAAACGCATCAGGACGTACAACAGTCCGAAAGAGGTTCTTGATTCGGTACGGTGGATGTTTAGCGAATTAACGCCTGCCGAGGAGGATAAACTCAAAACCTACCTCAAAGAACGGCTGGTCTTCAACTCGGGCTCCTGGAAGCTCACGTATGAGAGGCTGGTCCGCTGGGCAGTTATGTGGTGGGACAAAGAATAACAAACCCGATAGGTCGACGCAAGCCCCAGGTGATGGACCCTGAAGGAAGATGGAGGAAGGGAGAAGCAAGAAGAATCAAGGTTTGCTGAACAGTAGACCTAACCAGCCGATTCTTGGGCGTGAAGGAGAGGTTCACACGGCTTTGAAGGGTGAGGGTGCGACGTGAACCCCACTAATAGAAATGAAAATGGATACATATCTGTGAAAATTGGAAAGAACCTTTTCCCGGTCCTGACGCTGATTCTTATACTTACAACAGGTATTTCACTGACCTTCGGTAAATACCCTGTGGCCTTTCCGGACATGATCAGGTTTTTTCTCTATAAGGTTCTCAATGTAGGCTACGTGGCCCCCGAAACATACCATCTTCTCGGGAGTCTTTTTCTCGACATTCGCCTGCCCCGTATTCTGGCCGCTGTCCTGATCGGAGCCTCCCTGTCCGTTTCTGGAGCTGCCTTTCAAGCCATGTTCGTCAACCCTCTTGTTTCGCCATCACTCCTTGGGGTACTCGCTGGAGCATCATTTGGCGCGGCGTTGGGCATGGTTTTTTCCAAAAGCTGGCTCACCGTGCAAGTATTAACGTTTACCTTCGGATTTGTTGCAGTTTTAATCTCTGTAGGCATCGCAAGAATACATAAAGGCGACACCATCCTTCTCCTTGTCCTTGGTGGGGTAATCAGCGGGGCACTCTTTACCTCTCTTTTATCGATCATCAAATATATAGCTGATCCGTATAACCAGTTACCCGCCATAACCCAATGGCTCATGGGCGGGTTGTCCTTTGTAGATGGAAGGATACTGCTTGCCATTGGCATTCCCCAGGTTCTGAGCATTATACTTGTTATACTTTTTTCAGGATATCTCAATGCTCTGAGCATGGGCGATGAAGAGGCTCGTGCACTTGGCATCTCAGTGGAATGGATACGCATGCTCCTCATATTCCTGGCAACCCTCATGAGCGCACTAACTGTAGTTTTGGCGGGAATGATCGGTTGGGTAGGTCTTATCATTCCTCATATTGCACGGATGCTTGTTGGTCCTGACAATAAGGTGCTAATCCCGGTATGCGCCCTTATCGGGGCTATCTATCTTATTATCGTTGATGATGTCTCAAGAATGCTCTTCAGCGTTGAGATACCCATTGGGATTACTACATCGCTCATTGGCATACCATTCTTCGCAATTATCTTAAGGAAGGCAAAGAAAGGATGGAACTGAAACCATTGATCAGGGTGGAAGGGTTGTCTTTTGGCTATACCCAAAAGATTGTGTTAAATGATGTCAACCTGACCATCGCAGAGGGTGAGATCGTCACCTTGCTCGGACCCAACGGATGCGGAAAGAGCACCCTTCTTAAGATTATGCTTGGTTTGCTCCGCCCGGCTAGGGGAAGGGTCTTCTTCAGCGATAGAGATATTCTGCACGTAAGTCCAAAATTTCTGGCAAAGGAGATAGCCTATGTGCCGCAGATACACAAAAGTTCCTTTCCCTACGCAGTGATGGACATTGCGCTTATGGGGAGGATACCCCATAAGACCTTCTTTTTCAGATACTCCAAGGCTGATATGAGTATCGCCCATGATGCCCTCGAAAGGCTCTCTATTTCACACCTTGCGAACAGGGCATACACGGAAATAAGTGGTGGTGAGAGACAACTGACGCTTATTGCCCGTGCGCTTGCCCAGGGGGCAAAAACATTCATCATGGATGAACCGGCAAGCGGTCTTGACTATGGGAATCAGTTGAGGCTTCTTGACCAGATCATAAAGCTCTCTCGGGAAGGATATACCTTTATCAAATCGACCCATTCCCCTGAGCACGCTCTCTGGATAGCGGACCGTGCCGTCATGATAAAAAACGGTGCCATAGTGTCGGATGGCAAGTGCGATGACATCATAAACGACGAGAGTCTTTTCCGGCTCTACAACGCCAGAGTCAATGTGTTGCGGCTCAATGGGTCCCTGAGAGTCTGTGTTCCCGAGACCATTTGTGGCTGTCAGGAGTTCGCAAAGTCACTATGGATGAGTCAAGACATCATGGAGCCACCGGGAGATATGATGCAGAGCAAAAGAGAAGCCGTACCTGTCAAAGAGGACCACAAAAATGCTGAGATCTGATGGTCAAATAAAGAAAATACTTGAGAGCATTAAGAGACTGGGTACCGTGAAAATGCCTCTGCTTGCTTGCTCTGGCTACGTAGCTGCTGAAGATGTCTATGCTGATTTTGATCTACCCCAATCGGCCATCTCAAGGTTTGACGGTTATGCAGTCAGGTCCGAGGACATCGAAAAGGCAACCCAGGACAATCCTGCTGTCTTGCGCATCATTGCAACAACATGCGCGGGTCACCCATCCCATCGTGTTATAAAGCCAGGCACTGCCATTCGTATCATGACCGGGTCTGTATTACCAATGGGCGCCGACTGTGTTGTCCGGTTTGAAGATACCGATGAACCGGGAGGCAAAAAAGGAGCATGCAAGAATGGTTACTCACAGGTAAAGGTTTGTGTTCCGATGCAGCCGGGCAACAATATACGTTTTGCCGGGAGCATTTTCCGGAGAGGGACCCTCCTGGTGCAGGAGGGAACTATCATAGGGCCAGAGGAGATCTCATCTCTCGCATCCTTAGGAAAAGAATGGATTACGGTGATCCGCCGTCCCGTTGTCGGGATACTAGCTTCTGGCGATGAACTGGTTAACCCAGGAAGGTCATTGTCTATCGGGAAAACTTACAATTGTAATACCGCTGCAACTGCACGCCTCGTAATGCGCTATGGAGGCATACCACTTGTTTTGGGGATCGCCCGCAACACTGAAACTGCCCTTATGTCAAAAATCAGAAAAGGAGTGGCAGGAGACGCAATTGTTATCAGTGGCGGCGCTGCCAAGGGAGACCATGATCTGGTCCTACATGTGTTGGAAAAGGTTGGAAAGATTGTTGTTTCCGGAACGAAAACAGGATCGGGGGCTGCAATTGCGTTTGGCTTGAGCAAGCGGTCTTCTGTCACAGAACCAGAAGTTGCCATACCCGTATTTTCTTTGCCTGGTACTCCTGCCGGATGTCTGATTAATTTTGAAACACTGGTAAGGCCGGCTCTCCACAAAACGCTCGGACTTCCAGCGGCGTTTCATCCTTCATATGAAACAATTGCATCAGATTTGGTCCTCCACGGGACTACAAAAACGTTTGTAAAGCATCCACATTTGCATGAGGCACAGGACAGACATAAGGTGAGACAAAATTCACTCAAGCATAACCACTTGGGATATGCAACCATGGGAGGGGATAAGATACGGACTGGCAGCAGGATAAATTTTTTCTCTGAGGAATGGCGCCATTAGAAAGGTATGAGCAATGTTCTCGGAAAAACAAAGGTTTCATACCAACATCAAATAGATGTTCGGATTGATACAACATTCAAAGAAAGGGTGAACTCATGGAAATATTGAACTGCATATTGAATAGCATCAGAGAGGATGCGCCCGTGCAAGACGTGAGAAGGGGGCTTCACTGGACCGCCGTGGTGAGTAAACGTTGTGGTCTGGCTTCAACAACGGCTCAGCACGTGGGCTGCAGCCATGGGGAAACAGGCGGTATGGAGGGTTCCTTTACAGAGATGACAGCGCTCGGTCTTGCACGCCACTGCATCGAAGGCGACCTGGCGGATGTATCCCTTGGAGTTGCCGCCATTAATTCCCTCCTCGATATAGATCCGAGCGGATACGACGACATAGACGGCTTGCAGATCGTCAAAAACATGGGAAAAGGAAAGAACATTACTATCATCGGCCACTTCCCGTTTCTGGATGCTCTTAAAAAAGAAGCCGGCAACCTGTGGATCATAGAAAAACAGCCGAGGCCGGGTGATTTCCCTGAAGAGAGAGGAAATGATTTCATCCCTATGTCAGACATTGTTGTAATATCAGGCACAACCCTTCTTAACAATACCCTTCACGGTATCCTCGATCTTTGCCGAAAAGATAGCGTTAAGATGCTGCTCGGGCCCACAACTCCCCTCTCAGAGGTGCTCTTTGGCTACGGAATAGACATGCTCGCAGGGAGCGTGGTAACGCACAAAGAAATAGTGTTGCGATCGGTAAGCGAGGGGGCTAGTTTCATGCAACTCAAGAAAAAGGGTGGAATTCGCTTTGTGACCATGATCAACAGCTATGATGATATTGTCAGAAGGTTGTCTGGATAAAGGAGAAAACCATGAGCAAAAAATCAAATAGAAGATTGAAAATAAGAATAAGCAATCTTGCATTAGTTTTTTTAGCATCCATACTTCTCGGACTGGCCTCAAACAATGCCTCGCTTTACGCCGAAGATTACAAAACAGTAACTGACATGTGCGGCAACAGGGTGGAAATCCCTGTTAGACCGAAGAGAATAGCCTGCATGCATTGTGTTTCTCCAGAAAAGATAATGACGCTTGGTAAAGGAGATTCTATAAGTCTTATGGCAGAACAATCTCCATGGGCGTACATGCTTTATCCGGAAATAAAAAACAGTCAAAGCAATAAAGGCGTCACACCGGAACAGATGGCGAATATGAGCATTGACTTTGTGCTCTATACGCCGGGGATGACGAAAGGGGAACAATACAGCGCGGTGGACATAAGAGCTGTATGCGCATTTTCGGCCGACAAGAGACCCATGAATTTTGATCAATATATTGAAAGCTTTAAAAATCAGGTAACCTTTTTCGGCGACGTCCTGGGGCCTGACGCAAAAGCAAGAGCGGACAAATACAACGAGTATTTCGAGAAAAAGGTCAAACAGATTCTATCCATAACGTCAAAAATAGATAGGAAAAACAGGCCAAGTGTTTACTATGGCGGTCTGCGCGGCAGTATGTTGAACAGCCAGGGAAACGGCAGCGCGATGCACTGGAATGTGGAAGTTTCCGGGGGCAATTATCTACCTCAGTCACTCGACGATAACCACGCGAAGGCTACTATGGAGCAAATATTGTTGTGGGACCCGGACATTATCCTCCTCAGCGGGCTTCTTGATTCTGATATCGTAACAAACAATCCGTCATGGGCAAACACAAGAGCGGTCAAAAATAAAAAGGTATACCGCATTCCCATGGGTGTCTATGCATGGGACCATGCGAGCAACGAAGGAGTACTTCTCATGATCTACATGGCAAAGATATTCTATCCTGACTTATTTAGAGACTGGGACATGATAAAGGAAATGAAGACGCTCTATTCCGAGGTTTATGGAAAAACAGTAACAAATCAGGATATGCAAAGGATACTGCAACACCTCCCGCCGTTATAAAAAGTCACGGACGGAATATTTGTGGAGACGGGCTTAACACGACTTGTAACTTGCGTAAAGGAGCATACAGCATAGGACAAAGATAACAGATATGAAAAGAAATCAAAAAGCGGTAAAAAACAAGGAAGGGCAGGAAAAATCTATCCCGGCAGATAAACGGGCTCAGGAGTTTTCTGAACATGCTGCATCCACAGGATATCCGGAGGCATTCATCAGGCTCATGAAGCCCCACAAGGAATGGACAGTCCTCGACATGGCATGCGGAGGCGGGACAATAGCAATCCCTCTCGCCGAAAAGGTAAAATCCATTACTGCGGTTGATTTCTCGAAACAGATGCTGAACACGGTTGAGTGGCGGTGCCGCATAGGGGGTATATCAAATGTCAAGACCATCGAAGGGCGCTGGGAAGACGATTGGGAAAATCTTGGGATTGGTATACATGACATAGCTCTTGCCTCACGGTCCCTCATCGGTAATGATACAAAAAGTTTGGTCACCAAACTGAACAACATTGCGCGGCAGGCAGTTTACCTGTCTACCGTTGTCGGTACGGGTCCTTTCGACAAACAACTCTTCGAATCGACAGGCAGGGAATTCAAAATTGGACCGGATTACATCTACTATTATAACTTACTTTATGAGATGGGCATCATGGCAAATATCTCCTTTATTCTCGAGCGGCATCACAATCAGTGGAGCAGCCAGGAAGAAGCATTAGACGGACAGAGGTGGATGTTTCGCGAAATGACAGCAGAAGAAGAAGGTAAGGTCAGGTCATACCTGAGACAACATCTTGTACAGGTTGAGGATGGCTGGCAGTTGCCTTATCCGCGGCAATGTTATTGGGCGGTAATGTGGTGGACAAAAGACAAATAGGTCCGGCCATGATAAAACAAAAACTTGAAAAACAACTCAAACCGTGCAAAGTCTTGTACACACTCTCCGTTTGTCTCCTTGCTGTTTTGGCTTCTGCAATACCATCACATGGCACGGAACTCACCGATATGTTCGGAAGACAATTTTCTATACCGGACCGGCCGCAGAAGGTCTACAGTCCATCGCCGCCAATAACCAATTTGCTGTATGCGATTGATCCCGTCATGATTGCAGGCCTTACTGTCCCTATCCGTGAGCACGAAAAGCCGTATCTCAGGAAAGAAATGCAGTTACTTCCGGTGCTCGGTGGGTGGTTCGGGGTCGGAAATGTACCAAACCTGGAAATGATCCTGAAAATCAATCCGGAACTCATTATTACATGGAAGCGAACCTCCGCTGTAAACGTGAAAGTTGACCAGACGCTGAAAACTATGCCTATTCCTGTAATCAGCCTCACCCTGGATACCATTTGGGACTATCCCGCGGCATTTCTTTATCTGGGTAAGTTACTTGGCCGTGAGGCCCGGGGAGATGAACTTGCCGCATATGCCCGTAGAACGCTCTCAGAAATGAAAGAACTTGCAGCCCCTCAATCTGCTAAAAAAAAGGTTCTTGTTTACTATGCCGAAGGGGTTGATGGCTTGAGTACAGAGTGCCACTCTTCGCTACATGCAGAACTTATCCCACTGGCGGGAGGATATAATGTTCACCGTTGCCAGGAAAGGAATCCTATGGGTATGGAGAAAATCTCCTTCGAACAGGTCATGCTCCATAACCCGGATGTGATACTGGTAATGGAGAATGTTTTCTACAAAAGCGTCTTTTCTGATCCAAGGTGGCAAAGGATAAAGGCCGTGAAGAATAAAAAGGTCTATCTGATTCCAAACCAACCTTTCAACTGGTTCGACCGGCCCCCATCCTTTATGCGTCTTCTTGGAGCTAAATGGCTTGCAAACATTCTTTATCCAGAGAGGTACCACGCCAATATGGTGAAAGAGACACAAGAATTCTTCAAACTCTTCCTTGGGATAGATCTCAATGCCCGGGAGGCAAAAGCTGTTTTGCGACAGTAATTTCGAACTAAAGGAGTAATGCTGCATGGACTGGCTTCATTACGCAATTGATTTTGCAGTTATCGGATTTCTCGCATTTATGAGTGTGGTTGCTGTAGCGGTGGCAATAGAACGGAAGATTTTCTTCCGCAGGGTGCGCCTTGACGACTATACAGACAGACGTGAACTGGAACTCGACCTCACCAGGCATCTTCACATCATAGCAACGGTGGGGAGCAATGCACCGTATATCGGTCTTCTTGGCACGGTACTTGGTATCATGCTTACCTTTGCAACGATTGGAAAACAGGGATTGGCCGACACCTCCCAAATCATGACAGGTCTTGCACTCGCCTTGAAGGCAACGGCTATCGGCCTCGTGGTTGCCATACCGGCTGTTATCCTCTACAATTTCATCTTAAAGTCTGTGAAGGAATTGCTGCTTCGCTGGGAGATACAAAATGGAAGAGAAAAGCTTTGATTACATGAACGTCATCCCCCTTGTAGATGTGATGCTTGTGCTGCTCACGATCGTCCTTACGACGTCTTCTTTTGTTGTGAGTGGCGTCATACCCGTGTCATTGCCAAAGGCTTCGAATGTACAAAATGAAGTAAGGCAATCTCAAACCATAATAATTGATGCAAAAGGAATAATTTATTTTGATTCAACCCCACTGTCCCTCAATGGGCTCCGGGAATGTCTTGCGCAGGCGGATCGGGGTGTACCCATACAGGTAAGGGCGGACAAAAACATTACAGTTCAGGCCTGTGTGGACGTGCTTGACCTTCTCGCCGCCGAGAGATTCCAGAGGGTAAGCCTTCAGACGGAAAGGTCGGTTAAAGGAGAATAACAAGGATGGTAAATACGGAGGATACAAAGTATGCGATGCAACTATTACCACGGCAAATATACATAACAATATAGTTCGTTCTGTGGCAGACTCTCTTCATGGAAAAGATCGACGCTCGCACACACAGTCCGCAAGTACAATACGAGATCAGAAAACAGGTGATTCGCCGCAGAAAGCAAGGGTTTTCCAATAAGACGGTGGCGCAAGGAGTCGGCATCAGCGTGTGCCATGCAAGCAGAATATGGCAAAGCTACAAGAAAGGAGGCAGCAAGGCCATCGAGCCGGGCACGCGGGGACGCCGTCACAGGCAGAAGAGAACCCTTATGGAGGATCAGGAGAGAGAAATTCAGCGGCTCATTATTGACAAGACCCCCCCGATTAGCTCAAGTTCTCCTTTGCTCTCTGGACGAGAAAAGTAGTACAGGAACTTATCAAAAGAAGGTACGCGATCGATATGCCCATACGGACCGTCGGCATGTATCTCTCCCGGTGGGGTTTTACTCCCCAGAAACCTGTCAAGAAAGCCCGGGAGCAGAAACCGGAAGCAATAAAGCAATGGCTCAAAGAAGACTATCCCCGAATAGCCGGACAAGCAAAGAAGGAGAAGGCGGAGATTCTCTGGGGAGACGAGACAGGCATCCAGAATGAAGCCAACCATACCCGCGGATATTCTCCCCAGAGAATAAAACCGGTTCTCAGGATACCCTCCAAAAAGGAGCGCATCAGCATGATCTCTGCCATCAACAACGAAGGAAAGGTCAGGTTCATGATCTATAGAGAATCTATGACCTCTTCCCGGCTCATCGGTTTTATGACCCGACTCATCAAAGACGCCGGAAGAAAGGTGTGTCTCATCCTGGACAACCTGAAGGCACACCACAGCAAAGCTGTTGCCGAATGGCTTGAAAAGAAGAAAGACAATATAGCGGTCTTCTATCTTCCCACGTACTCACCCGAGCTTAATCCTGATGAATACCTGAATAATGATCTGAAACACAAGACCGAATCGTTTATGAGAACGCTGGTAAAGAGACCCCACCATGTGAAGAAATACTTTAAGCATAAGGCGGTGGCCTATGCAGCATGAAGTTGGTTGATATGTTTAAAAGCCGGAGTAATATTAGGAATCAACGTTCAAAAAAACCCATGCAAGTGGATTGACATCCACGGTCGGACATTATCTTGCCATATCTGCTTTAATCAGACTGACGATCTCTCCCTCATTGGGAAAGCGCTGCCCTTTAATTTTGTGTTTGGAAAAGATCAGCCTGTCATCGCACTTCACATCGAAGATGCCGCCGCTTCCCTTGACTAATGTAATTTTTGATTCAGGGTAATTTGCTTTCAATTCCGCTTCCACCCTGGAAGCATGAGGAAGATAGTTTCAGGCAACGCAATACTCAATAAAAATATTCATAACATCTCCTTAATTGTATTAATAATGAGCAAAACGCTCACCGACAAGTTGATTCATTTTGATCATATCCTGCTGTCTATCAACACCGCCTTTGTTATTATATATACACATTTTAGACGGCTTTTTGAAATAGGGCAAATGTCACCCTGAAAGTTTTCGCTGATAGCAACAATTCTTATAGTATCTCATATTCTTCAGCTTGGTTTAGATGCGTTGAAGCACATAGAAGACGTACCCGTAACTGTCTTCAGAATGTGCAAAGACATCGATCTCCTTAATGGTCTCAAGTGCAAGGCTCCTCACGGAAGGATCAGGATGGCTGACAAGAATTTTTGCCCGTTTTCCAAGAATATCGTAGAAGCCTTTAACCCATGCTTCTCTGGGCAGTGTGTAGGTTGCAAGTATTGTGTAGCCTGCTTTTTCAATAGCCATAAGGTTTTGCTGAATTGACTGCATGCCAGGATAACCTGATAGAAAGAACTCCCTTACTTTATCAGGGATCTGTTCGCGTACCCATGACATTTCACTGACAACAACAAAGCCTTCTGGATCTATTGCCGGGGCCCAGGTAATCAACGCATTCGAGAATCCCATGTTGTATGCCGCACCTTCTGACCACAGCAAGTCGATACGTTGAAAGACATCCGGTATATCCTTCATGTCCATACAATGTACCTGAACAAGATGCTCTATTCTCGCGGTTTTGGCACGCCGTATCAGGTCAGCCAAAAACGGCTCATGCACATCAATCGCGTGAACAAGCGTGTTGAGTTTCGTTGCCAACGCAATTGTCTGGCGACCTGTTCCGCATCCGGCATCAACGATAAGGCCAAAATGGCGTCTGGGAAGAAGTTTAAGAACATTTAGAGTATGAACATTGTCCCCCGGACCAAGTTTTCCCATACCACTGAAGAGAAGGTCAATCGGGTTAAATGTGTTCACATGCCCCTCCATATCAGACAGTCATTTTTTGGCTTCTTCATTGTCCCAGGTATTATTTGAATCGATCATCCGACCTTTTTCTTGCGGCAACCTTCCCTGTTCTTTCAAGCCAG
>Ga0208694_1002048_pt1 | contig 22472 bp, 14 predicted proteins | sample AD_UKC078_MetaG_FD_184442 | JGI IMG/M metagenome (GOLD analysis project Ga0208694, IMG submission 184442) | Active sludge microbial communities of municipal wastewater-treating anaerobic digesters from USA - AD_UKC078_MetaG (SPAdes) (version 2) | ecosystem: Engineered > Bioreactor > Anaerobic >...
AATTTGTATTTTTGTATTTAACATAAAAACTAAGGAGTTGCCGAAAGCCTAAAAGTGGAGGCATATTAAAAATTATTTAATTATGAGAAAAATTTTGTTATTTACCTTAGCCTTTAGCATTCTATTTGTAGGTTGCAAAAAAGAAGGAGTTTATAACCCTAATAAAAAAATTAAACGAATTTATTACGAATATGGTTTAAATACTGGCACAAAAACCCTTTCGCAAGAATGGACTTGGGAAAAAGACAAGTTAGTTAAAATTAAACATTCTTTCTATACTGAGATATTATCTTATGATAATAAAAATCGACTGATAAAAATTCAAGATTTTGATTTTAATGATAGATACGAAATTATATACGATAAAAAGCTAATAAGTAAGATTGAATATTACATAGGCAATTCGTTATGTCAGACAATGAATTTTAAGTATGATAAAGATAAAATTGTTGAAATTACAATTGTGGATATTGATAATAACAAAATGATTGCAAGTAGATCGACCAAACCAGATAGTTTTATTTCCACAATTTTACCGTTTGAGATACCAGAAAACTCTATGCGAACTAAATCTGCTATCTCGTCAACATATATTATAACTTATGAATATGATGGAGATAATATAAGTAAAACAAAATATATTGACGACGATAATCAAGTTCACGAATATACTCAAGAAAATTATGATAACAAACTTAATCCATTTTATAATAGCCGTTTTTTATCAAATGGTTTAGGCATTGGCTTCTCAAAAAATAATGTTGGAAAAGCAACAACTATAACTTCAGACAATGATGTAAAGACAATAGAGTTTGAATACGTTTATGATGGAAAATTTCCAACAGAAGTTATAGAAAAAGAATCATCGTCTGCAACTAATGAATTTAGTATTAATAAAACATATTATGAATATCAATAAATTGCAACAACTCAGTAGCAATAAAAAACTGCTTCGATTTGAGGCAGTTTTTTTGTAATATTCTCAGGAAGTTAATATTTTGCTTCACTAAATAGTTTAATTATTTAGTCTTATTTTTTTCTATAGGTAATACTCCGCCTGCCATTTCGCCAATGATATTAACTAAATCGCTACCTTCAGGAATTACTATTTTTGAATTATCTTTAAGAGCCTTTTCAATTGTTTCCAATTTTTTCAAAAGTTGTGCATTTCCAACAAAGTATTTGTCAGCAGCTTCGTTAACTAATTTAATTGCTGAAGCTTCACCTTCTGCATATAAAATTTTGGCTTGTTTTACACCTTCAGCTTCTTTAATTTTTGCACGTTTTGTTCCGTCAGCAGAAATTTCAGCAGCAGTAGCAAAGTCGATAGCAGCAATTTTTTCGTTTTCAGCTTTTACAACTTTGTTCATTGTTTCTTGAACATCATGTGGAGGGTCGATTTGTTTTAACTCTGTTCTAACGATATCAATTCCCCAAGAACGAGTTTCATTACATAAAGTTTTGTGTAGTTCCGCATTTATTTTTCCTCTTTCACTATTTGCAGCTTTTAAAGTAAGAGTACCAATAATATTTCTTAATGTTGTACGAGCAAGGTTAACAATTTGCCATTGATAATTATTTACATTGTATTGAGAATTTTTAACGCTTTCTTCATCAAAATTTACTTTAAAATAAACTTGAGCGTCAACACTTGCGTTAAGATTATCATTTGTAATAATTTCTTGTGGTTGAGCGTCAACCATTTGCTCTGTAATATTTACTCTATACATTTTATCAATCACAGGAATAATCCAATGAAATCCTGGTTTTGCAAATTTTCTATATTTTCCTAATCTTTCGATAAGTCCGCGATGAGTTGGTCTAACTATTTTTATTCCTGCAAAGAAAATTAACAGTACAATAGCACCAATAATAATAAGAAGTTGAGTGTCCATAATCATATTTTTTAAATTAATATTTATAATTCTACAAAGTTAAAAAAGTTTTTTTATTATACTTATTTTTTTTGATAATTTTTATAAAACAAAAAAGCCCACTTGTTGTGAGCTTTTTTGGCGGACTGGACGGGACTCGAACCCGCGGCCCCCGGCGTGACAGGCCGGTATTCTAACCAACTGAACTACCAATCCTTAAATCGCCTGCAAATATAAAACAGATATTTATATTAGCCAAATATTTTTTAGTTTTTTTTAATTGTTTTTTTTAAGTCTATCTTTATAGTTATCAACAACTTAAATAATTTTCAAAAAAGGCTGTCTTAAATTTTATTTTAAAACAGCCTTATAAAAATATCTTTTAACCTCTATTTTTTATTTTTATTGATTCAATAACGTTAATAATATAATCGCCCATTTGTTCACATTCGCTTATAATATCCATATAATAAACACTTGCTTGATACGAATATTCAAGATTATTTAGGCTTTCTATATTTTTACGTTTCAATAAATTTCGTTGCTCGTTTATTTCATCTTCCATGCTTCGACTTACAATAAGTTCTTGTTCAGTTATTGTAGCCGAAGACAATACTTTTTGCATATTATCAAAAGCTACTTTTAAAAGTTCATACATAGAGTTGATATTTTCTATCAATTCTTCTTTAAACACAACTTCTGCGTCCATTTTACGTTTTAAATGGCGACCTATTTTACAACAAGCATCAGCAATACTTTCAATTTCTGAAACCTCACGCAAAATAGCACGTATATGTTCTTTACTTTCATTACTTAATCTTCCTTCGGTAACTTTGCCTAAATATGAACCTATTTCTATTTCCATTCTATCGCTTATCTCTTCATATTTTTCTAATCTATTATATAGTTTGAGAAATTTTTTATCGTTATGGTTCATATTTGTCATTTGTTCAACAAAACCCAACATTTTACGAACTCGCTTAGCATAAAGCTCAACTTCTTTTTCAGCTTGAAGAATTGATAACTCTGCTGTAGAAAGCATTCCTGTAGTGATATATTGAAGTCCAAATTCTCCATCTTCCTCTTCTCCCCTTCTGCTGGGGCGTATAACTTTGAGACAGATTTTTTCGTACAACTTCACAAACCATATCATTACTAAGACGTTACAGACATTAAACATGGTATGGAAGAGCGAAAGTCCGTAAGTTGTAGCTGCTTGATAAGTTAAATAAGTTTCTTGTTTTGCTACTAAATGAGCTGGAAGTTCCGATTTTGAGAGTGTAGTTATTTGCTTATATTCTTCGGGTTGCAATGAATTTATAAAACTATACATTTCTGTGGGATTTCCTGGACCAAAACTTACCACCATATTTGAAACCATGCCTACAAATAATTTAAAAATAATCAGCACCCATATTACTCCAAACACATTAAACATAAAGTGAGAAAAAGCAGCTCGTTTTGCTGATATATTTGCCGGAATAGCAGCTAGATTAGCAGTAATAGTTGTACCTATATTTTCGCCCAAAATCATTGCCGCTGCTGAAGAAAAATCTATCCAACCATTTGTCGCCATAATTAGTGTAAGAGCAACTGTAGCACTTGATGACTGAACAATAAGTGTAATAACTGTACCTATAAGCACATAAATCAAGACAGACGCAAAACCCATATCAGAGAAATTTTGTACAAAAGACAAGACCTCTGGGTTATTTTGTAAATCAGGCATAGAAGCTTTTAAATAATCAAGCCCCATGAAAAGGAAAGCAAAACCAAAAATAAATTCCCCCATTGATTTTCGCTTGTTCTTAGATGAAAATACTAAGGGGATAGCAATACCCATCAATGGAATAGAGAGGGCGCTGATAGAAAACTTACCAAATCCAAATAAGGAAATCAACCAAGCTGTAGCAGTTGTTCCAATATTTGCACCCATTATTACACCAATTGACTGCACTAAGCTAAGTAGCCCTGCGTTTACAAAACTTACAACCATAACCGTGGTGGCAGACGAAGACTGGATGATTGCTGTTATTGTAAGTCCGGTAAGAACACCCATTACACGGTTTCTTGTCATAGCCGACAAAATTGAACGCAATCTATTTCCTGCAAGTTTTTGCAAACCTTCGCTCATTATCTTCATTCCGTACAAAAACAGACCTAAAGAACCAACGAGCATTAAAAAATCAAAAAATGTATATTCCATAATTTAAAAGAATAAGGTAAATTGCAGGCAAAAGTATTTGAAAAAGAAACTATTAAATATGTTTACAAGCATAAACATAAAATCTTAATTAACGATTACACAAAACTATTGCTATTACAAGCAACCATGACTTAAACATTTTATTAACAACATTTAAAAAATTGTTAATAAACCTTTGGAAAATTCATATAACTTACTGATAATATGCACACTTAGAATAAGTGTAAAAAAATTTTAAATTTTATTTAAGCTGAATTAAGATATTATTTTCAAGCTCTATTTTCCTGTTTTCAGCGTTGCAGCACCCATGCCAAATAATTACGCCTTGCCCGCAAGGGCAACATGTGATTAACCGTAAGATTTATCTTGCGGTGGAGACACCCTCCAGTTCCCTCGCCCGCAAGGGCGACACAATGAACACAACACAGTTAAAAGTGATGAAAATTAATTGCAAAAAATTGATGAAAATTAATTTGCTATTTACAGTCGGTTTACTTTATGAACTTTTGCTTTCAGCGAGCTCGTAAACTCGGTTTACTTTATAAACTTTTAACTGAGTTTATTGTGTTGCCCTACGGGCAAGGCTTTTGAGGGTCTATCTACCGCAGGCTTCGCCTACGGTTAATCACATGTTGTCCTACGGACAAACCCTTGATAGTCTTATATTGTCCTTACGGACAATTATATATGTATATGCTGTTTAAAATATTGCAGCACCCAAACACAATAAATTGCGCCTGATTATCAGAGACTTAACGGGTACTGTAGAAAAAGTGCGGAAGACAGGAGATATTATTTTTAAGCTCTATTTTTTATTTTAATTGACTCAATAACGTTTATAATATAATCGCCCATTTGTTCGCACTCACTTATAATGTCCATATAATAAACGCTTTCTTGATATGAATATTCAAGATTATTGAGATTTTCTATATTTTTACGTTTTAATAAGTTGCGTTGCTCGTTTATTGCATCTTCCATACTTCGACTTACAATAAGTTCTTGTTCTGTTATTGTAGCCGAAGACAATATTTTTTGCATATTATCAAAAGCTTCGTGTAAAAGTTCATACATAGAGTTGATGTTTTCTACCAGATCTTCTCTAAACTCAACTCCTGCGTCCATTTTACGCTTTAAATGACGACCAATTTTACAACAAGCATCGGCAATACTTTCAATTTCTGAAACCTCACGTAAAATAGAACGTATATGTTCTTTACTTTCGTGGCTTAATCTTCCTTCAGCAACTTTACCTAAATATGAACCTATTTCTATTTCCATATTGTCGCTTATTTCTTCGTATTTCTCTACTCTATTATATAGTTTAAGAAATTTTTTGTCGTTATGATCCATATTTGTCATTCTTTCTACAAAACCCAACATTTTACGAACGCGTTTAGCATAAAGTTCAACTTCTTTTTCAGCTTGAAGAATTGACAGTTCAGCTGTTGAAAGCATTCCTGTAGTGATATATTGAAGTCCAAATTCTCCATCTTCTTCTTCACTTACTCTTGGACGTATAAGTTTGAGACAAATTTTTTCATACAAGTTTACAAACCATATCATTATCATCACATTACATATGTTGAACATGGTATGAAATAAAGTTAAACCGTAAGATGTTGCTGCTTGATAATTTAGGTAAGCATCTTGTTTTTCTACTAAATGAGCTGGAAGTTCAGATTTTGAGAGTGTAGTTATTTGTTTGTATTCTTCTGTTGGTAATGATTCTATATAACCCAACATTCCTGCAGGATTTGCTGGTCCATAACTTGCTACCAAATATTCAACCATTTGCACAAAATATTTAAACACAAAAAGCATCCATATCACACCAAAGACATTAAACATAAAATGCGCAAAGGCAGCTCGTTTTGCAGCTATATTTGCAGGAATTGCAGCTAAATTGGCAGTAATAGTTGTTCCAATATTTTCGCCCATAATCATTGCTGCTGCTGATGGAAAGTCTATCCAACCTTTTGTAGCCATAATAAGCGTAAGGGCAACTGTTGCACTTGATGATTGAACTACAATAGTTAAAATAGTACCTATAAGTAAAAAAATCAAGATAGACCAAAAGCCCATGTCAGAAAAGTTTTGCACAAAAGCCAATACTTCTGGATTGCTTTGTAAGTCGGGCATTGAAGATTTTAACAAATCAAGTCCCATAAAAAGGAAAGCAAAACCAAAAATAAATTCTCCTATTGATTTTCGTTTACTTTTAGATGAAAAAATTAACGGAATAGCTATACCCATTAATGGAATAGAGAGAACACTAATCGAAAACTTTCCAAATCCAAATAAAGAAATCAACCAAGCAGTGGCAGTTGTTCCAATATTTGCACCCATTATTACACCAATAGACTGAACCAAGCTAAGCAGTCCTGCATTTACGAAACTAACAACCATTACTGTGGTAGCAGACGATGACTGTATGAGTGCTGTTACTAAAAGTCCGGTAAGTACACCCGTTACTCGATTTCTTGTCATCGCTGACAAAATTGAACGCAATTTGTTCCCTGCAAGTTTTTGCAAGCCCTCGCTCATTATCTTCATTCCGTACAAAAACAGACCTAAAGAACCTATGAGCTTTAATAAATCAAAAAAACTATAATCCATCTCAAAAAATAATAAGTTAACTTGCAGACAAAAGTATTTAAAAAAGAAATAATTACAAATGATAAAATTGTAATAACAATAACAAATAGCCTCAAACTATTCAAACAACAAGAAAGTATCAATTATTATTTTTTTTCAACAATATAAAAATCATTGTTAATAAGATTTTGCAAACATTTACCAAACCGCTAATAATCTGCAAGTTACAAGCAAATAAACCATGAAAATTTATTTCAAAATTTTATTTAATTCATTGGTATTTTCAAAAGGAATTAAATAAAATCCATATTCAATATTTAGATTTTTTGGCACAAGTCTGTATTGCTCTTCGGGCAAGGCTCCCCAAGAATTATTTCCAGCAACTCCCTGCATTTTAAAATCAATAAACACATCTACCCTATCTGATTTTTGATAAGCATCAATATGTTTTTTCTCAACTTCTGTTAATCTTGGAGCATCATTATGCCAATCATCACCATTATCAATACTTTCCATTAAAACATCTGAAACATTAAATTCAAAATTTTCATTAGCTGCATGAAAAACTAAGCCTTTGCCAAGTTGATTGTAAATTGCCAACCAACGCGTATCTGTATGATGTCCAGCTTCTTGTGCAAAAACATATTTCTCGCTAAATTCCGAAATTTTTGAAGAATATTTTCCAATAAAAGTTGAAGTTTTTCTATCACAATAATTCGCCCAAGGACCTCTACCATAATATTCGACATCAACAAACTCAGCTGGCATTTGCATACGCATTCCTAGTCTAAACAGATATGGTAAACTTGATTTTCGTGCATCAAAATTATTATTAACTTTAATAATTCCATTATTATAAATTGTATATTCTAAATCCCAAGTTGCATTTGCTTCTTCAAAATTGTAGGTTAATTTAATTTTTAAAGGTTCTGAGATTTCATTTTGAATTTCAAGATTTTGCACATTTAATTTATCATAACTTGCATTTTTCCAAACCTCTAATTTCTTTGGCATTCCTGCTCCATAGTCGTTATCTAAAGGTGCACGCCAAAAATTAGGACGCAAACCAAACTCATCTTTTATAAATTCTAAATTTTGATATTTATATGACAAAATAATTCCTGTTTCCTTATCAATTTCGATAACAAAATCTTTTCCAACTACTTGCAACTTTCCTAAGTCATCAACTAAATTCAAATTATTTTTTTGATTTTTAAGTTCAAATTTTGGAAATTCATTTACTATAAATTGGTCTCTTGCTATAACCCAATCTTTTGGAATACCGCGAACTTCATCTTTTTGTTTTACATAAAAATTAATCAAAGTTTGAACATCTTTTTTAAACAATTTCTTAATTCCAGGAATTGAAACAGTTTTTCTTTCTTGTGGTTTTACGTCAACATTTATTTGTCCAGTTTTCAAAACTTTACCAACAGAAAGAATTTCATATTCAATTTTATATTGGCTCAAATCTATAAAGAAATTTTCGTTGTAAATCGTTACAGTTTCAGCATTATAATCAAAATCTTCAAACCACAAATTTTGATAAACTTTACGCATTTCTTCGGTATGTGGCTTTGTTGTTCTGTCGGGAAAAACCAATCCATTTATACAAAAATCTCCAGCCGATGGAGTTCCTCTTTCTCCGTAATCGCCACCAAAAGCCCAGATTTTTTCGCCTTTTTCATTTTTTTCTTCAATACCTTGGTCAACCCAATCCCAAATACAACCGCCTTGCAACAAAGGGTATTTTCTAATAATATTCCAATAATCTATAAAATTCCCCAAGCTATTTCCCATTGCATGTGCATATTCGCATTGAATTAAAGGACGATTTGCGTTTGTTCTCAAAGCATATGCTTCGGTTTCGGCAGGTGGCACATACATTGGACAAAAAATATCAGTATTCCATTCCAAACCAGCTCTTTCGTACTGAACAAGACGAGTATCATCATGTTTTTTCAACCATAAATAAGTTTGATACATATTATATCCATTTCCTGCCTCATTTCCTAAAGACCAAATTATTACACTTGGATGATTTTTGTCTCTTTCAAACATTCCTATTGTTCTATGTAAATGAGCTTCTAAAAAGTCTAAATTATTTGCCAAACAACCGCCTACTTGCAAGCTATAGCCCATTCCATGAGATTCTATATTTGCTTCATCAATTACATAAATTCCATATTCATCAGCAAGTTGATAAAACAATTCAGGCTGTGGATAATGTGCTGTGCGAGCGGTGTTTACATTGTATTTTCTAAAAAGTTCAAAATCTTTTCGCATTAATTCTTCATCAACATAATGTCCTGTTTTTTCGCTATGTTCGTGAATATTTACACCTTTAATCAAAATTGGCTTGCCATTCACAAGTAATTGTTTATTTTTTAATTCAACTGTTCTAAAACCTATTTTTTTACTGATAATTTCAACACTTTCGTTGTTTTCATCTTTAATTTCTATGATTAAAGTGTAAAGATTAGGTTCTTCAGCCGACCATTTTTTTACTTTTTGAATGGTTTTTAGAAAATTAATTTCTGAAATATTATCAGTAAAACTCAATTCTTTAGTTTCTTCTGCAATTTTCTTATTTTTATCATCAAGCAACTGATAATTAAGTTTATAGCCTGATTTATTATTTTCTAAATTGTTAATTTTAACTGTTAAATCCAAAATTCCATTTTCATAATTTTCGTCTAAAATTGTTTTTGCAAAAAAATCCGAGATATGAACTTTTGGTCTGGCATAAACATAAACATCGCGTTCTATTCCCGACACTCTCCAAAAATCTTGACATTCTAAATAAGTTGCATCGCTCCACCTGTGAACCTGAATTGCCAAAATATTTTTCCCTGTTTTAGCTTTTTCAGTAATATTAAAACGCACAGGTAATTTACTGTCTTTGCTCATTCCGAGAAATTCTTCATTCAAATAAAAGTAAGAAGCACCTTTAATTCCATCAAATGACAAAATAATATCTTTTCCCTCCCATTCTGCGGGAATTTCAAACTCTTTACGATAAGTTGCTGTTGCATTTAATTCTTTTGGCACAAGTGGCGGATTTGGTCTTTCCCAATATGGTGGAAAACCCCATGAAGTAAATTCATAAGTTGCATTTACATAAATAGGTGTACCAAAACCTTGAAATTCCCAATTTCCTGGGACATTTATATCAGACCAACTAGTGTCATTAAATGAGAATTTATAAAAATCGCTTTGTAGTCTATCGTCAAAATTATTTATATAATGAAATTTCCAAACTCCATTTAGAAAAATATAATTTTCTAAATCATTAGCACGTACAAGATTTTGAGCATCAGTCATTTTGGAGTATGAAACAAAACTTGCATGTGCAGGCATTTTATTAATATGAAGCAAATTAGGATTTGTAATTTCCGCAAAACGCGCAGATTGATCTTGTGAATAAAGATTTATCACAAAACTCAAACACAAAATAATTAATAAATATTTTTTTACCATAATTTTAAAACTATTTTTTACAAAAATAAGAATTAGCTTTAATCTATTCATTATTTCTCAAGACAATTTATTGACAAAATCATATATGTGTTAAAAATATTTATAATTTTGCATTATTATATGTTTTTATACTGAATGAAAAAATCACATATTTTATTGTTAATATTTGCTATTTTGCTTAGTTCTTGTCGTCCTGTTATGATGAAATATTATGGAATTAAGAAACCCAGAATTGAGAATGAGCAAAGTTTACTAAGAAAAGCTAAAAGATTTGGCTTTGAAACAAATAATATTGTTTGCTCAAATTCTGAAAATTTCCTACATATATTAAATGGTCAAGGAATCCCTGATGCTAAAATTTACGACAAATTTGGAAATTATATTGAATATAAATCTAATGATTCTGCTTGCAACGCCGAGCTTTTTGAATTTATTCAAAATTTACACAAAGATAATATTTACAAAACTTCAGAATATCCCAACTTTTTTGAAGAATACTCAAAATACAGAGATTTAAAAGGCAATGATTTATGCAAGCCAAATTCAGCTGATTTTTATATTGTTATTTTTTGGACAGCATGGACAGGCAGACTTAATAAAACACATGTTAAAATTTGGGAAGAAATTGCAAAAGAAAATAAAAACTGCGAAATCGAAGTCCTAAAGCTAAATCTCGACATACAAAACCATTGGAACAAAGAGGAAAGAGAAAGAATAATAAAAGTGTTTAGTTATTGAGTTTTTAGTTTTTAAAGTCGGTTTTACAACAAATTATGTCATTTTTTTTGGACACGTCAACCCTTTTAACACTTTAACTACGTTCAGTGCATCGCTTTTAACTTTTAACTGTTTTTAACCAATTTCACAAATTTATTTCCATTTTCCGAATTGATTTCAACAAAATACACTCCATTTGCAAAATGAGAAATGTCAATTTCTTTTTGTTCTGAATTTCCTTTTAGTAAAATCTTACCAAAAACATCGCTTATTTTGAACTCAAAATCTAAATTGTCTAAATTATTAAAACTAAACACTCCTTTACTTGGATTTGGAAAAATTGAAAGATTTTGCACGCTAATATTTTCTATATTTGAACAAGTGTGTGGAATAATTTCAAATTCTGTTCTTGCCGAAGTGCAATCGTAAGTTTGAATTTTCCAATTATAAAAATAGTAATAATAATTATATGGTTCTGTGCCAGCAGAGCTTGCTTTTATACTTACAATATCTTCAATTTCGTAAGGATAATTTACATTACTACTATTTCTAAATAAATCTGGAGCACCTAAACCAACTAATTGTAAATCATAACCTATTGGTACATCAAAATTTAAAGTAATAATTTGTGTTCCATCAATACAATAAACAGATTTTTGAGCAATAATTTCCTGAGTTGAAGTTCGTAGAGCAATAAAGCGATCACCACTTTCTTGTGCATTTACTTTTACTGTTCTTAGTTTAAATGGTTTATAAGCATCAAAAATCAAATAGTGTATATAAGAAGGATTTCCAAAATAGCCACCATTAGAATTACTATTATTCGAACCTACATAATAGTTTTCACTTTCAAAAAATTCTTCAACCCAATATGTTACAGGTTCTGAGATTGCCTCATGTTGCCAAGTATTTCCAGTAAAAATAGCATTTGTACTTTCAAGCGAATCAAACCAATTCAACTCACCTTCAACATTTTGATTTATTACAAAAGCTTGGTCAATACAAACATTTTCAAGAGGAACTAATTGCGATGCTTCTGGCAAGTCAATTGTTATATAATCAGTTTTTGTTAATATTTGTGATCCATTTTCGTTTTCAACCCTTAGTTTTACAGTATAAATTCCAGAACTTAAATATTTATGAGTAGGATTTTGTTCGTTTGAAAAATTTCCATCTCCAAAATCCCATTCATATGTTTGTGGATAATTAATTGAATTATCAACGAACTCAATATATCCATCACAAGAATAAGTATTTATAGCAGAAAAATACGGAGTTGGTGGGTTGGTTGCATTTATACAATCATATTGAATTTTAAAACCTTCACGCGACAAACCTTCGTCAGAATAAAATTCAATTGTTATATACTCTCCTGTCGAAGAAATTACTCCTGGATTTCCTGTAGTATTGCAATATTTTGTTCCATTTATTAATTGAGAAGAAATGCTAGGACCATCATAAAATGCTATATAATCATAATTACATTCACTTCCGCTACCCTCTTCGATATCAAATTCTAAAATATTTAAAATAATACTATCAGAACCTGCAGCGTGAATAGTTACACTTGAATTTGTATTTGCAAAATATTTTTCATCAGGTCCTCCACTATCATAAATGATTCCATTACACTTGTTAACTGTTATATGTTCATACTCTGGAAAAATTGTTACACAAGGCAAATTAGGATCTATTTGAACAAAATTATCTTTAATTTTATACGCTGAACCACAAACTCCTCCATAAACAGTTAATGTTACATTATAGTAGCCTTCGCTGTTATAAATATGTGTAGGATTAATTTCGGTTGAAGTGTTACCATCTCCAAAATTCCAAAGAAAACTGTTACCATTATACGATTTATTGAAAAAACTCACAGAAAACGGTGCTTCACAACTTTGTGTATAACTAGCTGTAAAATTAGCATGAGCTGTATTTACATATGGTTCATCAGCTACTCCAATAGCATAAAACATTTCTCCAACACTTTGCACTTCGCTTGAGCAAGCTCCATACAAATCGGCTGCTGCTTGCATAGCAAAAAACCAAGCATCATGATAATTTGAGTTTGGTGTTAAATAAACTGTTAGCAAACGAAAAAACACTTGTTCTGCTTTATCCATGCCAATTGGTATAATATCATAATCATTTCCCAAATCGTTTGTACCACTGCCACCTTCACATAATAAATAAAAACCATAACATAAAGGAATTCCATTTGTATGCACACCGCCATAATCACTTTCCCCATAGACCCAATAATTTCCTTGATAAGTATCAGGTTTTCCTGTTGAATTAGGATCGGCAATAGAACGCATGACAATACCGATTTCAGAACCTATTAAATAATTTGCATCATCAGGTTTTGCGTAAAACTCAACAGCAGTACCAAAAATATCACTAAAAGCTTCGTTCAAAGCTCCTGACTCATCTTGATAGTTCAAACCTGCAGTATGAGTAGTTAATCCATGAGTAATTTCATGGGCGCAAATATCAACAGTTGTAAGTGGTGTAATAGTTTCATCTCCATCGCCATAAGTCATCCAGGATCCATTCCAAAAAGCATTTACATTAGTTCCAAAACCATAGTCTATCAAATCAAAATGTATATAAGACCAAAGTGCATGTCCGTCATCATCAATACTATTACGTCCATGAACAGTGTAAAAATAATCATAAGTTGAAGCAGTCGCAAAATGAGCATCTGTAGCATATTCATCAAGTTGAGCATTCACATTATTCCAAATATTATCATCATCATAAAAATCAATAGCATTTTCATATTCACTTGTATTTTGACAATTTAAAGTTCTAATTCCACCTCCACGAGTATCATCGTTTAAGATATATTGTCCCATTCCTGAATCATATGTAGTATTTATTTGTTGTATTCCGCTATATTGTGTATGAGCTGTTCCAACCGCATCATTTTCATAAAGTTTTGACAAAGAAAAAAGTACTTTACCACTTGTAGCGTCAATATAAACATCTTTTCGTTGATGTGGTTTTTTGGAATAAATATCAAATTTATATGCAGAATATAATGTTGAATTTTCAAATTTTGCTTGAGCAGGCACTAATACTTTTTCTGCTTTTGGAAAATATGTAGCATTTTCATTTTTTAAAAAGGTCTTTAATAATTTTTCTTCACCATTATCTTCCCACATATATTTTTCAGCACCTATATATTGCAAAGCCAAATTCAAAGCTTCGTCAGGAGTAATTGAAAAATCTGAAACAATATTTACATCGGCAAACAAATCTCCATTTAAAGCATAAACTTCTTCATTTTTTATTTGCAAATTCCAAGCTGTAAACTCTATTGGAATATTATTATAAATTTGTTGAAATCTATGGGTTTCATCTCCATTTTTATTTTTTTGAATATTTTTTTCAATTAAATTTAATTTATTATCATCAAAAAAAGATTTAGTTAAATCAATAGCTTTTGCCTTATCTAAACGTTCAGCATCGCTAAAATGAATAAAATTAGGCAATTCTGAAAAATCTTTAAAACGCACTATATCAGAACCTTTCACCTTAGCTTCTGCTTCTCTTCCTTTGTAAACTTGCGAAAAAACGAAACAAGAAAATAACAGAAAAACAATTAATAGCTGTACTTTTTTCATATTCAATAATTTTATTCTGTAAATTTATTAAAAAATAGATACAAATCAGAATATAATGTTAAAAAAACAATATGAATGTGTTTTGGCGGAATTTTTGTTCATTTTACAAAAATTATGACAAAACAATTAAAAACGCAAATGTTTTACTGACGACCCACCTCTTGCAATTAGTCTGAGTGCTTCTGTTCCAATTTTAATATGGTCTTCAACAAAATTTTCAGTAACTTGTCTATCGCTATCGTCAGTTTTTACACCAGTTGAAATCATTGGTTGGTCGCTTACTAAAAGCAAAGCACCTGAAGGGATTTCGTTTGCAAATCCAACAATAAACACAGTTGCTGTTTCCATATCAATAGCCATTGCTCGTGTTTTTCTCAAATATTTTTTAAATCTTTCGTCATATTCCCAAACTCGTTTATTGGTTGTAAATACAGTTCCAGTCCAATAGTCTCGCCCATGATCACGAATAGAAGTTGAAACAGCTCTTTGTAATTGGAAAGCTGGTAAAGCAGGCACTTCGATTGGCAAATAGTCATCAGATGTTCCTTCGCTCCTAATTGCTGCAATCGGTAAAATTAAATCTCCCAATTTATTTTTAGCTTTTAATCCACCACATTTACCTAAAAACAACAATGCTTTTGGCGAAATTGCACTTAATAAATCAATTATAGTAGCAGCATTTGGACTACCCATTCCAAAATTTATAATCGTAATATTTTCACTAGTTGCACTTGTCATATTTCTATCACGTCCTTCAACTTCCACATTATTATATTCAGCAAACAAATCTACATAAAGTTGAAAATTTGTTAACAAAATATATTCTCCAAAAGAATCTAGAGATTTGCCTGTATAACGTGGCAACCAATTATTAACTATATCTTCTTTCGTTCTCATAAACCATTTTTTTACAAAAATAATAAAAAAAAGACTGCCTCAACAGTTAAGACAGTCTTTTTTCAAAACAATTTAAAAATTATCCAACTTTAATTTGCTTCAAAACCTTTGCTTGCTCATCTTTAGGAATTGTAATTTTTAAAATTCCATTTTCGTATCCAGCATTAATCTTGTCTTTATCAATGTTTTCGGGCAGACTATAAGATTTCTTAAAACTTCCGTAGCAAAATCCTTTGTAAAAATATTTTTCATCTTTTTTCTCTTCTTTCGCTTCTCTTTCTGATGAAATTTCTAAAAGATTGTCTTTAATTTCAATTTTAAAATCTTTTTTATCCATTCCAGGAACAGCTGCTTCGATTACAAAATTTTTTTCGTTTTCATAAACATTAAACTCTGGTTTTGTGAAAATTGTTGAATTTTCTAAATTACTTGCTTCATTAAAAAAAGCGTCAAATATTGATGGTAAATAACCACCTGTGTTTCTTCTTACTAACATGTTTTTTTCCTCCATAATTTTAAGTTAATATTTTATTTATTTTCTACTACTAAACAATCAAATAATATACATTCACATAAATTCGGAAATAATTTCAGTAATTACAAATCCACAAATGCCAATTTGTCCGAATACACAAAGAAACGCATGTCATTTTGACCTACTGTTATTTATAAACATTCTAAAGTAAATAATTTTTAAAAAAAACTCATTATTACGCTTATAATTTAAAAAAAAAGTTATATATTTGTATGTTATATGTGATTGAACTTATGAATAAAATTATACTTTTTGTTTTTTTGAGCTTTTTTTGCTCATTAGCATTATTTTCACAAACCTATCAGTTTCCAAACGGTGGTTTTGAGCTATGGGATGGTAGTAGTGCTGATAGCGAACCTAGTTCATGGAATGCTTTTCCTTCAGCAAAGTGCGATCTAACAGGCATGGCTTCTCTTGGTTGTGGTACAGCTACTGCAACACGACATGCAAAATCAACAGACACAAGACCTGGAAGTTCGGGAAATTATAGTTGTAAAATTTATGCAACAAAAATTTCTATTTTAGGAAACACAGTTATCGCAAACGGAAACATCACTACAGGACAAATTAGAATTGGAAGCACAACAGCCACAAATCCAGAAAACTACAACATCACCAGAGCAAGCGATTCTGATTTTAGACAAGATTTGAATGCTAAACCCGACTCTATTGTCTTTTGGGCAAAATTCGTTTGTCCTTCAGAAACTCAACAAGCAAAAATGATTGCAATAATTCACGACAATTATTCATACCGCGACCCAGAAGATTCTGACCCAAACGCTGCAAGCCATGTAGTTGGAAAAGCATTAAAATTTTTCAATCGTGGAGACCAAGCATGGAAAAGATATTCTGTTCCTTTCGATTACAATCACCCAGCAAATGATGAAAAATATATTTTATTAACGTTTACAACAAATAAAGAACAAGGTGTAGGTTCTGATTCTGATGTTTTGTATATAGATGATATTGAATTAATTTATAATACTAATGTCTCAAACATTTTAGTTAATGGAAACTCTATTCCTAACTTTTCGCCAAACACTTATGACTATTATATAGATGCTGATTGTGGCTCTTCAAATATTGTATCTGCAACTGCTTATAGCCCTAATGCAAACATTACAATAGAGCAAGCCGACAACACAAATCTTGCTAAAATTACAGTAACTAATGGAAACAAAACCTCGGTTTATAAAATTCATTTTTATTTTAGTACAACAACTTCTATTTCAGACGAAACATGTGTAGGAAACGCTTACACAAATTATGGCTTCGACCTACCTGTTCAAAATACAGCTGGAACTTTCAACCATACAAAAATAGTATTCCAATCAGAACTTTGTGATAGTATAATAACTTTAAGTCTAAAAGTTAACCCAACATACAACACCGAAATTGATATGATGATTTGCGAAAATGCAACTTACGATTTCTTTGGACAAACATTAAGCGAAGAAGGAATTTACCATCATAGCTTATCGTCAGTTTCGGGATGTGATAGCATAATTACTTTAAACCTTTCTGTCGGAAGTTTTTATCAAACTAATATAAACGCTAAAATTTGCGAAGGCGAAACATATACCGAAAATGGTTTTAATATGAATTATGCAGGAGTTGACACTTTATTTTACATCGCTCAAAATAATTGCGATAGCTTAGTAGTTTTAAATTTAAGCGTTTATCCAAATTATCATACAACTATTCAAGACACTATAAATCAAGGAGAAAATTATAATCTAAACGGATTTAATTTAGAAATTTTTGAAGAATTTGGAGATTTTGAGTTTGAAGAAACATTTATAAGCGAACATGGTTGCGACAGCATTGTAAAACTACAACTTCATGTAAAAAAACTTGACGCGAACGAAGAAGAAGAGGAAGAAGAAAATAACAATAATAATACTGATTTTTCTTTTAATATTTATCCTATTCCAGCAGGCGAAACCATAACAATAGATTCAGAAAAAGAAGTTATTGCTCAATTAAATTTTACAATTTATGATATGTTTGGAAGACAAGCAATGAACGGTAAATTAGCAAATACAAAAACCATAATAGATACTAGCGAATTAGCCTCTGGAATTTATTTTATTAGAATTACTTACCCTGTTGATAAAACTCTAACTTATAAGATATTAAAAAACTAACTTATACACTATGACTAGAATCGAGATTGAATATATTCTTAACTCATCACCAAGAATATTATTTGATAGATTATCAACCGAAACTGGTTTGTCGGAATGGTTTGCTGATGAAGTTTTTATAAATGATAATATTTATACTTTTGTTTGGGAAGGCGTTGAAGAAACAGCAGAATTACTAGGCGTTAAAGATTTAGACTATATCCGTTTTAGGTGGACAGATTGTGAAAATGAAGAAGTTTATTTTGAATTTAAAATCCAAAACCACGAGTTAACAAATGAGATTTCCCTTATAGTTACTGATTTTGCCATAAATGACGAACGCGAAGAAGTCATAGAACTTTGGGAAACTCAAATAAATAATCTTAAATATCTCATAGGAGCTTAGGACTTTATCAATTTGTTTTTTATTTTTGCATGAATTAAATTTTAGTCATGCTAAAAAAAATACATAAATATATAATCAAATCTTTTTTAGGTCCGTGGTTAGCTATTTTTTTAATTTGTGTATTTATATTACTCCTTCAGTTTTTATGGAAATATATTGACGATTTAGTTGGAAAAGGATTAGAATGGCAAGTTATTACAGAACTTTTATTTTACGCTTCATTAACATTAATTCCTTTAGCACTTCCACTTTCTATTCTTTTAGCAACTATAATGACTTACGGAAATCTTGGAGAAAAAAACGAGTTATTTGCGATGAAATCTGGCGGAATATCTTTATACAGAATAATGTACCCACTTTTTGTTCTAAATTTAATAATAAGTATTTCGGCATTTTATTTTTCCAACAACCTTCTCCCCTACACTAATTTAAAAATGCGAACACTACTTTATAATATCCAACAACAAAGACCAGAAATAAATCTTCAAAGCGGAATTTTTACCGAACCTGTAAGCGATTTTAGTATCAAAGTTGAACGAAAACAAAGGAAAAACAATGATTTAGAAGATATTTTGGTATATGACCACAGAAATAATAAAAACTCTAGCAGTATTACAACAGCACAAGAAGGAAATATACATATTACCGAAGATAAAAAATTTTTAATTCTAACTTTACAAGACGGATATAGATACGAAGATTTAGATTTTGATAAAGATAAACCAAACAAAAAATACCCACACCAAAGTGCTAGTTTTAAATCACAAACTGCCTATATTGAATTAGACGCATTAGGTATGGACCAAGATAATGAAGATTTATTTAAAAATAGTTTTGACATGTTAAACAACAAACAACTTGTTTTATCAATAGACTCTTTGAAAAAATCTATGTTTGAAAGAAAAAATGCAATATGGTTCAATATAGTTGAATATTCATTATTTAAAGGAAAGCACGAGTGGCTAAATCAAAGTGAAGAAGAATTAATGATTGCCAGCAGACAAGTTGATGAACTAAATGTAGAAGAACTAAAAAATATTCAAGTTGATTCAATTTATAAAAATTTAAACTCAGCTCAAAAAAATAAAATTATAGATTTCGCTTTAAACTATGCTAGCTCAACAAAATTATATGTAGAACTAACTAGAGATGAACTAAATTACACTAATCGCCACATAGCACGGCACAGAATAGAATGGCATAGAAAATATGTTTTATCTATTGCATGTATTTTATTCTATTTAATAGGTGCACCTCTAGGAGCAATAATTCGTAAAGGTGGTTTTGGTTTACCAGTTATTATATCTGTTTTTTTATTTTTGATATATTATATTATTTCTATAACCTTTGAGAAAACAACACGAGAAACTGTTTTTGAACCTTTAACAGGAATGTGGATGAGTACATATGTGCTTATCCCGCTAGCGGGTTTTTTAATTTACAAGGCTGCTAATGATTCTATGAGAGTTAGCACACAATTTTATTCTAATTTAAAAAACAAATTCAAAAGAAAATCAAAAAGAACTTAAAAAACTCAATAATTTTTTATTACTTTGTGCTGATTTTTATGTAACGATATGAGAGTTTTGATTTTAACAAACAAAATGCCTTACCCACCACGAGACGGAGGCTCTATCGCAAGTTTATCATTGGCTTTATCTTTATCTCAAAACAACAATCATGTCGAAATACTTTCAATGAATACATCAAAACACTATACTGAGTTAAGTTCAATTCCAAAAGAAATAACAGATAAAGTAAAAATACATGCTGTTAAAATTAATACCGACACATCTGTTTTTAAAGCTTTAAACAATCTTATTTTTTCTTCTCAACCATACAACGCTCAAAGATTTATTTCTAAAAAATTTGAAAATAAATTAATTGAAATTTTAGAAAAAGATAATTTCGACATAGTTCAATTAGAAGGACTATACCTTTGTCCATATATAAAAACAATAAAAAAACACTCGAAAGCTAAGATTTCCCTTAGAGCACATAATATAGAACACGAAATATGGGAAAGAGCTACATTAAACGAAACAAACGCTTTATATCGTATTTATAAAAAAAATCTTGCAAAAAGAATTAAAAAATTCAAACTTACTTACTTAAACAAATATGATTTACTAGTTCCAATTACCGAGCGTGATGGAAAAATGTTTAATGAATTTGGAAATACAAAACCACAGCAAGTTACTCCAACAGGAATTAATAAAGACAATAAGTTTTTAAAACTTGAAAACAATGGCGAATTTCCCGGATTTTTCCACATAGGCGCTTTAGATTGGATTCCTAATCAAGAAGGTTTAACATGGTTTATCGAAAATGTTTGGAATATATTTATTAAAGATAATCCCGATTGCAAACTAACTGTAGCAGGCAGAAATGCACCTGTTTTATTTGAAAAATATTTGCGAAATTGCAAAAATATTGAATATCTTGGAGAAATTCCAGATGCGGTACAATTTATTGCAACACAATCAGTTATGATAGTACCTCTACTTTCAGGCTCTGGAATGAGAATTAAAATAATTGAAGGAATGGCGGCAGGAAAAACAATAATATCAACATCAATAGGTAGTGAAGGAATAAACACAATTCACGAAAAAAATATATTAATTGCAAATTCCTCAGTCGAATTTTTAACTTCTTTAAAGAAAATTAAAAACAATAGAGAACTTCATAATTCTATTTCTGTAGAAGCTAGAAAGTTTATTCTAGAAAATTTTGATAATGATAAAATTGCTCAAAACTTAAACGACTTTTACTTGTTACACATAAAATGATTATTACACTTCAAATATTATTTTTCTTTTTAGCATTTTTAGTTTTCCACAGCTATGTACTATTCCCATTTATTTTATATATTTTAACAATAAATAAGAAACCAAAATTTTCGGAACTCACAGAAAAAAAAGAAGTTACAATAATCATGTCATTATACAATGAAGAAAGCGTAATTGCCGAAAAACTCGATTCTATATTAAATTCAGATTATCCTCTTGATAAAATTAAAATTATAATTGGCTCTGACAACAGCAACGATAACACTAACGAAATTGTTGAAGCTTATGCAAAAAAACATAAAAACATTGATTTTACAGCATTCACTGAAAGGCAAGGAAAATCTAATGTTATAAATAGTATGATAGATAAATCCACTTCTGAAATTTTAATTTTATCAGACGCAAATGTATTTTTCGATAAAAACACTATTTCCGAATTAGTTAAACCTTTTTCAGACCCTAAAGTAGGCTTGGTGGATTCTCATATGAAAAATACAGGATTAAAAAAAGAAGGAATATCTATACAAGAAAAATCATACATTTCAAGAGAAGTTTATATAAAACACCGAGAAGGTATTTTGTGGGGAACAATGATGGGACCATTTGGTGGTTGCTTTGCAATGAGACGCGAATTATACTCGCCAGTTCCTAAAACTTTTTTAGTTGACGATTTTTACCTCTGCATGAAAGTTCTAGAAAAAGGCTATAAAGCAATAAATAACCTAGATGCAGTAGTTTATGAAGATGTTTCAAACAATTTATCTGACGAATTTAGAAGAAAAGTAAGAATAGCCACAGGAAATTTCCAAAATCTAAAAGAATTTAAACATTTCTTGTGGCCCCCATGGACAGGGTTGGCTTTTAGTTTTTTATCACACAAAGTTTTAAGATGGATTACACCAATATTTTTAATTCTAGCTTGGGGAATTAATTTTTACCTTGCTTTCTTATCAAACTTCTATCTCGTATTATTCTGCTTATATAATTTTGTACTTTTATTACCATTAGTTGACTATTTACTTAAAAAAATAAATATTCATAACGTATTTTTGCGTTTTATTACACATTTTTTATCAATGAATGTTGCTTTACTTACAGGAATGTTTAGAGCGATGAAAGGAGTTAAATCAAATGTCTGGAAACCCACAAAACGAAATCAATAGACCTTTAAACACAATAGAAGAGGCTATTGAAGATATTAAAAATGGAAAAGTC
>Ga0208694_1002054_pt1 | contig 22383 bp, 12 predicted proteins | sample AD_UKC078_MetaG_FD_184442 | JGI IMG/M metagenome (GOLD analysis project Ga0208694, IMG submission 184442) | Active sludge microbial communities of municipal wastewater-treating anaerobic digesters from USA - AD_UKC078_MetaG (SPAdes) (version 2) | ecosystem: Engineered > Bioreactor > Anaerobic >...
CGGCAATGCAGTCAGATTTAGTAATAAATCAGATTGTAACCAGCAAGGTTGAAACAGAAATACAACAGAAATCTTATTTATAGATTTTTATAGCTATTTATAGGATTTTATAGGTTTGTAGGAACGGATAGTTGGCAAATTATAATATAATAGTGATATTCACTTACTATTATATTATAATTATTACAAATATTTAACTATTAATAGAATTAATAGAATTATTAGCTATTACAAATTATTAAAAATATTGTTTTAAATATTTTTTTATCTTCAAATTTGCTTTTATAGCAAAAAGGAGAAGAAAATCTCCATGGAACGGGACGATTCAGAATTAAAACTAGTTTTAGAAACAGGAAAACAAAAAGGCTTTTTAACATACGATGAATTTCAAGATTTAATGCCTGATGAAGATCCTGAAAAATTAGACAGTATTTTGATGACCTTAGATGAAAATGGCATTGAACTTGTAGAAAGTGACTCTACCAATGACAATTCTTTTCATTCTGATGGCGACGATGAATTGGAAGAAGAATTTATTGATGATATGGGGTCAGAACGAATTGATGATCCTGTACGAATGTATTTAACTCAAATGGGCGAAATTCCTTTACTTTCTAGGGAAGAAGAAATTCGCTTAGCCAAATGCATTGAAGTCACCAGAAAACGTTTTAGAAAAAAAGTTTTAGAATCTGAACTTTCTTTATATACAGCGTTGCGAATTTTAAAAGAAGTGCAAAATGGTGAGCTTGCCTTTGATCGAACATTGAGTGGCAGTAACACATTAGATATTAAGAAAAAAGAATTAGAAGAACGTCTTCAACAAAATATCAGTACACTTGAAAAAATGTTAGAGGAAAACGGAAAAAATTTTAAAAAATATTTAGCAGCACCCGTAAAATCAGCAGAACGCAATCAACTCGCGTTAAAAATCAAATTACGACGAAAAAAAGGAGTGATTCTTTTAGAAGAACTCGGATTGCAAACAAAAAAAATTCGCCCCATGATGCAAGAACTCAAAAAAAAGGCAGATAAAATTGATAATTGTATGAGAGAGCTCATGGAAATTGAAAATGATGAAACGAAACGTTCTAGAAGCGAAAAACTCAGACATGAATTAGAAAAAATCGAATGGGATACACGAGAAAGTCCAGAAAAACTTTTAAAACGATCCAAACAAATAGAAGAACGATACGAAAATTACGAAAATGCAAAACGAAAATTATCTAGCGGAAATTTGCGACTTGTTGTATCTATTGCTAAAAAGTATAGAAATAGAGGACTCACTTTTTTAGATTTGATCCAAGAAGGCAATACAGGACTCATGAAGGCAGTAGAAAAGTATGAGTATAGACGAGGGTTCAAATTTTCCACATATGCAACATGGTGGATACGTCAAGCCATCACACGCTCTATCGCAGAGCAAGCAAGAACGATTCGAATCCCTGTTCATATGATAGAGACAATGAGTAAACTTCGCAATGTATCTAAGAAACTTATACAAAAGAAAGGACGCGAACCAACACTAGAAGAAATTTCAAAAGAAACCAACATTTCTGTAGATGAAACTAAACGAGTTATGAAAATAGCAAAATTGCCCATCTCTTTAGATAGACCTATTGGCGAGAGTGATGATTCTTACTTTGGAGATTTTATAGAAGATGAAGGCTCTGAATCTCCTGTAACAGCAGCAACACATGAGATGCTTAAAGATAAAATTGAAAAAGTACTTCAAACTCTAACATATAGAGAACGAGAAATCATCAAATTGCGATATGGAATTGGCGATGGTTACACATACACATTAGAAGAAGTTGGTAAGCTCTTTAACGTCACAAGAGAACGTGTTCGACAAATTGAAGCAAAAGCAGTTCGAAAATTACAACACCCTGTTCGTTCGCGTAAGCTTGAAGGATTCTTAGAAAGTGCTAGAAAATATTAAAGAAATATTCTCGTAAACTTGCAAGATTCTTAGAAAACACTAAAAAATATTAAAGAAATATTCGACAGTAATTTTTTTACAGATTGCTTTTCTTATTGCACATGAAAACTACTGTCGAATATTTCTTTAAATAATTTTTGTTCATTTTCTCTTAATAAATAGTCAATGTCTAGTACAAAGTACATTTGATTGTCGATGTTGGCAATGCTAGCTAAAATAGCTGTTTTTTTTTCCCAAGTTATAGAAGATAAATGAACAATTTGTTCTGGAAAAAGGGGAAGAATATCGTTTACATAATCTACAATGAGACCTGCCACTCTCTCTAAGATTTCTACGATGATAATCCTTGTTTTTTTATTATTGATGATGGGGTCTTGTGCAAGGACTTTTCGTAGATCAAGGACTGGTATGACTATGTTTCGAACGTGGATAATCCCATGAAGTAATCCTGACCATTCTGGAGATTCCATAACAGGAGTGTATCGAATCACTTCTTGCACTTTGTCAATAGGGATGGCAAGGTGATGATTCCCTACTTGAAATGTGACTAATTGTATTGTCATAAGGTATAACTTTCAATGGCTATGGAAAGAGATCTTGTAGCTTGCGAGTAGGAAGTTTATATTATGCCACTCGCCTTTCTGTTCAATATTTTTATGAGGTTTTCATAACAGAATATGAAGATTTAGTATTTTTGATGTAATTCAGTCAATACAGTTTAGACTATTCATTCTGTTTTTTCATAGCTTGTCATCGATATTTGGGGAAGTGGATCTTCTTTTTGTAAATGTTTATATAGTGTTTGTAAGAAGAGTCGATTGTCTAAACAGATGTATTTCATTTCTTTTGCATGAGCTCTATCAAAAGATTTACAAAATCGTAAAAAATAGGCAGGATCGTTTTTTGGGGGTTCTTTTTCACTGCCCCAATTCCATTCGCCTTCTTGAATGTCATTGATGATTAAAGAAAAATTTTCAATACTTTTATTTTTTTGGTGAGCGACATTTCGAACCATAGAAAGTCCTTTTTCAAAAATCATAGGTGACATGATCGCTGAGCCAATAGATAGAAATACACCGTTTTCTAAGTTTGTAAGAGCCTGGACATATCGTAAAAAATCTATTTCTGCTGTAATTCCTATAGCAGCACCATTGGAATAATGGTGAGTATAGATAATGTCATATCCAAAACCTGGGTGTACAGTTAAAGGAACATTATTTTTATAAGCTGAGAAACATAAGCTATATTTTTTCCATGGATGCAAGATGTTGATTTTTTTTGGTTGGATTTGATATTGTTTCATAGTTTGTAAAAGATTATAAATACCTACTGCATTTTTTGTATTAAGAGAAAGCTGTTTTTCTAGATTTTCTGCAATAGAAAAATCTAGTCCATCTTGTGAAATCATCTTACCAATCGCTTCGCCATATCCTTCTCCTTGTGCTGCAGATAAAAGAATCGCAAGATTTATATATGCTGTTGTTTCCTCCCAAATGCCAAATTGACCTTGAGAAAGGTAATGTCTAACATCTTCTTCTGTCTTTCCTTGAAATGCAAATTCCCAGTCATGAATTGTTCCTGCACCATTTGTTGCTAAATGGGTAATCCATTGATTCTCTATCATACTTGCTAATAAAGGTCCAAGACCATTTTTTATTAAATGTGCTCCATATGTAAGAACAATGCTTTTTTTATTTTTTTTAGCTTGTATGATTTTTTGTGCAATTTGTTGAAGTTTTGTATCGAGTTCTTGAGAAATATCAGGGCAAGGGGAATCAGGAAGAATAGCAATTTTGTCTATGGAAGATTTACTAATCCTTGTTTGGAGAGGAAATCGATGTATTTTTTGTCTATCAAATTGTTGCATATTTTTTTCTCATATAAAGTAAGTCTTATAAATCGTTTTTTTTATCACACCATTTTATAAATTGTTTCTTTTATCACACCATTCTATTTTCTACATTTTTTTTATCATCATCTATTTTATAAATCACTCTTTTTATTATCATTCACTTTATAAATTGTTTCTTTTTCATTCATAGTATTCAATTAATTTGTTTTCCTGCATGGTATCAAATAGATTTGTTTTTTATTCATGGAAAGATTGATTAGAACGATATAGATCGTTTAAAGATTCTTCAAGGTTACCTAATTTTTGATAGATTTGAGAACGCAATGCATAATATTCTTTTCTATGGGAATTTATTTTAATAGCTTTGTTAATGTCTTTTAATGCAAGTTGATATTTTTCTGTTTTATAGTAAATTTCGCTACGTGTGAATAAGTATAAGTCGTTGTCTGGTGTTTCTTGCAACGCTTGTTCAATAGTAACCAAGGCATCGTTATATCTTTGTAATTTTTGAAGTGCATTTGTAATGTAGAGAAGATATTGAGCATCTTCTGTTTGTTTGTATGCTTTATAATAGTCTTGAAAAGCTTTGTCTGCTTGATTTTCTAGTAAGTATGTGTGGGCTCTAAATTTTAAGGCGTTTTCATGGGTGGGATTATATTCAAGCACTTTTGTAAAGTCTTCAATGGCTTGTTGTTGGTTTCCTAGGTTTCTTTTTGCCATAGCTCGATTGAGGTAATAATCAGGATTCTCTGGGTCTAGTTGTATAGCATTGCTAAAGTCTTGGATAGCTTGTTCATATTCTCTATTTTGGTATTTTCTAAATCCACGTTTATTGTAATATAAGGCTGTAGGATTAAGTGCAATGGCTTTATCTATATCTTGAAGTGCTTGCAAATAATATTGTGTATATTCTTTTTCAGGTGCATATGCATTTTTTTTGTCTTGTGAAATTTGAAAGGCAATTTCGCTTCTTGCAATGTAAAGTGCATCGTTGGGTTCTATATCAACAGCATTACTATATTCTATATATGCTTGTTCATATTGTTTAAGATGTGCATGAGCTTCTGCTTTTAATGTATATATTTCGCTTGTTCTATATCCTTGGTCTAAAAGTGTGTTACAATCTGTGATGGCTGTTTTATAGGGACCTATTTTAGCGTATTGTCTGGCTCGTAATAGATAAGCAGGATAATATTTTGGATTTGTATGGAGAAGTTTGTTGATTTCTTCTATGCTCATGTTGTCGTGGATTTGTTGTATCTCTTTATCTGTATAGCATTTTGTTTGCGGAATCGTTTTTTGATAATATGCCAGGGCTTCTGTGTTTTGTTGGAGTTGTTGGTGTGTTTGTGCAAGCATGTACAGTACATGTACATTGTCAGGATATAGTTGAAGAATTTTTTGTAAAGGTATTTGTGCTTCTTTATACTGTTGAAGTTGGAAATGTGCTTGGGCTTGGTAGTATAAGAAATCAATTTCATTGGGGTATCTTTCTAGTCCTTGGATGCTAAATTGAATTGTTTGGTCATATTGTTTTGCTTGAAAAGAGTATTGCATAGCAATATAAAAAACCTCTAAAGGACATTTTTTATGTGTAGTGCTTTTTTGCAATAATGGGATGGCTTCTGTATATTTTTCTTGCTCGCCTAGTTGTAATGCTTTTTCATATAATTGTTTAGAGGTCTGTGCATATAATGATGTTAAAAAGATAAGACATAGTATTTTAAATACTCGAATATTCATGTTGTATTCCTTGTTGTATAAATTGGCAAACATTATGACTTATTATAAAGTACAGAACGAGATAAATTGGGCCAATATGATTGGCTTTGCCCAGCCTTTCCTCGGCACAACAATCGGGTAAATATATCTGTGCAAGAATTTACGTAATCGTTCACAGTGAGTAAAGAAGGAGAAGAATCTAAAGATAGAAAATAACAGTTTTCTTTGAAGTCTACAATAAAGTAGGTGCGAAAATAAATCAATCCCATAAGTTTAGCAAGACTATATAATGGATTTTCAATTTCTGTAGGTGTTTCGCATGGAACATATTCATATTGTTCATTTTTCCAATACATTTGTGCTGTGCTAATATGATTGCCAATCACAAGGGAAGTGAGCATGCGTTGAGTAGAAATGCTTTGTTGAAATAAACAAGGTGCTAAATATAAATTTTCAATCTCATTAAAAAAATCTTTAGGAAGTTCATGTTGTAATGTATGGAAAGGAACAAGAGGACGAAAAAATAAATCTCCATGTTTTTCTAGAAATGCCAGCACTGCATCGGAATTGTTGGTAACTAGTGTTTCTAATATTTTCAAGTCTACTAATTTTGCAGCTTGGTATTGATATATTGGATTTCGTGCGATATCTTGACGGTCTGGCTGATTAACCCATAAACAATCTAATACATAGCTTAGACCGTCAATAAATTGACTGCAAGATCTATAGGCAAACATTTTTTCTTGCAAAGAATTAATGTCAGGATCCATTTGCATTACTTTTGGTTCGCACCACCAAACTGTCTTTACTTTATCTAGGCAAAGGCATTCTGTTTGCTCTTTATTCGATAGAAAAATATTATTGCCTTGATTTTTGATTGTTAAAGAACATGAAAATTGTCTAGGAAAAAAGGCAATGTCCCAGATATAGTACCTAGTATTACAATTATTTTCTTGTAGATAATGTAAAACTTGTACTACATCGGGATGTTCTTCAGGTGCAATAATCAATAGTTCTGGTTCTAATATGTTCATGGCTATTTTTGATTAAAGAGAAATTATGAAACAAAAGATCTGTTTTATTTTTCATAGCTAATTTATTTTGGATAATAGAAGAGATCATTGGATGGATCTATTTTCTTTAATAAAGATAGCAAATTTTTTTCTTCACTTTTTAATTCTATTTCTTTTTTATTTCTTAATTTAAATCCATATTTTCTATAAGACTTTTGTAATTCATTACGCATATTTTTCATTGTACTTGTCCAAGTTGTTTTTTTAGGATCTAGCAATATATATGATAATGTTCTGTGTATAAGAAATAAAATTTTATTTGTTGTTTCTAGATTTGCATTGGATAATGTTTTAAAAAGTGCTAATAAAAATTTTTCTTGATTGTCGTTTAAAGTTTTTATATTCTTATCAATCGTTCGAATGGCACTAACTCTTCTATTTTTCTCTGATTCTAAAACTTTTTTTTCAGTTTCTAAATCGATTTGTTGTTTTTGAAAATCTTGATAAATAAGTTTAATAAATACTTCATATTCATCTGGACTTTTTTGGATTTGTCTCATAAGTAAGGGAACCATGCGATGGATATTATTATGAAAGTATGTAATTACTTGTTGGTCTACAAAACTCGATTGCCCCTTTATTGTTTTTCCTAAAGTAATGATCTTGGCATATATTGGTTGTGGATATGCTAGCATTGCATACCATGTAGCTTCATGAACTGTTGTTAACGATGGATTACTTAATACTTCTATGAAATAGTCTACAATATTATATTTGCCTTTTTCATATGCTAACAATGTAGCAGGAATAAATATTTGGATAGATTGATATAAACTATCCTTTTCTATTTTGCCTTCTAATATGTTTTGTAATACAGGAAAGGCTACATCATATGTTAGGGCTTGTAAATATATATGGATTCCACGGAGTGTTAAGGACTTAAATAGTTTAGTCCATATTTCTTCTTGGACGTTTGATTCCTGTTTCATTTTTTCTAATTCATCATCCAAAGCTTTGGGATTTCTTTTTTTCAAAGTATCATATACCTCAATTTCAATGGATTTTTTTTCTGCTATTAAGAGATGAATGACTTCATGTATCCTATCAGATCCATATGATTTTAAGGCCGAGGCTATTAAATGCATATATTGAGGTTTGGATACATACTCTAGTAAGTTTGAGAAAACACGAGAATCACCTAGTCTACCCAATACTTCTAATATATTTATAAATTCGTTTTGATGTTGCTTGTTATTTTCTATTATATTTATTCGTTCAAAAAGCTTTTGAATTACATCGTCATCAAATTCAGATTTACCAAATACAACTAAGGTATTTTTGCTGGCTTCTTGTACGCGAACCGAAGTATGGTGTAATTGTTCTATACAAAAAACAATATCCTCAGCATCGCATAAATTCCCAATAACTTCCAATACTACGCTTTGTTGTTCTTCTGAAAGTGTGTTAAAATATTCTTTTAAAGGTTTTCTTACAATGTCTCCAATAGCTATAAAGGCATTTGTAAAATTTTTAAAATATTGATTTTTTATTTCTATTTCTTTTTCTAAGTTCTTTTGTGAATCAATTACATAGGGATGCACAAATTTAGGTAAGAGTTTGTTTAAAGCTGGTTCTCCAATTTTCCCTAAAGAATCAATGGCACGTGCTATAAGAACAGGCTCGTCAAAATATTTTGGATCTATTATAATTTCTATTAAAATTGGTAGCGATTGTTTAGGCCATAAATATAATAATTCTATAATATATTCTTTAATCGTAGATGGTTCAGACTTAGATAGAAATAGTGTTTTGAAAAAATGAAATACTTCTGGAGTGGCTTTCTGAGATAAGGCTTTTAATATATAGAGTTTTACAGATATATTTTTATCTTTATAATGTTTCATAAATATTTTTACTGCATTATCTAATTTTTGAAAAGACTCTAAAACAATATCGATATAATAAGTATTAGGTTGATCTAGATATTGAAACAATTCATTTAAATATGTGGTATCTTGTCGACTCAGTAAAATAGCATGGAAAAGAACATCTACTTCTGAATTTTTTGTCTGTTGATTTTTTATGCTATTCTCAAAATATGTTTTAATAGTTTCATTACTTTCTACAGGCATTTGAATTAATGCTTTTGCTGCAAATGAAATGTTGGGAGTTTGGTTTTGAACAATTTCCATTAATTGAGGAATAGAATCCACATCTTGAATGATTGCACTTAATTGAATCGCATATTGTTGCAATAGTCGCGATTCTTCATCAAGATTTTGTTCTGGTGTTGAAGTTTGCAATGTTTGTAATTTTTTAGGAGATAAATATTGTAAAACTGCCTTCACAGCATCTGGATTTTGTCTATATTTTTTATTGTCTAAAATGTTTTTAGCTGCAAGCTGTAATTCTGTTATATATTTTGATTCATTGAGAATTTTTATCATTTGAATACAAATGTCATTCGGAGAATCGATTTGTGTCATCAATCTACATAGTTCTTCTCTAAATGCTACATTATAAGAAATATCGAAATTACGTATCAATCTATGAATGGCATATTTTTTATTGTTCAGAATGATAGTACGTATTTCTTCTATGTCTTTATTAGCCACAATATTGTTTTCTTTGATTCTTTCTTCAAGAATAGTGAGTAATATAGGAATTCCCCAAGGACCATCTAAACTGGAAAGTGTTAATCGACGATTTAATATTTCTTTTAATATCCTCACTCTGCCATTTGGTAGATGAATAATTGTTTGAACAGCTTTTTGGACAATTAGGGGACTATATTGTCTTTCTAAAATAAAATGGAGCAATTTATCTACTACATCTTTGGCACGAATCATGCCTAAAGCATAAAAACAAAATGCTTGTACAGATTCACTTTCTGATTGTTTCTCAATTACATAGAAAAGTTGATTTTCTAAATATGTACTAGTATATGGCAAAAGTGATAATAAACATTCTTCTTCGTTTGTTAAATTGCTAACTTTAAGTTGTTTATCCTCTTTAATGTTTTTTATAAATTTATCTACTTGGTCACAAACAATACTTGCATTCGTTCGTTCACGAAGATCTTCAATGTAAAGTTGATTTTCTTCCCAATAATCTTGATATAATAATAATGAAAATGCATATGTATTAACATTAGCTTGATCGACTGTGTCTGGTAGAGAAATAAGAATTTCTCTTATTTTATCAATATTCTCTATTTTTGTTCTCTGCTTTTGCTCTTCGATATCTTGCTTGCTTTTATGTATAAAATTATCTATATGTTTAGAATAATCCTCTATATGTTCTGAATAGATTATTTTTTGTTCACTATTTTTTAATTCAATCTTCTCTAGATGGGGATAACTTTGTAATGTAGCCATATCTTGGAGCAAAACGCTAATATAAACATCGATAAAATCATGATTTTCGTTGGCAATGAGTTTAGAAATGATATTTTTTGTTGCTTCTATTTTTAAGGGTAAAATGTCTTGGGGCTTAGCACCTTGTTGTAAAATTCTAGAACAATCTTCTGTAATGTTTGTATATCCTTGTAAGGTATCTTCCTTTTGTACTTCTTCATATTTTTTTGTAATATTTTGTAAATCATTTTGAATTTCTGCAAGAAATTTTCTGTGTGTAATATAATTATTTATCGAATAATAGATTCCGATAGACATCAAAAACACTAATATAATAGAGGCAACTATACTTGCCCATTTATATTTTTTAATAATTCTCCTATAGCGAAGCAATATAGGTGGCATCGTAGCATGGATAGGTTCACCATTTAAATACCGTTGGATATCTTCGCCCATTTCTCTAATACTTTGATAACGATATTGTTGTTCCTTGCACATTGCTTTGGATGTAATCACAATAGCATCCATATGAATATCAGGATTATGGCGTCGCATAGGGATGGGATCTACGTTGCAAACTTGTTGCATGATTTCCATCGGTGTTCCTACAAAAGGTGGTTGCTTTGTTAAAGTTTCATAAAGAACAGCACCTAAACCATAGACATCTGTCCAAGGGCCAATGTTTTCATTTTGTCCCATGGCTTGTTCAGGAGACATGTACGTTGGAGTTCCTAAAGTTTCACCTGTCATTGTCAATCGAGTGGCATAAGTATCCATATCGCAAGCAATACCAAAATCCATTAAAATAGGAATGCCATGATGCAACATAATATTGGAAGGTTTTACGTCACGATGTATAATTTTTGCTTGGTGTGCACTATCTAAAGCGTACGCAATATCACGAATCCAAGACATTGCTGTTCTAGGAAGGATTTCTTCTGTTTTAATAATCTCTGCTAAATTTTTCCCTTCGATTAAATCCATGGTAAAAAAAGGTTTACCTTGAAATTCACGCATATCATACACACGAATAATATTAGGATGGGACAATTTAACAATAGAATGAGCTTCTCGTAAAAAACGTTGCCCAACAGAACTATTTATGTCTTGATTGATCAAAATTTTTAAAGCAACTTTACGCATCAATTCATTGTCATAGACTTCATAAATTTCACCCATGGCACCTTGTCCCAGTTTCTTGAGGACTTCATAGCGTGTGCCAATTTTTTTCCCTTCCCATTTGTTGGGTTCAATAGAGTCTATTTGCATGGTTGTTTGAGGAGCATTACGAAGTTGCATTGCAGGGCGTTGTGCAGTTGCAAGACTTTCATTTATCATTGATTCTTGATCTTGTGTCCAGCGAAAAATAATATAACTACTGGAAGATAATAAAATAGGTATATTATAGTCAATAGCTATCCATTTATTAATAGGCATAGCTTGTCTTTTATAGATAGCATGGACAATAGGATTGATTTCTAATTTTTTCTTCTGAAAACGAAATATTAAATGAACGGGTGCTATTTGTGCATCATTGGAAAATAAATATGTGCACTGTTCACGCCCAATAGTCTGGATTTGTGCTGTCTCTGGAACTTCTGTCTCAGAGATTTTTTTTCTGTTAAAATAATACTCCAAAATAACCATATTGCACTCCTTATGCTTGCCCCAACTTATTGAGTGAGGCTGTGATATGTTTCATAAATTCAGATCTAGAAGATAAAAGTTGAAATTCAATTTCTAAGATCCAGACATTTTGAAGTAAAGGCATATATTTTTCTAATTTCACAGCATCTTTTTCTGTTGTGATCAAAATTTCCACATTTTTTTGATTTGTAATATTTTGGATATCTGTTAAAGAATATGCGTGGTGATCAGGAAAATGAATCCACTCATAATTACTATATCCAATTTGTTTTAATGTTGCTTGAAATCCTTCTGGGTTTCCTAGACCACAAAATGCTAGGATTTTTTTCTCTATCCCTGCGTGTATAGAAATTTTTTCTCCTGTCTGAAAATTCCGTAAGAAAGTGGGTACATGGTCAGCATAGTAAATTTTTGCTCTAGTAAATTTTTGTATTTGAAATTTTAATTCTTCTAGGACGTTTTTAGAAATACAAGTACTTCTTGTAATACATATGATATCGGCTCGTTCTAAAGATAATTTTGATTCTCTTAAAAAACCACGTGGTAATACATGATTACCACCAAATGGATCTATTGCATCTATTAAAACAATATCACAATCACGAGCTAAATAGCGGTGTTGCATTCCATCATCTAACAGAATACAAATATTTGTTCCATATACTTCTATAGCTTGTTTTGCACCAATGACGCGTTTACTATTTATAATATGAGGTACATGTGGTAATCTGTTTTGAAATATTTTAGCTTCATCGCCTCCATATCCACGAGATAAAATTATAGGATGACGATAGTGGCATAATAAAATTTGTTGAACTAGCCAAATAACAGCAGGAGTTTTTCCTGTTCCACCAGTCGTAATATTGCCTAAAGAAATCACAGGGATTTTTACTTTGCTTTGTTTTAATAACCCATTACAAAATAAAATATTGCGTGCCACAATAATTATATTATATATATTGGCAAACAGTTGTAAAAGAAATTGTATACATTTTGCAAGAATATCTTTTCTTGTCAACAATTTTTTTAAACAATGTCCCATAATAAACTCACTGAAATAAACAAGAGGAAAAGGACTAAAAAAAGAATTACCACCCAATAAAAATATTCTCTACGTTGCATCACTGCTATTTGTTTTTTTAATTTTATGATTTCAAAATATGACTTATCTACTCGTGCAATCGTTGTTTTCCCAGCGTCTAACCTTTGCATATTATGTTTTCTTCCTTCTTTGATTGCTAATAAATCCTCCTTCAATTCTTCATACGTTTGGTATCGATCGTCTGGTGATTTTGCCATCATTTTTTCAATCACAAAACAAACACTTTCTGGCAACGTAGGGTCAATTTCTAAGGGTGAAGGAATATTTTCTTTAATATGTTTTTTAATAACCATAGACGCGGAGCCTGAATAAGGAGCTTGTCCTGTAACCATATGATACAATGAAGCACCTAAGGCATAAATGTCACAACGATAATCTAGTTTTTCTTTTCCCATAGCTTGTTCAGGTGACATATAATCGGGCGTACCTAAAACAAAATCACTTGCTGTCAAAGCTTCATCACCTGGAGATTTTACAAATCCAAAATCACCTAATTTAGCAACATTGCGAGAATTTACCATAATATTATTAGGTTTAATATCACGATGAATTAAATTTCGTTCCCAAATATATTGTAAAGCTTCTAATACTTGTAGGCAATAATCGAATGCACGAGGTACACTCAATTTTTCCTCCTGCATAATCATATCTTCTATTGTCAAGCCTTTGACATATTCCATGGAAAAATAATAACGTTCATTATCATAACCCACATCAAAGACTTGGATTAAATTTGGATGAGATAATTTTCCTGCAATACGAGCTTCTAATAAAAAACGTTTTCGAAATTCAGTATCTCTCATCCATTGAGAATATAATACTTTTAATGCAACGTTACGTTTCATGCTCAATTGTTTTGCTAAATAAACAACTCCCAATCCACCTTCACCTAAAACGGCTTTAACTTGATATCCACCAAACAATAAAGGTTTATTAGGACACTGAGTTTCTTGAGAATTTATTTGTTGAGTTTCTTGAGAATTTATTTGTTGAGTTTCTTGAAAATTTGTTTGTTGATCTTCTACAGACTCAGTTTCAGTGCCATCCAAGGAATCTGACATATAAAATCCTTCATTAATACAATAGAAATTATGTAAAATCCTTCATTAATACAATAGAAATTATGGGCAATTTTTTAAAGATAAAAATGCTTTAGGCAACATATCTACAATATCTGAGGCAATCATTCCCATCTCACCTAATGTTTGACAAGCAAAATCGCCAGCAACACCATGTATATATACGCCTAATACAGCAGCATCCCAAGAAGAAAATCCTTGTGCCCATAAAGAACTAATAACTCCTGTCAATACATCACCACTTCCACCAGTTGCCATGCCTGGATTGCCTGAAATATTTTGATAGATTTGATTTCCATCTGTCACAATAGTAGGATTGCATTTTAAAACAAGAATGCATTTATATTTTTTTGCAAATTTACAAGCAAAAATTTTTTTATTTTCTTGTAGTTCATGCCATGGTTTTCCAAGCAAAGTACTAAATTCACCAGGATGAGGTGTTAAAATTATCTCATTTTTTCGTTTTTCTAAAATGTCTAAATTTTTTGAAATTGCCACTATTCCATCTGCATCTAGAACAATGGAACATACTAGATCTTGTAAAACATGTTCCACCATATGAAATGTTTCTTCATTTCTAGAGATTCCAGGACCGAGTGCTACTACATTCATATTGCGTGCAAAGGAAAGAATTTCTTTTGTAGCTTTCATAGAAAAACTTCCCGATTCTGTTTCAGAAAAATCACGTACCATGGCACACGTCATTTTAATCGTTGCAGGCAAAAATAAAGAATGGGGAACTCCCCATGTTACTAATCCTACTCCTGATCGTAAGGCAGCCATAGTTGTTAAGCATCCTGCACCTAACATGCCATGAGAGCCAGCTAATATAAGTAATCGTCCGTAATCTCCTTTATGAGATGATTTTTTTCTAGGTTGTAAAGAGGGAATAGAAGTAATTTCTAACATAATGCAATAACCATTCATGGATAAAAAATCACAATTTTCCTATTGTATCAAAAATCATATTCATACGGTAGCTTAAAATATATTACAAACCATCAGAATGTTTTAATATATTTCGAATTGCATGAAGCAATTCTTCTTCTTCAAAAGGTTTGGGAAGATATAAATTAATGCCTACTTCCATACCTTTAATCCTATCAATCATTTCTTTATGGGAACTAATGGCAATGACTGGCAAAGAACGAAACTTTCGATGTTCACGAATTTTGGCTGTTAATTGATATCCATCTAATTCTGGCATTTCAATATCTGTTAAAACTAAATCAATAGGATAATTTAATACTTTATTCAAAGCATCTTTTCCATCTATGGATTCCATAACTTTAAAATTACCTTGCGATTCTAAAATCAAACGAGTTCTTTTACGTTCACTGCGAGAATCTTCTACTAATAATATGTAAGTACTATTAGGAGAAGTAGGATGTTGCACAGACATTTCACTTTTATGAACACTTAAACTTAAAGAATGAGGCAATAATCGAAAGATGCCTGCAACATCTATGATTAATGTGACTTTCCCATCTCCACCAATGCAAGCACTAGAAATTCCAGGAGTATTTTCTAGCCATTTTCCCATAGATTTAACAACAACTTCTTCTTGGCCTACTATGTTGTCTACTACTATTCCAATGCGTCTTTCAGCCATACCTACTACAACCACATACATATTAGAAGACTCATTTTTAGATTCTTTTAATTCAAACACATCACTTAAACGGACAAGTGGGATTACATGTTCTCGAAATCGAATCACTGAAGTTTTAGGAATATATTCTATTTGATGGCTATGAATTCGCAATGATTCTATCACAGAAGTAATAGGAATGGCAAATACTTGTTCACTGACAGAAACTTGCAATGTATGAATAATAGCCAATGTTAAGGGAAGGCGGATAGTAAAAATAGTTCCCACGCCTATTTGAGAAGAAATTTCTACAGAACCATTCAACTTTTCAATGCTTGTTTTGACAACATCCATGCCTACACCGCGTCCAGAAACATTAGACACAGACTGTGCTGTAGAAAATCCAGGCAAGAAGATTAAATCAAATATATCAGCATCTGACATTCTCTCGCCTTCATGAAGAGAAACTACACCTTGTTCCACTGCTTTATTTAAAATTGCTTTTCTAGACATTCCTTTTCCATCATCTTGAATAGAAATCAATACATGATTTCCTTGATGGCAAGCAGATAATACAATCTTGCCAGCAACTTTTTTCCCTGCACGAACACGTTCTGCAGGCGATTCAATCCCATGGTCTATAGAATTGCGTAACATATGAGTCAAAGGATCTCCTAAAGCATCAATCACAGTTTTATCTAATTCAGTTTCTTCACCTTGTAAAATTAAGACAACTTCTTTATCCATTTGTTTTGCTAAATCACGCACAGTGCGATTAAAACGACTGAAAATTTTTCCAATAGGTTGCATTCTAGTCTTTAAGACAGCTGCTTGTAAGTCCGAAGATACAAAATTGATGCCATCTACAGCAGAAATTAATTCTTGGTATAGACGATCTTCGCCAAAACGTTCCCCCAATAAACGAACGACTTGTGTTAAACGATTTCTCCCTAAAACTAATTCACCAGCTAAATTCATTAATTTATCTAACCGTGTTGTTTCTACACGGATAGTTTGTTCGCTAACAGCCATAGTTCTTTTAGAAATAGCATGTCTTGGTTGAAAAATAGGATTCGATGCGTCTTCACCAGCTACAGCAGAAACATAACGCTGTATATTAGGTGCCACACAATGTTTTAATTGTGCAATAATTCCTGAAGGATCGCCCTCATCACGAATATTGCGAGCTAAACCAGAAAAAAATACTTTTAAATAATCTATAGAATCAAGAATGACTTCCATAATATTCGAAGAAAAAGTAATATTTCCTTTTCGAACTTCTTTCATAACATCTTCTGCAGCATGTGCTAAATTAGAAACAACAGAAAAACCAAGAAAAGAAGTATTCCCTTTTAATGTGTGCAAGTAACGAAAAATTTGGTCTACTAACTTTTGATTATTAGGTGTTTTTTCTAATTCTACTAAGGCAATATCTGCTTTTTCAATTAATTCTTTGGATTCTACTAAAAAATCTTGTAGTATTTCTTCCCAATCTTCTGCACTTAGACTGGAATTTCCTACCTCTTTCTCTACTACGGAAACATTAAATTTTTTTTGCTCTGGGAAATTAGTATCAATTTTTTTGTATTCAGACTTAGACACTATATTTTTTTCTGGAGGACTAGCATCAAACACACTATCTGCCACTGACATTGTATTTTGCTCAGAGTCAGATATTATATTATGCTTTAAAAAACTCATAGTATCAAATTGTTTTTGTTCAGATTCAGACAATGATTTTTTCTCTGGGGCAGTATTGGTGTCTTGCTCTGGGGAGCTAGTGGTATCTTGCTCTGTGGCAGATACTAATTTTTGCTCTGGGGAGCTAGTGGTATCTTGCTCTGTGGCAGATACTAATTTTTGCTCTGGGGAGTTAGTGGTGTCTTGCTCTGTGGCAGATACTAATTTTTGCTCTGGGGAGTTAGTGGTGTCTTGCTCTGTGGCAGATACTATTTTTTGCTCTGGGGAGCTAGTGGTGTCTTGCTCTGTGGCAGATACTAATTTTTGCTCTGGGGAGCTAGTAGTGTCTTGCTCTGGGGAGCTAATGGTAGACATTATATTGTGCACAGAGTCTATTTTTTTGTCTGAAGTAGGAGTGAGAAGATCTCGTAGAGATTGGACAAGTTCTGTTTGTGGTTGTACAGTACGAACCCCAGATTTGACTTGTGTAAATAAATGTTTGATTGTGTCTAGAGCAGATAGAATATGATCCATATAAAGGTCAGTGAATGTTGTTTCACTATTTCGTATTTTTCCCATGATATCTTCAGAAGCATGAGCAATTTTGGCAATTTCTTCAAAAATAGGGTATGTATTTAAAAAATTGGCATTGCCTTTGATAGTATGAAAACTTCGAAAAACTCGATGCACAATGTCCATTTGTAATGGATCAGATTCTAAAGAAATTAAGTCATTTTCTAATTGTTCCATTAAATCTTGTGCTTCGATTAAAAAGTCTCCAATAATTTCTTCTAAATCGTCAGCATCTAAACACATAGAGCACCTCTATTTTAATATGAATCGTAGTAGTTTTGTATTCTTTTTTTCTACTTTATAGATTGATCTACTTTTTTTAATGTGAATCGTAGTAGCTTGACATTCCTTTGGATAATAAAGGGATAATAAATTCAATGGGTTTTTTCTCTTCTAAATTGATGAGTGCAGATGCCATAGTACCTGCACTTATAGGAATGGAAGGTCCATCTGTCTCGTCCCATATGTATCCGTTTTCATTTTGTGATAAGTCGGCAATAATTTCAATTTGATGTCCATTGGCTGTTAAAGTTTCAGCAAGTCCTGCATTTCCAATGACTTTTGCAACGAGTTCTGTAGAAACTGGGAAAATAGAGACTGTATTTACTGTTGCCAGTAGACTTCCAAATCGTTTTCGATCGGCTGTTGCTGGATTTAAGCGTATTCTCATTCCTGGTTTAATTTTTTTCCCGTCTGCTAAAGAAAAGTAAACAACTGCTTGTAGGATATCTTGGTCAGTTCGTGTATCTATAGTTCCAATGCGTTCTGTTTCAGAAATGATGTACCCTTCAGAAACAGGTAGTTCTAATATGCATCCTGTGTATTCGCTGTATACAAAGCTTTTTTTAAGATTTGTTTCTATTCGTTCTATAGAATGTAGAATGTCTTGTTCTTCATAATCCATGCTTAAAACTACTGTTCTCCATTGTTCTCTTAGTTGGAAGGTTTGTTTTTCTAATTCTGCTAGTTCCAATTGTAAATCATTTTTAGAATTTTCTTCTGTGACAATGCTATCTAGTGTTGTAAGATATGTGTTGCGTGCATTGATGATATCTAGTTTAGCTTGGTACATTTGTTGTTGGACTTGAGCAATTTGTTCTTGTAGTTGTTGTACATTTTGTTGCACAGTGAGGACTTGGTCTGCGGAAACTAATTCATTTTTACGCATTTCTTGTACATCTTGTAGATTTTCTTGTAGTTCTGTATTTCGTTTTTTGTGTAAGATAAACATATCTTGTAGTTGTTTTGCGTGTTCTTCTAGATATTGAATTTTACTACCATGTGTTTTTTCTAGCATAGTTTTACTATTTTTGATTTGTGTATTTAAAAATTGGATTCGTTCTGTTAAAACAGATTGTTTCTTTTTTAAAGATTTGAGTTCTAGATCAATGAATTGTTTGGTAACTTCTAAGATAGATTGATTTTTAATACGCAAATCATACAATTTTTCTTGCATTTGTTCTAATTCTTTTTTTTCTAATGGCTGTTCTATTTCTACTAAAAGTTGATTAGTTTGAACGATGTCGCCTACTTTGACATGCCATTTTGATATTTTTCCGCTGATGCCAGCTTGGAATGGTTTGACAGTTTCTGGCGTTAAAATTAAGGCGTTTCCTTTTGCAGTAATGGGAATTTTTCCAAAAATGCAATAGTAGAAAATAAGGAAGCTAATAAGAATAAAGATAAAGAGGATACACCAATTTTTTAAACGCAGAATTTGTAATTTTAATTCTTGATCCATATTTTCCTCTATACAATTTGGCGAGCCACTAATTCACGGAACAATCCTTCTTGTTTCATTAAAGAGTGGTACGTACCGACTTGAACGATTTTTCCTTTATCTAGAACATAAATTCTATCTGCCGAGATAATCGTACTTAAACGATGAGCGATGACGACTCGTGTGACTTTACGTCGATCTAAGGATTGGCTAACAATGGATTGAGTTTTATTGTCTAATGCACTGGTTGCTTCGTCAAATAAGACGATTTTGGGACGAATGGCTAGGGCTCTTGCAATGAGTAATCGTTGTCGTTGTCCGCCTGATAAGTTTGTACCGCCTTCACTCACCATAGTATGAAGTCCCATAGGCATAGAATCAATGTCCTCTGTTAGGCCAGCATCTGCAATAGCGTCCCAAATTTCAGCTTGTGTCATTTTTGCATTGTTTGCAATATTTTCTGAAATGTTCCCTGCATTGAGACGTCCGTTTTGTAAAACAGTGCCTATTTGCCTACGAACAGCTAAGACATCTAATCCTGATAAATCTTGACCATCATATAGAACTCGTCCATATTCTGGCGTTTCAAATCCTAGCATAATTCGAAGTAAAGTAGATTTGCCAGAACCTGACGGACCAACAAAGGCCACGTATTCTCCAGGGTGAATTTCACAAGAAACTTTATCTAGGATAGCAGGACCATCAGAATGGTATCGAAATATAATGTCTTCTAAGATAATGCCACCTTTTAAACGTCCAGGGTCACTTGCTTTAGTGGAAACTTCTGGTTCTTCTTCTAATAATGGTGCGATTCTGTCAGCCTTTGATATAGAGTCTAATACTTTTACAATGGCTTCACTAAAATCTGCCCAGCCTGTTAAGTAAAGTGTAAACGCAGTATTAAAAGCAATAAAATCGCCAATACTAATTCGTTGGGGATCTGTATAAGGTAAATCTACGATAAGTGTGACTGCTTTCCAAAAAATAAAAGCAGAGCAAACAGGAGGAAGTATGTTGTTCATAATTGTGACAATGTCTCGATAGAAACGCATACGTAGGGTGACTCGTAATTTTTCTGAATATTTTGTTAACCAATGGTTAAAGGCTCTTTGTTCACTACCTGCAACTCGAATTTTACTAATTCCACCAATGATTTGAATTACGAGTCCATTGTAGCTACCTTCTAGTTCGTAGAGATATTTTGCAATTTTTCGAACCATAGCACCAGAAAATAGAACAACGAGTAAGATGAGGAGTCCAAACCACAATGCAATTTTTGCTAAGTCCCAACTGTAATACCATAATAATAAAAAGTTTAATAATGCCAATATACCAGTGATAAGAGGTTTGAGTGTTGCAGCACTTAGTTCACGACTAATTTCTCCTGCAGCATTGACTCGCGTTTCTAAATCTCCGCTTGAATATTTTCTAAAAAAATTTGGACTAAATTTTAAAATTCGATCCCATAATGCAGATTGTGCATCTAGTTCTGTTCGAATGCTAAATCGAACTGTAGTTAGAACTTGAATCAATACAAAAATAGCAGAGGAAATTCCAACTGCTGTTAAAATCATGCATAGTTGGTAAATGTAACCTCTATCAGCATTGGGAATGGCTGTATCTACTAATGCACCAGTAACTTTAGGAACAATCATGCCTAATAATGTAGCAATAAGCCCCATACATACTAAGAAGAGAAGGTCGCCTAGTTTCCCAGATAATGTAAAGTGGACTAATTCTTTCATTCCTTGTAGATGATCACCTAAAGGTTTGTACATCATATAGGCTTCAGAATGAATTTGTTCGCGTATGCTGGTGGTTAATGGTATTCGTTTCATGGAACTGCTAGGTATGATGACGTCGTAACCAGATCCAGAGGGTAATATTGCAATGGGTTCTTTGTCTTGTCCTAAATAACCTAATAAAGAGCCAGTGTCTGTTTTATGCCAGAAAGGATCTAAGAGGACTTTTCGTATGCGAACTTTAGAAGCACGTGCTATAGCGTCGATGGGATCATGAAGGCGATTCATATCTTCGGAAATAGCAGGAGGATATATTTTAACACCATAAGACTGTCCTACAATAGACATTGCTGTTAATAAATGACTGTCATATGTTGGATAATATTCAGAAGGATATACAATAGACTGTATTTCTCGAAAAGCAGCCGTAGTCATAAAATTTTCTTGTTGACTACGAATTTGTTGTCGATTCATTTCTATTTCTTCTGATTTTTTATGCAGTTCATTTAAATGTATAGCAGTTAAACGATGTAGAGTGGCCAACCCATCTTGTAATATTTCTTTTGCTTTTGCACTAATTTCTTTTGTTTGAAGGTCTAAGAAAACTTCAATGCTCATTTCTTTTGATATTACTTGTAGCCAGATACCTTCACACAATAATAACCATTCATCATCAGAAGTGACTTTCAGTTCTTCTCGACCAAAAACAATAGCAACCCCAGAGTGAATTTTAATCCATATAAAATGATCAATAGAACCAGCAAAAATTTCCTCTTGACTAAAAGTATATTTCCCTGCGATTCGTGTACGGATTAAGGAAGGTGGAATTTCATTTCCATAACGTAGAAAGTGCCCGATGTTTTCTGTCCATTGTCCTATCCACTTATAATAGCTTTTTATTCCATGGTCTTCCATTAGAGTTAGAAAGTCTTGAATTTCTATTTTTTCTATATGTATATCTGTTTCTGCAACTCCCAGCCAAGCTTGGCTGTAAGGTTGCAACTTTGGATCGCAACCAAATAAAGCTCCAAAAGCAGAAATTTGTATTAAAGAGTCTCTACGTCCAATAGGTACAGTGGCTGGTTTTTCTTTAGATACATCATCTTCATAACGACTGCTTAGAATTTGTACTGTGCCACTAGTGACCATCCATACTACGTTGGGATCATTTAATAAAACATATTGATTTTTTTGTAAATATAAACTCTGTGTGTCTTTTTCTTCATACATATTTTTTATTCCGTTCCTACAAACCTATAAAATCCTATAAATAGCTATAAAAATCTATAAATAAGATTTCTGTTGTATTTCTGTTTCAACCTTGCTGGTTACAATCTGATTTATTACTAAATCTGACTGCATTGCCG
>Ga0208694_1002060_pt1 | contig 22331 bp, 18 predicted proteins | sample AD_UKC078_MetaG_FD_184442 | JGI IMG/M metagenome (GOLD analysis project Ga0208694, IMG submission 184442) | Active sludge microbial communities of municipal wastewater-treating anaerobic digesters from USA - AD_UKC078_MetaG (SPAdes) (version 2) | ecosystem: Engineered > Bioreactor > Anaerobic >...
ATAATGAAAGTTTCCATGTTGATATGATCCTTTGCACTTTCTATTGCGGCAAACATTGCGTCATATGTATTGGGGCCATCGATTAGCAACTCCACTTTATTTCCGGCGACTAATTGATTGTCAGCAATCTGATTCATCAGTGCCAAATGCTTGTCAAAGATACTGGTCTCATTACCGTTTTTCTTAAGTCGAGCTAAAATCAACTTACTTTGTTTAACGGTCAACGGACCGTGCACACCGGCTATTTGAACTGCAGTCGAAGGATGTATTGCCATGTCTGGCACTATAGTGGGGATTGACGTACAACCAAGAAATGCCGTAAGACTTACAGCTACGGTAACCTTAGCAAGACTGAAGCGCTTAAATTTATTCATAATAATCAGCATTAACCTAAAGAGATCAAACAATACAACTTCTTTTTAGTGTAAGGATGATTTCTTTAGCTGTCTGTACGCTAGCGCACCTTCATCAGCGACAAAGATGCATTTTTTGTGACTTAAATTTGAGATGTTTTTTAGAAGCAGGTGCAAGGGACAGGTCCATTCACCCAATTACACTTGATTAACTTCACGATACTTATTTAAATATCAAAGTCTTCCAGCACTTAACACGGGTATCACCATAAAATGCAATCCTGGAAAATTCGCTTTCAGTGCGTTGAGCAGGCTACCGACAAGACCTTCGTTAATTTCAATCAAAAACTGAATTCGGCGTTGTCGACCAGTGACTTGCTCAAAAAGCGACATTGAAGACGCTCGCTGCCCGTGCCCATAGCTTTCTGTCGTACTAAACCCGGATATACTTTCATTTTCAAGCAGCCAATCAACAAGACTCTCTTCCAACGCTGGTGTTGCAAATAACATCACTAGGCATGGATTCTGCTCGGATGGGTTGTCACGCTCATTATGTCTTATTTCAGTTTCACTCATGTGATCTGCGTCCTTTATTTCGTTTCTACGCCAAATTTTTGATATAAAATCGGTAGCAATATGAGCGTTAGCGAGGTTGCACTAATTAAGCCGCCGATGACAACAATCGCTAATGGTCGCTGAATTTCAGAACCCGGCCCTGTCGCAAATAGCAATGGAATCAGGCCAAAAGCCGCAATATTCGCAGTCATTAGTACCGGACGCAGTCGTCTTTTTGCACCTTCCATCACCACCTCACCAATTGCCATACCATGCGCCAAAAGTTGGTTGAAATAAGAAACCATCACCACCCCATTTAGTACGGCGATTCCAAGTAACGCAATAAAACCTACAGATGCGGGGACGGATAAATACTCCCCTGAAAACCACAACGCAAATATACCGCCTACCATCGCAAACGGGATGTTTGAAAGAATAAGTAGCGATTGCCTGATAGAACGAAATGTTGCAAATAAGAGCAGAAATATCAATCCGAGTGCAACTGGAATGACTACTGCCAGCCTCGCCGCGGCTCGTTGTTGATTTTCAAACTGGCCGCCCCACTGCATAGAATAAGCTTCAGGCAGTTTAATTTTCTGCTGCACGGTATTTTTTGCCTGCTCGACAAACCCAACTAAATCTCGACCTCGAACATTTGCCACTACAACCACCATGCGGGCGCCTTTTTCACGGTCAACTTTTACAGGGCCTTCTATGCGCTCTAATTTAGCCACAGTGGTAATAGGCACATTATTCCCATTGGGTAAAGTAAGCATCAGATTTGCAAACTCAGCAGGAGATGCACGCAGTGTTTCCGAACCGCGTAGTACGATTGGCGTACGCCTTAAACCTTCTTGCACAATACCAATTTGGCGCCCCTCTAATTGCGTTCGTAAAGCGCTTTCGATTTCTGAAACATTAAAGCCCAAACGGCCTGCGGCAAATTTATCAATCGCCACACGCATGTACTGCACGCCACTATTTTGCGGTGTATACACATCTTGTGCACCAGGAATTTCCTTTATAATCTTGACAGTCTGCTGGGCAATTTCATCAAGTTTTACCAAGTCGTTACCAAAGATTTTAATTGCCAAATCACCCCGCACACCCAAAATCATTTCATTAACACGCATTTCAATGGGCTGCGTAAAAGCATAACTGATACCTGGCATGTCATCTAACACCTTTCGTATTTCATCGGTTAGAGCCTCTTTGTCACGCATACGCCATTCTTCTTTTGGCTTAAGAACTAAAAAGCTATCAGTTTGATTTAACCCCATCGGATCTAAACCGAGTTCATCAGAGCCAACGCGGGCGACTACCCCTTTGACTTCGGGTACCTTTTCCATGAGTTTACGTTGTATTGCTAAATCCAATTCCTGACTTTTTTCTAAATTAATCGAAGGTAACTTCTCAATCTGCATCAAGATATCGCCCTCATCCATCACTGGCATAAAGGTTTTACCTATCTGTAAATAAACGACAATGGTCACGGCCAATGTCGCGACAACAATCGCTGTAATAATCCGCGTGTTGGCTAATGACCAGCGTAACACGGGCTCATACAACTTGATGGCCTGCCGCACCACCCATGGCTCCTCATGACTGACCTTTTTTAACAAAAATGATGCTAGTACTGGAATCACTGTTAAAGACAACACCAGCGACCCGGCCAGCGCAAAAACAACCGCCAGTGCCACAGGGCTAAACAGCTTGCCTTCTAGCCCTTGCAAGGTAAGTAGCGGTAAAAAAACTGTAATAATAATGAGTATGCCGGATGTCACTGGAATGCTCACCTCTCTGACTGCACGATAAATTAAATGTAATCGAGGTAATTTTCCATTTTGGCCATGCGCAAGATGCGAGACAATATTTTCAACCACAACAACAGCACCATCTACGAGCATACCAATGGCAATGGATAAGCCACCCAAACTCATTAAATTGGCCGACATACCAAATTGCGCCATTAAAATAAAAGTCACGAGTGCTGCTAGTGGTAGGGCAAGTGCCACCGTCACTGCCGCTCTAAAATTGCCTAGAAACAGTACGAGTAGCACCAACACTAAAATGGTCGCCTCAAACAATGCACGGGTGACGGTATTGACCGCGCGCTCGACTAAATTGCCACGGTCGTAAAACACATGAATGCTGACGCCTTTGGGTAAGGTGGGCTGAATTTCATCAAGTTTGGTTCGCACGTTCTTAACCACTTGTTGCGCATTTGCACCGCGCAAGCCTAATACCAAACCCTCAACAGCTTCAGCTTTGCCATTTTGAGTCACAGCACCATAGCGCGTGATAGCACCCATCTTCACTTCAGCAACATCGCTTACGCGCACAGGCATCCCCTGGCTTGCACGAATAATCGTATTTCGAATATCATCAATCGTTTCAAATTTACCTTCGGCGCGCACGAGTAAAGACTCCTCACCGTCACTTAAACGGCCCGCGCCATCATTTCGGTTATTCAGCTCTAAGGTACTTTGCAAATCAGCGAGCGTAATGCCGCGTGCATATAGGTTGGCATTATTAGGGACAACTTCGAAGCTACGAACAGTCCCACCAAGGGAGTTGACATCGGCCACACCATTAACCGTTCGGAGTGCAGGACGAATGACCCAATCCAGTAGTCCACGGCGCTGCTCTATCGTTAAGTCATCACCTTCTACGGTAAACATAAACATTTCACCTAGCGGCGTTGTCATGGGTGCTATTCCGCCAGTAATATCTGTGGGTAAATTGCTCCAAATCGCGTTTAATCGCTCAGCAACCTGCTGCCTCGCCCAGTAAATATCAGTTCCATCGGCAAAATCTACCGTAATGTCTGTTAAAGCGTACTTGGCCACGGAACGCAACATGGTTTGCTTTGGAATGCCTAACATTTCAACTTCAATCGGCGCGGTAATCCTTGATTCAACTTCCTCTGGTGTCATGCCTGGTGCTTTAATGATAATCTTGACCTGTGTTGTAGAAACATCAGGAAAAGCATCAATCGGCAACTCTTTAAAAGCGTAAGTGCCAGCAGCAATAAGCAATACTGTGCAGAGCATTACCAGCAAGCGTTGTGTCAGTGAAAACTGAATAAGTTTATTTAGCATGAATAACCTGAACTATTGAAATGGCTCTTTAGCCTATTGAGTAATGCTGCTATACCAAGCAGATTTAATTGCGACAGTACCACTAATTGCAACCTTTTCCTTACCGGTAAACGCGCCAGTAATCACTGCTTGCGTGGGCTGCTCACTAGAAACTTTGACTAATTTTGGCAAAAATCCCTTTGCAGTCTGAACAAAGACATAGCTGTTATTTGCATTTCTGATGACGGCCGATTTTGGAACTGCAAATTGATTCGCGGCATTTTCACTGACTAATTCAGCCTCAACAAATTGGCCTGGAAACAGCTTTTCAGTACCACTGGTAATTTCTGCACGTAAGTGCACGGTTTGGTCGTTTCGATTAAGATTTCGGATAATCGTAGTAATTTTTCCTGACGCTTGATACTTCGGAATATTGATGATCATGCCTTCTTTTGCAAAATGCATCATCTCTATTGGGGCATGAATTTCAAGCCATAATGGTTTTAATTTAGCAATACGATAAATTGGCATGCTTGCATCTACGCGTTGCCCAGTAGACCCCAATTGTTCAATGACAACGCCATCAATGGGTGATGTCAGCGTAAACCCACTCGCTAATTCGCCACTTTTTTCCAATTTAGCAATTGAGCCTTCACCCATACCAGCCATTTTCAGCGCTTGTCTGCGTTGCCTTAATTCAACTGACAATTCTTGATGGCTACTTTCTGTCGTCAGCAATCGGCGCTCAGCAATAATGCCGTCTTTATATAACTCACGGTCTCGATCTGCCATATTTTTGCTCAACTGGTGCTGCGTTTTACCGCGCAAATAATCACTCTGCAATGCAACTAATTCTGTGCTACTGATATGTGCAATCACTTGGCCGCGTTTAACTGACTGACCCGCTGCAAAATACATTGCATCAATTAATCCGCTTTGCGGTGTGCTGACGATGCGCTCCTGATTTACTGGAATGATAATTTCTCCGGGCAACTTATTACTCACGACTGCATTTGTCGCAACTAGTGGTGAAACGGTAATGCCAAGCGTCTGCATCTGCTGAGGTGTCATTGCGATTAAACTCTCCGCATGACTCAACGCACTTAGACTTACCATCACAATGAACAAACAAACGGATTTAATTTTTCTCAAGGTAAAACTCCAATAGCTTGGTTATAACGTGCAATATGCCATTGCATCTGAGTTTGGCGGCTTTTCAGTGCGCGCTCTGACTCATAGGCGGTTGCTTGGATGCGTAACAAATCAATGAGGTCTGATTCGCCAAGTGCAAAAGATTTCTTAGCCAACTGCAAACTTTCTTGAGAAAGTTTGTGTTGTGCCTGCAAAATTTCAATCTCTTCACGAATCACTTCTAAGTTATGTTGCGCCTCATGAAATGCGCTCTCGAGTAGACGCTGACGTTGTTCATGTTCGCTCATAGCCTGCGCAATGGCCATTTCAGCGTTTGCCATCATAGGCGCCGAGCGCACTTTTGCATCTAGTGGTACGCGAATCGCCACACCTACGCTATCGTTATAAAGGCTATCAAAGGCACCCCGTTCATGTCGCACATTCAGCATCACCTGCGGATTTTCGCGTTGTTCTATGGCGCTAAGCGATCGATGATGATTGGCAATTTCAATCTTTGCAGCTGATTCTGCCAACCAAGGGTGACTGTCATCAATCATTTCTTTTGAGTTTAGCGGCTCTTCAAAAGTGTTTGGCAGTTCTTTTAACCCTGTGAGTATCCAGTAACGATGCTCGGCATGTTTGACTTCAGCGTTTGCCTTAATCAAAGCGGCCTTTGCGAGCAATGTTCCATTTTGCGCCAACATCACATCCGTCTTGGCTAGCTCGCCCGCTTTCCAGCGTTTTTCTACATCTGCGAGTAAATCTTGTGCCGCCTTATGGCGCGCATCCTGTAACTCCGCTTCATTGATGGCCATGCCTAGACTCCACACCGCATCTCGCACCTGCCCTGCGATGTCGAGCGATAAATTGGCACTGGTCTTATCCAGTTCTATTTGTGCACCTTGCGCTAAAGTAGTACGCGCTGTTTTTTGGCCAGGCAACCATATAGGTAAATCAAGTCCTACTTCCCACTGACTTAAATTACGATTGCTACCCACAGCATCATTTTGAAGCCCGGCCGAAACCGCTGGTGCGCTCGGCAAAAAACTGTTTGCTTGTATATTTTTGGCATTGACCAAACCCTTGCCCGCCTGAATTTCAGCCTGCTTTGGACTTCGCAAAATTGACAGACGCACAACCTCAGTCAGCGTTAGCTGTTGATTTCGTTGTAATTGGATGAGTTCTTCAGCATTGGAGGTGTATGAGAGTGTTAGCGCAACACAAGTTGCGAGTAATAAACTAAATCGCATTATGAGACTGCCAAAAATTCAAAATGATCTGTTTCAGACTGGCAAGCACCTTTTGCTGAAGTCCCTCTGTATTTGAACTCACAATTCAAGGTCTCGCCTTGCTCGGTCTGCAACACAGTATTCGCTTGACGCAGATAACTTCCTAGGCCTTTTTGGTAATTTTTATACTTTAAACTCTGAGCACCATACGCTCTGGCAATTTCACGGCTTTCATCCGCTTTTGTTCCTACCCATGTTCCGCTATAAACCTTACCGTCACGCTCTAGTCTGATTTTTCCTGCATGATCACCCTCTGACGTGATGATGGCCCGACCCAACGTTTGATGGCCATCTAGTGATTGTAGTTTTGTTTCGTGAACACAAGCAAAAAGCGTTAACGATAGCGCTGCTATGAATAATGTACGCATATATCATCCCCCGAATAGAATATGCGTGAATGATGACTTTTATTTCTTAAGGTAATCTTAAGAAATTATTTCTTGGTGACGCATATTGAAGTAATGATGGGTGTTACTAAAATTTTACAAAAATTATGTATTGCTTGAACCTTTCCCCTCTAGCACTCTCAAAGGGAGAGTGCTAATATACACATTAGCGTTTTGAATGCTATAGGAGGAAACAAACTGAATGAGTAACGCATTAACATTACCGGCATTAACCGCGATTGATAGCGTAGAGCATTATGCGCGGGCTATTAAAGCATACCCAATTCTCTCGGCAGAAGAAGAGTATGCGCTTGCTGTAAAGTTTAAAAAGGAAAATGATCTAGAGGCTGCGCGTCAGCTTGTTGTGTCACACCTGCGTCTAGTTGCGAGCATCGCACGCGGCTACATGGGCTACGGCTTGCCGCAAGCCGACCTCATTCAAGAAGGCAATATTGGGCTAATGAAGGCGGTAAAACGTTTTGACCCAGACCGCGGCGTTCGCTTGGTTTCATTCGCCATGCACTGGATTAAAGCTGAAATTCACGAATACATAGTAAGAAACTGGCGTCTGGTCAAAATTGCCACCACCAAAGCCCAACGTAAATTATTTTTTAATTTACGTAGCATGCGTACTGGCTTAAACACATTACAACCCACTGAAGTCGCACACATTGCCAAAGAGTTAAATGTAAAGCCTGAAGAAGTGCTTGAAATGGAAGCCCGTTTAAATGGCCACGAAATTTCGCTAGAAGCGGACCATGATGATGACAGCGACGAGCATTTTAGCCCGATTGCCTATTTACAAGATGAAAGCCTCGAGCCTTCAGATGCACTTCAAGCAAAACAGGCAGAAATGGCTGAAACAACTGGCTTAGGGCACGCCTTGCAAAGTCTGGATGAACGTAGCCGCCGCGTAGTTGAAGCGCGATGGCTGCAAGATGCCGGCGGCCAAACCTTGCATGAACTTGCCGATGAGTTTGGTGTATCTGCTGAACGCATTCGCCAAATTGAGCAAAAAGCCATGCAAAAAATGAAAACTTTTATGCTGGAAAGCCGGTAACTGAATCCTCTTTCAGTGCAATCAAAAAAATAAAGGCTGCAATCGCAGCCTTTATTTTTTCATACACTTTCTGAGCAAAAAACAGATTGAAATTAGCTTAAATTCGCCCCAACCTTTTTGATTCCTTTGCAAGCCTTTATTTATAAGGCTCGCAGGGCATAAATTTTTTCTCGGTGATTTTCGGCATAAAAAATACAGCTTTTATTACCATTAAAAAAAGAGAAAAACTAAGTTTAGGCGGCTACTGCTTCCTCAGTTTCAGCCTCAAATGCCAGTGCGTTTTTCATGTGCATGCGCAACACTTGCAAATCATCTAACTGTGCTTGAATACTTTTCTCGATGGTTTCTAATTCTAAAATGCGGTCTTCTAAAGTATCAGTCGCTTTATAAATGCGTTTTATACTTTCTAAGCGGCGACGCAATTGCAACTGGTGTTCACGCACTTGCGATTCCATAGGTGCTATCACGGCTTTCAGCCAATTTTCAATATCGCGGTTTGCGACCTCAAACACATGAATCACGCGACTTGCCAGCGTTTCAAAGAACTTGCTCGTGAGCGTCATTTTTTCATTGGCAATCATGTTAAAGGTAGTGTTGAACTGCTCTTTATACGCGCGCTCCAATTTAGCTAACTCTTTTTGATAGCGCAGGGTTGAAAATGCTGGTGGCTCTGTTTTACGCAGACCATGATCTTTCGAAAACTTCTCGTACATCACGTCCATCATCTTTTTGATTTCTTCAATCTGGGTGTCTGATGAAATCAAACGCGTTCTTAATTCACTGAAGAAATTATCCATTGAACCACGAATGGTTTTGGTAAAGTTCGCCGCCACCATCGTTTCACGGGTGGTATGTACGTGCGATTTAAGTGCTTCCATACCCAATAAGGTGAATAGGCGGTTGGTATGTTGCGAGAAAATACTGCGTAGCGCCTGAAAGCGTTGCAGCCCTTTTTCAAAGTTTTCTTTGTCCACTTTCACTTTATTCATCATGTGCTCAACCACGTCTTCGTTCTTACCACGTAGGCCGCGCAACTCATTCAACTGCTCGACAATGCCGGCTAACCGCGCATCGACAATCATGTTGGAGTTTGAAATTAAATCTTCAACTTCATTTTGCGTGTTATCACGCACGATTTCTTTTTTCGACGGAATCAACTCATCTGATAAGGCTTTTTCAAGCTCCAAAATACGGCTCTTTTCAAGTAGTGCCGCATCATTGTGAATTTTAGCAAGCAAGCCACGCTGGGCAGATACTGGGAATATTTGCGTAGTTTCCAAACCTAACAACTCAGCACTGGTTTTAATCTGCTTAGTGAGTTCGGTTTGAATGTCTTTTTCGTTTTTTAATTCGTCCCACAGGCCATCAATTTTGTTCAGTACCGCTAATCGGCCTTTTTGCTTCCAGCGTGTGCCGCTGATGTATTGGCGCCAGACATCAATTTCAGATTTTGTCACCCCGGTATCCGCGCCCAAAATAAACAAGACGGCGTGGGCATTGGGCAGCATGTTGAGCGTCAATTCAGGCTCGGTACCAATCGCATTTAAGCCCGGCGTATCTAAAATCACCAAACCTTGTTCTAGCAAGGGGTGCGGGAAATTGATAATCGCGTAGCGCCAGCAAGGCACATCAATGGTGCCATCTTTATTAATATTGAGTGCGTCATCTGCGCTGTTTGGATCAAACAAACCGTATTTTTCAGCTTCTTCCAGCGTAACCGATTTTGTATTGCTCACCTCTTTAAATGCGGTGACCATGCTGTCGTTGTTATCCACATCAAACTTTGCCACCACCCATTCGTCAGGGTAGCGTTTATACTCGGTGGTCGTCGCGTCCGACAATCTCGTTTCAATCGGCAGCATCATAATTGAAGTGGGTTTGGATTTGTCGTAGAGCAATTCGGTTGGGCACATTGTGGTGCGCCCAGCACTTGAAGGTAAGAGACGTTTGCCATAACCTGCAAAGAATATGGCATTGATTAGCTCAGACTTGCCACGTGAAAATTCTGCCACAAAAGCCACATTGAGCTTATCTTCGCGCAATCTTTCCAGCAATTGCGCAATGCGTTGATCACTTTGCGAGTCATTGAGCTCTTGCTCATTAAGCCAGCTTCGATAATCACAAATGGTATCAACAAGGGCTTTACGCCACTCTGAATATACCGCAAATTGATGTGCTAACTTATTTTCTGACATAACAATCCTTAAAACTTTTACACGTAATATAACTTTATCATGATTTATTGAATAATCAAATAAATCAATCAATTATTGCCGACATCTAAAATAAAATTCAGATAAGCGGTTGTATTTATCTCATGAACGGTCAATCTTGGTAGAAATCGGCTATTTTTAGCCAATACACCCCTATTTTCATCAGCATCAATCAAGCAAACTTATAGAAGCGATTGTGCGCATTCTGTTATCATTTCCACTTTAAATTACACAGCCTATTCTCGTAAAATTATGAGCGGTCTTACAGAACATTCCCCACGCCCCATCGACATTCGCCTGCATCAGGCGTCCCGTTTGCTTGAAATAAAATTCGACAACAATACCGAATGCCAATTGTCATGTGAATTCTTACGCGTATATTCGCCCTCAGCTGAAGTACGTGGCCATGGTCACGGGCAGGAAGTGCTGCAAACCGGCAAAGAAGAGGTCAATATTACCAACATCGAACCTGTAGGCAATTATGCGGTCAAGCTGACATTCTCGGATGGGCACAATACTGGTTTGTATTCTTGGGATTATTTGTACGAATTGGCGCAGAATTACGATGCCCTGTGGTTGGAATATTTAGGCAAACTAAGTGCGGCAGGTATTCAACGCCGCAGTAATTAAAATACGGAACACTTCAGATGACGACCAATCAAGATCACAACCAACAGACACACTTTGGTTTTAAGACGGTACATGAAGCCGAAAAAGCCAAGAAAGTGGGCGAAGTTTTTCATTCCGTCGCCAGCAAATATGACCTCATGAATGACGTGATGTCAGCAGGCTTACATCGTAGCTGGAAACGCTTTGCAGTAGAGGTCAGCGGCGTCAAAACGGGCGATAAAGTATTGGATATCGCCGGTGGAAGCGGGGATTTATCTAAACTATTCGCTAAAAAAGTGGGGGTTGGTTCGCCTCAAAATGCAGGGCAAGTCGTTCTCACAGACATCAACGCTTCTATGCTGGGCGTTGGGCGTGACCGCATGCTGGACGCTGGGTTGAATGTGCCGGCACTGCAGTGTGATGCTGAAAAACTGCCTTTTCCTGACCAATATTTTGATTGCGTGATTGTGGCATTTGGTTTGCGCAACATGACACACAAAGAGGTGGCCTTAGCCGAAATGCAGCGCGTACTTAAAGTAGGTGGCCGACTATTGGTCTTGGAATTTTCTAAAGTGTGGCAACCGCTCTCTAAAATCTACGATGCTTATTCATTTAAATTATTACCGCTGATGGGCAAAATCTTTGCCAAAGATGCCCAGAGTTATCAGTATCTTGCTGAGTCGATTCGCATGCACCCTGACCAGGAAACTTTAAAACAAATGATGACCGATGTTGGGTTTTTTAAAGTGGATTATTACAACCTCGCCGCGGGCGTTGTGGCGCTTCACAAAGGTTATAAAACCTAATGCTCAAGCAACTTTCCACGCGGTTATTGCAGCACCTCATTGCGCAAAATAGCTGGGCAAATGCCCTATTGCAACCCTATGCTGGGCAATCGGTGCGCATTCACATTGGTTTAATTTCACCTACCTTAATCATTTTAGAAGACGGTAGTTTAGCGCTTGCGGGCGATACCAACACACCTGACGCAACTGTCACAATTCCGCCCACGCTTTTGCTGCGCCTCATTGCCAAAGATGAAACCGCAAAAAGCCAAATCAACATCACTGGCGACACACACTTAGCCACCGAACTTGCCAAGGTGTTTGCCCATATGCGCTGGGATTATGAAGATGATTTAAGCAAGTTAGTAGGCGATATTCCAGCCTATCAAATCGCTGATTTTGGCCGTAAAGCAGTGGGCTCGATTAAAGAAACCAGCACCAACCTCGCTGAAATGCTAAGTGAATATTGGCAGGAGGAAATGCCCGTTATTGCCAAAAAGCGCCATGTGGAACACTTTAATAGCGAGGTTGACACACTACGTGCTGATGTTGCCCGACTAGAAAAGAAATTGCTGAAGTTTGAAAAAAAGCTCACCCAACCGTTGAGCAGCCCTACTGATACTCATAACCCTTAATGCCATGATGCGAATTTTTCGGCTGTTCTATATTATTTTTATTGCGCTACGATTTAGCCTGGATGACTTGGTGCTTAGCCACACCAAACTCAAACCACTGCAAAGTGTGATTCGCATTTTGTTATTCTGGCGCAACGCAAAAAAACCGCGCGGTGAGCGGCTGCGCTTAGCACTGGAGGCACTGGGGCCAATTTTTGTGAAGTTTGGGCAAATGCTCTCAACCCGCCGCGACTTACTACCGCTCGACATCGCTGATGAGCTCGCAAAACTACAAGACCAAGTGCCGCCTGTCGCCTTTAATGAAATTGAAACCGTGATTCAAGAGGCGTTTGGCTTGCCGCTCAATGCCGTGTTTTCTGAGTTTGAAGCAACTGCCATCGCCAGCGCGTCGGTGGCGCAGGTTCATTTTGCTCACTTGATGGACGGCACTCCGGTAGCGGTTAAAGTGTTGCGCCCAGGCATTGCCAAAACGATTCAGCATGATTTAGAACTACTCGATACAGGTGCGTGGCTGCTGCAAGGCCTATCCAGTGAAGGAAAACGCCTGAAACCGCGTGAAATCGTGGCCGAATTTGCCGAACATACACAAAGCGAACTTGATTTAACCTTAGAAGCCGCTAACTGCACGCGGCTTGCAGCCAATTTTACAGATAAAAAATTACTTATTCCTGAAGTACATTGGGACTGGTGCCGACAGCAGGTCATGGTCATGCAGCGCATGGTGGGCACACCGATTAGTAAAATAGAAGAACTGCGTGCCAAGGGCATTGATATTGCAAAACTCGCGCATGATGGCGTGGAAATATTTTTTACCCAAGTGTTTCGCGATGGTTTTTTTCATGCGGACATGCACCCCGGCAATATTCAGGTAGCAACCGATGGCGAATACAAAGGCCGCTACATTGCGCTTGATTTTGGCATTATGGGCACGCTTACCGATAACGATAAATATTACCTTGCGCGCAACTTCTTGGCATTTTTTAACCGTGATTACCGCGATGTGGCCGTCGCACATATTGAATCGGGCTGGGTACCGAAAGACACGAATGTTGAGGCACTAGAAACCGCCGTGCGCGCGATTTGCGAACCCATTTTTAACAAGCCGTTAAAAGATATTTCATTTGGCCGCACGTTATTGAGCTTATTTCAAATGTCGCGCAAATTTGGTGTGGTGATTCAGCCGCAACTCGTCATGCTACAAAAAACCTTGCTGAATATTGAAGGGCTGGGGCGTGATTTAGATCCTAATATTGACCTGTGGCAAACCGCCAAACCTTTTCTAAAACGCTGGATGAGCGAGCAAATCGGCTGGCGCAGCGTTGCTAATACCGTCAAAAAAGAGCTGCCATTTATCGTTAAAAATCTACCGCAAATGCCGCGACTGGTGCATCAATTTTTGCAACAACAAACCCAAGCCGAGCAAGAAGCACCGATGCGAGAGGCCTTGGATGCCCTCATCAAAGTACAAGAAAAACAGGCGCGCTGGCAACAACGGCTGACCTTTGCGCTGATTATTTTAATTGCACTGCAAATTGCCACTTTTGTGCTACGTTAAACGCAATTTTATGCCGTATTGATACGATAAATTTCCTCGTCAGCATAACCTCGTTAATACCTTAAATAGGCCTTTATTTTGCAGCCATCCTTTTGCACTACCCTGCAAGCCTTATAAATAAAGGCTTACAGGGCAGCGATTTTTACACGATGATTTTTGACGCTGATATTTCACCTGCTACAATGCGGTAAATATACGCTTCTCATTTTGATTAGCAGTACACATGAAAGACGACACAATGATTCAAAAAACACTGAACATGTTTCGATTGGCGCTACTGGGCGGTTCGCTAATCACACTAAATGTGCAAGCGACTGAAATTTTAGTCCCTGCCTATTTTTATCCGAACGCGGCGCCAAGCCTTAGTTTTTGGACGGATATGACGACTTCTCTCAGCCAAGGCGTTGCCATTACCGCGATTATGAACCCCAACAGTGGCCCAAACATCACGGACCCGAACGACATTAACGCTTATAAAAGTGCTATCAATAACTTTCGGGCCGCAGGCGGTAAAGTCATTGGCTATGTCAGCACGCAATTTGGCGCGCGTGACACTGCGGCTGTGCTGAGTGATGTCAATACCTACCACAGCACATATTCGATAGACGGCATTTTTTTAGATGAAATGCACAACATCGCTGAAACCCTGCCCTATTACCAAAATCTGCGCACTGAAATCTCCAACATCAATGCAGGTTATCAAGTGTTTGGCAATGCCGGCACAAATACACTGGAAGACTATGCCAGCGCAGCCGATGTACTCATCACCTTTGAAAATCATGCGGGGTATGACAGCTACGCACCCGCCGCGTGGACCACGCATTACGCGCCTAGCCGTTTTGCGCATTTATTGTACGATGTGCAAACGACTACACAAATGCAAACCTACCTTGCCCTCGCAGCGAGCCGCAATGTGGGCTATGTTTATATTACCGATGACCGATATACCAACGTGGGTAGCCAAACGTTTGTAAATCCTTGGGACACGCTGCCCAGTTACTGGAATGCAGAAGTCGCTGCCATATCAAGCGTGCCAGAGCCAAGTAACATGGCATTGTTTTTGGTGGGACTGGGTTTAATGGGCTGGCGACTTCAACGCCGGCAATAGATGGGTTAAGGCTGCTCAGGTAGCCCGCTTTTGGCAATGCGCACAAAAAAAAGTAGAGCGTTGCCCTAAACGAATACACTGAATTGGTTTTGCGCACACTTTGCACGGCTCTCCCGTGCGGCCATAAACAAAATATTCCTGCTGAAAATAGCCCGGATTGCCATCGGTGCCAAAAAAATCCCGTAGGCTGCTGCCACCTGCATTGAGCGCATCCTGCAAGGTATTTTTGATTTCTGTCACAAAGCGTTCACACTGTTTTAATGTCAAATTTTTTGCTGGCGTTTCAGGGTGTATGCGTGCGCGAAATAGCGATTCACTCGCATAGATATTGCCAACACCCACCACCACGTGGCCGTCCATTACGGCATTTTTAACTGCTAGCGTTTTGTTTTTAAAGGTGTGATGTAGATCGTTGGCATTGAAACTAGCCTCTAACGGTTCTGGGCCAAGCTGATTCAGCAACGCATGGTCATGATTATGATTATCCAACCACAACACCGCGCCAAAGCGACGTGGGTCACGTAAGCGCAGCACCTGTGCATCGCTAAATTGAATATCAAAATGGTCGTGCTTTTCAGGCGGATAGTTGCGGTCTAGCAGTTGAATACGGCCGGACATGCCCAGGTGCAACAATAGCGTTCCCGTATCAAACGCGCACAGCATATATTTAGCGCGGCGTGTAAGGCTGTGCAGCGTTTGGTTTGGTAGCGTTTGCGTTAAGTGTTTTGGTATCGGCCAACGCAAGGTTGGGTAGCGAATCTCCACAGATTGCACCACTTTACCTAGTAGCGGCAATAGGCCAAGGCGCGTGGTTTCAACCTCTGGAAGTTCCGGCATGGGCCTTGAATTGCTTAATTAATTGCTGGGCAAGTTAATGGGCGGATTTAACATGGTAAAGCCGATGTCTGACTGAAAATTGTAAATCAAACCTTCATCAGGGCGTGCTAACAGCAAATCAGGCGACTCTTGTAGTTTATCAAAATGCACTTTGCTGCCGTCTGCTAATTTCACTTCCAATGACGGGTATTTGGCTTTTGGGTCTGGCGTGTAGAATTCAACCGATTTCGCCGCCGTTTTGACCCATGAAAATTCCAGCCACTCGTTCAATTCATCTTGCTGCGGTTTTGCTGCCGGGATGGATACTTTCCATTTACCCTCCACCAAGTCTACATTGAGCTTTGTCTCTTCCCATTGTTCTAATCGGCTCAAGTCAAAACCAACCACTTTTTCAGTCGGCTTTAATGGCGCTTTATCAATCAGTTCAATGACTTGCGTGGTGGCCGCTTCTGCATAGGCGTTATCAATCAAGTAGACGGCATTTTCAAACAGCACGTATTGCGCATCGTTAATCGGGTTATGGGTTCCAAAAATAAAGCGCGCTACCGATTGGTCATTCCGAATCAATTTCAGCTGTAATTTAGGGTTGGTTAGGCCAAATTTTTCTAAACTGGCGGTGTCTGCACTATCCACAGGCACTTTTTCTTTTGACCGCGCGGCAATAATCGACAAGATTCGCGCCACAGAATTTTGGTCAGCACGGGCTTTGGTGGGGGCTGTTAAGCGCCAAAAACCATCCACTTTGGCAAACGTTACCGCCGCCTTGGTGGGCGGCTCTACGCTGATGGCGGTAAACTCTGCCAATTTGTAGTTTGACAGTTCATATTCGGCAGCTTTCTGCACATTTTCCTTGGGGCGCAAATACAAAAATGCCACCAAACTTGCCACCGCACACAACAATACCAAATTCAATAACCAACGTTTTTTCATGCTTGACCTTTAATCTAAATATCCAAAATTAACTGGCTTAAAAAAGTTGAATTTAGCCGTTAAAACTTCTCGAGAAAAAATTTCTGCTCTGTAAGCCTTTATTTATAAGGCTTGCAGAGCATCAAAAAAGGTTGTGCCGTAAAACAGCGCATTTCAACACGCAATTTTGGCCTGTTGAATGTGCAACTTCCATTAGGCTTTTCTACGTTTCCACCAGAAATAAAATCCGGCAATCATCATGCCGATGGGGAAAAAGAATTGAAAGCCATGAAACACGGTCCACGCCACCAAGCGGCCTGAATCAGTATCAGGAATCGTCACATTGATGTCTTTTAACGGCATCGGCTGAATGGTAATCAGGTTGTCATCTCCTGCTAGCCAGTTGATGATGTTCACGCCTAAATCTAGGTTGCCGCCGTTGGTAATAAAGGTATTGGATAAAAAGTTTGCGTTCCCCATCACCACCACGCGCTGGCCTTTTTTACCGTAAATACGCTCAAGCGCCACGCCAATGTTGATGGGGCCGCGTTTGTCAGTTTTTTCATTGAATTTTGGTTTGGCGTCTTTAGCCAGTTTATCTGCCGTCAACCAGCCATTAGGCGCGACTTCCACCAAGTTACTGACTTTCCAGCCATTTTCATCGGTGCCTTTGGCGGTGACCTGATGCGCTTCAGGGAACAACGTCCGCAGCATGAAATTAGTAGTGATGGGGTGTTCGCCATACAGGCTGGCAAACGCCACACGCGCATCTGCACCATATTGCGCAGAAGCCATATCCAGCGCAATGCCAGGGGATACTTGCATGCCAAGATACTCGGCCACCTGATCTAAACCTCGCAGATTATTGTCATCGAGCAACCAAAGCAAATTACCACCGCTTTCAAGATAGGTTTTGATTTTTTTGGCTTCAATTTCTGACACGTCCACTTGCGGGCTGGCAATCACCAGCATGGCGCCATTACTTGGCACCGCTTGGGCAATGGTTAAATCCGGGTTGGCAAACTTAAAGCCTTTTTTCTCGAGTTGTTTACCAAATTCGCCTAGGTCATGATTTTTAACGCCCAGCAGATTGCGCTCGCCATGGCCGTCCAAATACATCACTGCCTGCTGATTGGTGCGTGATAGGCGCACCAGTAAGTTGGTCATTTCTTGTTCGGCAATTGGCGGTGTGATGTGTTCAACACGCTTTTGGTATTCCACTACCACTTCACCGTCTTCTTTTACGCCTGCCTCTTGCGCCAGTTTTGGCTCAATTGATGGGTTAATAAAAGTCAGGTTCACATCTTTTTTCTCGCGTTGATAGCGTGCCACAAAATCAATCATGCCCTTACGAAAGTTGTCTCCACTCGAAGCATCATCTTTGGTAGCAAATACCGTGATATTGATGGGACCTTTCATTTGCTTGAGCACATTGACGCTACCCGGCGTTAAAATATTGCGGTTCGCCTGCGTAATATCTTTTGCAACATGGTACTGGCTAGCCAGATAGCCCAGCAAAACCACCAAAAGCAAAAACAGCACAACAAAAAAACCGTTTTGCACAAAAAGTTGAAAACGTAATTTACGATTTATATTCATGTTTACAAAGACCTAATATCGAACAACTGAAAGATAAAATTCTAAAAAAAACCGTATTAACCGCGTAAACGGTCCGCATCTAGGCGACGCACTGTTAGCGTTAAAAATGTTGCAATAAACAACACAAAATAGATGATATCCGCGGTATCAATCAAGCCACTCGCAAATGACTGAAAATGACGTGTCAGCGATAAACTTGCCAGCGTATTACTGGGGTCCCCGGCAAAAAAGCGATCCAAAAACATCAAGGCAAACAACGCAATAAACGTTAAAATCGCCGCCACTACGGGTTGCTGCGTCATGCTCGAAAAATACAGGCCAAGTGCCGAGAAACTTGCCACCATCAGCAACATCCCGATGGAGTTGGCCACAATGTATCCAAAGTCAATATCCGCCCAAATATTCAAGGTTGAGAGCATCAAGCCAATGTAGACAATTAAAATGCTTAAAAATAAAACGAGGCCTAAAAATTTACCAATGACGATTTCGGTCAATGAAATTGGCGCACTGAACAAAAACGGCAATGTTTGATTGCGACGTTCTTCTGAAATCAAACGCATTGACAATAACGGCACAGCAAACAGCACAATAAAGGAAGCAAAGCCATACACGGTTTGCCCAACAAACTGTGTGACACCTGTTCGCTCAGCAGGGCGCATTGCGCCTGACATGACCGCAAAGTAGTCATTCACACCGTTGAGATAATAGGTACCAAACGCAAACATCAAGAGCGACAAAATCACCCAGCCCATTGGCGAAGAGAACATACTTTTGAGTTCTTTTCTAGCTACATTAATAATCATGATTCAACCCTTAAATTTATTGAATGCCCATTAAATTGAATGCCAATTTACTTGCTACTTAGGCAGCCTGTTCTTGTTCTTGGTAGGTTAATTGCACAAACACATCTTCTAAACTGGTTTGGTCTGGCGCAATTTGATAAAGTCCCCAACCATTCTTCACCGCTGTCTGCACTATTGATTCGGCCGGTGCACTATCTTCCGCAAAGCGCACGCGCATTTGGCCGTTTGGCAAACTTTCAGCCTCAACCACATCAGGAATACTCAACATTGCCTCAACCGCCGGCGGGTTACGCATGCCAATCAGCAATTTATTACCGATGCGCTGTTTTTTCAGCACGTCAATCGCGCCATTAAACACCAGTTTGCCTTTATCAATAATCTGCACGTGGTCACAGACCATTTCTACCTCAGGCAAAATGTGTGTGGATAAAATCACGCTGTGGTCCGAGCCTATTTCACGTATCAAAGCACGAATATCACGAATTTGGATAGGGTCTAAGCCTACGGTCGGTTCATCTAAAATAACCACCATCGGTTTATGAATAATCGACTGTGCAATACCGACGCGCTGCTGATAGCCGTTGGATAAATTTTCTATCAGGCGTTTACTCATGTGGCTCAAGCCGCAGCGTTCTTTGGCTTCTTCAACGGCAGGTTTAATGTGCTTAGCACTGACACGATGCAGCCGCGCGGCAATCGTGAGGTATTCGTCTACCGTCAACTCTTTATAAAGCGGGCGCATTTCAGGTAAATATCCGATTAGAGCTTTTGCCTCTTTCGGGTTTTCAATCATATCAATACCACAGATTTTCACGCTACCCTGACTGGGTGCGAGGTTGCCTGTCAGCATTTTCATGGTAGTGGATTTTCCTGCACCATTGGGGCCCAAAAAGCCCAACACTTGACCTTTGCTTAACGTAAAACTGACATTGCTAACTGCTTCGCGTCCACCGTAAAGCCTGGTGAGTTCAATTGCTTCTACTGTATAGTTATTCATATATACTCAATTTTAAATTGCTCAAAGATTTCATGACACAAAAAATATGTGCCCATTGGTGTGTTAGCGCCGGCATGAAGTTCACCTGCTGCGCAATAAATTCATTTGACACCATTCTTGGTCAATTCATAATTATGGAGGAACTTGAGACGACTGTCACGGACTAAGCACTCGAGCAATGCAATAATACTGTTAAATTAACCATTTAAAAATCGTACAAACGGCTTTAAACGTACAATAACGGTTTTTAACTAACCACTTTTTCATACGCAACTTATAATGGTTACTTCAATTAATGGTAGTTTAATTTTTTGACTAAAATTTAAGTTCTACAACAGTACATTTAGCAACTCGCCTTTCAATTTTGAGAAATCACTATAACTGCTATGCGCAAACATCTTGGTCTTCAAACAAATAAAACTAAAACCACTTCGCGTTATACCAAAGTTTTTTGCGCTAGCCTGATAGCCAGCGCATTAAGCCTGAGCGGTTGCGCTACAAACAAACCCATAAGCGATACGCTAGCAGGCAAGAACAAGGCGCAACCAACGCAAACTGGGTTGTCTGCAGAATTTGTCTATAAATATCTGGTGGCAGAAATTGCTGGGCAACGTGGCGATTTTGCAACTTCTGGCGCCGCCTTCTACGACCTTGCCAGAACCTCCAGAGAACCCAGCCTGGCCGAGCGCGCAGCAAAAATTGCAGCTTACGGCAAGGTGGGCGGCTTGGCTATTCCTGCCGTTAAGCTCTGGGCAGAGCTAGACCCTAGCTCGAATGAAGCGCAGCAGGCCATGACCGAACTCTATATCGCTACAGGCAAGCTCGATGAAGCCAAGCCGTTTTTAGCCCAGCTATTAGTTAAAGAAGAGACGCGTGCTGGCGGATTTCTATACCTGAATACACTGCTGAACAAAAGCCCTGATAAAGCCGCTGTGTTAAAACTTGTGCAAGCTTTGGCCGAACCCTATCCAGAACTCGCTGAAGCGCAGGTAGCCATTGCGCAGGCGGCTTGGGGGGCAAAACAAAGCGACAAAACGTTAAATGCACTGACAAAAGCTGAAGCACTTAAACCAGGCTGGAATGTACCTGCACTGCTAAAAGGGCAAGTTTTATTTGAACAATCTCCAGAAGCGGCTATTCAGTTTTATCAAGCGTTTTTAGTGAAATACCCGCAATCAAACGAAGTTCGCCTGAACTTGGCAAAAACTCTTGTGAATCAAAAACAATATGATGCTGCAAAAAAACACTACCCAATCATCATTCAGCACGCAAAAGAAAGTGCTGAAAAAAACACCGCTGAAGTTACTGCATTAATTGGTTTACTCTCTTCACAATCTGGCGACTATGCAGCGGCTGAAAGCTACTACAAGCAAGCAATCGAACTAGGCTTTAAAAACCCTGACCAGTTGCACATTTACCTTGCGCAAGCGGCCGAAAAGCAAAAGCAAGATAAATCGGCCATTGATTGGTACAACAAAGTGCAGCCTGCAAGCGCGCATTACCTTGAAGCACAGCTTAACCTTGCCAACATTATTGCCCGCACTGAATCCGCCGATAAAGCCATCGAGAAATTAGACACCATTGACGATTTAACCACCGAGCAGCAAATCATCGTGATTCAATCACAAGCGAATATTTTGGCAAAAGCAAAACGTGACCAAGAAGCTTTTGATCTGCTTGATAAAGCAGTAAAAAACATGCCGAACACCTCTGAGCTAATATATGACTATGCATTAGCCGCTGAGAGGATTAAAAAGTTTGACCTCATGGAAGCAGAGTTGCGTAAATCGATTGCCGTTAAGCCGGACTTTGCCGCCGCGTATAATGCGCTTGGCTATTCATTTGCAGACCGCAACATTCGCCTCAATGAAGCAATCAAACTCATCGAAAAAGCCCTATCCTTTAGCCCCAACGACCACTACATGTTAGACAGCCTTGGCTGGGCGCACTACCGCAAAGGCAACTTAGATAAAGCGCTTCAATACTTACAGCAAGCCTACAACACCAGCCAAGACCCTGAAATTGCCGCCCACTTGGGCGAAGTGCTATGGAAAAAGGGCAAGCGCGATGAAGCCACCAAAGTTTGGAATGACGCGCTTACAGCCGACCCCAATAATGAAGTGCTCATTAACACCACCAATAAATTCAAAACGATTCAATCTAATTCTTAGCACAAACAAATGATTAGCGCTAATCCAACTCAATGGCAGCCGTCAATTCGGATTGCACTGGTGATTGGATTGATGATCTTTTTGCAATCCTGTGTGGGTGTGCCGGCAAGCAAGCCCGTTGAAAGTGCGACCTCAAAAGCATTATATCTGCAGCATCAACAAGAGATTGCTGCAATTCAGCAATTTACACTTAAAGGGCGCATAGGCGTGCAAAGCGAAAATAAAGGCTTTTCTGGCGGCCTGGCTTGGCAGCACG
>Ga0208694_1002061_pt1 | contig 22320 bp, 12 predicted proteins | sample AD_UKC078_MetaG_FD_184442 | JGI IMG/M metagenome (GOLD analysis project Ga0208694, IMG submission 184442) | Active sludge microbial communities of municipal wastewater-treating anaerobic digesters from USA - AD_UKC078_MetaG (SPAdes) (version 2) | ecosystem: Engineered > Bioreactor > Anaerobic >...
GACGCCGCCGCCTTTGAACGCCGAACGCCCAACGCCGAACTCAGAACGTCGAAGTGAAAAAACTCCTAACTCCTAACTCCTAAATCCACGCGTAGCGCGGAAGACGCCCGCGCTCCCGACTTGCGCACACGCAAACCACGCACAAAACTCGCATGCCCCTGTCACGAACCGATTGCTCGATCATAGCTCCTTCTGCCTTGTCGTTTCGTTCTGTTGTTATGGTTCTGGGCAGACGTCAGCGCAGAATGACGGTCGTGCCGAGTTCCTTGTAAAGGTAAACCGCGCCGCCCTCCCTGACAACCTGCCAGCCGGGCTGCGGCTCGTCCCAGGACGGAAGGCCGGTAAGAACTCCGTCGGCCTCGGCAATTTTCACTTTGTGAAGGGCGTTTTTCAGCGTCCCGACCACAACCAGCCTGCAGCCGGTAAACGTCAGGTCGCCCGTGACCCGGAGCGGATTGGGGCATCCGCCGGTTTCGTCCAGCGTGACCGTATAGGTGTCCGTGAGCGTCACGTCACCGGTCACCTCCCCGCCGCCGGTGAGCCGGGCGACAACCAGCGGCGCGCCCCGCAGATTCAGGCTGGCGCCGGCCGTGAGGGTGACTTCCGAGCCTGCGGCGAACACTTCTGTGTTCACGGTATATCCCGGGGTGCGCCATTTCCGCGCGAGATAATGCTCCAACTGATCCCGTTCGGCTTTCGTCAGCATCCGGTTGTACGCGATGACCTCGCCGATCGCGCCGCGGAAACGTCGCGTATCGGTGGGGGAGTTGACGTAGAAACCCCCGATGGCGTTGTTCCCGGGGCCGGCTTTCACCGGCGATTCGATGTGCGCCGTGACCGGCGTGTTCAGGGCGTAATCGAAACCGCTGGCGGAAGCCGGGAGCGCGATCCCGTTGTGCCACGCCTCCGCGCCGACGAAACAGTTGCCGACCGTCCCGTATGAGAAATTGGTCGAACTGCCTCGGACTCCGAGGTCGCCGCCGGAGTTGACGCCCCAATACCCAGCCATATTCATCTGGTTCTGAAACGCCTGGAACACCATGACCAGCGTCTGAACCGCGATGGATTTGTTGGAGCGCATCCAGTTGGTGGTGGCGTTCCCGAAAAACACCGCGCTCTGCCCGTTGATGCTTCCGGTGTAGGTGGGCGGTTGCGAGGTCTCCGCGTCCCAAGCCTGCTTTTCGAGGCCGAAGGCCAGTCCTTCGGTTCCTGCTTTGGAAACCCAGTTCGTCACATAGCCGTCTGCCGAGCGCCGTACCGTTGCCGCGTCCGTCGCGTCCAGCCAGTACTGGAGGCCGTCCTGCGGCGGCAGATCATTGAAGACCGTGACCGCCGACGCGCCGCCGAACGAGACCGTCCCCGCTTCCACGCGCAGTGCCATGTCCGCCGCGCCGCACAGCGCGAGGTTGACCTTCTCCCCGATGGTGCCGCGGAATCCGTTGGTTCCCGTCACGGTGAGCGTGGCGGTCTCCGCGCCGCTGTTGATGATGTTTCCGCCGATGCCGGACAGGGTGGAGACAGTCTGATCTATGCCGTTCAGGTCGAACGCCGCCCCGGGTTCCACGCTCAGGGTTGTCCCGGCCGGCAGGGTCCCGTGCACGGGTGCGGGCGCCTCCGCGTGCAGTTCGGTCCCCATCCACTTTTGCCACATATAATTTTCGACCGCCTTGATCTCGTCCCGGCTCAGAATCCGGCTGAAGGCAATGACCTCGCCGATGAACCCGCAGAGCGAACGTCCCTGGTAATTGTTGCCGATCACGTTGTTTCCTGCGCCGAAATCATCGGTGCGGAAGGCGGAGAGCAGCGTCGGCTCGTTCGGCGTGAACGTATTGACCCCGGCGACGCCGTTGATGCTCAGGTTTGCCAGCGTACTGTAATGGAACACGCTGCCTTCTGTGCCCGTGTCGATGGAGGTGGCGCTGGCGAGACGCAAAAAACGGCTGCCATGATCACCGCGCGTGTTTGCCCAGAGGCAGTCCATGCCGCCACCGGCAACACTGTACCCGGTCGTCTGGAAGAGGATCAGCACCGTCTTGGTGGCAAAGGCCTTGTTCGCCACCAGGCAGTTGGTCCAACCGTTGAAATAGATTGCGGGCTTGGACTGGATGGCGCCGCCGACACCGTTGGAGTAGACCGGGCACGGCAGGCCATCCCAGGTCTGTTTGAAGGCGACGCCCGTTACCCGGTCCACCCAGCCCGTCACTGCGCCGGTCGTTTCGTCCGTTTGCACGCTGGCCGCGTCGTTCGCGTCGAGATGATACGCGATGTCCACCTCGCACGGGATCAGCTCCCGGTACAGCTTGAGCGTCCCCTCCCGAACCACCGTCGGACCGGAATAACTCTGTGGTTTGGCGATCCCGAGCGTGCCGGAACCGATTTTGGTCAGGCCGATGAGGTTGGTGCCGTTGTCGCGAAGGTACCCTCCGTATAGGATGTCCGACGACGTTCCGATCTCCGCCATGGCCGGCGCGTCCGCGCCTTCGGCGATCGGCGTGATCGCGCGTTCGGAACTCTGGGCCAGATTGCCCAGTCGGGTCGCGGCACCGGCGATTCCGATATCCCCTTGTGTCGTGAGCCCGCCCATCGTCACCGAAGGGCTGGCGAAAAGAAGTGTGTTCGTCCCGCTGTTGATCCAGGATCCGACACCGGAAACCGCGTTGGAGATAACGAAATCCGCATTCTTGTTGACCGTGATCGTGGTGTTGTTGATCACCTCGCCTGCGCCGAACGTACCGTTGGCTCCGAGCGTGAGCGTGCCGGTCTCCAGCCGGGTCACGCCGAGATAGGTGTTGGTGCTGTTCAGAGTAATTTATTGGAATCCTGCAGGATGACGAGTCCGCCGGGGCCGGTCACCGGACAGTCGAATTGCAGGTTTTTGTTCATCCGGATTCCGGCGTCGTCCGCCAGCACCACCCGGGCGATGTTCGTCGAAAAGTCCTCGCCGGTGCCGGTGAACACGGCCCGCCCGTGGTAAGTGCTGATGCCGAATCCGGCAAGGCTCAGTTCGCTGATCGCTGTCTTGGTATAGTTCAGGAATTGGGCGCCGCAGAGGCGGTCGCCGAAGACGCGGACCGCGGGTGCGGAAGTGAGGTCCGCGTAAAGCTGCACCCGGCCCCAGTAGGCCCGGATGTCACCGCTGTTGGCATAGGTGCCACTCAATATGGTGTTGACGTAATCCACATTGTTGCGCCCGGTGAACGTGACGCCCGCCGTGCCGCGGATTTCGGTATCGATCGTCTGTAGTGTTTTGCTGTTGTTGTCCTGTACCCAGACGATGCCTTCGGAGCCGCGGAAATCGATCGCGCCGCCGCTGATGCAGGTCTTGGTGGTCGTGAACCCTTGCAGGATGATGCCGGCGGGCGACGTGCCGTCGCCGATCGTCAGCGTCACGCCGGGGTTGAGGGTCAGCACCGCGTTACCGTCGATGACCAGCGCGTGGATCGCCGTGTCGGCGGAAAGCGTGGTGTTGGCGGTGATGCGCACGATCGCATTCGAGTCCGCTCCGGCGAACCCGTCATGGTAGAGGTCCGTGGCGGGCACGAGCCCGTTGGACGCGTCATACCGCGCGAAGCACACCGGCGTGCTGACGGTGTTCGGGCCGCCGAGGGCGATGACCGGCGAGACCATGCCCGAGCCCGCGTGGACCAGCGCGGCCGGGTTTGTCAGGAAGAACTTCTCTGAAGTGCCGAGCGTGCCCGTGCCGCCGTTGGGGGCCAGATACAGCGTGCCGGGAAAAACATCCTCGCGGACGACCTCGCCGATTGTGAGGGAAGCGGAGGCGTTGGAGCCTTTTTTCAGGCTGAAGCGCACCGAACCCTTGAGCGCGACCGCGCTGTTTGTGGCGATCGTGAGTGCGGCGGCGGAACCCTCGGCCGCAACGGGTTCAAACCTGATTTCGTTGCCTTCGAACGTGACGCGGCCGTCGGTGAGCGCGGTGCCGCTTTTCGCATAAACCGCGACCAAGCCGTGCTTGAACGTCACGTTGGTGAATCCGCTGTAGAACGCGCCGTCATATACGCGGAGCGTTCCGCGGCCCGTTTTCTCGAACGCGTTGTTGTTACCGAGGAACGGGATTTTCTGGTCGACGTACTTGCCCTCCTCGTCTTTCGGACGCAGATACGGCGCATCCCCGACGAAGGTGATCGGCTGGTTGCCGGCCAGCAGAAACGCGCCGGAATACGGAAACGCCATACCGGAAATCTCAAGGCCGGCCACATCCTGATACACGCCGGCGGAAACCCATTGACTCATGCTGTCGGACGCCGAGGCGTGGGTGAACACGCCCCCGTTCTGCGCGGGCACGCCATCAAGCCAATACTTGGTGTTGCTCCATTTGAGGCTGTCGGGGGCGTATGTCATCTGGTTGACGAACCAGTATCCGTCCGAGGCCGAAACCGCCGCCGCGAGAGCGGCCGTCGTGATGACCGTGATGAGTTGCTTCATGTGAACCACTCCTTTGCATACACAGGTGAACCTCTGCCATCCCACAGGTTGCCCCGGCACCGTTTCGGATCGTATGACCGGCATATATACGGCGAGGGAGAAACCATCCCAAGTGCCTTATAATTTACTCGTTTCCGCACGCGTTTGTCCAGAACATCCAATGTGGGATAGGTAATCGGTTTGTGACAGGGGGGTGCGAAGGCAATGCGTTTCTGGTGAAAAGGGGGGCAGTGAGTCGCGAGCGCGGGCATCCCCGCCCGCGTTCCCGACTTTCTGTCCGTTCCGCCCATTTTCATTTCATGAAGTTTTATGTGTTTCATGGTCCGAAAACTTGAGGTCGGCGTTCGATCCGGTCGAGTCGGTCTTGCGGCGCCGATCATCCTGTGAGATACTGAACAGACTTTAACGGGACCGGAGGAGTGATGGGATGGTTCCGGGGGAACAACAAGGGAGGACGCATGCGTTTCGCGATGATGGGGATGGTGTTGGGGTTGGTTTCCGGTGTGTGGGCCGAGGTCACGATCCATGTGGCGCCCAATGCGCCTGCCGGGGGGGACGGGCGGCGGCGTTCGCCGTACGCGACGCTGGAGCAGGCTCGGGATCATATCCGGGCGGCGCGTAAGGAGGGGCTGATCGCGCGGGATGAGCCGGTCACGGTGCTGCTGGAGCCCGGGGTCCATACGCTGACGCAATCGTTTGAACTCACGCGCGAGGATGGCGGCAGCGAGGCCGCGCCGGTGGTCTACCGGGCCGCGAAGCGGGGACGCGCGCGCCTGCGGGGCGGGCTGACGCTGCCCGCGGACGCGTTTCAGCCGGTCACGAATGGGGCGGTTCTGAACCGGCTCGACCCCGCCGTGCGCGAGCATATCCGGGTGTGCGATCTCACGTCGCGCGTTCCCGGCGGGTTTGAACCGTTCAAGAACGCTTATTCGGGAACGCCGGCCGCGCCGTGGCTGTATCACAACCGCAAGCCGTTGACGCTGGCGCGCTGGCCCAACGCGGACGCCCCGCAGGGAGGGTGGGCGGGTTTCACCAAGGCGGTGGAAACGGGCAAGCCGATTCCGGATTCCCCGGATCCCGCTCTGCGAAAGCCGCGCCCGGGCTCCTTCGAGTTCGCGGATCCGCGGCCGGCCCGCTGGAATCTGGAAGAGGGGGTTTGGCTGATGGGGTATTGGACGCACGACTGGTCGGGCGAGGTGATCCGCATCGCGTCGTACGATCCGGACAAGAAAGTGATCGCCCTGGCGGCCCCGCACGGGTACGGGATCGCCGCGGGAACCTGGGGCAGTGCCGTGCGGCGCTTTTTCGCGCTGAATCTCATGGAAGAGTTGGACGCGCCGGGCGAATGGTATCTGGATCGGACAAGTAAGCAGCTTTACGTTTATCCGGAGGGGGAGACGGAGGAGGGGGGCGAATGGGTCTTGGCGACGCTTACGCAGCCCATGTTGGCTGTCTCCGACGCCGCGCATATCCGGGTGCTTGATCTGGCGTTTGAATATTCGCACTGCGCGGGCGTGGTGATCATATTGAAAAACAGCGAACAGGTGGAAGTCGCGGGATGCGTGGTGGCGAATCACGCCGGGAGCGGCATCAGCGTCTCCGGCAGGGCCAACACGGTGCGGTCTTGCGATCTGTACCAACTCGGCAAAGCGGGCCTCTCCCTCAACGGAGGCGACCGCAAAAAGCTGATCGCCGCGAAGAATCTGGCGGTCAACAACCACATCCACCACTACGGGCTCTTCCAGCGGACCTATGCGGCGGGGATTGCGCTGGGCGGCTGCGGACAGATCGCGCGCAACAACTGCATTCACGATGCGCCGCACAACGCCGTCCTCTACGGCGGGAACGAGCACCTGCTGGAGTTGAATGAGGTCTACCGCGTGGTGATGGAGACGGGGGATGCGGGCGCGTTTTACACGGGACGCGACTGGACCAGCCAGGGGAATGTGCTGCGGCACAATTTCGTCCACACGCTGGGCAGGGGCGATGCGAAACATGTCAACACCATGGGTTTTTATCTCGACGATTGCGACTGCGGCGACCGGATCGAGGGCAATGTGTTCTGGCGCGCGGGCCGGGCGATCATGATCGGCGGGGGGCGCGACAATCCGGTGATCAACAATCTGATCGTGGAGTGCCCGATCGGGCTCCACATCGATTCACGCGGAATGACCTGGAAGTACTGGAACAACACCAACGACCCGAACTGGCGCTTGGATGCCAAAGCCCAAGAGTTCGACTACCGGAACCCGCCGTGGAGCGTGCGCTATCCGAAACTCGCTTCGATCATGGATGAGTGTCCCCGCGAACCGCTCAACAACCCGGCCCGCCGCAACGTGTTTGTGGATTGCGTCGACACCTGCTCGTTCGGCGGCAAGGTGATGGACCTGCTGCACAAGATGGAGCTTGAGGACAACCTGATCGTCAACACGGTCGGCACGAACCGGGTGGGGAAACTGCGTGAGGGGATCAACAAGGGGTTCCGGACGGTTTCGGGAACGCCGGACAAGCCGTTCGATCCGGGATTCGAGGATGCGCCGAACGGGAATTTCGCGTTGCGCCGGAACGCCCGCCTCTTTACGGAACTGCCCGCCTTCGAACGCATCCCGTTCGAGCGGATCGGGCTGTACACCGACACCTTCCGGCGTAAGCTGCCGCGCCGGTAAGCGCGCGTTTCACCCCGGCCTGCGGGATAACCGCAGGCCAGAGAGAGATTCGATCGTGCAGGTGTGCGTTTGGCCGGCACTCATGGCAGCGGGTCACCGTACAGGGTTTGCGGTGCCGCACGGGTGATGCGCACACGCACCGCATCGCCCGCCGCCAGATCGGCGGGGGGATCGAAGATCACGATCTTGTTGCCCGGCGTTCGGCCCGACCACCGCGCGGTATTCCGCAGACTGGGGCCTTCGGCCAGCACCTCCTGTATGGTGCCGACGAGTTGACGGTTGAGTGCCACGCCACGCAGATCCTGATCCGCCAGCAACACCTGATTGCGCCGCATCTTCTCCTCCTCCGCGACATCATCTTCCAGTGCGGCGGCCGGGGTGCCGGGACGCGGCGAGTATTTGAAGATGAAGGCATTGTCAAACGCCGCCTCCCGCATGAGCGAGCGGGTCTCTTCAAAATCAGCCACGGTCTCACCTGGGAACCCGACGATCACGTCGGTCGTGAGCGCAAGGTCCGGCATGGCGGAGCGCAGACGGGCCACCGCGTCCAGATATCCGGCCCGCGTGTACCCGCGGCGCATGGCTTTAAGAATGCGGTCGGAACCGGACTGGACGGGCAGGTGCAGATGGTGACAGAGTTGCGGCACGTGGCGCATGACGCGGATGAGTTCATCCGTGACGCCGGACGGGTGACTCGATGTGAAACGGACGCGGGCGATGCCGGGCACGGCGGCAACCGCCTCCAGCAGACGGGCGAACGGCTCGCGGAAGCCTCCCGGCGAGGGAGCGTCCGCCGCATTCCAGACCGTGTGGACACGGCCGTAGTTCATGACGCTCTGTCCCAGTAACGTGATTTCGCGGACGCCGTTGCGCGTGAGCGCGTCGATCTCCGCCAGAATCTCGCGGGCGGGGCGGCTGTACTCGGTGCCGCGCACATCCGGGACGATGCAGTAGGCGCAGCGCCGGTTGCAGCCGAGCAGAATGGTCACCAGCGCTGAGAAGCCGGACTCCGCATGGCTGTCCGGCACGTCCGGCAGTTCGTCCGGCGCGGACCATTCACCCAGTCCGGTCTCGCCGGCCAGCACACGGGCCACCAAACGGGGGATCGCGCCGGCACGGCGGGTGCCCACCGCAAAATCCAGACCGCGCACACGCGTGAAGATCTCCGCTCCCAAACGCTGCGCCATGCAGCCCATCACGCCCACGATCCGTTCTGGCTGTTCGCGTTTCCCCGCGCAGAGCAGACCGAGTTTGCCGAGGGCCTTGTCCTCCGCCTTGCCGCGGACACTGCAAGTGTTGACCAGGATGAGGTCGGCATCTGCCTCGCGGTCAACCAGCGTGTGGCCTGCGGCTTTCAGGACCGCGGCAGCGGCGTCGGAATCGCGCACGTTCATTTGGCAGCCGTAGGTGTGGAGCAGAAAACGCATGGGTCAGGGTTTGGGTTGCGAAACGGTTCCGGGCGCATCCGAAAAGCCTTCCGTGATCCGTTCGATGAGGTTGACGTAAGTCCATTCCGGTTGTTCAAGCGTGCCGAACACCCGGAACTCCAACAACAGCCGCGAGAACGGCAGGGTCATCAGTCGGACAATGCGTCCGGCAATCGTCTTTTGGCGGAAGATGCTGACGCGCACCGTGAAGTCCAGTTTGTCCGTGTTGAGGTCATAGGTGCCGCGTCCCCGGATGCTGACGAGATCTCCCTCCAGCAGGAGGTTCTCGGTGGCAAAGACGCCGTTGCAGAGGGTGAAATCCATAGAGCTTGATGATTGGGTGACGAGCGAGGAGATGCCGGGAATGTTGCGCGTGAGGTAATCGGTCAACCCCGCGAACAGCCGCATGCGGTGGATCACGCCGTTACGGATATTCGCATGGCCGCTGCCGTTCAATCCCGCGACGGTGTCCCCGTAGGCCGGTCCGGTGAGATGGAGGTTCCCGTTGACCAGACCGACGCGTTCGTTGGTCACATTAAAGGCTTGCGAAATTTCGGCAAGCTCCACTCCGGTAAAGCGGATATCGGCAGAGAAGACGGTGGCGGTGGCGGCATACTCGGGGAACGTGAAGGTGACTTCGCCGTTGACCTGGCCTCCGCTTGCGGAACGCGCCGCAGCCTGATGGAAACGTGCCGAATACCCCTGCATGTCGAAGTCGGCGGTCAGGTCACGGACTCCGAAGTTCAAAATCGTTCCCTTGTCGAGCGCGACTCGGCCGCGGAGATCGTTGGTGATCGTACTCTCCTGTGATGAGAGGGCGATTGCTCCGCGGACCGAGAGGGAGGGGGGGGTGTCGCAGCGGATCCGGTCCAGTTCTCCCCGGTTAAGCACATTGATGATCGTGGTGAAGGGGGGCAGATGCATCACGGTTCGGGCATCGATCTCCAACCCTTCGGTCTCCTCTCGATAGGCGAGGCTTCCCGTGATTGGCGCGCCGTCCGCGGTTTGCGCCTCCAGCGGATCGATCACCACGGTGGTGTGGATGTTGGTGCCGTACAGGAAGAGGGTTCCTTTGGCATAGGAGACCGGCACGCCGCGATACGCGCAGGGGCCGACGTCCAAACCCAGCCGCATGGCGAAGTCCGTGGAATCAATATCCACGTCAAACGCATACACGGCCTCGACCGGCCGCGCGATCTTGGAGAAGCAGTTGATCTGACGGATCGCGCCCCGCGCGTGCAACATCTCGAAAAGCGGCATGAGGTTGTCGGGGAACGCCTTGCCCGCGACCAAACCGCTGACGTGACGGCGGGTGAGGTCAAGCGTGGCCTGTCCGGTGACGGTCATGCCGAACACGTTGTCGGGCCAGTGAATCAGCGCCTCCGACACCGCGACCCGGTTCGTGTCCACATCCACGTTGGCCACGAGGCTCCGGACACGGAGGCCCAGCACATCGGCTTGCTCGATGCGCAGCGGAAACGGGGCCAGATCGGGCAACTCCGGCAGCGAATGCGGGGGGTCGGACATCGGGGGCGGTAAATCCGGGAAAGTCAGGTTTTTCAGCGTAACGCCACGTATGCGCGCCTGCATGGGAGTCTGCGGCAACAGCGAGAGCGCCACCGCGACTTCCTCTACGGCGAGCAGCGGACCGTCCGCGATGCGCTTGGGCAGAGCCTTCACATGGAGCAACCGCAGCCCTTTGTCCAGGGTGAAGGTGGCGCGCCCGATCCGCACATGCACGTCATCCGTCGAAACCGCCTGCGCGAGTCGTTGCACCAACGGCGCGGGGATGTCATGGCCGATCAGGTACAGCACGAGAATCCCGGCCAGCACGAGAATCAGCGCCAACCAGAAGAGAATCCTGCACACTCTGCCTAGAATAGAGAGGAGTCGCCACATGATGAGAATTCAGGCCGGACCGGACACACCCGATCCCAAGACAAAGCATACCGGAAGCCCTCGGATAGCCGCAACAAGAAAGGGGGGAACGCCCAACGCGCGTTGCCTCACAATTCATGACACCGGAACCAAAAAGGTTCGGGGAGGGGACGTTACGGCTGGCGGCTGAGGTGCCCGTGGGAACCCCTTTTGCCCTTTGACCAGAATACGTTGGAAACGAAAGAAAAAATCAAGGCAGGTTCTGGGTTTTAGATCTCGTTGGTCATACGGATGGCTGCCCACTTCTCATGATATGTGGGCAGAAGAGAATCGAAAGCTGAATCAGCGTAAAGGTGGAGAGAGGGAATTTGGGTTTCCAGAAACTCCCGTGCCAGACTGGAAAAAAAGGAGGGACTATTCCTAGCAACGATGATGCACTGAACATATTCGCCTTTGGCTCAGGGGACCGGAGATCGCTGACGATTCGAGAAGGAATCAAAACCGACGACAAAGCCGACTGACATCCGGTATCGTTTTGGTATATAATATATACCGTGAATGTTGAGTTCGATCCAGACAAGAGCGCGGCAAACTTGAAGAAGCAGGGCACCGGCTTTCTCGAAGCACAGGCGCTTTGGGAAGATGCCGACAGACTTCTTGTGCCCGCGAGAACGCAGGGTGGGCCGAGACACATGCTGGTCGGCAAGACGGGGCAGAAACATTGGTCAGCCATATTCACTTACAGAGGCGAGGCGGTCCGGATCATATCGGTTCGCCGTGCGCGAAAAGAAGAGGTGGACGCCTATGAAAACTGAAGTCTTGGATAAGGCCTTTGACAACGGCGACGACGTGTCAAAGTATCTGAATTTTTCCAAGGCAACCCGCCCCGGAAGAGAGCTGAAGCGAGTCAACGTTGATTTTCCCATGTGGATGGTTCAATCTCTCGACAAGGAAGCCCAACGGCTCGGTGTTCCCCGGCAGGCCGTCATTAAGGTGTGGATCGCTGAACGGCTGAGAGTCAGGACTCACGCTTGAAATCGTCCGAACCCGTCGGAGCAGAGACACGGGGAAAAGTGCGTTAGGTAAGATGAGAAGGCTGTTCTCCTTGTGAAAGGTTTCTGGCATAATGCCTGAAACCGTTACCGTTACGGTAAAACGCACTCAAAGGTGCACACAAGGAGAACAGCAATGAAGAAGGTTACAGCAATAACCAAAAAGGTTCGGGGAGGGGACGTGCGGCTGGCGGCTGAGGTGCCCGTGGGAAAACCTTTTGTCCTTTGATCCTTGCATGAAGAAAAATTCGCTGAATCAAGGTCTGACCGCTGCGAAGAAAGCCAAGCAGGACGAGTTTTACACCCGGTACGTTGACATCCAGAAGGAGGTCGAGGCCTATCTGGAGTTTGACCCCGATGCCTTTCGCGACAAGGTTATCTACTGCAACTGTGACGACCCATTCGAGAGCAATTTTTTCAAGTATTTCGCTGCCAAATTCAACACGCTCGGACTCAAGCGGCTCATCAGCACCAGCTACGACGGCTCACCTATCGCGGGCCACCTCACGTTGTTCCCGGAGCACAATGAAGGCGCCGGCAAGCGCAAGAAGCCCGACGCGCTCGCCGTGATCATCGACCATGTGAAAGATGAGGACGGAGGCGGCGCGGCCAATGTGGCCGACGTTGAGTTGTTTCTGAAGCGGAACAAGGCCGCTCGGATCGCCTTGAAAGGAGACGGCATGTATCCGGGCGGCGATTTCCGCAGCGCCGAATGCGTCGCGTTTTTGAAAGAGGCGGACATCGTTGTCACCAACCCGCCCTTTTCCCTCTTCCGCGAGCACGTCGCCCAACTCGTGGAACACGGGAAGAAGTTTCTGATCATCGGGAACACCAATTCGATCACATACAAAGACATTTTCCCGCTTATCAAGAACAACGGGATGTGGCTAGGCTGCACGAACTTCAACGTCGGAATGTTTTTTGAGGTGCCTGATCACTGGGGACATTTTCATCACATCGATCAGGAGACGGGGAAAAAGATCGCCCGCGTTTCCTCTTCGTGCTGGTACACAAACATGGACCATGGCCGTCGCCATCAACCATTGAGCCTGATGACTATGGCCGAGAATCTGAAATTCAGCAGGAATCTGAGAGGAAAGACCACTTATGACCGGTACGATAACTACGACGCGATTGAAGTCGCTGCCTATAAGGAAATCCCAAGCGATTACGATGGGGTGATGGGCGTCCCCATCACATTCCTCGACAAATATAACCCAGACCAGTTTGAGATTGTGGGCACGACAGAGTCCAACGATCCGAACAATGCCTGCAGGACGCGGGTATATACGTCCCAAGAGTGCAGAGATGCCTATATGGCAATTTTTGGCAAACCGGGCGTTTACGACCTAAACGCATCCGGAGTCGTAAATGGCGTCAAGGTTTATAAGCGCATTCTCATTCGCCACCGCGCGTTGCCTCACAATTCATGACACCGGAACCAAAAAAGGTTCGGGGAGGGGACGTTACGGCTGGCGGCTGAGGTGCCCGTGGGAAAACCTTTTGTCCTTTGGTCCTTTGAACGCCGAACGCCCAACGCCGAACTCAGAACGTCGAAGTGAAAAAACTCCTTGCCTATAAATTGACAGGATGACAGGATTTTCAGGATTAAACAACATCATGTTAATCATGTCCTAAACTTATTCCAAGGTTTTTTCGCGGCGAAGCCGCGCGGCAGGCTAACTCCTAAATCCGCGCGTAGCGCGGAAGACGCCCGCGCTCCCGACTGCTTACGCACAAAACACGCGATCGACCCGCATGACCCCTGTCACGAATCGATTGCGAATCCGTTAAATACTGGCCTTGAGAAAGATCGCCAAGAAATACAATACAGTCCAGAACGGAAGGACATCACAATGACTACTCCAAATTCAACAGTTCGTGGATCGGTGTCCTTAGCGCCTTTACAAATTTGGCAATGTTGCGTAACGTGATATTTTTTTCGCCATGTTCGATCATGCCGACATATGTGCGATGCACATTTCATGAAGTTTCATGTGTTTTATGTTTTGTAGATTCAGACCCGTTGCCCCAGTCCGGAAGTCCTTCAGGAATCCACTGGACGATCTGCCGCAGTACGGTGTATACTGTCTTTATCGGCTTCGTGGTTGCACGGTCATGCGGCTTGGTTTTGTTTTTCATGCGCCTGCAGGTTACAGGCGGACGGCTTTGGGGCCAACGTTTTCGTTTTTTTAGGGGTGACCTTTTGCCTTCCCTACAAAATGTGTGCCAATCAATGGGAGTCGATGGGTTGCCGGTCTGCCCTATGGGATGGTAGTGACCCCTGTAAGACGGTGATGAGAGGAAGCAGTGAAATGAGATACAGTAAGGCAGTCTGGGCGATCACCGCAGTCGTAGCGGTGGCGCGTTCCGTTTTCGGCGTGAATTGGAAGTCGGAGGTGACAAGCGGCGCGTGGGATAACGCGGCGAACTGGGAGGGCGGGGTGGTGCCGGATGCGGTGACGCCTGCGTCGATCGAGAATAGCGGCGTCGATTATTCGATCACGTTGAACGCGGCGGGGACGACCTGCGCGACGAATACGGTGATCGGCAATGCCGAGGGATCGACAGTTTTCACGATTCATTCCCCGCTCAGTTTCTTCGATTTTACGAGTTCCTCGCCGAAGTATTACTACAAGCAGAACTTTGGCGCGAAGACGATCATCGGCGCGGGCGGAGCGTTCAACTTCCTCGCCTCCACGAGTGACGGGTTGTCCTCCGATCAAGGACTTTTTATCACGAAGTCCGAGTTCGCCGTCGATGGCGGCAAGGTGGATCTCCGGATGAACGGCCATGTCGCGCTGAGCGGCACGGCGCAGCAACCTGCGACGTTGACGATCACGAACGGCGGCTCCTTCGCGTGGCACTCGTCAGACGGCTACGGACAGTTCAAGGTGCCGGAGAATGCGAAGGTGCGCGTCCATGACGGTTCGCTGGCGTTCTCCCAGAATCGAAATCACTACCACACGGCACCGTTTTCGATGACCGGCGGCGAGATGGTCTTCAGCGGCACGAGTGTCTTCTCGAATTCGTATGTGTCCGCCGAGGGTTATACGTCTGTCGCGCTCGAGATACGATCCGGCAAGATGGAATTCCACGACGAAGCGGTCTGCGTCGTGCAAAGCAAAGCGGGCGTTCACAGCGATTTCCTGCTGATTCCGTCCGATGCGGGGAAGCGTGTCGAACTGACGGTTACGGATCAGGCGTGTTTCGGGGTGGGAGTCGAGCCGTATCTGATGACGGTTGGTGAATGGACACCGGGAGGGATCGCCGTCGCCGAGTTCTCTTCGACAGAGCAGTGCAATCTCGGACGGACTACAGCCGTGGGTGCCTATGCGGGCTACGGCGAGCTCAATCTGCGCTCGGGTCTTATCGTGCTGGGGAAAACCTACGGTCTTATGGTCGGTACGACGGATAATCAGGCGCTGAATCGTGCCCGCGGGGACAATGCGGCACATCAGCCGGCCGATGCGGCGACTTGGGCACCGACGGGGCTGGTGCGGGTCGCGGGTGCAAATCTTTATCTCAGTACGCCGTTTGTCGACACCGGTTATGGTTGCAAGGGGCTTGCGGGCTTCCGCATCGGTGACGGCGTCTACGCCCGGTACAACAACAAGGCCGTGCCGGCCCCGGCGGTAGGCACGCTCGAGCTTTCGTCCGGCTCAATCACGAATGCCCAGGGTTACTGGTCGATCGGCGCGGGCGACGGTTACGGGCGCTTCGTGCAGACCGGCGGTACGCTTCTCAAGTGCGATCCGGATTATCCGACGTATGGCGGGAACCAGACGATGGTCGTCGGCTTTGTGGGCGGGCGCGGCGAATGGGTGATGTCGAACGGAACGGCTCGGGTCATCGCGCCGATGATGATCGGCGGCGCCGCGCCGGACGATTTCTTGTTTGCTGATATCAACACGGGATGGTGTCCGTTCTCCAGCCACGATGCCGTCGGTACGCTCACGATCGCGTGCGCGGACAAGGAGAAGCCATGCTCTCTCGAGGTCATTAAGGCCAACACCGGCAATACGGATGTTCAGGGTGTCTGGCTCGGGCGCGACGGTACCGGCACGCTCGAGATGATCGGTTCCGGCGGTTCGCTCAAGACGCCCTATCTCATTCTCACTAATGGTTACGAGAACGCGAGCGGCGAACTTTTGACCCACGGCAAGGCGAAACTGCGGTTCGTGCTCGACGAGGACGGTATCGCTTCGCTCACCGTTTCGACTAAGATGGCGATTGCGGATAACGCGGAGATCGAAGTCGACGGCCGCGCCTATACCGGCGAGACGAAAAAGGTGAAGCTCGTCAACGTAACCGGTTCGCGCAGCGGTTCCTTCCGTCCCGAGAACATCCGGGTCAAGGGCGGCGTGCTCATCCAGGATGAGGACAGGCATCTCTATTTCCGGCACATGAAAACCGGCTTGAGCGTCATGCTTCGTTAAGGATGCGTTCACAACATGAAATACTGCGCGATGATGGCCGTGATGGCGGCTGTAGGAAGTGCTCTCGCGGGCGGCAATCTGCTGACGAACGGAGATTTCGAGGGCGGCAGGCTCACGGGCTGGGGAAATTGCGCGAGCCCGGGCGGCAGCACGATGAGCGTCACCAGAGATGCCCATGCCGGGGGGTACGCGCTCGAGTACACGCATAATGGCATCGGCAATCAGGCGTTCTGCCGTAATTTCGTGAAGGTCGTGCCGGGCGCGGTCTACACGATCCGCGGCTATCTGAAGGGGGATGCCGAAAAGATCAATATCCGGCTCTTCAATTATGCCGAGGGGATGAGCTACGTCGGCGAGACCGATATCTACACAGCGACGAAACTCGAGGACTGGACATATTTCGAGAAGGCATTTTCTGCGCCGGAGGACATCAAGTCGGTTGGTGTCGGGCTTCTCCTCGTCAAAGGGCGCGCGTACCTTGACGATGTCGAGGTGCTTGAGGGCAATCAGATCGCGGAAGAGCCAAACGTCCTCTGGAATTCGTCCTTCAAACTCTCCTATCATGACAACGGTATGCCCGAGTTTTGGAACACCGGCGGTGGCCACAGTTTCCAGACCTTCCAGCAGGGCACACATGAAGGAAAGTTCTTCCGCATGGCCGATGACGTCGCCTCGCCGGTGGAGGGCGCGCGTGTTCTCTACGTGAACAAGGTCGGCCGCACATATCTGAGGCCGGGCCCCCTCGCGGGCGGCACGGACTATACGTTTTCGGTCTATGCGCGGGCCGTGACGGGTGAGGCGAAGATGAATCTCATCCTTAGGGGCATGAGGCCCGGCAAGAAGGCGTTCACGGTCGGTTCCGAGTGGCAACGACTCATTTTCACCGCGCATCTCGACCGTGCGGTCGCGGAGGCGACGGCGACGCTTGAATACAACCGGAACGAACTCTATCTCGCCGCGCCCATGTTGCACGCGGGAAAGACCGCGCTTCCCTGGAAGCCTTCGCCGGTCGATGCGACCTTTCCCGATCTTTTCGCAGGCAATCAGGTTCCGCCGCCGCCGGCGAAGATCGAGACGATCGCCCTGCCGCGCGGTGGCGACTGGTCCGCGGCCGTGAAGATCGACCGCTTTTACGTCCACGGCGATTATGGAAAACACGTAGATGGGCGCTATCAAGCCGCAGCGTACCGGGATGGAGATGTCCTGAAGGTTGCCTTCGAGATGGCGAGCGGGAAAAAGCCTCCGGTAAAGAGCAAGCCGCACGGGCCGCTCGTCACCGGCAACGAGGCCGTCGAGCTTTTCGTTTCGCCGCAGGCCAACGGCGCCGGAGCACTTCATTTCATGGGTGGGCGCAACGGTGCGTATGCGTGTCAGGACAACGGTAACGGGCAGGCTGAGATCAACGAGGGATGGGCGTTTGCCGCGAGTGAGACCGCGCAGGGCTGGCGCGGTATCTTCGAGATACCCCTTTCGCTCTTCACGCAACCTGGCGGCGAGGTCTGGCGCATGAATTTCGCGGTGACCGAGTTTGACGGCGTAAAGCCCCTTTATTTCAGTGCCATCAGGGCCGGCTTCCATTCCGCGCCCGATTTCTTCCGCGTGACCGGGCTGCCGCGAGGCAGCAAGGTAGAGCCGCCTGCGGTATTCGTGGAATACGATTTCTACACGACCGAGAAGACAGCGCGGTTTCGGCTGAGGAATGCGAAGGCTCCGGTGGAGATGGAGGTGACAGGGGCAAGCGTCCCGCTTGCTCAAGACGGTCACGTGGATCACGTGACGCTGACCCTTTCGGGAAATGAGGGGGAAATCGAAATCGGTGCATTCGCTGACGGTTATTATGAAGTGGTCGTCAAGGCGGCGAACGGCGAGGGAAGAAGCCACTTCCGCAAATTCGCCGATGAGAAGCACTATACTCGCATTAATCGCTTCAACGAAACGATCAACCACGACGGTCAGCCGTTTTTTCCGATCATTTTCACGGCATGGATGGGCGGCGGACGCAACGACAAGATCCCGACTGACTGGCATATCGGGGAATTAAAGAAACGCAATTTCAACACGGTCATGATCCCGAACGAGCTCTACGTCTTGTGGGACACGCGCAACTCGTCGGAGATGCGCAGAACCATCGCGAAGAAGTTCACCGATGCGGGCTTCAAGCTTCTCATCTGGTCCGCGTGCGGCAATCTCAAGGAAGAAGGTATGATGAAGGCCGTGGTTGATTACCGCAAACGTCATATCGACGAACTTGCCGAGTTCAAGAAGGACATCCTCGGCTGGTATTATCTCGACGAGATCGGCGCCAACTGGGAAAAGAGCTTCGGTGTAAAGCTCGAGGACTACCCGAAGGGCTACCGTGCGATCAAGGACTATGATCCCGCGCGGCTCCATTTCATCAACTGGAACCACACCGGCTGCACGGTCGGCACGAAGTATTTCGCGGAAGACGGAGCGACCGACATCTATTCGCTCGACTGCTACACCTATTCGTGCAAGCCGAACTTTGGGTCGCTCTCCGCCTTCGAGATCGGCACCTCGACGTTGCGGTCGCGTATGGACGACACGCATCTGCCGGGTATCGAGTGGTTGCAGACCTATGCCTATCAGGAGGGCATCCGCGAGCCGCATCAGCTTGAATACCGCAACAACGTCTATGTCGCGCTCGTCAACAATGTGACCGGCTACATGCACTTCATCGACGTGCCCGAGCACAAGGAACTCTGGGAGGGTATGGGCGAGGCGTACGGAACGGCTCTCAAATGGCTTGGTATGACGGTCGAGCCGGGGTCACGGCTCGTCCGCCGCGGACGCCAGGGCCAGATTTCCTACGCGCTCTGGGAACGCGGGAGCGGGGGGCATGCTTTCATAGCCGCCAACACGCTCTACGCACCGCAGACTGAGGCGATCGTTTTCACGGTGGAACTCGGTTCTTCCGTCGAGACGGTCGGCGGCGAGGGTGCTTTGGAATCGAACGGCCGCTCGCTTTCCGTTGCGCTTCCCACCGCCGGCAGCGCGGCTTGGTTCATCACGGGGAGGTGACGACAAGGCACGGCATGGGATCTTGGAAATATGCCGATTTATGGGATTGACGGTTTTCACCTTCCCTGCATAATAACGGGTATCGGTAACGGGAATCGAAGTGTCCCGGCCTGTCCGTCTACTCAAGGAGATCGTCGTTAAGGAATATGAATTGGGGAGGCAAAACGTCATCCGAAATGTCCGGGGCATCACGCTGGTGTCGTGCGGACTGGCCTTGATGGAAATGGCTTTCGGCGCTCCGGTCCTGACCGGCGACACGTCCAAGCCCGCAGCCTCGATCTTTTATCCCAAAGACCGGGTGTCGCTTTATTTTCACGTTTCGGGGCTTGCCGCCTTTCAGAAGGACATCACGCTGAAGTTGACGGTCGAAAACGAGGACGGCAAGGTCTTCTGGGGGCGCGATTGCCCCGTGAAGCCTGATGCCAACGGACAGGACGAAGTGATCGTGACCGATGCGCCCGGCGGCCGTCTCGGCTTCTACCGTCTGCGTGCCAGACTCTCGGACGGGACGTTGCTGACGACGCCGTGGGCGACGCGTCAGCCGGGTCAACTGACCTGGGCCGTGGTTCCTGCGCCGGAAGAGCGCGAGCCCGTGGACGTTTCGTATCTGCGTTTCTTCAATTCGGGTGATCCTGACCTCGTGGGCCGCATGGCTGTGGATCGGGTCGGCCCGACGAATCCTAAGATCGGGCCGTTCGGCATAACGTCCCAGTGGCGGCATCTGGAGGCGCATCGTCCGGGAGAATATGCGGACGATCCCGAAGCGGACCGCATTCCCTTGCCGTATGCCGTCGGGAACCTTTACACGCACTCGACGGCCTGGGGCAATGATTTGTTGGCGACGCATTTCAAGATGCAGGGGCATGCGGACGGCCACCCGCCGGCGCTGACGCCTGCGGGCGAAAAGGCTTGGGAGGCCTTTGTGAAGACCTTCGCACGTAATTTCCGCCGTCAGTATCCGACCGTGCCGCGCGTCTATGAGTTCACGGCGGAGTACTATGCGCCGGACAACGGCAGCCGCACGCTCAAGGATATCGTGCGCATGTACGAAGTCGGCTACAAAGCCCTCAAGAGCGAAGATCCGGAGGGGCTTGTGGCAGGGCCGGGATTCGGCTATGCCGCCAAGGACTACCATCAACTGGAATTCCTCAAGGCAGGCCTGGCTCGCTGGCTGGATGTGATCACGGAACACTCTTACTACACCTATCCGGCTGAGCCGAACGGCATCGTCGATGCCATTCGCACATCGCGTCAGCTGGTGAGGCAATACGCCGGGCGCGACCTTGCTTTCTACAGCACGGAGTTCGGGTATGCCACCGAGGACTTCGAGCCGCGTGAACGGGATCAGTTGCGGCACATTCTGCGCGTGTCGCTGATTCTCTTCGGCGAGGGGTTCAAGGCGCTCTCGGCTTTCGTGCCGAGCGACTATCGCCTCGAGCCGGGGTTTGGCTACACGTATAACCTGGCGCTCATCAAGGATGTCGACCGGAAAGACGACTGGTTCCACAACAAGACATCGCCTAAGCCCATTTATCCGGCCTATGCGGCTCTGACGCATCTGCTGGTCAACTCCGAGACGCTGGGCGACGTGCCGTTCCTTGGCGAAACGGCCTGGGGATACGTCTTCCGGAAGGCGAACACGGGACGCATCATCCTTGCGCTGTGGGACTGGAGCGGTACGCCGCGCGCGGTGAAACTGCCCGCGGGGGTTCCGGTGGTCGATGTGGTGGACTGCATGGGAAATTCGCGTACGGTGAAGACTGTGGACGGCGAACTGTCGCTCACGCTGACGGATGTGCCGCAGTATGTGACGGGCGTGTCGCCGGATGTCTGGACGAATCCGATGGGTGAACGGGCGAAGCTTGCAGCGGCCTTCCAGGCGCGCCAGAAAGCGGCCCGCAGTGCCAGGGGCGTGGAAATCACCGGCGTCTCGTCGGCCTGCATGGACGACGGACGGGCGGCGATGGATGTGACGCTCGCCAATCTGCGGGCGGAGACGAACGAAGGCGTGGTGCGCGTGCGCGTGAAAGGGAATCCGGACGGTCGCGCGTCGGCACCTTACCGTTTGTCGCCCGAACAGACGGTGTCCGTGAAGGTTCCTATGGCCGCCGATTTCGTAGGCGCGGCGCTGATGAACGAGGAGGTCGAGGTGGCCGTTGAACAGAAGGCGGGTCCGCGCGTGGAATGCGGGGAGAACGTGAACTTCCTGTTCGCGCCGTATCGTCCGAAGGTGGCCGTGGACGGGATTTTCGACGACTGGAAGGACGTGCCGATCAGCCGTTTTGACCCCGCGCGGCAATTGACGAACGGCAAACGGTATTACAAGGGACCGGATGATTGCACAGCGACCCTGTCCGTCTGCTGGGATGACCGTTTCTTAAAGTTCCTGTTCGATGTGGTGGACGACCAGTATGTGCCGCCGCCAGCCAGCAAAACCGTGTGGAGCCGTGACTCCGTGCAGATGGCTTTTTCGGGCGTCTACCATCTGATAAAGACGGGCAACATGCTACAGGACAAGTTGAACGAGGCCGCGACGGAGTGCACCTGGGGACTGACGGAAAAAGGCCCGTATGCGTACCGCCACGTATCCTTTGACAACGCGATCTGTCCGCGCGGCCCGCTGGATCTCTCGACGCATCCGTTCCATGCGTCGATTGCGCTGTGTGCGAACGGGAAATCCCGCATCCGCTACGAGATCGCCGTGCCGTGGCGCGATATGCGGGTTGCGGAGCCTAAGGTCGGTGTGCGTGTCGGATGGGCCTGTACGGTGAACGACTGGGATCCCGGCAAACCGGCCTATTCCGCGTTCGGCGCGTTCAACCTGAAAATCCCCGACCAGTTCGGTGCCATCGTCTTGACTCCGTGAGGAAAAATGATGTTCGCCACCGGTCTATTCGTCTTAGCGGCCACGCTCCAGTTCAACGGCATCATGGGCCAGTCTGCGGTTCCGGGAGACCCTCCGTTGACGTTCACGGGCGTGCGGGCGCTGACAGAAGGGCCGGGCGGCCGCCTTCTGTTGACGGGCGACGACGGGGTGCTCTATGCGCTCGTCGACGGGGAGGTCGTGTCCTTGGGCGTGAGGGTGCCGGCTGCGCATCTGGCGTGGGACGGCAGGACGCTGTGGGCGCTCGGCTCCGATGCGGTGTGGACGGTGGATGAGGAGTGTCCCGGCTGCTTTGCGGCGCACAAGGCCTTTGACGTTCCCGGCCTCCATTTCGATCAGGCGGCCGTTCGTCCGGAACTGGCGGACCATCCGTTCGCCGGGAAGGGGAAGTTCTTCCGCTGGGATCGTGGGCGCAATGTGCTGGTGGCTCACGACGCGGCCGGCCGTGAATGCGGAACCGTGTTCGCTTTTCCGAGGCGGAAGGGCGACAGC
>Ga0208694_1002062_pt1 | contig 22319 bp, 22 predicted proteins | sample AD_UKC078_MetaG_FD_184442 | JGI IMG/M metagenome (GOLD analysis project Ga0208694, IMG submission 184442) | Active sludge microbial communities of municipal wastewater-treating anaerobic digesters from USA - AD_UKC078_MetaG (SPAdes) (version 2) | ecosystem: Engineered > Bioreactor > Anaerobic >...
GCTTTTGAGGAGCTCCTGTGCCGAGCTTCTGGCCGCCTCAGGCGGGAGATCAAGCCATGAGAGCATGCCCGGGTCTTTCACGCCCCAGGCGGCCAGCTCCAAAATAAGCTGCGACAGGTCGGAGGTAGTTATTTCCGGCGGCGCGAAAGGCATCAGTGTCGCGAAGGTGTGACGGCTGTAGAGACGATAACACACGCCGGGGCCCAGACGGCCGGCGCGCCCCGCACGCTGCTTTGCGGCTGCCTGCGAAACGGAAACAGTGACCAGACGGTTCATGCCGGTTGCCGGATCGTGTTCGAGTCTTCTGGTCAGTCCGCTGTCAATCACCACGCGGATGTCTTCAATGGTCAGGCTCGTCTCGGCGATGTTGGTAGCCAGAACGATCTTACGCTGTGCGGAGGGAAGGATTGCCCGCTCCTGCTCCTCAAAAGGCAGGTCACCGTAAAGAGGATACAGCGAAACACCCTGCATCAGTTGTTTATCGCCGTTTTCTGCAAGGGCGTTTTGCAGTGCGCGGATTTCGCCCGCACCCGGCAAAAAGACAAGAATCCCGCCGTTTGTTTCTCTGAGGGCCTGATGGATTGCATGCGTCAGGCGCGCGGTCATAGGCCGGTCCGGCGCGTCCCCGAAGTAGCGTTCTTCGACTCGATAGGCTTTTCCCTGTGCGCTGATGACGGGCGCCCCGTCCAGCAGTCCGGCCACCGGCGCGGCGTCGAGCGTGGCGGACATGATCAGAATTTTGAGGTCTTTGTTAAGCTCGCGGCGGATGTCGAGGCAAAGCGCTAGCGCCAGATCGCTGTGGATGCTGCGTTCATGGAATTCATCAAAGATGACCATGGCGACGCTGTCCAAAGCGGGGTTGCTTTGAATTCGCCTGGCAAGGATCCCTTCGGTCATAACTTCAATGCGTGTGCTTTTCGAAACACGTGAGTCGAAGCGGATGGAATAGCCGATTGTGCCGCCCGGCTCTTCGTCCAGGTTGCGCGCCATCCAGCGGGCGGCGGCCACAGCCGCGATCCGCCGCGGCTCGAGCATGAGGATGCGGCTCCGGCCCGGCTCGACGGCCTTGAGAAGCGCCGGCGGAACGCGGGTTGTTTTTCCGGAGCCGGGCGGCGCCTGAAGAATGACGGCGCGGTGTCTGCTGAAGGCATCGGTGAGCTTCGGGATAATCTCGTCTATGGGGTAGGCGGGTATGGCCTTCCCGCCGGTGCTTGTATTTTTCATGCCGCGAATATAGGGAAAGCAGACATTTATGTCAATACGCTCATGCCGGCAGATGGCAATTCGCCTGCCGGCGCCGAATTGACAAGCAGGTGATTTTTCCCTATACTCGTGAAGGTTTGTCCGGCGGAAAGGGGCTTTTGTTTTTCATACAAACTCAAGGAAAGGTGGTGTCGGCCATGTTTAAAAAACTGTTTATCGCCATCGGGTCAGTGATCGCGCTGGCCGTTGTTTTATTGATCATCGCGGGCGTGATTGTTTATGTCAAGGTGGACAAGGCATTCATTGCCGCGCAGATGTCGCGGGCGCTCAACCGCCAGGTCAGTATCGAGAAAATCGATGTGAGCATATTTTCTGTTCTTTCGGGAATCGAAACAGGCAATGTCACGATTTCGAATTTCAAAACGCCTGCCGAGCTCGATGCCCTGCAGGGCAAGCCGGTGGCCGCGGGCGATGTTTTTGCCTCGATGGAGGCGTTTAAGTTCAAAGTTAAAATAAAGCCCCTGCTGAAACGTCAGATCGAGCTTGGGGAACTTGTTTTATACAGGCCGGTGGTCAATCTGTCGAAAAACAAAGAGGGTGTGATGAATATCGACGATCTGATCAAATCCGGAAAACCGGCCGGTCAGGAAGCGAAAGATAAAAAGCCCGCAAAGCCCCTTCTTGCGGATGATATTCGTGTGGCGATTTCCGTAGGCGAGATCGGCATGAAAGACGCCACGGTCAATTACTATGACGGCGTGTATGATCAGACAATCCAGATTTACGGACTTACTGCACTGATCCACGATATCCGCATCGACCCCAAAGACCTGTTAAAAAACGACGAGGCCGGGTTAAAGCTGAATCTGTCAGCCAAGTCGGTCGGTCCGATGAAATCCGGCAGCGTCAGGACTTTCGACATAACTGTGGGTGTGACGGGGAAAGTGATTCCGTTTGATACAGCCACGCGCCTGCTGGAGCCGGAGGCCATTTTACACATCACTTTGCCTGAAGGCGAACTGACCGGCCTGCAGATATTTAACGCCCTTGCCGCTGTGCCGCTTTTGGGAGATTATCTGGGGCCCTACATCGGTTTTCTGAAAGACACGCAAAGTTGGAAGGATTCGGACCGAAGCATGATGGACCTTCGTTACAAAGCCTCACTGGTGGAAATTACCAACGGCCGGCTCGCGCTCAAAGACGCGGACCTCTCTTTTGACGGCTCGACGAATCTTCAGACGAAGGCCGTCGATATGAATCTGGATCTGATGCTGCCGGAGGAAATCAACGAGCCGGTGCGTAAACTGCTGGCCCGTAAGATAGACGCTGCCATCAAAAATCCTGAAGTGAAAAAATATGTAGAGCCGGAAAAGCTTGCCGATATCGCGATGAGGCCGCTGCTCAATCAGGACGGACGCATTGAACTTGTGGCGGCAGTGGGCGGCACGACTCAAAAGCCCGCAGTGAAACTCATACGTCCGCAACTGGCGACGCTCGAGAGCTTTGTTCAGGAAAATGCCGGCAGCATCGTGCTTGAGGTCGGCAAGGAGGCGGCCGGAAAGCTGCTCAAGGAGGACCAGCAGAAAATTATCGACCGGGTGGAAGGTTTGTTCAAAAAGAAATAAAGGAGAATTATTATGGCTAAATTCATCGATCTGTCTGTAACCATAGAAGGCGGACTGCCGTGCGATCCGCCGGCGATGATTCCGAAGATTACGTATGTGGATCACGCGCTGGGCGCCGAAAGCATGAAAGCATTTTATCCGGGACTGACTGTATCGGACCTGCCCGGCGGACTGGGCTGGGCGGTGGAAATCATGGAGCTGTCCACTCATTGCGGCACACACATGGACGCGCCGTGGCATTTTCACCCCACGCAGGACCAGGGCAAACCGGCAATGACAATTGACGAGTTTCCGCTGGAATGGGGTGTGTCCAATGGCGTGAAGCTGGATTTTTCCGATCTGCCCCATGGTCACAACATCACGGTTGAAGACGTGAAGTTCAGGCTGGAAAAAATCGGCCACAAGCTGGGGCCGGGCGATGCGTTTTTGGCGCAAAGCGGCGCCGCGCCTTACTGGGGCAGTGCAGATTATCTGATGAAGGGTTGCGGCTTCGGACGCGAGGCCACATTGTGGATTCTTGATCAGGGGGTGCATGTGGTCGGCACGGATGCGTGGAGCTGGGATCGTCCACTTTCCTTTCAGGCCGAAGACTACGGCCGGACAAAGGATGCCTCGCTTGTCTGGGAGGGGCATTTTGCCGGCATTGAAAAAGGCTATTTCCAGATAGAAAAACTTACCAATCTCGATTTACTGCCCGCCACGGGATTCAGGTTTTACTGCTTCCCGGTTAAAATAAAAGGGGCAAGCGCGGGCTGGATCAGGGCTGTGGCCGAAATTGCCTAAACGGTCGGCTTCTTTTTACTGTTCATCCAGTTTTTTCCACCCAGAATTCTGGCTGTCAGCATGCCCGAGACATTGTCGCCCACGGCATTGACCATTGTGGCCGGTGCGTCCACCAGTGTGCCGATCATGGTGATCAGCGGGAAGGCTTCAGGGGGAAATCCGTACAAAGACAGGATCAAAAGCTCTCCAATCGTGCCTCCGCCGGGGATGCCGCTTACGACCACGCCAGTGAGCAAGGCGATGCCCAACGCGGTGAGCAGCGTTTCGATGCCGACAAAGGGCATCTGAAATATTCCAAAGAGAAAAGCGATTTTCAAAACAGCGGCCAGACAAGACCCTTCCATGTGAATTGTCGCACCGACGGGGATCACGACTTCGCTGATGTCGCGGGGGATGCCGATTTTATCCGCCGCCTGCAAATTGGCGGGGATTGTCGCCATCGAGCTGCCGGTGGCCAGAGCCATGACGGAAGGCGGGATGATATTTTTCCAGAAGGATTTTACGCCTTGTGTGCGGCCCGCCGCGAAAGCGTAAAGAGTGAAGGCGAGAAAAAAGTACAAAACGGCTGTCGGGTAATAAACCGCCGCCGCCCGCGCGTAAGAGCCTAAAAGGTCCGGGCCGAAAACTCCGGTCAGGTATGCAAAGTAAGCGCAAAGTCCGACAGGCGCAAAATACATGACCAGAGAAATCAACTTCATCATTACTTCCTTGGCCGCCGCCAGAAATTCGATGAACGCCCTGCCTTTTTCACCCGTGGCGGATGCGGCCAGCCCGACGAGCATCGAGATGACAATCAGTGCCAGCATATTGTTTTTGGACAAAAGAAAGGGGAAGTCCGGCACGGTGAAGGCCCGCACCAGTTGATCGGCGGCGCTGAAGGCCTGCAGGTCCGGCGCCACGGGAAGGGGGATGTGAACCCCGGAGGCCGGTGGGAAAACCGAAACGACGACCAGCATGATGACCGACGCGGCAAGGCCGGTGGCGACAAAGATTACCATCATGACGCCTAGGATTTTCCCCAGCCGGCGCAGGTCGGTCATCGAGGCCACGGTGGCCGAGATGGAAAAGAAAACCAGAGGCACGATGATGGTGAACAGCAGGTTTAAAAAAGCATCGCCCAGCGGCTTGAGCACGGCCGCATCTTTTTTAAAAACGATGCCGAGCACGGCCCCGAGCACGATAGATGCGATCAGCAGTATGGAAAACCCGTAGGAGCGTAAAACGGGCGGGATGTTTTTTTTCATTATTTTACCGGGAAGTTGAAGTATGTGTCGGGATAAGGTTCGTTCACCAGCGTGAAGTGCCACCATTCCTTGCCGTAATACTTAAAGCCATGCTTCTCCATCAGCACTCTCAAAAGCAGGCGGTTGCTTCTGTGCTGCGGCCCGAGGTTTTTATTTTCGGGGTGCGACATTTCATGGAAGCAGTCAAATCCCGTACCCATGTCCAGAGAGTTGTCCGCAAAGCGTACTCCCGCGGGCAGGTAGCAGGCAGTCAGTCGATCCCCTGCCTTATAGGGAGGTTCTGCCGGCACAGGCAGGGGCACAATGGTCAGATCTACAGTGCTTCCCCGGCTGTGGCCGGAGCGCCGGGCAATATAGCCGTCACGGAAAAGATTTCTTTTGTCCACCGTGGGGTAAAACTCCTGTTTTGTTTTGGTGTCGTCAATATCCTGCGCCCAGCGCACAAAATGATCGACCGCCTGCTGGGGGCGGTAGCAGTCATAAACTTTCAAAGTCAGGCCGTGGCGCGCCAGATCCTTTTGCACACCGGCCAGAGCTGCAGCGGCCTGGCGCGTCAGCAGGCATTTGGGTGCGAGGTAGCCGTCAACGCGAGCGCCGACAAAGTTGTGCTCACCGTAGTAGCGGATGTCCATGAGAACACCGGGAATCACTTTTTCTACGTCCACGAAAGCGTCCGGCCGCTTCCCGGCTGTGGATGACGCGGGCAGGAGGGCGGGCATCAGCATTGCGGCAATCATGAACACGGCCAGAAATGGTTTTGCTCTCATTGACGGTTCCCCTTTTATTTATGGTCAGGGTTGATGATCATCACGGGTTTTCTTTCCGGGTCCAGGCGAGAAAGAAGTTTGAGCATATTTTCCTCCGACACGGCAACGCATCCTGCCGTCGGTTCGTGTGGGCCGGCCCACAGATGCAAAAAGATGGCGCTGCCGTATCCCTTGATAACGGGGTCGGTGTTGTATTCAATGACAATCGCCAGGCGGTAGAGATGATCATCTCTGCGCAGCACCTCATAGGAAGACGCTTCTGAGAGTTGTTTTTTTACCCAGCGGTTGTAGTCCGGCGCGGCGGGATCGTCAACCCAGATGTCGTCGGCCAGTGCCTGGCGGTAGGGCATTTTTGTATCTATTTTTTCAGTATATCCGAACGCCGTACCCAGCCGGAAAAGTCCGGACGGGGTTTTGCCGTCCCCTTCGCGTTTTTCACCGGGCGCGGCAAGCCCGTTTCTACCGATGAGGGCATCGATCGGCTCCATGATCTGCACCCATCCCCCTCCGGATTGCTCCAGAAAATACATCCTTGTGCGAGTGAAAAAAAGAAAGCTTTCATCGGTGACCACAAGAACCTGACCGGTTCGGGGCGGGATATCCTGGCCCGTCAAAAGAAGGGAAACGCCGGTTTTTTTGCCCGTCGCCACGGGTAAAGCGGCACAGGCCGCGATAAAAAACACGGTGCTCATTATCGCGCAACAAGTTGCCGGTCTCATAACAGACCGTTTATTCAGGTTTTTCATGGCTGCCTCTTTTATGGGCCTATCTGTAATGGAAAGCAGACGGTTTTTCAACCTAATTATCGCAGGCGGTAAAATGATTATCGAGGAGATCTGCGTGGATGGTTGAAAACAATATCCAAATGTTATATAAATTACGAGTCGGCCGGGTAAGGGGCGACGCGATGGTGGATGGTAACGCAGGGAATGGTTCATCAATCCGGTGAGAGCCGGATGAAACAGTTTCCTGCAGGCTTTTTTTATATGCGGTAAATTGACGGTATGATGACATTCGACAGAAGAAAAGCAAGCCGCAGGTCTGACGACGTCCGCTATGCGGAAGATTTGTCCAGGCGTTACGAATTTTTACTCCGCTATACAAGTGATATCATTTTTGCCGTGCACTACCGCGACAGGATGATTCTGGAGGCAAGCACGGCCGCACTGGAAACTTATCAATATTCGATCGACGAACTCAAGTCGATGAAGATCGATGATCTGAAGCCACCCGAACTGCAGGGTCAGATAATGCCCCGCACGGACAGAGCCTCCGCCAATGTCGTTGTTTTCGAAACTGTCCATGTCAAAAAAAACGGCGAGACATTTCCCGTAGAAATCAGCTCGCAAGGAGCCGCGCTGGGCAAAGACAGGATCCTTTTAAGCATTGTCCGCGATCTGTCAGTCAACGAAAAGAGGCTGGAAGACCGGCACGAGAACGAAAATAATCTGCGCGCTCTTTTAAATGCCGTTACGGAATCACTGCTTTTGGTTGATATTGACGGAACAGTGCTCGAGGCGAACGAAACTTTTGCCAAGCGCATACGCGTCGGGCTCGACAAGGTCATCGGCGTGAATTTGTACAATCTGCTGCCGGTGGACATTGCCATTGAAAGGAGAAAGCAGGTCGAGGAAGTTGTCCGCAGCGCCAGGTCCGCGCGCTTTGAGGATATAGTCAACAAAAGATTCATCGACCAGGTGGTTTATCCTGTCTGTGACGACAAGGGAAAGGTGGCCAGGCTGGCATTTTTCGGTGCGGATATCACACGCCGCCGTGAAATGGAAAAAGAGCTAGAAGCGATGGCCTTGACCGATCAGCTCACGGATTTATACAACCGGCGCGGTTTTTTCACACTGGCGACCAGAGAAGTAAAAAGAGCGGAACGGTCAAAGAAGGGGCTGTTGCTTTTCTTCGCCGATCTTGACGGCCTGAAAGACATAAATGACCGTTTCGGTCATGAAGAAGGAGATCACGCCCTGATCGCGATCGCGAAAATCCTGACGCGAACCTTTCGCGTCTCTGATATTGTATCCCGGATAGGAGGAGACGAGTTTGCCATCCTCGCCATTGACGCGGATGAGGCCTTGATGGAAAAGCTGCTTTTGCGCCTTTATCGTCTGATAAACAATTACAACGCAAGGAAGGCGGTCAGCTTCAAGCTGGCGGTCAGCATCGGCTATACCGTATATAACCCGCTGCAGCCGACGACACTCGATGATATGATTTCCAACGCCGACAAGATGATGTACAAGATGAAGAAGGTTAAATATAGCCGGACATAATGGTCATCGTATGCCCTTCTTTTTTGATCTACTACCCAAAATATTTTTTGCCTCTTCGACAGTCAGCTCAACGTCAAAGAAAAGTTTAAACCTGCATCTTGCACGCATTCGTTATTATTCTGATCAGCAATAATATTTTCACATCGGTTTTCCCCGTTGTCTTTTTATGGATGGCCCCGTGCAAGAAATTTCTTGATAGGAAACAGGGCACCGTCCCCGGTTTCCTAACCAGAGTTATTCTTAATCTTCTTCAGAGGCATGCTTTGTTTCAGGATTTCAATATTCGCTTTGTAGGCATCATCTTGCTTTATGATTAATTCCAATTTTTCCAATTCCAGCAAGTCTCTTTTTAAAGTCATGGGCGAATAATGCGCATAGGCCTTGATGAAAGCCGGATTATTATTTAATAAAAATTCAATACTCATAAAAGAATCTGTTGGAAAATTAAGCGCAACGCCTCTTCTTCTCTTCACAACAGCTCTTGTTTTCCCTTCTGCTTTCCTGCTGTCCAGAACCTCATAGATATAATTGCGCCAGGCTGTTTTTAATACATTCTTTTGCACGACATCCAAAACCTCATTCAGGCCGTCACGAAAACCCAATACCGCATAGCTGATAAAACGGGACAAATTCTTTTCCTTGCTCGCCTGTTCTAGTTGCCGGTAATATTCTTCACGGGTACCGTTATAATGATTGGATAGAATGTGAGACGCGATATCGGGCAGTCCTGCTCTTAAAAGAATATAAAATTCAATCAATCTGGCTGTTCGCCCATTGCCGTCATCAAAGGGATGAATCCACGCAATATAAACATGTGTGACGATGGCTTGCAGAACCTGTTCGATAAAATGCTGCTTGCCGTCTTCATAATGAAAGCTTTCTTTCAGCCAGTCGCATAGCCGGACAACCAGCGAAACGACATCCTTACCCAGCGGCGGCTTATAAGAACCGACAATGACATCATGCCCCGCGGTACGAAACTGTCCCGGTACCGCCCGGAAATGATCGCCTAAATCTTTCCCGATATAAGAGTGAAAAGATTTTATTAAATCCGGTGTAATAAGGTGATCTTTCCCGTCAATGACAACCTCGCTTAAAATCAGATTTAAAGCGGTGATAACATTTTGAACTTCTTTCTGCAGGTATTCCTTACTGGGTGGCAAATTACCGCCTTCATCAATTTTGATTATTTCTTCATCTGATAAAGTATTGCCTTCGATTGCCGTGGTGGCCTGGGCTCCTTTGCGCATGGAAACCAGCAATAATTTCTGGCGGGTTTCCGGTTCCAGCGGCGCGGCAGAAATAATCCTGATGATTGCCTCGCATTGTCCGAGAATAAACAAAGTACTCTCATCAATATGCCAGTTTCTTTCAAAAGAAATATGAGGGTGTGATGATAAAACATTTGTCATATTTTTATACACCTATATTATTGATATTATAAATAAATACAAATTCTATATGGTATTTATTCTATAAAATGAGAGAAGGTTTGTCAAGGAATAAGATCAATAATGATTTACGTTCAGGGGTATTCGCATTCGAAAAAACTTATATTTCAAGACCTGATAATCATATAAAAGGCACCCCGGAAACATCCGTCCGTCAGCAGAATGTTACAGTGCGGATGGAATCCAAGAAAGTCGCCGAAGGTCTGAACGGCGATGACCGCGCCGGGAAGCGGGTCATGATGGTGGTCAGCATCGGCTATGCCGTATATGACCCGCTGCAGCCGACGACACTCGATGATATGATTTCCAACGCCGACAAGATGATGTACAAGATGAAGAAGGTTAAATATCGCCGGACATAATGGTCATCGTATGCCCTTCTTTTTTGATCTACCACCCAAAATATTTTTTGCCTCTTCAACAGTCAGCTCAACGTCAAAAAAAAGTTTAAAAAAATGACGGGTTTCCTTAACCATGTCGACCGGGCAGTGTTGTGGATACAGGCAGCCGGCAACCCACTTGACGCCCAGCAGCCGCATGAAAGAGGGAGGTCGATCAAACCAGTTGAACGGCTGATTCGGTATGAGATAGACTCTTTTATTTTGTACGGCGCGCAGACGCTGCCAGCGTGAATCATTGAAGATTCTGCGATAAAAAGAATGCTCAAAGGCAAGAATTACATCCGGATCATACATAAGCAACTGTTCCATGGAGATTTTTTCCATGCCGTAGGCGCTCGGCGAAGCGCAGGAATGAACGTTACGTCCCCCCGCCAGAGGGATAAGCTGTGCATGGACCGATGTGTCGCAGTCGGTGTGGAGGCCGTCTGCGCCTTCAGCGTAATATACGGATACCATCTTATCCGCAGAAATATCCTTTGTAAAAGCCTCCATGTCCGTGAGCGTTTTTCGGGCATAGGCGGCCAGCTTTCCGGCTCGCTCTTCACGGCCCAGCAGTTGCCCCAGATAGGTGATGGCCGCGGGATAGTCACAAAGAGTGGCGAGATTGACCGATACGACCGGAGACGGCAGGATCTTCATGATCGCTTCATTGGTTCTGGAATGGAAGACTGTGTCGAACTTGGCGAGAATGATCAGGTCGGGGTTGACCTTTAAAACCATTTCAATATTCGGCGTGTTACCCTGACCGTACCAGCCGCCGAGCACTGGAAGGGAAAGCACTTCCTTTTTAAGATAGGGTTTTTCATGTCCGCGTACGGGAGAGGTTAGCCCGGCCAGCATGGAAGGGTCGATCACATAGAGCAGATGGGTCAAAGGCGGCGAGGGGCTGTAAATTTTCGACGGCTTTTCGGCAATGGAAAAAACCCGCCCGAACATATCCGTGATTTCTTTTGACTGTGCCTGGCCGGCACAGATAAGAACAGCGGCAACAAGAACAGCCGAAAAGCATGATAAGGCGCATAGTGTCGGGCGCGGGAGTGTCTTGAGCTTTTTCATGATTGAGCCTCCGGAACGATGGTCATATCTTGTGGCGTTATGCTTTGTAAAAGGGGTGCTTCAGAATTATATTGCAGCATCAACTGATTTCATTGACATTGCATCACCTTTTGATTGTTTTCGAATATGGATTCTTTCCGATCATGCAAGGCGTCCATGCAGCCGCAAATTGTCTGGGGGACGCAGACATTGAAAGGACCATCGTTGAATTTTAAAACGTTGACTCTGGCGTTATACAGGTGAAACAGATTTTCTGTGGTGATGACGTCGTCGCACGGGCCGTCCGCAATGATAGTACCTTTTTTGATCAGCACGGCCCGGTGTGCTATCCACAGGGCATGCTCGGGGGAGTGAGTTGCCTTGATAAACGTATATCCTTCACGCGAGAGTTTGACGATCTGATCGAGAAGCTTAAGCTGGTTGCCGTAGTCGAGGCCGCCGGCCGGTTCGTCCATGATGAATGTTGTGGCGCCCTGGGCCAGCGCCCGCGCGATGAGCGTAAGCTGGCGCTCGCCCCCGCTGATTTCCGTATAGGCCCGCGACGTCAGATGAGAAACGGAAAGCCTCTCCAGTGCGCCTTGGGCAATTTTCATGTCCTTGTTTGAGTAGCGGAAAAAAAATGTTTTATGAGGAATCCTGCCCATCAGGACGACGTCCAAAACACTATAGGGAAAGGAGCTTTTGTGGGTTTGCGGGACGTAGGCGATCTTTTGTGCGAGGTATCTGGTGTCCAGCTTTCGTATGTTTTCGCCGTTTAGCAAAACCCGCCCCGCGTCCGGACGAAGAAGACCAAGCATGATCTTGATGAGCGTGCTCTTGCCGCATCCGTTGGGGCCGAGCACGGCAACGACCTCACCCTTTGTGATGGAAAGGTCAATGTCGGCCAGCACGGTCTTTTGCGTATAGCCGAAAGATATACCCTCTATTTTGATCAGTGGTTTCAACCCCATCCTTTTTGAGCCTTTCTTAATATGAGAACGAAAAACGGTATGCCGACCAGCGAGGTGACGATCCCCATGGGAATTTCCACAACGAAAAGCATTCTGGATACATTATCCACGGCAATCAGGTAAATGGCGCCGATGAGGGCGCTTGCGGGAACGAGAATTTTATTGTCCGGTCCCACCAGCATTCGCGTAATATGGGGGATGATAAGACCAACCCAGCCGATCATTCCCGCGATAACCACGGTCAGCGCGCTCATCAGCGTCGCCAAAAAAATGAGCAACAGTCTGATCCTTTCCACGCGGATACCCAAAGATCGCGCCTCCTCATCGCCCATGCTCAGCGCGTTGAGATACCCGGAAAAGAGGATCACCAGCGCAATGCTCACAATCTGAGGAATTCCCGCGGCCAGCAGTGTTTTGTAATCCACAAGGGACAGGCCGCCCATGAGCCATTGGACAATGGCGGGCAGTTGATTGGCGGGATCGGCGATATATTTAATAACGGACAATAAAGACGTGAACATAGCGCCGCTGATGATGCCGCCCAGGATGAGCAGCAAGATGGTGTTACCCTTGTGCATCTTGGCGATGGCCACGGCGATACCGACGGCCAGAAAGCCGAAAAAGAAGGTCAGGCACTGGACAGCGAACCAACTGCCGGAAAAGACCATGCCCAGCGCCGCGCCGAAGGATGCGCCGGCAAGCACCCCCAGCAGGGACGGCGAAACGAGAGGATTTACAAACATGGCCTGAAAGGAGGCACCGGCCACGGACAGTGACGCGCCGATCAGGGCGGCCGCCAGAATGCGGGGCAGGCGGATATCGAAAAGCAGGTTCGACAGCAGGTCTTGCTGCCTGACATCCATGTTGCCCATTTTGAAGAGCTTCAGCAGAAAAAAATTGCCGATATCCGTCAGACCAAGCGGGTATTTGCCGATCGTCAAAGACACGCAGATGGTCAACACAAGCACGATCAGCAAAAGCGGCAATATTTTTTTGTTTGTTTTCATGCTTGTTCTTTTTCCCACCACATGACCGCCCATTGGATGAGCTGACTGTAAGAAAACATCCATGCGCCGCCGGAGGGGATCAGATGCCGCCGGACATAACCGGCCATTTTTTCTTTTTCCCGGGCGGTTAAATCGCCGAACATCAACTCCAGTGACGCAAGGGCGTCTTCGGGGCTTTCGTAAGTCCGGTTACGTATCTCTTCAATGAAGGAGACATGCGCGCGGATGCCTAGCTGATACAGCAGGTTGTAGTAATAGATATAGTCCGCGCCCGTTTCATGGGGCCTGCCGATGGCGTCGAAAAGGCGTCGGTCATGGGGGCCGTCACCGGACATGGTGATGATATAGGCGCGCTTATGCGCAGCCGCGTCGAGCTTCAAGATGGCGGACTGAAGATCGTCAACCACTAAAGAGCGCGACGCGATAACCGTATCGTAAGTACCGATGCCGAGTTTGCCCCAGTCATCTTCCCAACTGCCGTGAATCGTTTTTATATTGGAGATGCCTTCTTTTGCGCAACGCCTGCCAAGCACGTCGAGCATCTCACTGGAAAAGTCCACTGCCGTGACGCAGGCCACCTGTCCGGCCAGCGGGACGGCCAGCGTGCCGCTTCCGCATCCCATGTCCAGAACCGTCCAGTCAGGCTCCGGTTTCATAAGGGCCAGAAGCTGATCACGGTAGCCGGTCTCGGTGGCTTTGGCAAAGGAGCGGGCCCTGCCGTCCCAGTAGGCGGCATCCCGCGGCAAAGCGGCGCGCGAGGCGAACTTGGCCTTCCACAGGATATTCCAGTCGGGCTGCTTTAAATCATTCAATGCCGCATCCGCAGGATATGCAGGGCGCGCTTGATTGAGGGGGGTTCCCAGATTCATTTTTATCTCTTCTCCAGTTCGTCATAATAGGTTTCGCCCGCCGCGCAGGCCCGGCACAGTGTCCGGCCGTTTATGTCAACATGTCTCATATCCATCACTCTTTCTTTGCACGTCGCGCAGGTGACGATCATGAGCGGCCGTCCCGGCAGGTCCTCGGGCTTGAGATTTACACGGACTTCGCTGGTTTCAAAAAGCTCTTCCAGCGGCTGCATGGTGTATGCTTCCGTGTGCGGCGACTTTTCGACATCCTCCCGGGTCATCACCTGATCGCCGTCTTTGTTTTTCGCCCAGACGCGCACGGCCTTTCCTGTTTTGAGGTTGACGAAGGTTGCCGCCATTTTCCCGTAATCGAAAATTTTCATGCTGCGTTTGCCGGGGTGGCAGCCGGTCACCGCCAGTATCGCGTCGCTGGCGCACCGGTCCATTTCGACAAAGACGATCAAATCCTTCCTGTCGGCGCCTTTCGGATCGGCAATGCCGATCAGGTTGAGCCCCAAAATGGCCATCCGGGTGCCCAGGATCGTCCCCGCGCAGGCGTCTCCGTGAAACGCCTTGGCCTCGTTGAGGCAGTTTTTAAAATCCAGGTTTTTGTTTGTTTCCATGATTCATTCCTCCATAATGACCGGGGTGCCTGTCGGCGAAGACACTCCCCGTGAATTTTTCCAATGCTCAATTCAGATGATAGACAACGGGAATCATCAGCCTGGCTTCCACCGGGGGGCGGGGGAAGGGCGCGGCCTGCCGGATAGTTTCGATGGCTTTGTCGTCGAGTATTTTAAAGCCGGAACTTTGCATAATTTTCAATGATCTGACCGATCCGTCAGAGGTGATCACAAAGGAAAGAACAACTTTTCCCTGCCAGCCCATCCTTTTTGCAGCATCGGGATAGTTGATATTTCCCAGTATCTTTTTACGAATGTAATCAAAGTGTTCGTTTAAATACTTTGAGGCGGCTGATTCCATGGCGCCGGCCGCGTCACCTGTGTTTGTGACCTTTATCGGGGCTTCATTTCCGCTTTGCGCGTCTGCCGGCAGGTGTGCCGTCGGCTCACCGGTATCGCCAGACTCTTCAGCAAGCGCGGTGCTGACCAACTGGGCTTCAGTTGCGGTAAGCTCTGCTGCGGGTGAGATTTCAGGGGTGCGTGGAGTTTCACTTTCCAGCCGCGCCGGCGGGCTTTGTGCCTTTCTTTCACGCACGGGTGGCTGCGCCGGAGCGGTCTGTACAAAGGACGCGGCCGGTTCGACTATCCTTTGTTTGCTGTACGGATCAAGCAGGCTGAAATCCAGAGGAATCGTTTTTTTTAACGGCCCCGGCAGGGGGGCGCTTAAAAACATTAATCCGATAATGGCACCATGGAGCAGGAAGGATATCCGAAAGGCCCTGGCCTGATTATTCATATCCCTTCCTCCGTCTGAAGGCTGACGTGATTGAATTCGAGATTTTTGATGATATCCAAAATGCTGACAAAGCTTTGTAGTCTGACACTGCGGTCCGCCCGGATTAAAACAGGAACGTTTCTGTTCATGGCGGCAAGACCGGTTTTCAATTCCGTAGGAGAAACACGCCGGCCGTTGAGATAGGTTTGGCCGTCCTGGTCTATTTCAATAGTTTGGGTCTTGAAGGCGCCGTCCGTAGTGTGACTGGCTTTCGGCAAATTCAGGGGGATCATTCCTGTCGCTATGAAGGAGGATGTGGTCAGCACAATGACCAAAAGCACCAGCATCACATCCACAAGAGGAACGACGTTGATATAATCAAAGGTCTTTTCTTCCATGTTTGATCTCCCAGGTCATGAGCAGGACCTTTACTCTTCGCAAAACAAAATTATACAAAGAGACGGACGGAATGGCCACCAGCAGGCCTACGGCTGTGGCTTTAAGGGCCAGGGCAAGGCCGGTCATGATTTTGCCCGAGTCCATGAAGCCGTCACTGCCGATCATGTAAAACGTGAGCATGATGCCCAGAACCGTTCCCAACAGGCCGATATACGGCGCATTGCTTCCGATGGTGGCAATGAGATGGATTTTGCGCGTGAGCTCCAGCTCAAGGCTTTTATAGTCGGTGAAGGCATCCAGTCTTATGGTTCTGAAGAAAAAGAACCGTTCGATGCCGATGCCGACAGCTATAACGCTAAGCAGAATCAAAAATCCGATAATTCCGTAATCGACTATAAATATTAACCAGTCCATGAAAGATTCCGACCCTCATCAAAGATATATTATGCCGGTATCAGTATCTTGCCAGAATTCCGGTCCAGAAGCTTCGCCCCGGGGCGGGGTAGCCGACTTCCGGCTCGTAGTTTTTGTCAAAGATGTTTCTGCAGGCCACGTAAACTTCAAAATATTTCCATATCGGCTGTGTGATTTTCGCATCAAACAGAGTGTAATCACTCGCTTTAAGAACCGGGTTTGACGGGCTCGACGGTGTCGGCAACTGAGAATATGTCGATGATACATGGATCATATTAAAATCAAGTCTGGTTTTGAGCATAGGGATTACATATTGCATCCCGGCATCCAGCTTGTGCCTGGGGATATATGTGACATCATTGGTCACTCTACCCTCACTGCGGTTTCTGCCCTCCTCATAGGTATAATCCAGCCTGAGCGTCAGTCCGTCGATCGGGTAGATTTCAGCGTTGAATTCGAAGCCGTACAGCTGGACTTTACCGACATTGTAATTAGTGCCGATCCAGCCCATGCCGTCTTTGGAGATCATATCGGATACATCATAGTAAAACGCCGACAGGCCGGCTTTGGCGTATCTGGTCAAAAAACTCGAGGCTCCCAGTGTGTAATTCCAGCTCTTTTCCGTTTCCAGATTTACATTGCCACCCTTGCTGGAATAAAGTTCTTCAAGCATGGGAAAGCGGCTCTTGTGAGCTACGGAAGCGAAAACCTTTGCCTGATTGGAAAAATTGTAAACGAGTCCCAGCATGGGATTGACAGCTTCGTTGCGATTTGTGGAAAGCGGCGTAAAATTAATAAAATTTCCGGCACCATCGGTGTTGGTCTTTTGTGATTTATCTACTTCAAACCAGTCATAACTTACGCCGGCTACAACCGACAGGTTCTTCACCAGATTGAATTCATTTTCCAGCCCGACGGAGCCGGTATAGGAAGCAGATTCCTCAAAAGGCAGATAAGCGTCGGCTCGTTCCTTATGATTATCCTTTTTGTAATGAACGGCAAATCTTAAAATATTCCAGTCAACCGGCTGAAAATCGGCAAAAAAGGAGCCGCCCGCGATATAATCTTTGTAGGAGCTGTGCGCCAGTTGTATTGCGTAATTCTGGTCGGTGTAGGAATCGAGACTGTCTTTGTGGTTGTGGTAAAACAGCTTGGCCTTCAGGGTCACTTTGTCGTGAATTTTTTGTCTGGCATCCAGATCAATTCCCCAATCGATATAGTCGGGTATTTTGGCAAAATTGGTGAAGTAGGGCCGGCTGTTGAAGTATCTGATCGTATCGGTTGAAGGAGACCATGCCTTATCCCGATCCAGATAATGAATGTTCACATAATAGGCGGAGCCTTCTTTAGGCTCTATTCCGAATTTGGCCCAGATGTTATGGCTTTCATAACCTGAATTGAGCCGCTCTCCTTTTCCCTGAATGACTTCATAGGATTTTCCGCCCGGTTGCTTCTGGATGGTTGTCATTTTCGGCTGATAATCGTCCGACAGGTCATAGCCGCCTGATTTCGCCCATGTATAATTCAGCCAGTAATTGAAAATTCCGGCTTTCATGCCGGTTGTTGCCGAAGCCCGATAGGTGTCATTTTCCGAAGCTTCAAAGGAGACGCCGGCGTAGAGTTTTTCTGAAGGTTTCTTCGTAATGACATTGATTACGCCTCCCAGCGCATTGGCGCCGTATAAAACAGATGCCGCCCCCTTGGTGATTTCAATTTTGGCGATGTTCTCTGTGGGAATCTGGTTCAAATCCAGCCGGCCGTATTTTGTTTCATAGTAGGGGACTCCATCGATCAAAACCAAAAGCTGTTTTTGGGCAAAGCCGTGGATGGAAACATTGGCTTCGTTTTTTGCCCCGGCCGTTACGCGAACACCGGGGGCTCTGAGTAAGGCCTCGGCGAGTGTTTTGCTGTTGGTGGCCTTAATATCATCAGCGCTGATTTCGTTGACGATGGCCACCTCCCTCACCCCTGGTTTTTCAGAAGCAACCACCACTTCACCCAGATGATAGACTTCGAATTCCTTCACGGGCTTTGCGGCCGGATTTCTATTGTCTGAGGTTGTTTGTGATGAGCCGCCTTCTCGTTGCTCATCCACGGCAAATGACTCTATCGCCACCCCCGCGTGAAAAACAAAAAAACAACATAGCGTCAACAATAGTCTTTTCTTCATCTGCTTCCTCCTTGTATTGATCGTTTGAGCATTTGCCGAATGACATGAGCGAGCCCGCGGCATACAGGCTTACAAAGCAAGAAAGGGTGTGAAAACAACTTTTGATAGATGATGTTAAGGATATGACAGATAAGACATTGTGTTTTTGCGGCAGGCGTAAATGCCGGAAGATCAGGCGCGCCGGATATGATCCTGTTACAGACGCAAAGACCAGTTGAAAGATAATCGTCATAACAGATATTGTTCAAGACTGATTTTCGACGAAGAGACGGATTAAAAATCAGTGACAGTCTTTCTGTTGTTATGGTATAAATAATATATGTTTATGTTTACATATATTAAAATTAACATATACTGTTTCCGTCATGCTGTCAAGACAATTCCTGTCTTGAATAATATAAAATTATGCAGATTGTTATCCGGGCACTAAAAAACGCACTGGGGGTTGCCGATAATAGTTTAAAAAAGAGGCGGCCGGCCGAAGCGTGCAGGGCGGAATTATTCCTTTACACGGCCGGATAAAAAGGGTAGTGCTGACGGGCACCAAAAGAGAAGGGGAGAGCTCTCAACACATGAAAATGCAAAGAAAAATACTTGAAAAAATATTCCGGGCGGTAAAACAACCGGTATTGGTCATCGCATTATTTTCAGCGGTCTTTAACCTGCACGCTGTTGCGGCCCAGCCGGCCCGCGCTGATGCAGCCGAAGCGGCCATGAAGATGGTCAATTTTACAGTGGATGCCAAGGCGGAGCTCGACATGCAGGCGGCGGCGGAGCTGGTGGATTATGTACTGGCGAAAAAGCCCTACAGCCAGAGCGCACTTCCCAAAAATCTCGAGGCGTCCGGCGCTTATTACGAATTTGACACCCGCATCGATTTTTCGAGTTTCATGCAATACGCCTACAGCGGACAGATTCCGGCGGTGCTCACCAGCCCTTCGTCACTGCGCCATTCTCAATGGAACGCGCAAAAGAAAAAGCATGAAAAACTGCCTGACAAATGGACGCCGGTTGCCGCGGGTGGCAGGCCGTTTGTCATTCGGGGCGTGCAGCGTGACGCGATTACTCCCGATCTGAATACGGGAATCTATTATGAATATGATCTTAACCGTGCCTTGATACAGATGAATCATAAAGGGCGCCAGGTTTTGATTACCATATCCAAACAGATGGATATCTCGCAGGTGGGTAAAAAAGGACTGATCCTGGGAAATGATGAGGACTGGAATTACTACTACTCCGACGAGACGGGCTCCGCCAGGACGGGCCTGGGTTGGGTGAAATCATATATTTATGATTATTTCTCCGTTGCTGTTTACGTCGAAACTGGCTCGTCTCCCGCCGTGTTGAAAACAGGTATTTTCCAATGGCTTCGTGCCGGCTGGAACGGCATAAATTTTGTGCAGTCCGATCATATCATCACCGGCATCAAAAGATACGCGAAAAATTCGAAGACAGTTCTTGAATCATCCGATCTGCCCGCGCCGGCGCATATCGCCCGCGCTTATTCCCGTCTGTCATCCCTGCCTCATCAGGATCTGCTCGATAAGTACACACAACTGCAGCAGGCGCGCCTTGAGCTTGCCGTTCAAACGGGAAAAATCAACGGAGGGAAGCTGCAGAAAAACAATTATCAGTCAGTGCCGAAAGATCAGATTGTCGAAGAATTGATGCTCGAATACCTGAAGGTCGCTCTGGGCAAGCCATCCCTGGTCGGCCGGAAGGTGGCCTCAGCCATAAATTAGAATTATTATAAATATCTTTCCGCCGGCGGATCTACAGCTTTTCCACCATAAACTATTCGTTATGGGCGGCGGGCTTTCTTCTATCCTGTAATCATTTTCTTTTTTCCCCTGTGACCGATGATATATCGCCCGGCTTGAGCCTTGTACTTTCTGCCTGGTTCGCCCTGGTACAGGAAAATGGAGGGCAGAGGGCTTGACAACATATTCCTGCTTGGTTAAATTGCCAAACAGGAAAGGGTCGGTCGTGTTATGAAAAACACTGATAAGTCTCTTTATGAGGCGCGGGCGAAAATACTCAAAGCGATGGCGCACCCCAGCCGTCTTCTGATTATTGAGGAACTTAATAAAACAGAGCGATGCGTCAATGAACTTACGGCAATGGTTGGGTCGGATATATCCACAGTTTCCAAACATTTGAGCGTCTTAAAAAATGCGGGCCTTGTCACAGATGAAAAAAGGGCCAACTGTGTTTATTACACACTCAGGTGTTCGTGTATTCTCGATTTTATCGATTGCGTGGAGGAAGTGCTTGCCGCCGATGCCGAAGATCATAAGAAAATCTTGAAATCAATCATGAAGTAGGGGATTGCTATGAAAATTGAGATTCTGGGAACCGGTTGTGCTAAATGCCAAAAGCTTGAAGCGCTGGTCAATGATGTTGTCGCGGCATCCGGTGTAAAGGCACAGGTCGTCAAAGTTAAAGATATCAGGCAGATCATGAACTATGGCGTTATAAACACACCCGCCCTGGCAATTGACGGCCGGGTCAAAATCACTGGTAAAATGCCGACGCCGGAGCAGGTCAGAGATTGGGTAACGCAGTAAAAAGAAGGACTGTTCATATAAGAACGATTTCGCTTTTTGTGTATGACAAAAAGCCGCCTGCATCAATTTACACCTGAATGTCAGCGGCTGCCGGATAACGGTTATTTTTCAGGGAGGGGGCACATATGGTGTCAAAGATAAATAAAATTAAATTGTTTTTGTTGGGCGTCGCCGGATGTTTGTCGGTTTTGCTGGTTCTTGTCTGGCCGTTTACGCAGGCTCGCGGGCAGGACCTGGTGCGCATGATACCTTTTTTCGGCAGCGGACATTATAAAATTTTAATATTTTCAGATTATTTTTGCCCGCATTGCAAGGTAATCGACGAAAAGGCCGAGCCGTTGCTTGAAGAGCTCTCGGCTACGGGCAAAGTGAAAATCACGTTTATCGATGTGCCCTTTAACCGCGCCACCCCTATGTATGCGAAATACTACCTTTATGCCGTTACTGCCGATCCGTCCATCAGTTATGCCCTGCGCGTCCGTAAGGCCCTTTTTAGGGCCGCTCTGGAAAAAGGGATCCGTGATGAAGGCGCACTGGCCGCACATCTCGTGAAGAATAAAATAACCTGGAAGGCTATGAATGAAAAATCTGTTTTCCCTCTTATGAGCGCCGCGATCAAAGAGCAAAAGATCACCCACACTCCTACCTGCATGATCAGGTATTCCGCTGCCGATGTGAAAAGATATGTTGGCGATAGAGAAATATGGGATGGTCTGAACCAACTTAAAAACTATCTGGCGGGCGCAGATAAGTGAAGAGGGCAATATGAAAGAGTGGCATAAGCTTTTGTGGTTGATCGGCATTTTCCTGGGGGCTTATTACATTCCCTGGGAATCCGTGCTCATCCGTCAGGCAGGCCTGGAAGCATTTATGATGCTTCAGGATTATGCGCGCAGGCATGTGCTGACCTGTCTTATTCCGGCTTTTTTTATCGCAGGGGCGATCAGTGTTTTTGTTTCTCAAACGGCAGTGCTTAAATATTTCGGGGCGAAAGCCAATAAGTTTCTTTCTTATTCGGTTGCGTCTGTCTCCGGATCGGTGCTGGCGGTTTGTTCATGCACCGTGCTTCCTCTTTTTGCGGGGATTTATACGCGTGGCGCAGGTATCGGTCCCGCGACCGCTTTTTTGTATTCCGGCCCGGCGATCAATGTGCTGGCCATTATCCTCACCGCCCGAGTGCTCGGCTGGCAGCTTGGCCTGGCCCGCGCTGTCGGCGCGATAATTTTTGCGATAGTAACAGGCCTTTTGATGGCATTCATTTTCCGTAAAGACGACAAAAACCGTGAAACCGGCGATTTTTTTCTTCCCGAAGACGAGGGTCAAAAGCGGACGTTGCGTCACGACGCCCTGTACATGCTGACGATGGTTTTGATTCTTGTTTTTGCTTCTCTTTCGGAACCTTCCGCTGCTGAAGGTTGGTTGTGGCGTTTTGTTTTTAGCGTGAAGTGGTATTTGGTAGCGGTGTTGCTGGTTGTTTTGGGGATAATGCTCAAGATGTGGTTTGTCAAGGATGAGCTAAAAAGCTGGGTGCGGGCGACCTGGGATTTTGCCGTGCAAATTCTTCCGCTTTTATTCGGCGGTGTTCTGGTGGCCGGATTTTTACTGGGTCGCCCCGGTTATCCGGCGCTGATTCCCGAACATTACATCCAGATGCTGGTGGGTGGCAATGCGCTCGGAGCGAACTTCTTCGCTTCCATAGCGGGTGCGCTCATGTACTTTGCAACGCTTACCGAGGTACCGATCTTACAGGG
>Ga0208694_1002070_pt1 | contig 22274 bp, 24 predicted proteins | sample AD_UKC078_MetaG_FD_184442 | JGI IMG/M metagenome (GOLD analysis project Ga0208694, IMG submission 184442) | Active sludge microbial communities of municipal wastewater-treating anaerobic digesters from USA - AD_UKC078_MetaG (SPAdes) (version 2) | ecosystem: Engineered > Bioreactor > Anaerobic >...
TAAAAGAAAACCGGTACTTCTTATTCCTCATGCCACTCCTTTTTACCATTGACTAAGAGATCCACGTCTACTTCCAGCACTGCTGCAAGCTTCTTCAAGTTAGGTATTGTCGGGTGCGTCTTCCCTAATACCCACAAGCTGACAGTACTTACTGACACATCCATCTTCCTGGCTATGAAACGCTGCTTAATGCCCTTTTCATCCAGGATTTCCTTAAGAAAAAAGTTCTTGTTCATAAATTTTTAGGTGTGACCACAAATATAATCACTTAATGCTTAAGGATCAATATTATTATCGAGTAAAACTTGAATCGTAGCGTCGGAATAACTGACAGGAAATGTTTGTCATTATGATTATGTGTAATTCAAGTATTTTATTGGTAAGAGCTTATTAATGAATATCTTCTGGGATATGAATTTTGCCATATTTGTAGCTTTTTGTTTGTTTCTTTCCATCCGTGATTTGCTTTTAGTAGTATTGATAAACTTACCTATTGGTTTGAATTTTCAGTTGTATTATATCTCATTTTCTGTTTTATAATAATATCGCGCATCCATCCAGCAATAGGCCAAGTGTCAATATTACCTGCAACATATTTCTACGTTTATCATGCTTCTGTAAACAAGGGGACTGTTCTTAAACGCAGGGAAAATAAGTATCCATTACGTCAAAACATGACGTAGTGGACAAAAATTGCTTCCAAAAAGGATCTTATTTAAAGCCGAGATGTTAACCGAGGTATGAGCCGAGGCATCAGTCATTCTCTTTACGCTCCAGAATCTACCGGCAACGCTTCGAATAGTTGTCATGAACCATCTAAACAAAAACAGAATGCAGAGTGGCTGGGATTAATGTCAAATACAGGCTAATTGGTCTTGTTTATTGACAAGGTCTCTGAATTATAATACTTACCTATACCCGAATAAAAAAATTATTGTATATTTGGATGACAACAAAATTTGTTGTTGAGATAGAATGGAAAAGCACCTGCTGAAAATGTGGGTGCTTTTTATCAAAAAAGCCCCTAAAAAAGGAATTGTTTCACCATAGTTTCACCGACCTAAAATTAAAGCCCTGCAATTCTTTGTGAATCAGGGCTTTTCCTGTTTGTGTTTGTACCCGGAGCCGGGGTCGAACCGGCACAGCCTCGCGGCCACTGGTGTTTGAGACCAGCGCGTCTACCGATTCCGCCATCCGGGCATTTTGGTAAACGGGGGCAGCAAATGTAATTATTTTTTTTTAGTAATGAAACCGCAACGTCTTTTTCAAGTCAGGGTGCAGTGAATTGGCAACGGGACAGGTAGCGGCAGCAGCTTCTATAATCCTCTTTTCGCGATCTCCATACGTTCCTCCATCCGGAAAATACAGATCAATGATGATCTCGCCGACCCTGCGGGGAGAAGAGGCCATGACCTTTTCCACTTCTGCATAAGCTCCTTCAAGGGCAAAGCCGTAATTGCGGGCGGAAATACCCATGATGGTAATCATACAAGCGGCCAGTGAAGTGGCCAGAAGATCGGTAGGCGAGAAACGTTCTCCTTTCCCCTGATTGTCTACGGGGGCATCTGTTTCAATGCATGATTTGGAATCAAGATGGATGGCTTCGATGTGAAGATCTCCCATGTAAGTGGTTCTGATTTTTGTCATATTCTATTGGTTTTATTAATGATCTCTCCTTTTAAAGTGGCGGCGGAACAGGATTTTACCTTTATCCGTACATAATCCCCGACCGTACTGTTACCACGCGGAAAAACACAGACTTTATTGGTTTGGGTACGTCCGAAAAAATCTTCGTCGGAACGTTTGGAAACGCCTTCCACCAATACTTCAAAGACCTTTCTAACATCTGCACGGTTGCTTTCCAACGATAAACGGTTCTGCAGATCAATAATCCGGTTCAACCGGGCGATCTTCTCCGCTTCAGGGACATCGTCCCTGTAATGACGGGCTGCCAAAGTATTGGGTCGCTGGGAATAGCGAAACATAAAGGCCTGATCAAAACGGACCGCTTCCATTAAAGACAAAGTTTGTAAATGATCTTCCTCCGTTTCCGAACAGAACCCGGCGATTATATCCGTCGAAATGCCGCATCCGGGCAGGATCCTGCGAATAGAGGCAATTCTTTCCAGGTATTGTTCCCGGGTGTATCCCCGGTTCATTTTCTTGAGTATATCGTTGCTGCCACTTTGGACCGGCAGATGGATATGATTGCAAATATTGGGATGAGCAGCCATAGTATGCAATACGTCATCCTGCATGTCTTTGGGATGGGAAGTGGTATAACGCACCCTCAATAAAGGGGAGATGCCGGCTACCCTGTCCAGCAACATGGCAAAATTCACAGGGGTTGAGCCGTCTTCCGGTTTCCAGAGATAAGAGTTGACATTTTGTCCAAGCAGGGTAACTTCCCGATATCCGGCAGCTACCAGATCCCTGATCTCTTCTTCTATCGACAACGGATCCCGGCTCCTTTCCCTCCCACGAACATAAGGAACGATACAATAAGCACACATGTTGTCGCATCCGCGCATGATCGTTACAAAAGCGGTGATCCCGGGAGTCAAACAGCGGTATGGTTTTATATCGGCATAAGTTTCCGTTTTGGAAAGTTTGACCTGCAGGGGGGCAGCCTGTGATGCGTCAAGCAAACCGGGTAAAAGCCGGTAACTGTCGGGCCCTACAACCCAATCTACAGCCGGATGGGCCAACAGTTCTTCCTTAAGCCTGGTTGCCATACAGCCCAGGACAGCTACTTTCAATGATGGATCCTTTCGTTTCATCCGGGCAAATTGATCCAATCGTGCTATGACGCGTTTTTCCGCACTATCTCTGACAGAACAGGTGTTGACAAGTATAACGCCGGCCTCTTCCGGCCGATTACAGGGTTGATATCCGTTATCCGAAAGCAGTCTGGCTACCACTTCGGAATCACTCACATTCATTTGGCAGCCGTAGGTTTCGATATAAAAAGGAATCATGGCACAAATATAGCATATTCACCCTAAATGTATACATTTGCAGTATGAACAGGAAAAGCGTAATCCTATATATGCTGGCCATTTTGATGGTCACCGGATGTGCCTCTTATAAGGACATTTCCATAGAAAACATTGCCATCAACCAATTCAACATGACCAGCCTTTCCTCTGCGCGGGTGAGGATCAGTGCCACCCTGAACAATCCTACCGGAGGGAAGTTGCGACTTAATGAAATGAATGGAATCCTTCGAATGAAAGACAAACAGATCGCAGAGTTTTCGCTCGATTCGGCCATCGTTTTTACACCCCGCAGCCTATCTACCGGTGAGGGGACCCTATCCCTGAAGATTAGCGACATGTCGGTTCTGTTTTCCGGGACTATTGACCTGGACGCATCTTTACTGGAACAAATCCGTATGGATATCTATGCCACGGTTAACAGCCGCGGCATAAGACATAAACTGAAACTGCAGGATATTCCCGCCAAAAATCTCCTGGAATTATGAGAAGAACGATTTTTGTATTCATTTTAACTTTTTTTTCGGGCGTATTTTTTTCAGGAAGTACCCTGGCCCAGGAACAACCGGACACTTTACTTTCTACATACAATGTGTTCGATCATTTCCGCTTGCCCGGACCCTACGGCAACCGGATAGAGATCATCCAGTCGGATTCCGTTGAACAGGCCGTAAACCGGAATATTGAACATAACCGTTTGTCTTCCGGAAAGATGCAGGGATTCCGGGTCAGGATTTTTTTTGACAACAAACAGACGGCCAGGACAGAATCGGAAAACATCGCTGCTGATTTTGCTGTCCAATATCCCGGTACAGCCGTATACAGGATATATGAAAATCCTTATTTCAAGATCACCGTGGGAGATTTCCGCACAAGAAGCGAAGCCATGCGTTTCATGCTGCAAATACGCAAGACATATCCGCAGGCTTTCATAACCAGGGAATCGATCTATTATCCGCCACTCTGATCAGAGGGGGATTCCGGTGCGGGATCTCTATTCCACCATTTTAGCCTGACCCTTTCGGCAAAATTCCTGAGCGAAGTCATGTGGCGCCCTACCTTATCCGGATATATATCCTTGATAGTTATCAATATTCCTGTCTCTTCAACACCTCCAAAATGCTCATTCAATGTCGCTCCAAAAACGCGCATGTTGGGCGATATCTTCATATAGGAATTGATCAGCGGTGGGATTCTTTCTCCGTAAGACCGTATCTCCCGGACCAATTCCCTATAGTCCTCATCGTACCGACCTGTCTTGAACAGACTTTTGTAATACGGGTTTTCCGCATTATAATCCAATGGATTGATGGGCCTGACCAATGAATCATTATCGGGAAAATACTTGTTCAGAAAATACAACAGGCAGTTTCTGGCTTGCTTGTTATAGGAACGGTACATAGTCACTTTTCCAAAGAAATATTTTATGCAGGGATAACGAACTATCAAAGCCCCCAGCCCATCCCACAGATTGTCCAATGCATAGAGGCCCGAACGGTTCTCGTTTGAATTCTGGTAATTGGGTTGCACAAATGACCGGCCCAATTCAATGGTAAAAGGCAGGTAATTATGAATAAAATCCTCAGAGAATTTAAAGACGGGGTATGTGGCTAGATTCTCCGGTTTTATACCGGCTCCGATCAAATACCTGTACCCACCCAGGATCTCTTTACGTTTGGGATCCCAAACCACCAGTTGTCTGTAAGGAGTTTCGGGATGAGTATCATAATGATCGATGTCCGAGGCAATCCCCGTTCCCCCTCCTGCAACGCGAAAAGCAATCTCACGCAGGCGCCCGATCTCTCTCATGGTATTGGGCGCTTCGTGGGCATTAATATCATACAATGTGTTTTCACCACGGGAAGAATACCTGACAAAGCGTTCTTTATTCAATTCTTCTTCCAGTAAATGTTTGGGAACAGGAGGGATAATAGGTTCCATAGGATTACGTACAAGTTTTATATCTGCAAAGTTATCTAAAAGAATGCAATTGTGTATCTTTGCAGTGAGCAACTAAGTTTTAAATGTTATCTCAGTCACTACAACAGAAGCTGCAACTGAAGCAAAAATTGTCGCCTCTGCAGATACAGACCATCAAGCTTTTGGAACTTCCGGCGTTGGAACTTGACGAAAGAGTAAGAAAGGAGCTGGAAGAAAATCCCGTGCTCGAAACCAAGGAGAATGAAGAAGATCTGGAAAACGTCAATGATTTATCCCTGAGCGATTATTACGGACAAGATGATTCCATTCCGTCCTACAGATTATATGTTAACAACCAGTCCCGCGACATCAAAAGGGATTTCCCAACATTTTCCGTTAAGGAAAGTTTCAACCAGCATCTGAAAGCGCAATTGGGATTCCGCACACTTACAGAAAGAGAACGGAACATTGCACTCTTTGTCATAGGAAGTCTGGACGACGACGGTTACCTTCGCAGGGACCTTGAGACACTTAGTGACGATATGGCTTTTCGTCTTGGACTTGAGGTAGACCCAGCGGAGATCGAACAAGCATTGTCGATAATCCAGGAGTTCGATCCCCCGGGAGTCGGTGCCCGTGATCTGAGGGAATGCCTGCTCATTCAAATACGCGGCAAAGAGGCGAAACCTTCGGTCGAAATGGCCCGTACCATACTCGATAAATACTTTAACGAATTCACTAAAAAGCACTACGACAAGATCATAGCCCGTCTGGGTATAACAGAAAATGACCTGAAGGATGCCATAGAAGAGATCCTTAAGCTCAATCCCAAACCTGGCGGTAATGTAGATGATTCCTATACGGACAGGGCACAACAGGTAGTCCCTGATTTCATCCTGGAAATGAAAGACGGGGAACTCGTTCTATCTCTACCCCGTTTCTCGGTGCCGGAACTCCGCATAAACAAGCGTTATGCGGACATGCTCATGAAAGCGGCAAATAAAAGCACAAGGGAAAGAAAAGAGGCCGCTATCTTTGTCAAACAAAAGCTTGATTCAGCAAAATGGTTCATAGAGGCCTTAAAACAACGTCAGAACACCCTGTTCAATACTATGAAAGCTATCCTGGAATTCCAGGAAGAATACTTTGCCGAAGGAGATGAGACCAAGCTCAGGCCTATGGTCCTGAAGAACATTGCAGAAAAGACGGGGCTTGACATATCTACCATATCCCGGGTAGTAAACTCCAAATATATACAAACCCACTTCGGGATCTATTCCCTGAAATATTTCTTTTCGGAAGGTCTGATGACGGAGTCGGGAGAAGAGGTTTCAACCCGGGAAATCAAGAACATCCTGGCTGAAAGTATCGAAGGGGAAGACAAACGAAAACCCCTGACCGATGAGGAACTTGTTGCTTGTCTGAATGAAAAGGGCTACAAAGTTGCCCGAAGAACCGTTGCCAAATACCGTGAACAACTCAATATTCCAATTGCCCGTCTTAGAAAACAGATCTGATATGAATAAAAATATTTTTACACTCCTTTTTATGGGAATGACTTCTTTTGTACTGGGATCCTGCACAGGACCCCGGACTGTTGACCTTGTCGTTTACAATGCCGTAGTCTATACGGTAGACGAATCATTTTCCGTTTGTGAAGCCTTTGCTGTAAATAAAGGTGTTTTTGTCGCTACAGGAAATACGGAAGATATCCGCAGCCGTTTCAAGGGAAGGCGGGAAATAGATCTTGAAGGGGCAACGGTTTATCCGGCCTTTAACGATGCACACAGCCATTTTATACAAACTGCACAAGGATTGCGGCATGTAGACCTCAGGGGGGCTACGTCTATTGATGAAGTGGTAGAACGCCTGCAAAAGCATTATAATCAATATGAACCCAGCTTTATTATAGGAGACGGATGGGACCAGACAATCTGGGAAGAGAAAACCCTTCCTGTTAACGACAAGCTAAATGAGGCATTTCCCGACATTCCCGTTTATCTCAGCCGGGTGGACTTTCACGCTGTCTGGGTTAACGACCGGGCCATTGAACTGATAGGACTGCAACCGGATGATCCCACCATCCCTGCCGGAGAAGCCCTAATGACGGAAAACGGACAATTTACAGGCATATTCCTTGAAAATACCTGTAGCCGATTCAACGTATCCATCCCTCCGATGAAAGACAGTGAATTGATCGATTGTATCCTATCATTGCAAGAGATGTGTTTTTCCCTTGGTCTGGGATCTGTTTCCGATGCCGGATTGCAACTACGCTATATTGAAATCCTGAATTCCCTGCAAAAGAAGAACCGTCTGAAATTAAGGATAGATGTCTGGATGGACCCTTCAGATGAAAATTTTGCCCGTTTTCGGCGTCCTTACCGGTCGGACCGACTTGACGTAAGTGCGATCAAATTGTATATTGACGGGGCTTTGGGATCAAGTGGTGCTCTTCTTTACGAACCTTATTCGGACGATCCGGACAATTGTGGAATACAGGTCACTTCTGACAGTTCCTTTATGCATATCTGTGAAAGAGCCGTGCAGAACGGCTTTCAGCTGGCCACCCACGCTATCGGGGATAAAGGCGTTGGAAAAGTGCTCGATTTCTACAGTAACTTCCTTGAACCGGGCAATGACCTGCGATGGAGAATCGAACATGCACAAGTAGTGGCTCCTGACGATTTCAGCCGTTTTGGACAGTTGAACATCATTCCATCTATACAACCGACACACGCTACATCGGACATGGGCTGGGCAGGCGAACGGCTTGGCCCGGAAAGGGTAAAGGGTGCTTATGCCTTCCAGGACCTGATAGATGCAGCCGGATGGGCTCCTTTCGGGACCGATGCTCCGGTTGAAAGTATCGATCCCCTGTATACTTTTTTTGCTGCCGTTACCAGAATGGACAGGAATTTCCTGCCTGAGGGCGGCTGGCAGCCGGAAAATGCAGTCTCCCGTGAGAACACCCTCCGGGGTATGACTATATGGGCGGCCAAAGGATCATTCCGGGAAAAGGACAAAGGCTCCGTGGAAGTTGGCAAATGGGCCGACTTTGTTGTTTGGAGCGGCGACCTGATGACTCTACCGGCAGAAGAAATCCCGTCCGCAAAATGTAAAATGACATTTGTGGCAGGAGAACAGGTATTCCCCTAAGATTATTTATCTCCGTAAGCCAGGTTCCCGGCATCGCCCAGACCGGGAACTATATAAGATTTGGTGGTCAGTTCCTCGTCAATGGCACCCAGCCAGATGGAAATGCCTTTCTGCGGCAGTTTACGGCAAAGAAATTCATATCCCTCCCGGGATGCAATGGGTGAAACAATATGGCAATACTTGGGAGTTCCCTTTTGCTGGACTAGTTCCTGGTAAGTCAGGTATATGGTAGATCCGGTGGCCAGCATCGGATCAGAAAGGATCAGGATCTTGTCCTCGATCACAGGGCTTGTCAAGTATTCCAGCTGGATCGTAAATTTATAATTTCTTCCGTACTTTCTGAATGCCGCAATAAATGCATTCTGGGCTTTATCAAAAATCTTCAACATACCCTCATGCAAAGGCAAACCTGCACGCAGTACGGTGGCCAGGACTATCTGATCGTCCAGTACCTTGCAATTGGATATGCCCAGCGGCGTCTGAACTTCTTCCTGCCTGTAGGAAAGCGTTTTGCTGATCTCGTAGGCGAACATGTAACCAAGGCGTTCCAAATTGTAACGGAACCGCATGGCATCTTTCTGAATATGTATATCACGCAGTTCCGCAAGAACAGCATTGAAAAGAGAATCTTTTTCAGCAAATACGTACGTTGTCATACAGGGATATTTTGGACAAAGGTACAAAATCCATGGAATTACAAGAGTCCTTCCTCGGCGAAACTGAAGTATCCGTTTCCTCCTATCACTATATGATCTATAAGATGCAAATCGACCATCCTTGCCGCTTCTTTCAGTGTATTGGTAAGGATTTTGTCCTGCTTTCCCGGTCTATTGTTCCCCGAAGGATGGTTGTGTACCAGGATCAATTCGCATGAAAGCTTGTCAAGGGCTTTCTTTAGCACCATCCTTATATCTACTATGGTTGCATTCAGTCCCCCGGTACTGATCAATTCTTTACCTATGAACTTCCTCCCTCCGTCAAAAAAGAGCACCCAGCATGTTTCATAGGTCAGATCCTTTAGCATCGGGGTCATCAACCTGGCCACTTCGACTGCCGAAGTTATGGTTTTAGGTCTTTCCTCAGGTATCTGGGCTCTGCGCCCCAATTCGAAGGCAGCACACAAAGTTACGGCTTTAGCCATCCCTACGCCTTTGATTCGCATCATTTTCTCAATAGGTGAACGGACCAGTTCCCCCAATTGATTCCCATGCTCCGACAACAGGTTCCTGGCTAAGTCCATCACATTTCTGCTGCCAATTCCCGTTCGCAGCAGGATCGCGAGTAATTCGACATTACTAAGGGCCGTAGCCCCTTTTTCCACTAACCGTTCCCGTGGCCGTTCCCCTTCGGCCCAATCCTTTATTTTAAGATGCTGTCCCATAACAAAAATGCTCTCCAAAATTTGGAAAGCATTCTGTAAAATTCAGGACAAAAAATATAAACTAGGTAAGCTTATTTACATATGTATTCAGACCACTCTTCAGGTTACTTGCCTTGTTACTATGGATCACATTGATCTTAGCCAGTTTGTCTATCATAGAGAAAACCTTGGGCAACATGGCAACAGCGGCTGCCTTGTCCGTAGTGTTACGTAGAGCCTTGATGGCATTACGGGTTGTACGGGCATAATATCTGTTATGAAGACGTCTTTTTATATTTTGACGATTGCGTTTTTCTGCCGATGCGTGATGAGCCATTATCCTACTTTAATTATTTTCGTAGCCAGTAGGGGAATCGAACCCCTATTGCAAGAATGAAAATCTTGAGTCCTAACCGTTAGACGAACTGGCCAATTGGGAGCGCAAAGGTATAACGAATTTTCTATCTTACAAACTTTTTTACTCCTTTTGCCACTCGAAGGAATAGATAATCGATTCAACCTGGCGCAAATAGTTTCGCTTGGGATACCTTGGTGCATATACGAAAGCTTCAAGGACCACTACGTTCCGGTTATTCCTGTCGTAGAAACAATGACATACGAACGGGCCTCCCATAAAATCGTTCTTTACATCCCAGAATCCCCTGATTTCCACAAACTCCCTATTATTGTAATTGACCCACCTTAAGGATGGTTCTATCAGGGTATTTGTTGTCATATACGTATTATCCAGCGGTCCGGGCACTTCCTTTTCCAGTTTCAAATTGCGTTCCGCTATGATCCGGGACAAGGTCAGATCTTCTTTACTCCTGTAAGGATAGGTATAAATAAAGATTCCCTGGGTAGTGTAAGTCGTTTCGTAAGCTATCCAAATAAAATTGTTGGTTTGTTTTTTGATCCTGTAACCTGTCGGAAAATACGGCGATCCGCCCATCGCTTTGGTAACTATCTGACGAATAGAAGTTTCTTCAAATTTTTTAGAATTCTGTATTACCCTGTTTCTCTCTGCCTGTTCCAGGGCATTTTTCAACATATCACTGTTTTCATCTATACATGTTGCCACGCTTTCATCATCCGGACCGGACAGGGTAACTACAATCTGCGGTGCCGCCCATATATCCTTTTGTACGACCATCTTTGATTCAGTAAGTTCCGTATTGATGTTGCAGATGATTATATTACGATGTGTCTGGAAGATCGAAGAAAAAGCATTTTCCGTTATATTGAACAGGTTAAAGAGCGGTTCCCGCTGCGGAAGATAAGGAAAATCCACCGCAAGAATCGAACGCAGGGCAAGACCGGGACCCGACTCCCAGGATCCTTTGTTCATCACAACGATTATCTCGCCGGCTTTTCCGCTTACATTCTGTTTCAATTGCGGTCCATCCGAACATGCCTGCATTATAACTGCAAGCAATCCGCCAATAAGTAAAGTTTTTATCCTCATAGCAATTATCCTTGATTGTTTAGGTAAATAGTCTGTAAAGATCATTCCCGAAAGCCAGGAACATCAGTCCGATGAGTAGTATCATACCTGCTATCTGGGAATATTCCAGGAACTTATCGGAAGGTTTTCTTCTAGTGATCATCTCGTAAATGACAAGTATAATATGACCACCGTCTAATGCCGGGATCGGCAACAAGTTAAGTATGGCTAGCATAATGGACAACCATGCGGTAATATTCCAGAATATTTCCCAATTCCATGATCCCGGGAAAATGCTCCCGATGGCGATAAAACTTCCTACCGATTTGTAAGCCTTCGTTTTCGGGGTGAATATCAATCCCAATTCACGGATATAGTTAGCACCTGTCCGGTATGCTTTTTTTATTCCGGCAGGAAATGCTCCCAGAAAAGAATACTGTTTGAACGTAACAGGAATATATTCCAGGGGACTCGTTACTCCCACCATGATTATTCCCTGGCCATTCACCTTTAGCGGGATCAGCAAGATATCCTCTTCCCTTTGAATCGAAGCATAAACGGTACCTTCCTTGTTTTGTGCCAACAATTCCTGAACATCTTGTATGGCCGGGGTGGAAATATCATTTACCGCTACGATCCTATCACCCGGAACAAGTCCCGAAGCAACATTGATAGATGTGTCGGGAACAGAGTGTACGACAAAGGGATAACGCAGGCTAAACAGACTCTCTGCATGCAACATCTGGCTAATCAGACTTTGATCGAAATTGAAACGTACCGTGTCGGCACCCCTGAGCACTGAAACTACGGCCGGCCTCGTTCGTATAAGGTCCACATGTAACGTATGCAGCGGATCGTCCGTTACGATCCTTTCATCAAAGGCCAGTATCCTGTCCCCATTGCGAAAACCGATTTCTTGCGCCAGCGGGCTACAATGGATGCCATACGTTGCATCTCCGTTTCTGATATACTCCTCCCCCCAGGTAAAGAGGATCACACCGTAGAGTATGACGGCAAGGATTATATTGAATAAAACACCGCCAAACATGACAAAAAAACGTTGCCAGGCAGGTTTACTGCGAAATTCCCAGGGTTTGGGTTCCTCTTTCAGATGGTCTTTGTCCAAAGATTCATCTATCATCCCGGATATTTTGCAATACCCTCCAAGCGGAAGCCAACCGATCCCGTATTCGGTATGGGAATTTTTTGGTTTGAATTTCACCAGGCTAAACCAGGGATTAAAGAAAAGGTAAAATTTGTCAACCCTTATTTTAAACAACCGGGCAAAAAAGAAATGACCCAATTCATGAACCAGGATCAAAGAGGACAAAGCCAGGACAACCTGGGCAATTTTTATCAGTACTTCCATAAAATCAATAACTTGTCAACAAAATTTGTGCCATGCTCTGGGCTTCCTTATGCGTGTCCTCTAATTGAGAGAACGTCGGATCCGTGATGAACGAAATCTTTTCCAGGGTTTGCGAAATCAATTTGGGTATAGCAGTGAAATGCAGACGTTCATTTAGAAAAGCATCTACAGCGACCTCATTGGCCGCATTGAGTGCGCAAGGTATGTTTCCTCCTTTTTTCTGCGCTTCATAGGCCATGCTCAAACAAGGAAATCCCTCTTTCGGAGGCATGTGAAATTCCATGGAACGGAAATGGGATAAGTCCATCCTGCGTGCTTCAGAAAAATCAAGCCGCTGCGGAAAAGACAAGGCATACAAAATGGGCAGGCGCATATCGGGATACCCCATCTGGGCCTTAATGGTCCCGTCTGAGAATTGAACCATCGAATGGACCAGGGACTGGGGATGGATCATCACTTCTATCCGCGACAGGGGCTGACCAAAAAGCCAGAAAGCCTCTATAACCTCCAGTCCTTTGTTCATCAGGGTCGCAGAATCTACCGTAACCTTTTCCCCCATGTTCCAGGTGGGATGATCCAGAGCCTGGGCTTTGGTAATCGATTCCAGCTCCCGGGGGCTATATCTGAAAAACGGACCTCCCGAAGCGGTCAGTATAATCTTTTCTACCGTAGCCTGTTCTCCTGCTAAACACTGGAATACGGCCGAATGTTCACTATCAACCGGCAAAATGGATACGTTCCCGACAGCAGCCTCCCGCATGATCAGGTGCCCTCCGGCGACCAGGCTTTCCTTATTGGCCAAGGCCAAAGTTTTACGGTTTTTTATAGCAGCCAGAGAAGGCTCCAATCCTATGAAGCCGACCAGTGCATTTAAAACCATATCGACACAGTCCCATGCCAGGACTTCCGTTATGGATCCGTTACCGCACAAGACTTTAACAGGAGTATCCGACAAAGCGTCTCTAACTTCCCGCCATGCATCCCGATCGGTGACCACAACAGCCTGAGGTAAGAATTCCATCGCCTGGCGGATCAATAGTTTGGAAGATTTTCTGGCAGTAAGGACCTGAGCCTTAAACAGACGGGGATATTTGCGTATTACATCTAGGGTCTGAACCCCGATAGAACCCGTTGATCCCAGAATTGCGATGCGTTTTTGGAATGTCATTTTAAAAGTCAATGTAGTCAGCCGGATTCAACGGCACTCCTTTATGCCACAACTCAAAATGCAGATGAAATCCTGTCGAGTACGTACCGTGACTGCCAATGATCGCAACAGCAGAACCTGCCGTTACGGTATCTCCTACATTTTTGAATAATTGTGAACAATGTTTGTATATGGATAACAGGTTGTTTTCGTGCTGTATCTGCAACACATAACCGAATTCTTCCGTCCATGAAGCAAAATTGACCGTCCCGTCAAGAACGGCATAAATAACCGAATTTTCAGGAGCTACTACATCAACGGCAAAATGGTTCTCGACCGGACTGAATGCAGAAGTAATCAGACCCTTTACCGGAGGGAAGAAATGTAAACTCTCTATCTGCAGATTGGCCCCGCGGATACTGCTCAGGCTTTCCTGTTCTTTCAATTCCGCTTCAGCCCTCAAAAGGGAATCCTCCGGGGACCTTCCTCCCACTGCAAAATCGGGAATGTCGGACGTCCGGCCTTTTAAGAGTATTTCCTCCGGCGCCATCGGACTCTGGTCTGCAAGTACCTGCTGCAGGTTGATCAGGTGGATCTCCCACAAACGGATCACCTTTTCCAGGGAATCCGCCCGAAATGCATTGCTCATCATGATTTCCCTCGTTTGTGCATCGGGATAACCGGGAACATATTCCCGTAACGGCGTATAAATAATGAGCAGAACCACACTGGTAACCAGAATGGTCAAAAATCCCAAAAGCCCCAATAAAAATTGCAAAACGGAAAATTTGACATTAAAGATCTGTTTGTGTGATTCAATGTCAGAAATCCCTAATACATATCTTTCCCTGAGGACTTTTTTCCTGGAATGACCGGATGCCATAGTCTTGCTTTGTTAGGCAAATGTACGAATCATTTTCCAATTTGTGTTACCTTTGCGCCATGGGAAGGATTATGGGAATAGACTACGGTCAGAAAAGAGTGGGGCTGGCAGTGAGCGATCCCCTCAACATCTTTGCCACTCCCCTGCAAACAGTTCCCACACAGCAAGTTACCGATTATATTAAACAATATATCCAGACCCAGCCTGTAAAGTTGTTCGTGGTAGGGTATCCCACCCATATGAACAACACTCCTGCTCAAAATGCCCCCCGTGTATCGGCCTTTGTGACCCATCTGAAAAGGACCTTTCCCGACATACCCGTAGTCCTTGCAGACGAACGCTTCACATCAAAAATGGCTTTTCAGGCCATGATAGACGGTGGATTGAAAAAGAAGGACCGGCGGGACAAAGCGACTGTAGACAAGATAAGCGCCGTGATCATTTTACAAGAATTCCTCCAAAACAACAAATCATGATACTACCCATCTATCTATACGGCTCTTCCGTACTCAGGCAAAAAGCACAGGATATAACTTCCGATTATCCCAACCTGGACAAACTGATAGAGGATATGTGGGAAACCCTGTATTTTGCAGACGGAGTAGGTCTGGCCGCTCCGCAGGTAGGCCTGTCCATCAGGCTTTTTATGGTAGACGGGAGTGAATTGTCCGAAAGCCGTCCCGAGCTGAAGGATTTTAAAAGGCTGATCATCAATCCCCGCCTTATTGAAAGCAGCGGTGAAACCGTAGTGTACCAGGAAGGCTGCCTGAGCCTTCCCAAAATCTGGGCCGACATTGAGCGGCCCGTCAGTGTAAAGTTGGCCTACGTTAACCGGAAGTTCGAGCCGGTGGAAGAATGGTTCCACGGAATGGCATCCCGGATGGTACAACATGAGTATTCGCATCTTGAAGGAGTGCTCTTTACCGATCTTGCCCCTGCAATAAGGAAAAAAATGTTGCAGAGCAAATTGCAGGCAATTGCCCGTGGTGAAGTAGAGACCTTTTACAAAACTAAAATCGTAACGTAAAATGGGCGCTTTTCATGCTTATGATATCCGGGGTGTATACATGAAAGACCTATTTCCGGAGAATGTATACAAAATGGGATATTTCCTGCCCACAGTCCTGAAAACCAAACGGATTGCCGTAGGACGCGACTGCAGGGAATCTTCTCCCGAAGTCTTCGAATACCTGGTCAGGGGAATGTGTGACGCCGGAGCCGACGTATATGACCTGGGACTGACAACAACCCCCATGGTCTATTATGTCACGGCCAAACATCGTTTTGAAGGTTCGGTACAGATTACGGCTTCTCACAACGGAGCAGAATACAACGGTCTTAAGGTATCCGGCCCTGAGGCCATGCCCATAGGATACCACAACGGACTTAACCTGTTGGAAGACTATGTTTTACATAAAGACCCGGTTGTGGCCGCAAAAAAGGGTAAGATCATTCCTCTGGACCTGAAGGAGGAATATGTTACATACCTGCAAACATTCGTTCCGCATCTGGAAGGATTAAGGACAGGGATAGACGTTTCAAACGGAATGGCGGGATTGTTTGTGAAAAGACTCCTGGGAACAGAAAACATACTGTACATAAATGAAGAACTGGACGGACGTTTTCCGAACCATGATCCGAACCCGTTGGTGATGGAAAATGTGAAACAATTGCAGGATCTTGTTAGGCAACAAAAATGTGATATCGGGATCATATTTGACGGGGATGCCGACCGGGTAATGTTCACCGATGAGAACGGAACGTTCATTTCTCCCGATTTGATCATCGCTCTTTTGGGTCATCATTTTCTGGACGGAACTCCGGCCCGGGTTCTTCAGGATATCCGTTCCTCAAAAGCGGTGGGAGAATACCTCTCCCCCATGGGAGCTGAAATGTACACATGGCGTGTAGGCAGGGCTTTTGCAACACCCCGGCTTAAAGAGATAGACGGTCTCTACGGCGGGGAATTGGCAGGTCATTATTATTTCAGGGACTTTTTTTACTCTGACAGCGGATTGCTGGCCGCCCTGCTGGTGCTGGATGTGTTGGTAAAGCTAAAAAGACCTCTTTCCCGTATCATAGCGGATATCAGAAAATACGAAAGTTCCGGGGAACTCAATTTCAGGATAGCGCACAAGCAGGAAGCCATGGATGCATTACGGCAACATTTTACAAAAATAGAAACGCCTTCCGCCTCTTATGATTTTGACGGGTACCGCATTGAATTCCCACGCTGGTGGTTCAATGTAAGGCCATCCAATACGGAACCGTACCTGCGGTTTATCGCGGAAGCGGAAGACGCGCTGCTGCTGGAGGAAAAGCTCCGGGAAATGAGAAAGGTCCTTGAACCATTTATCTAAAGAAAATGAAACGGTTTGTCACACTGGATATATTGCGCGGATTGTCCATCTTCGGGATGGTCTTTTCAGCCATTATTCCGTATGGCGTACTTCCCCCCTGGATGTACCACATCCAAAATCCTCCACCTGAGCATACCCTGGATGTGACCAGCTACGGGCTGGGATGGGTGGACCTTGTTTTTCCAATATTCATTTTTTGTATGGGAGCAGCCATACCGTTTGCTTTCAGGGCCAAATGGGAACGTTTCGGGCAGAATACGTGCAGGGATATGAAAGACATCGCTCAAAGATTCCTCCTATTGCTTGCTTTTTCTTTCCTGTGCAGCCTGCTGCAACCCCCTCTGCCCGGATATTGGTCCCAACTTTTGATCCTGGCCGGTTTCGGAGCATTATGGCTTATCTACGTTAAAGGTGCTTCTCTGAAAACAAAGATTGCCGGATGGGTGACAGCACTATCCCTGCTGGCTCTTTACGCTTTTATTTTTGACGTTGGCATGACCCTTTTCAGCAGGAATATCATCATCCTTTTACTGGCCTTTCTATACCTGTTCGGGGCGTTGATCTGGTATTTCACCCGGGACTCGGTCAAATGGAGGCTTGTGGCTTTCCTTGTCGTGATAGTCGTAAGTGTAGTATCCCGGTGGGTTGGTTTTGACGGATGGCTCTATGCGAATAAAAGCCTTTCCTGGCTGTTGAACATGGAAGAGATCAATTTTTTGATGATCCTCCTGCCAGCTACCTGGGTCGGGGACTATTTGCTGACCATGCAGGAAGAACATGAAACAGGAATCGCCCGGGACGGTTTTCTTACCCATCTTTTATTCTGGGGAATGTTCCTGCTTGTAGTCTGGATCTGTGTGAGCAGTTATAACCGGTGGCTTAGCGACGGTAGATCTTTTTCTTTTTTAGCGTTGATCGCACTCGTCTGGCTGATGAAAAAAAAGGCACCTCAGTTCCTGCCCCTGCTCTTTTTGTCGGGATTGTTAATTCTTACCGGATTGTGGATAGAAAGGTTTGAACCGGGCCTGACAAAAGTCCCCTGCTCTTTTTCCTATTGTTTTGTAAGCGGTGGCGTAGCCATACTTTTACTGTTGTGGCTCCACTACCTTTATGAATTCCTCCCCCGAGGATTTCTATCCAATATTTTTGCGGGAGCCGGGGCCAACCCGTTGATGAGCTATGTGGCACACGGCATGTTTGTCGTTCCATTGATGCGGCTTACATACTTACAGGTGTTGTATCGTTGGGCAAGACCGGTTGACTACCCCTGGATAGGCACAATAAGTGCATTTCTGGTAGTATTGTTCACCATGTGGTTGGTTTCCGTGGTAACCCAAAAAAAGATCTACTGGCGTGCTTGAACAGGTAAAAACACTTTCACTCGATAAGGAACACATTCCCAGGCTCCTGTTCCGTTATGCCACGCCTGCCATCATTTCCATGACGGCCGCCAGCCTCTATAACATTGCAGATGTGATGTTCATCGGACGGGGAGTAAACGCCCTTGCCATAGCAGGACTTGCCCTGACATTACCGCTAATGAACATTTCTGCAGCGTTCGGCTCTATGATCGGAGTAGGTGCATCAACCCTGATATCCGTCAAATTGGGGCAAAAGGATATGCCCACGGCAGAAGTCGCTCTAGGTAACGCTGTTACCCTGAATACCGTAATCGGAATTCTTTATTCTATTTTAGCCCTGATATTCCTAGATCCTATCCTTAGGTTTTTCGGTGCCAGTGAACTGACTTTACCTTATGCACGGGAATACATGCAGATCATCCTTATGGGCAATGTGATCACACACGTATATCATGGCCTGAACGACAATCTGCGTGCCAGCGGGTACCCCAAAAAAGCCATGTTAGCCACCCTGACTGCCGTTGCTATAAATATTATACTGGACCCGTTGTTTATTTTCGGGTTCGGCTGGGGGATCAGAGGGGCCGCAATAGCTACGGTCCTGGCACAGGCTTCGGCACTGAGCATAGTGTTGCGACATTATTCCAGGAAAGATTCGTTACTGCATTTTAAGAAGGGGATCTTTAAAATCCGCAAAGGCATGCCGCGTAACATCATATCGGTAGGGCTGGCACCTTTCCTTATGAACGTTGTGAACAGTCTTGTGATCATTATAATAAACCGTTCCTTTTTTAAATTCGGAGGAGATTTTGCCGTAGGGGCATACGGGATCGCCAACCGGATGGTCTTTCTCTTTATAATGATCATGTTCGGGTTCAACCAGGGAATGCAACCCCTGGTGGGATTTAATTACGGGGCCAAACAATATAAACGGGTAATCGAGATCTTCAAGCTAACGCTTCTGTGTGCCTTCTGTGTGAGTGTCCTGGCTTTTATCATTGCACAAATCTTTCCCGCTGCTGCCGTAAGCCTTTTTACCAAAGATCCCACACTGGCACGGCTGACGGTAGAAGGACTGCGTATAGATCTTGCGGTCTTCCCTTTGGTTGCATTACCCGTAGTAACATCCAATTTTTTCCAGTCCATTCGCAAACCGGGAAAAGCCATCCTTTTATCATTGACACGGCAGGTAATCTTCCTGATCCCTTCCCTGCTTATCCTCCCCCGTTTTTTTGGAGTGACCGGAGTCTGGGCCAGCATGCCGGTATCCGATGCAGCATCGTTCACTGTAGCTGCAATACTTATTGTAAAACAATTGAAAGAATTTAAGAAACACTATGAAATCAACGGATAAAATTGTCGTTTCCCTTGGCCGCCAGTTGGGTAGTGGCGGTTATCTTGTGGGAAAGATGATCGCTTCAGCCCTGGGTCTTTTTTTCTACGATAAGGAACTTCTCTTTTATGCGGCAAAAGAGAGCGGATTGTGCCAAGAGATCTTTGAGAACGCAGATGAAAAAGTATCACAAGGCCTATCACGTGTTCTCAACACACATGATTTTTTTGGAGCGGCCTTTTTTGATCCCATGAGTGCTACATTGTCCAGGGACAGGATATTCAAGATCCAGTCAGAAGTGATCCGCAAGATCGCCGATGAGCAATCCTGTCTCTTTATAGGACGTTGTTCGGACTATATCCTTAGGGAACATCCCCGCATGAGAAGCATTTTTATACACGCCCCTCTCTCCCTGCGTATTGCCAATGTGGCTGAACGCAGGGGAATTTCACCCGAAGAAGCGGAAGCTTTTATAAACAAGGAAGAAAAGAAAAGGTCTGCTTATTACAATTATTTTACCAACAAGGAATGGGGAAAAGCCGATTCGTATCACTTTACATTCGACGTCGGCCTGTTGGGGCTTGATCGTTGTGCCAAGCTGGCAGCCCATCTGATCAAAGAAAGCCTGGATTGAAAACGTTGAGGAAATTGTACGATTTAAGAGTTGAATTGTATGTTTTGAAAGCCTATGCAATAGGCCGTGTCGTACCTTTAATCACAAATTAAATAGTTATGAAAAGATTTACACGGATCATTTTTATATCGTTTGTATGTATTATGGCAACATGTCTTATGTCAACTACATGCAATGGCATTTTTGGGGGTTATGAAGGAACCCGGGAATTTCGTGACGATATCGCTGTTTTTGCCGATTATGCCGTAAGAAAACAACTGATCGTACTGAAATACCTGGAGTATACCTCCGACGGTTTTACCCGGGACATCCTGCAGGGAACGGTATCGGCCGACGAATACGAAGATTTCTTTAAATCCGTCGCAAATATGGTCCCGTATATAAAAGACTATGAGAAAGCATTCGAAAAGCTCGAAAAGTCGGGCATCTTAACCACAGTCAGCACAAAAGGAATTGTTTCTTCAGGAAAGGCTTTTCTTTCCTGGGTAACGGGAAGCGGTAAAAGAAGCCGGGAGCGGGTGCTTAGTGTGGCTTCCAACATTCCACCTTCCGACCGTACGGAACTTTACAACAAACTAAGGCCCGAATGGAAAGCAAAAACTTCCAGCGAAAGCGACTTTTGGAAAAAAGTGGAAAACGGCGATTTTGATACCCAGGCATCCCAGATGTTTAATGACTTTCAGATAGATAACCAGGAATTTGCCCTGACCTCTTTAGATAAAGGACTGACCATTCAGCGGATAGTGGTGCTGGAAGGAGCCGAAGGAGTGAAGGCCGGTGCCGAACTAATGACCGATGTGATCTCAACGGCTACTCCGTTGGGTGACGGCATGGCAGTTGCTCAGGTGGGACAACTTACCCTCGATCTGTATAACTCCGAATCCAATGCCGACAGAGCCGACATAGTCACTAAAATTATCTCTAACGTAGCCGGACTAAAATGGAAAGACCCCATTCTGGGCATTATAGGGGGAGACGCAGGAGTAGATCTGATTGCTGAAACGGTGAAAGAAACGGTAGATATTGCCAAAACAGACGCCCAGAACACTGAAGAAACAAAAAAATCATTTGTGATTGTGGAAGATACCGACAGTCAGGACCAGGCAGACATTGTCATTGCACAGAACCAGACTCCGTCCGCTCCTTCCAAAGCTTCTATCTCTGTTGTCGTTGGGAACGTCATTGATGAAGGAGTAAAATTTGCTTATACTATTCTAAATAAGGGAAAGTGGTTGTTTACAGCCGTTGATAAGAACGGGAACAAAGAAACCAAGGCCGTAGAAGTCCCCGCGGGTGAGGTAATTTATGTCACTTTAAGCACTACACCGCCAACTGAAAAAGAAAAGGATCAGGACGATAAAGATGATTTTACCGCCTGGAATGCATTGATTGCAAAGTACCCTGTCCTGAGTGCATACCCGCCATTCTCCGGACCCCTGACTTTCCTGAAATACGATACAGACGACCTGTTTTTTGAAACGGTCGAGATCAGGGTCAAGACCAGTGATGCGGATAAATATATAAAAACAATCACAGCAAAAGGATACAAAAAGGAAAATAAGGAGATCATATCTTATATCAGCCCCGATAGGATAGGCAAATACTGGCGTTACGTGCAATTTTTTGCATCCGGGGTGTCGGGACAAACAGACATAAGATTTTTTAATATATTTTAAAACAACGTATTACACGATACTATCCATTAAATTGTGTAAACGATAAAAAGCATCGTTACATTGTAAACCCAATGGGTAGATTCTTAAAAGATTTGTTTTTGCAAGATGAGCTACATGTGCATTTGAGATACAAAAAGCACAGTGTGGCAGGTCATTTGTGATCCGGTCTATGGATGAAGAATTTCCGGAACATCCAAACAACAGATCAATCAAAGCCTAAACCATTGTACCCCATATTGGTACTTAATCCTAAAAATTATTAAAACGAAGTAGATTGTATTAAAAATGTTGCTACATTTGGACGTACTTTTGTTTAACCTGAAGGCTGCAAAACAATGGTCATCTCTGTTCCCGGTAAAACGCAAAAAGAGAAACCGTATATTGCCTGATAAATAACTATCTAACAAACAACGACCATGACTACAAAAGATGTTTGTCCTCCTACCGTTGAGGACAATCCTGATCAAAACAATTACACTACTCCGGAAATCACCGTTCTGGAGGTTGCTCTTGAAAAAGGCTTTGCAGCTTCTGCCGCTGCCTCTTCTGACACTACAGATTGGAGTTCCGTAACATGGTAAATGGTAACATTAAAAAAGAAGTATGATGAAAAATCTGATTATAGCAACATG